>Ga0334722_10006111_pt1 | contig 11992 bp, 11 predicted proteins | sample C3_bottom_MG_FD_207210 | JGI IMG/M metagenome (GOLD analysis project Ga0334722, IMG submission 207210) | Sediment microbial communities from Yellowstone Lake, YNP, Wyoming, USA - C3_bottom | ecosystem: Environmental > Aquatic > Freshwater > Lake > Sediment | place: USA: Wyoming | collected...
GCCCTCGGGGTGGATCTCGGTCGCCCGCGCCTGGATGAACCGGATGCCTGCACGCTCGTAGACCGGAGCGAGCGGAAACGTCACCTGGGAGGGCTTCATCAGCCCGACACCCACCCAGATATTGGAAGGGATCCAGTTGTAGGTGGCCCGGGGGGCGACGACCACGACCTCGTGCTCGCGCCCGAGCCACTTCCGCGCGAACGCGGCAGCCGTATGCCCGGAGACGCCCGAGCCCAGAATCACGATGCGACTCATTTCGCGCTTCCCCCGTGGTGGAGCGACGGCTTGGTCCCGAGGCCTCTGGAGTAGGAGGCGCCGGGAGACCGTTGGATTCATGCGCCCCGGCGCGGGGGCCGCGCGGCAAAGGCATCCCGAGGACGCGCCCACACGGTCGGTCAGGCGCATCTCAGCGGCTACTCCACCACGGGCGACACTTGACGTCAAATCAGGTAAAGCTGTACCTGTTTAGGAGACGATGACGCCCATGACGGGAGGTAAGGTCGAATGGCCACGTTGTTCCGATTCTCCGAAGCCGCCGCGCTGGCGCTCCATGCGATGGTCTACGTCGCCTGCCGGGAGGGTGAGGTGGTCAAGGCGCGCGAGATGTCCGCGGCGTTCCGGGCCTCGGATGCCCACATGAGCAAGGTGTGCCAGCGGCTGACGCGGGCCGGCCTGCTCAAGGCGCACCGCGGCGTCCATGGCGGTTTCACGCTGGACAAGAGCGCGCAGAAGCTCCGGCTGCTCGAGATCTACTCCGCCATCGAGGGGCCAGTGGCGCTGACGTCGTGCCTCTTCAGCGATCGCAGTTGCCGCGAGACGCCGAAGCACGACTGCCTCTTCGGTAAGGAGATCATGCGGCTCGAAGAGGAGTTTCTGCGCTACCTCAAGACGACGCCTTTGGCGGCCGTCGCTGCCGTGAGCGACCTGAGGAAGACGAGTTGATGCCACGCCGGGGGATTGCCTACGCGCTTCCCGGCGTGCGGTCTATACACCGACGAGGATGAGGTTCATGGATCCGGCCTTCTGGCACCGCCTGCAGTTCGCCTTCACCGTGACGTACCACTACCTGTTTCCCCAGCTGACGATGGGGCTCGCGCTGCTCATCGCCGTGATGAAGACGCTGGGCCGGCGCCCGGGTGGAGAGGTGTGGAACGACGCGGCCCGCTTCTGGATCCGGATCTTCGGGATCAACTTCGCCATGGGCGTCGTCACGGGCCTGCCCATGGAGTTCCAGTTCGGCACGAACTGGGGCGGCTTCTCGCGCGTTGCGGGCAACGTGATCGGGCACACGCTCGGGATGGAGGGCCTGTTCGCCTTCTTTCTCGAATCGAGCTTCCTGGCGCTCTTGGTGTGGGGTGAGAAGCGTCTGAGCCGAACGGCGCACTGGCTCTGCTCCCTCGCGCTGTTCTTCGGCAGCTGGCTTTCGGGTTACCTGATCGTCGCCACCAACTCCTTCATGCAACATCCGACCGGCCACGTCGTCGGTGCCGACGGCGTCGTACGACTCGCCGACTTCGCGGCCTTCGTCCTGAACCCGTGGGCGATCGCGGCGTGGGTGCATACGATGATGGCGGCGGTCGTGACCGGCTCGTTCGTGATGGCGGCCGTGGGCGCGTTCTACCTATTGCGCGGGACCGACGCGCCGGTCGTGCGGCGATTCCTCGGGCTCGGGGTGACCGCCGGACTGCTCGCGAGCCTCATCGTCGCGTTCCCGACCGGGGACCACCAGGCCAAGCTCGTTGCGCGTCACCAGCCCGCGGCGCTTGCGGGCATGGAGGGTCGGTTCGAGAGCGGGCCGTACGCGCGCATCACGCTCATTGGGCAGCCCGACGTGGCGAAGCGGCGCATCGACAACCCGCTGCAGGTTCCCGGCATGCTCAGCTTCCTGGCCTTCGGCGCGTTCCACTCCGACGTGCCCGGTTTGGCGGCCTATCCGCCGGACACCTGGCCGGACAACATCGAACTGCTCTACTACGCGTTCCACGTCATGGTCGGGCTCGGCACGATCTTCATCGGCATCATGGCACTGGCGGCCCTGATGCTGGTACGCGGCAAGCTCGCCGGCAACCGACCGATGCTCTGGCTGCTCATGCTCGCATTCCCGTTCCCGTACATCGCCACGACGGCAGGCTGGATGACGGCCGAACTCGGGCGCCAGCCGTGGCTGATCTACGGACTGATGCGCACCCGCGACGGCGTCAGCCCCCTGGTGCACCCCGGCAGCGCGCTGTTCACGCTGATCGGCTTTGCGGGGCTCTACCTCGTGCTCGGGTTCCTGTTCGTCTTCCTGATCGCGCGCGAGATCAGCCACGGTCCAGTGGCCGTCGCTCAGGAGGCCCGCTATGTTTGAGCTCTGGTACGGAATCGTGTCGGTGATGCTCGCCGCCTACGTCGTGCTCGACGGGTTCGACCTTGGGGCCGGCGCGCTGCACCTGCTGGTGGCACGCAACGACCGCGAACGCCGTACGGTCCTGGCGGCGATCGGCCCGTTCTGGGACGCCAACGAGGTCTGGTTGCTGGCGGCGGGCGGCGCGCTCTTCGTCGCTTTCCCGCGCGCACTCTCCGCGGGATTGTCGGGCTTCTACCTCGCCATCTTCCTCGTCCTGTGGTCCCTGATCTTGCGCGGCGTGGCGATCGAGTTTCGCTCGCACGTCGGTGACCGGCTCTGGCGTGGGTTCTGGGACGTGGTCTTCTCGATCGCGAGCGCACTGCTACCCGTGCTCTTCGGCGCTGCGCTCGGCAACTTGATCCGTGGCGTGCCACTGACGCACGACGGCTGGTTCCAACTGACGCTCTTCACCACGTTCCAGCCGCATGATCCGGTCGGCACGCTCGATTGGTACACCGTGCTCGCGGGCGTGTTCTCGCTGGTGACGCTCACCGGACACGGGGCCCTTTACCTGTTCTGGCGCGCTTCGGGTCCGGTCGGTGAGCGCGCGCGGCTCATGGGCACGCGGCTCTACATCCTGCTCGCGGTGCTCTGGCCAGTGACGACGTTGGCCACCGCTGCGGTGAATCACGACCTGCTCGCGGTGCTCCCGCACCGGCCGCTGGCACTGGTCGGCCTCGTGCTGGCGCTCGCTGGAATGGTCGGCGTGTTCGTTTCCGGTGCGCGCAAAAGCGCGGGTGCGGCGTTCATCGCCTCGAGTGCGTTCATCACCGGCATGCTGGTCGCCACCGCGGGGTGCCTCTACCCGGTCATGCTGCGATCCACCACGGATCCCGCACTCTCGATCACGGCCCAGAACGCCGGGGCTTCGCCCGCGGGCCTGCATACGGCGCTCGGTTGGTGGGTCATCGGCTTCCCGATCGTGATCGGCTATTTCGTCCTGTTGTTCCGGCTCCATCGCAGCAAGGCCGTCGCGGCGGAAGACGGAGAGGGGTACTGATCAGTTCAAGCAAGAGAGCATACAGGCCGCGTTGCTCCATCCGCACAAAAGGAAGTCCCGATGAACGTCTGCATTCCAGTCAATGAGGACCGCGGCCTCCAGAGCCCGGTCTGCTCGCACTTTGGATCGGCGCCCATGTTCATGCTCGTGGCAATCGAAGGCGATTCCTGCCGGGTGATTCCCAACCTCAATCAGCATCACGAGCACGGCCACTGCACACCTCTCGCGTCGCTCCACGGCGAGAGCATCGACAGCGTGATCGTCGGAGGGATCGGCAACGGCGCGCTTGGCCGGCTGCTCGCCTCGGGAATCCGTGTCTACATGGCGGAGGGTGCGACTGTTGGCGACGTCATGGGTGCCTTCCGGGCCGGGACGCTCGGCCTGATGACGGCTGACATGAGCTGTGCGCATCACGGACATAGAGCGCACTGAGCAGGACAATACCGCCATGGAGAAGCCCGCTGACAGATGGCACGAGGTTCCCCGACCCGGCGTGATCGGCGTCATCCGTTCGCCGTTCACGTCGGCGGTCGGCACTCCCATCCAGCCCACGTATGCCCGTGGAGCCGCCGGTGAGGTGATCGTGGCGGAGCCCTACGCGGAGGCGCTGGCCGATATCGAAGGGTTCGAGCGCATCTGGCTGGTCTACTGGATGGACCGGGTGGGAGCGTTCAAATCCCGTGTTGTTCCGTACCGGGACACGCGCGAGCACGGGCTCTTCGCGACGCGCTCGCCCAGCCGACCGAACCCCATCGGGATTTCCGCAGTACGGCTGTTGGGACGTGAAGGCAGTGTCCTGCGTGTTGCCGATCTCGATATCCTCGACGGCACGCCGCTGCTCGACATCAAGCCCTACGTGCCGGAGTTCGACGCGCATTCGGGATCGAAGGCGGGCTGGTTTGACGAAGCCAGGGTGGACCGCCACGTAGCCGACGAGCGGTTCCACGGAGGTCCCGGTGATGAACCCGGCGACCGGTCCTGAAGCGCTTCCGCCTGTGACAAAGGCGAGGTCAGGTGGTGTTGGTGTCTCGACCCCAGGCGCTGAGCCGTGCATGATCGACAGCGGGCCACATCGAGAGGCGCCGGTGACTGGGGTCGAGACCGAGCGCGTGATCGCGGCGAACGAAGCTCCAGGCGCGCAGGCGGTTCTCGAAGCGACCGGGAACTCCGAGCATGCACAGTGCTTGTTCTGCGGGAAGCTGAACCCCATCGGCTTCAAGTTGGCGTTTCACGCGCGGGACGATGGCTCGGTGCATGCGGTGTTCTCTTGTGAACGCCCGCTTCAAAGCTATCCCGAGACGCTCCACGGAGGAGTGATTGCCGCGCTCCTCGATTCCGCGATGACCAACTGCCTCTTCTCCAGGGGTGTGGTCGCGGTCACCGCCGAACTGACCGTGCGGTTCCTGAGTCCCGTGCTGATTGACCATCCTGCCGAGGTGACCGCCTTCATTACCCGGGCTCGCGGCCCCTTGTACGTCCTGCAGGCAGAGCTCAGGCAGGGGAAGACCCTCACGGCCCGCGCCCAGGCCACGTTCGTGAAGCGGAAGTCCACGGGCCATTAAGCCCGTCACCGGAGGAGGTCGACGTGAGTCCGCCCACCCGCATCGGCATCATCATCTGCGATCGCTACCGCACGTGCGCCGGCGGCAAGTGCCTTCGTGCGCTGCGGGAGCGCCAGGGCGCATTTGCCCGGTACGCCGGGCACGATGTGGAGCTCGTCGGCTACACGACGTGCGCCGGTTGCCCGGGCGGAAACGTTGAATACGCTCCCGAGGAGCTCAAAAGGAACGGTGCGGAGGTCGTCCATCTGGCGACCGGAATGATGGTCGGCTACCCACCGTGCCCGTACGTCGGCGACTTCAGGCGGTTCATTGAGGCGAAATACGGCCTCGAGGTGGTGGTCGGAACGCACCCGATTCCGCAGAAGTACCTGCTGACCCACGAGCGCTGCGAATCGTGGAAGGGACAGGAGTGGAGCGAGCTGCTGGCACCAACCATGGTCGACGAGCCCACCCGGCTCGCCTACGACTGAATCCGGGCTCACCGTGACACCGGTCAGTCAAAGGCGGTCCACATACTGGACATCAAGCCCCTCTTACGGGAGTTCGACGCGCCTCCGGGATCGAAGGCGGGCGGGCTTGATTCGGCGGTCGTAGACCGACGTGTGGCGGATGGCCGGTTCCATGAAGTCGAGGAGCCAGAGGCTCCATAGTCGAGGGCCCTCCAGCACCGAAGACTTCGTGGCCACCTGTCCGGGACTTCGCCTCAACGCCTCCAGCCTCATGCGTTGAAGATCATGCTCAGGGCTTTGTAGGCCCGGGCGCAGGCATCGCCGCGATTGGACCTTGATTCACCTTCCGCCATAGGTGCCTCACCTCCGCCCATGTGGCTTGTCTGGGCGGCGTTGGGGGGCCCCGCTGACGGAGCGGGCATGATGGCGCGGCACTTGCTGCTGCTACGGCCTGGAGGGGTGACGTTTGTTTCTGCGAGGAGTCTCGGGTGCTCATTCGCGGACGATCGTGATGCCCCTGCCTGTCGCCTAAGAGAGCCTTGGTTGCCGCCGACCGAACAGTTGAACGGCGGCGATGCTGGCTCCACCGTACCCATTCCTCCAGGCGCGCGGTGCCCGCCGCCTTCGCGCGTGTGATGGCAGGCGAAACCGATGGCACAGAGTACGTCGCTGACCATCATCCAGATGAACGACAGCCATGCCTATCTTGATCCCCACCAGGAGATGTTCTGGGAGGGCGGTCGCGTCATCTACCGGCGCGCCGGCGGGTTCGCTCGCATCGCGACGCTGGCGGGGCAGATACGAGCAGAGAACCCCGGGCGAGTGCTCTTCTGTGACAACGGGGACTCGCTGCATGGCACTCACGCGGCGGTGGCGACGCAAGGCAGGGCGATGGTCCCCATCCTGAACGCGCTGGGGCTCGACGCGATGACTGCTCACTGGGAGTTTGCCTACGGCCCCGCGGTCTTCAGGGAACGTGCGGGGGAGTTGAGCTACCCGGTGCTCGCGAGCAACGTGTACGAATGCGCGACGCGGCATCGGCCCTTTGCCCCGCACATCGTGAAGGAAGTTGGCGGACTGAGGGTCGGAATCGTGGGAATCGCATCCACGATCGTCGACAAGACCATGCCGGCTGCCTACAGCGAGGGGTTGAGTTTCACTCGTGGTCGCGACGAACTCGCCTCGAGCATCGATACCCTGCGAAGGAACGAGAGTGTCGATCTTGTCGTGCTGCTCTCGCACCTCGGGTTCCCTCAGGACATGGGACTACTGTCCGAGGTGAACGGTGTGGACATCTGCCTGAGCGGCCATACCCATAACCGGCTTTATGCGCCGGTCCTCCAGGGGCAGGCCTTGGTCATGCAGTCCGGCTGCCATGGCTCCTTCATTGGCCGGCTGGACCTGGACATGAGCGCTGGTCATGTCGTTGCCCATCGGCATCGCCTGATCGAGGTTGACGATACCGTTGCCCCCGATCCCGCTATTGCGGACCTCGTGCACCAGGCGCTCGCACCCTATGCCGCCGAGCTCTCGTCGGTCGTGGGCGTCACGGCGACCGCACTGAATCGTGGCGCCATGCTGGAAACCACCATGGACAACGTCCTTCTGGACGCGCTGCTGGAGAGCACGGGCGCGCAGGTGGCCTTTTCCAACGGTTGGCGCTTTGGCGCACCGATCGTTCCCGGGGAGGTCACCCTCAATGATCTCTTCAATATGCTCCCGATGAACCCGCCCGTCTCGACCATTGAGCTGACCGGCGCGGAAATCGTCGACATGCTGGAGGAGAGCCTGGAACACACCTTTGCGCGCGACCCAAACGGCCAGATGGGCGGTTCGCTCAAGCGGGGCCTTGGGTTCACCGCCTGCATCAAGCTCGAGAATCCAGTTGGTCAACGCGTGCAGCAGGTCTTCGTGGGCTCCGAACGGTTGCGGCTCGGCCACTCCTACGCCGCTGCCTTCGTCACGGAGCAGGGGGTCCCGCATTCGTATGGGCGCAACCGCGAACAACACGCCGAGCGGGCCATAGAGGCGTTGAAAGTGTATCTGGCGAGACACCCTCCACTCCGCGCGGAACTGCGGGGCACGTTCGTCGTTGTATGACGCGTCTCTCACCCCCGGGTGGAGGGATGTTACCTGGGAAGGCGGTCCCCATGAGCGCGTCTCCAAGCTCGTCCCCTCGAGTAACGCCACCTGCGGACCAGCCAGCGGCCAAGCCGCCTGACATCGCCTCGGCGTCCGTGCCCGATACACTGGCGACCCTCCACGTGGATCCCGCCATGGGCCTCGCCCGCGCCGAGGTGGACACGCGGCGAAAGGAGCACGGCTTCAACGAGGTCGCCGAGACCAAGGGGCACCCGGTCCGGATGTTCCTCGCCAAGTTCTGGGGCGTCTCGGCGTGGATGCTGGAACTGATCATGGTGCTATCGGCCGTGTTGCGGAACTACTCGGACCTTGCCGTGGTCGGCGTCCTGCTGGTCGTCAACGCCGTGCTGGGCTTCATGCAGGAGCACCGCGCGGCCGGCGTTGTGGAGACCCTGCGACGCAAGCTACAGGTCAGCGCGCGCGTCCTGCGCGAGTCGGCCTGGCAGGTCGTTCCCGCCCGCGAGCTGGTTCCGGGCGACATCATCCGCGTGCGTCCCGGCGACATCGTTCCCGCGGACGTCAAGCTGCTGACCGGGGCGATGAGCATCGACCAGTCGGCGCTGACCGGAGAGTCGAAGGACGCGGACAAGGCGCCTGGGGAGGTGCTGTCGTCGGGATCCGTCGTGCGCCGCGGCGAGGGCAACGGCGTGGTGATGCTGACCGGGGCGCAGACCTTCTTCGGCCGCACCACGGAGCTCGTACAGCAGGCGAAACCGAAGCTCCACGTCGAAGCGGTGGTGTCCAAGGTCGTTCGCTGGCTGTTCGTCATCGTCGGTGCGTTGCTCGCCGTGGTCCTCGTGCTGTCCCTGATCCGTGGCGTACCGCTGCTGCAGATGGTGCCGCTCCTGCTGGTGCTGCTGATGAGCGCCGTGCCGGTCGCCCTGCCGGTCATGTTCACCGTCAGCATGGCGGTGGGGGCGAAGGAACTGGCCAAGCGGGGCGTGCTCGTGACGCGCCTGAGCGCCGCCGAGGACGCCGCCACCATGGACGTGCTCTGCGTTGACAAGACGGGCACGATCACCATGAACCAGCTCGCCGTCACCGGTGTGATTCCGCTCGAGGGGGCAACCGAACTCGACGTCCTGGTCTCCGGTGCACTGGCCTCGCAGGAATCCAACCAGGACCCGATCGACCTGGCATTCCTCGCCGCCGCGAAGGACCGGAAGGTCTTCGACGGCCAGCCTGCGGTCACGCCCGTGTCGTTCACTCCGTTCGATGCGAAGAACCGGCGCACGGAAGCCGTGGTGGAGCAGAACGGCCAGCGCCAGCGGGTCATGAAGGGAGCGGTGCGCACCGTCGCCGAGGCCTGCGGGCTCCAACCTCCGGCCATCGAGGCGCTGGAAGCGCGGGTCAGCGACGCGGCTACGAAAGGCTACCGGACGCTCGCGGTCGCGCGGGGCCCCGAGACGGGCACTCTGGCATTAGTCGGGCTCGTGACCCTTTTCGACCCGCCTCGACCGGACGCCAAGCAGCTCATCGCCACGCTTCGTGGCCTCGGCGTGTCGGTGAAGATGCTCACCGGCGACGCGCTTGCAGTCGCGAGCGAGATGGCGCGTGGCGTCGGGCTGCCCAACATCCGGCGCGTGGGCGATCTGAAGGCCGAGGCCGCGGCGCAGGCCGGCGACAAGGCCGCCGACCTGTTCGCCGGCGCAGACGGATTCGCGGAGGTCTATCCGGAGGACAAGTACGTCGTCGTCCAGCACCTGCAGGCCGCCGGGCACGTGACCGGCATGACCGGCGACGGCGTCAACGATGCACCCGCGCTGCGCCAGGCCGAGGTCGGCATCGCCGTCAGCAGCGCCACCGACGTTGCCAAGGGCGCCGCCAGCGTGGTGCTGACCGAGCCCGGGCTGACGAACATCGTGTCGCTGGTCGAGCAGGGGCGGACGATCTACCAGCGCATCCTGACCTGGATCGTCAACAAGATCAGCCGCACGATCCTGAAAGCGGCGTTCGTGGCCATCGCCTTCGTGGTGACCGGTAAGTTCGTGGTCTCGGCCTTCGCGATGCTGCTCCTGGTGTTCATGACGGACTTCGCGAAGATCTCCCTGGCCACGGACAACGTGCGATCGTCAAAGGCACCGGAGACTTGGAACATCGGCGGCTACATCACCGTGTCCGTGGTGCTGGGCGTGATGATGGTCGCCGAGGCGCTCCTGCTGCTCTGGTTCGGCTGGACACGGTGGGGGCTCGCGACGAACGACCGTGCCCTCTACACGTTCAGCTTCCTGATGTTGCTCTACTTCGCCGTGTTCTCCGTCGTGTCCGCCCGCGAGCGACGCTGGTTCTGGGCCACGATGCCGAGCAGGACGCACATGGCTGCGCTGCTGGCGGATGCCCTCGTGGGAACGGTCCTCACGCGCGTTGGCCTTCCAGGGCTCGCGCCCTTGCCCTGGTCGCAGACGCTGTTGGCCTTCACTTACGCGCTGGTGTCCTGCCTCGTGGTGAACGACGCCGTGAAGGTCCTGATGATCCGGTGGCGCGTTGTTCGACCCGTCGCCCGCGCATCGGTCGATCTGAATCCGGCAATCGCCACCCGCGCCTACGAGCTGTATGAGCAGCGCGGCCGCAAGGATGGTGGAGCCGCTCAGGACTGGGGTCAGGCGGAAGAGGAGATCCGGAAGCATGACGTTCATAAGTAGTCAGGCGTGAACCCTGCCGCAGGCAAAGGTGAGGAAATGACCATGCGAATCGCGACACGCGAGTTCCTCGTTCCGCCGGGCGGCAAAGTCGCGCTCAACAAGTGGCCGACTCTCGTGAAGCCCCTCGCCAAGTCGAAGCGGCGGTATCGGACGATTCTGGAAGCGCACGTTGAGCAGTTGAACTCGCTGCAACGAGTTCACTACGCGTCGAACAGCCATGCGCTGTTGCTGATCCTCCAGGGGATGGACACCGCCGGCAAAGACGGTGTGATCCGGCACGTCATGACGGGCATCAATCCGCAGGGCTGCGACGTGCACAGCTTCAAGCAACCGAGTGTCGAGGAGCTGCAGCACGATTTTCTCTGGCGCACGACATGCCGGCTGCCGGAACGCGGCCGAATCGGCATCTTCAACCGCTCCTACTACGAGGAGGTGCTCGTTGTCCGGGTGCACCCGGAGTTGCTCCATGGCCAGGGGCTCCCCGAGCACTTGCTCGAGGGCGAGGCCCTCTGGAAGGGACGGTATCAGTCCATCGTGGATCTGGAAGAACACCTGCACCGCAACGGCACCCGAATCGTCAAGGTGTTCCTCCACGTATCAAAGGGGGAGCAACGCAAGCGCCTGCTTGAGCGCATCGACCGACCGAAGAAGAACTGGAAGTTCAGCGCCGCGGACCTCCACGAGCGCACGCTGTGGGACCGGTACAGGAAGGCGTACGAGGACTGCCTGAGCGCCACGAGCACGGCGCACGCACCGTGGTACGTCGTTCCCGCCGATGACAAGGAAGCCGCCCGGCTGGCCGTCTCCCAGATCGTGATCGATGCGTTGGCTGAGCTGAAGGAGGAGTATCCGCGGACCACGGCAGAACGCCGCGGGGAACTGAAGGCCATCCGCAAACAGCTCTGACGGAGACCCATGCTTCCAGACAACCTCCACCTTGGCCCGATCCCGCTGCACTGGTTCGGATTGATGATGGCGCTGGCCATGCTGGTCGCGGGCCTGGTCGTGGGTCGCGAGTTCCGCCGTTCGGGAATCAGCCCAGGTGCGAGCTGGGACGCGGTGCTGTTGGGGAGCATCGGTGGTTTCGCGGGCGCGAGGCTCTGGGTGGTTGTCGAACAGTGGGGCGCTTTCCTTCGCGACCCGGTGCATACCCTCCTTGGAAGTGGCGGGCTGGCCTGGTATGGCGGGCTGGCGGGCGCGACGCTGGCGTTGACGTGGTTCATGCGCAGCCGGTCCATCGCTTGGCTTGCAGGGGCGGATGCTCTCGCCCCCGCGATCGCCATCGGGCAGGCCGTCGGGCGGCTCGGCTGCCAGCTGGCGGGCGACGGCGACTGGGGCACCGAGACCACCCTGCCCTGGGGAATGGCCTATCCGCACGCGATCGTCGGCTGGAACAAGCCACCTGGGGTTCGCGTGCATCCGACGCCGCTCTACGAGTTCGCCGCCTACCTCGCCGTATTTGCTGTCCTGATCGCGATGAGACGACGGGAAGCCCCGCGTGGGGCAACTCTGGGTGCGTACCTCGTCCTATCGGGGTTCGCCCGCTTCCTCGTCGAGTTCGTGCGGATCAATCCGCGCGTGTTCCTCGGACTGACAGTCGCGCAGTTGGTAAGCTTGGGGCTGGTCTCAGTCGGAGGATGGCTCCTGCTCCTCGCACACCGACGCGATTCAGACGCAGGAACTGTGTCACTTTTGTGCTAGTTCTGTCGGAAACCATGGGTCTTCACGGGCCTCGTCCGGAAGTCTGATTGACGCATATAGTCCCGATAGACAATGACTTAGCACGTCGGCCGACATGTGCCGCTTTC
>Ga0334722_10006112_pt1 | contig 11989 bp, 9 predicted proteins | sample C3_bottom_MG_FD_207210 | JGI IMG/M metagenome (GOLD analysis project Ga0334722, IMG submission 207210) | Sediment microbial communities from Yellowstone Lake, YNP, Wyoming, USA - C3_bottom | ecosystem: Environmental > Aquatic > Freshwater > Lake > Sediment | place: USA: Wyoming | collected...
CGCTCGCTGCTGATCCCCCTGTCCACAGCGAAGATGTCACGCGCGAAGATTCGATCGCAGCGCGCTATGGCAGGCTTATGCGCGAAACCGACAAACCTTTTGTGACGGTTGTCGATACGGGCCCATTGTATGATCCGCTTTGCCGTGAGCTCGAAAAGCACGGCGTACCAGTATTCCGCACTGCCGACCGCGCGCTGAAGATGCTTGAGCTCTGGCGGAACAGCCCAGCGGCGCAGTAGCGCTGTCTGGGCGGACATGCAGCTTCTTGAACAAGTGTGCCTCTTGATGTTTCCTCACCGCGCATCCGAAGTCATTGGTCTGCGGAGCGCGTGACTTTACACAAGCTTCGGAACACTCTCCGGAAGGCCAGCAATACTGATCGCGCCCAGCCAGGCAAGCGAAGCAAGCACCGGCCCCATCTCCGAAATGATAATTTTCGACTCTGGGTGCAGATACGCCGCACAAAGGTCAGCAAGCTTTTGCGCTTCCTCGGGTGCATCGACATGCGAAACATGTAATTCCGCGCGTGAGCCGGCAGGAAAGGCCCTTTTTATCCTGGACAAGAGGGCGGATACGGTATTTTTCTCGCCCGCGTAGATACCGGCAGTCTTGGCCTTTCCTTCTTTATTCGTCGTAAGAAGGGGCCGCAAGCCGAATTTCCTCAAAATAATGCTCTTGACGCCATGCAGACGCCCTGACCGGATAAGGCTCGAAAGGTTTCGTACCGCGACAAAGAAAACCATGCGGTCTCGAAGCGTCTCGAGGGCTCCCGCAATTTCGCTTGCTGAGAAGCCATGTTCCGCCATTTCGACAGCCCGCGAGGTCAAGATGCCCTGCGCTGCGGTTACGGTTCTGGAATCGAAGGCGACAAAGTTTGGGGGCGTCTGGGGGCTCCGCTTGGTTTGGCCGGCTTGCTCAGTTTGGCTGGTTTGACTGGTTCGCCCGCTTCGCTCGGTCTGGCCGGTCGGAGCTGAGCCGCCACGGAAAAGACTTGTTGCAGCGCGCACGCCTGCCTGAAACGTACCAGATAGCGCAGATGTCAGGCCTATATAGAGCACTTCGTCCGCGTGCGCTGAAGCCATCGCAAATGCTCTTGAAAAAGCCGCGTCGGTGGGCTGGCTTGTGGACATTGAAAAATCGGGGCACTCTCTCATAAGATGGTGCATGGCGCGAATGTCGAGCGCGGGGCCATCGGGGCGGGTTTTGCCGTCGATGGTGATAAGGGCTGGCACTTTGATGACGCCATGCTCGAAAAGAAACGCTTCGGGGAGGTCGCAGCCGGTATCGGCGACGATAGCGCAGGTTTGGGGTCTTTCCGTTTCTGCTGTGCACTGATCCCGGCCAGCCAGCTGCGCGCGGTGCGCTAGGAGCTTCTGCAGTTCCATGTCATCGACTTTATGGGAATCGACAAGTCCTTGCGAGTCAAGGAAATCAAACACTTGATACGGCGCATTTGTATGCACATGGATCTTGGCCAGGCTTTCGATGCCAGCGACGACGACGCTGTCTCCATACTGAGAGAGCTGGGTTCTGATTGCATCGAGGTCGATCCCCTCTCCGTGAACCAGCGCTTCCGTGCAGTAACGAAATCGTGAATCGCTCGAAGCTGAAAGGACATCAATGTCATTCGGCGCTTGGAAATCGAGCATCGCTTCCGCTGAAGCTTGCAGATTTTTGTCAGCTCGCGCAGCTTCTTTGAGTGATCCTGATCTGATTAATTGCACAATTCCTTCGAGCATATGGACAAAGCCTTTTGCACCAGCATCGACAACACCCGCGCGTTTCATTTCGGGGAGCATGTCCTTTGTTTTGGCAAGAGAGGCCTTGGCTGATTCATATGCGGCTATGAATACATGGAGAATATCGTCCGATTGCTGGGCCTTTTCATGCATGGCATGCGCCCAGTCATGGAGCACGGTGAGAATTGTGCCTTCTTTTGGAATCGAGAGTGCTCTGCGCGTTTTTTCGGCAGCAGAAACAGTAGCATTGGCCAGTCGTTTTGCACCGATACGGGCGTCATGCTGCAACTCTTCCGCGAGTGCAGAGAAAAACTGAGCGAGGATCGCACCTGAACTGCCTCTTGCGCCGGCAAGTGCCGACTGCGCCGCTCTCTTGAGCACGCTGCCGGCATTTTTAGGTCGAAATGCTGCTAATGATGAAGTGATTGCGCGAACAGTGCTCGCCATGTTGGTGCCGGTATCGCGGTCGGGCACAGGGAATACATTGATTGCATCCAAGCTGGCGGAATTTTGAATGAGGGTCTGAGATCCAGCTGTAAGCGCGCGGCTCAAACGAGGTCCATCAAGATAGGAAATCTTCATTAAATTTACAATATTGCTTTCTGTGTCAAAAGGCAAGACGGAGCATATCAGCGCGCCAGCTTGTTTCTCAATCATGCTTTTTTCTGCGCAGAAACCTGAATTGTTCGAAGGCTTTCTCCTCCCTGCGCAGGATGCGGCCAATATTCGTTCTGTGAGTAAAAGCAATGAAAATCGCAATTGCTATGCCGAGACCCAAAAGCCACGGATTAGGTGGTGAGCCTTGCGCACCAAGCGCAATTGCAATTGGAAGGATGAGCGCCGCCGTAATCGATGAAGCAGAGATGATGCCAGTCAGTCCGACTACCAGCAAAAAACCGAGCGCACAGAAAATTGCCGCCACCGGCGCCATCACGATAAGCGCACCAGCCCCCGTTGCCACCCCCTTCCCCCCGCGGAACCCCGCAAAAACCGGAAATACATGCCCTACCATCGCTGCAACGGCTCCCGCAACCTGCAAAGCCTCGCGCGGAAAAGCGGCATTCCTCCCCACCCATGCGGCCAGGAACACCGCGAGCGCCCCTTTGCCGACATCGACAAGCGCCACGGGAATGGCCGCTTTTACGCCGAATACACGGAATATATTCGTTGCACCCGTCGCCTTCGAGCCTTGCTGCCGTGGGTCTTTGCCAAAAAAAAGCTTGCCTACGACAAGCCCCGTCGGGAAAGATCCCGCGAGGTACGCAAGGATAATTCCCAGAATCGCGCCCGCCATCACATCACCTCATTCTCTTGAATACATCCTCGATTGTACCCGAAAATGGTCCTGGCGTTTCCATTTTGATCGAGCAGAGCGCCGCTGCAAAGCGCACCGATTCCTCTGGCCCATGCAAAAGCCGCCAGGCAAGATAGGCCGCGAATGTCGTATCGCCGCGCCCGGTGCGCCCGGAAAGATTAGAAGGCGTGAACGGAGCCCGATAGATCTGCCCGCCCACCAGCACAATCACTTCTGTGTTATGGGTTATCATGACTTCGGGTTCGCGCCAAGCTTGAGAATCGCCGCCAGCCTTTGAGCAGCCCACGGCTTGCGACTCGCCGCCCCCCTCGCTCTTCCTCCCCCAAGACGCAATGACGCGCGCAGCCTTCTCTCTGTCTTCAAGCCCGGTGAGAATCTCCGCTTCCGCTGCATCGGCCTTGAAAAAGCTCACGTAGGGCATATAGCGATGCTTGTTCTTCCAGTCGCGAAAGATCATCTGGCCATTTGGCTGGGCTTCGCGCAAAAGGCCCTGTGCATCGACCGCGATTCTGGCTCGCTTGCCAGACTTGCGCTCTCCAGACGCGAACTTTCCATGTTCCCGCCGAAAAAGCTCTTCGATGAGAGAATCCGGCAGCTCTCCAACAAAGAGCCCCGCCAGATCGATAATTTCGGCTTCTGCCTCTTCAGGAATGTCCGCTGCCGAAAAAGGCTCGGCTCTCGAAAGGAGTGCCGTCTCCCGCCGCTCATGATCGCTCGACAGAAAGACATTCTTTATAGAAGTAGATGCAGGACTCTCGAGCGCGACAAGCTCCATGCCTTCTTGCTGTTTGAGCACATCGAAGGCGCCAAAATCCTCTCTCGCAGCCTTTGTAATGGCAAGCACACGCGCGCCCGAGCGAGCAGCAGAGATCGAAGAATACAGAAGCGCTCCGCCATACAGCCTGCTCTCTCGCCCATTTTCGTCAATGATAATGTCCTTTGAAATATGCCCGAGCATGATGATGTCGTACTTCACGCGCTTCTCCTTTGCGGGTGTATAGGAATCATATGAAAACGTTTTTGACTATCTGCAAACGATTTCAGTTGCATTCTACAAAACTTATTCTATAATAGACGAGGAACCTGAAAGGAGGCAACCTATGCGAAAGATTTTTCTGTCGATGTTCGCTCTCATGTTCTGTGTGCTCCCTCTCCTGTCCGTCGGGGCACAGGGAACAGCGGAATACAAGTCACTGACGGTATATACCGCACTGCCCGAATCCGAACTTCCCACCTATTTCAGTGAATTCGAAAAGGATACGGGCATAAAGATTCAGTATGTGCGGCTGTCTGCCGGCGAGCTCCTCGCCCGCGTGCGCGCGGAGAAGAACAACCCGCAGGCCAGCGTGTGGTTTGGCGGCTCATATGACAATTTCGTGCCAGCAGGCAAAGATGGGCTTCTCGAAGCCTACCAATCGTCCGAGCTCAAGAATATCCCGAAAGTTTACTGGGATCCTGAGGGATTCGCGAACCCCTTCTATGTCGGCGCAATTGGCTTTGCGTGCAATACCGAATGGTTCAAGAAAAAAGGCCTGCCCTACCCGACAAGCTGGGATGACCTCTTGAAACCTGAATTCAAGAGCCAGATTTCGATGGCGCATCCCGGGACATCGGGCACGTCGTACACTATCCTTGCGACCATCGTGCAAATGCGCGGCGAAGAGGGAGCATGGAAATACTTCACCGCCCTCAATCAGAACATTCGCCAGTACACAAAGTCCGGCGTAACCCCGCCAATGGATGTCGGCCTCGGCGAAGCAGCGATCGGCATCACATTCTCACACGATGGACTCAAGCCCGCATTTGAAGGCTACCCAGTCGCCATGTCCTTCCCGAAGGATGGAACTGGCTATGAGATTGGTTGCATGGCTCTTCTGAAGAATGGGCCTGCCAGAGAAGTCGCCAATGCAAAGCGCTTTATCGACTGGATGCTCTCGAAGCGCGGTCAAGACCTCTTCGAGACCTCGAAGTCGTTCCGGATTCCGGTCAATATGCTTGCAACGCCGCCAAAGGGCGCGATTTCTGTCGACAGCCTCAAAGTGATCAACTACGATGCCGTCTGGGCTGGTCAGAACAGAAGCCGTCTTGTTGAGCAATTTACAAAAGTGGTCGCGGCCGCGAACAATCTGAAATAGCGGCGGACGAGCGCGCGGGGAATTGAGCCGCGAGCCCAGGTACTGTACTAAAGCAATTAGCCGGCGCGCGGGGTTCTGTGCCCTGCGCGCTTTATCATACAAAAGGAAACCACTGCATCCATGAGAGAGAATACGCGTTTTTCGATAGCGCATCTTGTGCGCGATCCTGTACTTCTGTTTCTCGTTCTTCTCGTCTTTACGGGCCTTATTCTGTTCATTCTTTTTCCTCTATATAAAATATTTGTTTACAGCGTAACAAATAATGAAGGAAGGCTGAGCTTTCAGGCAGCGATCGATATTTTCACATCGAAGGCGTACGCACGGCCTTTGGGCAATTCGATGCTCCTCGGGGTTACGACCGGAGTCCTTGCAACGCTCATCGGCTATATTTTCGCCTATGCGCTCACGCGGACCGACATTCCGCTCAAAGGCTTTTTCCGGACTATTGCAACGATTCCCATCATTTCGCCGCCGTTTATTCTATCGCTCTCGATGATTTTTCTGTTCGGACGCAATGGGCTCATCACGCGGAAGCTCCTCGGTATCGAGGACGCGAATGTCTATGGCATGCACAGCCTTGTCGTCGTGCAGACGATTTCATTTTTTCCGATTGCCTACCTCACCCTGACGGGGACGCTCGCCAAGCTCAATCCGGCGGTCGAGGATGCTGCTCTCAACCTTGGGGCCTCGAAGGCGCGGATTTTTCGCACGGTGACCCTCCCGCTCTCAGTGCCGGGGATATTGAGCTCACTCCTCCTCGTATTCATCCAGTCGATGGAAGATTTCAGCAATCCCGCGGTGATTTCGGGCAGTTTCTCGACGCTTTCGGTTGAGGCCTACCGGACGATCACGGGCATGTATGATATGCGGGGCGGCTCGCTCATGGCGCTCATGCTGCTTGCGCCAACGCTTATCGCCTTTGTGCTGCAGAAATACTGGCTTGCGGGCAAATCATTCGTGACCGTTACCGGAAAGCCCACGACTGCGCGGGCGCAGAGCCGGGATCCGAAGCTTGTCTGGCCGCTCTTTGCGTTCTGCATGCTGGTGGCGGCGATAATCATTCTGTTTTACGGGACGGTGCTGGTTGGCGCCTTTGTGAAAATTTGGGGCATCAATTTCAGCTTTACCTGGGCGCATTTCAAGTATGTCATGACACTCGGCTGGCAGCCTCTACGCAATTCGGTCATACTGGCCCTGGCATCGACGCCGATTGCGGGGCTATTGGGAATGATCATCGCGTTTTTGGTGGTCCGGAAGGAGTTCCCTGGCAAGCGGGCTATGGAATTCGTTTCGATGCTGACATTTGCGGTGCCGGGCACGGTGGTCGGCATCGGCTACATTCTAGCATTCAATGACAAGCCATTCATGTTGACGGGCTCGGCCTTTCTTCTGGTTATGGCCTTTACCTTCAGGAATATGCCCGTAGGCATCGAATCGGGCACTTCGACGCTTATCCAGATCGACAGGTCGATCGAGGAAGCATCGACTATCCTCGGAGCCACGGGTGCGGTGACGTTCCGCCGCATAAGCCTTCCGATGCTCAAGCAGGCGTTTTTCTCGGGGCTCGTGTATTCGTTTGTGCGCGCGATGACTGCGGTGAGCGCGGTGATTTTCCTTATTTCGCCGCGGTGGAACCTGGCAACCATCAGCATTTTTTCGCTGTTCGAAGCAAGCAAGTATTCGGACGCGGCCGCGTATATCGTGGTGATGATCGTGATTATCGTCGTGGCGATTGGCGGATTGAACCTGCTCGTCAGCCTTCTGGGCAACAGTGGCACGGTAGCAAGTGGAGGCAACAGTGAGCATACGTGATTTCAGTGCAAGAAGTTCGAATGTAACCCTCATGCATCTTACCAAAAAATTCAGGAGCCTCGATGGCTCGGGCGAAATAGTCGCGGTGAATGATGTCAATCTGGAAATCCAGACAGGCGAGCTCGTGACCATTCTCGGTCCTTCGGGCTGCGGCAAGACAACCACGCTCAGGATGATCGCCGGGTTCGAGTATCCGACATCGGGTTCGATTCTGATTGGCGGCCGCGATGTGGCGATGATCCCGCCAAACAAGCGCGGGCTTTCGATGGTGTTCCAGAGCTACGCGCTTTTCCCACACTTGTCGATATACGAGAATGTGGCCTATGGCTTGCGCGTGCAAAGGCTTCCGGCGCAGGAAATACGGGAACGGACAGAGCGCGCGCTGGATCTTATGCAGCTGACGACGATGGCGAGGCGGTTTCCGAGCCAGGTTTCGGGCGGGCAGCAGCAAAGGATCGCCCTGGCGCGCGCGATTGTGATTGAGCCGAGCGTCCTTTTGTTCGACGAGCCGCTCTCCAACCTCGATGCCAAGCTGCGCGAGTATATGCGCGACGAGCTTCGCAAGCTGCAGAAACGCCTCGGCATTACGAGCCTGTATGTGACGCACGACCAGAGCGAGGCCATGGCCATTTCGGACCGCATTGTGATCATGAAAGACGGCTGCATCCAGCAGGTGGGTACGCCGCGCGAAATCTATGCGTATCCCCACTCGAAGTTTGTCGCGGATTTTATGGGCAAGGCGAATTTTATCAATGTAACGGTGCTCGGCATGGATGGCGAGGCGGTTGAGCTGGGAGGCAGAGAAAGCGCGGGGGGCTCAGAAATTTCGGCAGCCGCCGAACGAGCAGCTCGCATCGAAATGGAAGGAAGGCAATTCGTTGTGCCGCGGCCAGGAGCCGTTGCACCCAAGGCCGGGAAGGCGCTACTTGTGGTGCGACCAGAGGCGCTGAAGCTTGTGCCGCTTGGTGAGAGCGCCAGCGAAGCGAATCTCTCTGCAGGCGGCGCTCGTGGCTCCCCTGAAATCGCCGCCCTCAAAGGGTGCATCGACCGGTTCACCTATTTCGGCAACATTGCGCGCTACGAAGTGTCGACAGAAAATGCGCCGCTCCTCATCGAAAGCTATAACCCCGGGGCATCCCGGATTCTGGAAGAAGGGACAGCAGTCGGCATTGTCATCGATTTCGAATCAGCCCGGCTTCTGCCGGCCAATGAGCAGGAGAACAGAGCATGACTTTTACCCAACCTTCAGAACACAAGTTTGACATCGCATTTCTGGGGCAATACACAAAAGATACGATCATTACAAAATCAGGGACGCGCGTTGTCGATGGCGGAGCATATTTTTACGGATCTGCTGCGGCGGCTGCGCTGGGACTCAAGGTCGCAGCAATTACGCGGCTCGCTGCGAGCGATTTTTCGAGCTTCCAGTTTCTGCTTGAGCGTGGGGTGACGGTCAAAGCCATTCCAACAGAGAAGTCTACCTGCCTTCAGCTTTTGTATCCTTCCGACAATCCCGATGAGCGCGTGCTTTCGGTGACTTCGGTTGCGGAGCCTTTCGAGCCTGCAGATGTTGCTTCGATTGCAGCGCCAGTCTGGTCGATCGGGGCATCGATCCGTGGAGAAGTAAGCCTCGATGTCCTCAAGGCAATCAAGAAGACGGGCGCGCGAATCGGGCTCGATGCGCAGGGCTTTGTGCGAATTGTGCGTGATGGCACGCTTGCATACGACAGAGAGTGGCCGGAAAAGGCAGAGGTGCTCTCGCTCGTCGATGTGTTTAAGGCGGATGTGGTCGAGGCCGAAATCCTCACAGGAACGCGCGATTTGCGCCAGGCAGCGCGAGAGCTCGCGGGATATGGTGTTGCGGAACTTGTGCTCACGCACGCAGACGGGGTCATTGTCTACGCTGGCGGGTCTTTCTATGAAGCGCCCTTCAAGCCCAAGAGTCTTGTGGGCAGAAGCGGCCGAGGCGACACCTGCCTTGCATCGTATCTCGCAGCGCGCATAACCATGCCGCCAGACGAGACAACTTTCTGGTCAGCTGCGCTTACAAGCCTTAAAATGGAAGCGCTCGGGCCTTTTACCGGCACACAAGCCGATATCGAAGCTGCGCTGCGCGAGCGCTACGGTTTACACAAGGTTGAGAGCACTTAGTCCAGGAGGCTCCCTATTTCAGTCGCGATAAAAATAGCCCTCTCTTTCGTCATTGCCGGGTCGTGGATCACCGCAGCTACAATGCTCGGTGAGCGCCTTGGCAGCAAAAAAGCGGGGCTCATTACCAATCTTCCATCGAATATTCTTGTTTCGCTTATATTTATGGCCCTGACAAGCGGGCCCGGCTATGCCGCTGAAAGCACAAAAGGTGTGCCGATCGGCATGATGATCGATACGCTGTTCGTGCTCGTCTTTATGCTTGCGGCGCCGCTGGGCATTGCCAAGGCGCTCGCTCTCGCGCTCGCTGCATGGGCACTGGTAGCGTATTGCTTTGTAGCGGTATTGCCACAATTTGGCTATGTAGGTTCGATTGTGCTGTACCTTGCAGTCGCCGCCGGCTGTTTTGCTATAGCCGAATGGGGCTTGAAGATACGGGCAATCGAAAAAAAACCTGTGCGCTTTTCGTGGAAGCATGTAGTGATTCGGGCGCTGTTCGCAGGAACTGTGGTTGCTGGAGCAGTGACGGCTGCGCAGTTTGCTCCGCCCTATATGACTGGCATATTCGCAACGTTTCCAGCGGTGCTCTCTTCGACACTCGTAATTCTCACCCTGAGCCAGGGAGCTGCATTCGCGCGGGCGACAGGCAAGATGCTCATTCTCTCGTCGAGCAATATCATCGTGTACGCTGCGGTGGCCGGCACAAGCTTCGCAGCACTGGGGCCATGGCTCGGCACCTTGTGTGCCTTCGCTGCAGCGCTTATCTATATTGCGCTTCTAAGCAAGCTGACAGCAAAAATAAAATAGCAGCCGAGCAAAAAAAGAGGGCCGCCCCAGATATTGGAGCAGCCCCCTTTGCTTCAAAAGCTATGGCTTCAGATGCCGCCGCCTGCAAAGCCTGCCAAGCAGACTTCGGAGCGTGCATCCGAAGACATTATTTCTGATACACCATGTTCTCGTTCGTCACCGTGCCGATGTGTTTTACGTACGCGATAAAGACTTCGGCATCTGACGGGAAGTCGTTTTGCGCCTTGCCAACGAGCATGCGGTAATCATCGCCGCCATTGAAAATGAAGTTCAATGTCGCAATGGTGTATTCCTTCTCCGGATTGACAGGCACGCTGCCGATCTTGATGTCAGACACGCGGTCGCCAGCGGGCTTCGAAGCATCGAGCGTGTAGGTCAGGTTCGCAAGATGCGGGAAGCGGCCATCGGGCGCAGGCAGTTTGCCGACGCCATTTTCGAGGATGGCATCGATTTCCTTGCCGAGAACCTTGCCGGTCTGGATGTAATTGCCAAAGGGTTGAACTGTGTATATCTGCTTCAGGGTGATATTGCCTGCAGGGATCGAATCGCGGATACCGCCGCCGTTCATGAGGGCGAAATCAGCACCGGTCACATACAGCATGGCATTTGCAATAAGGGTGCCAAGGTTGCTCTGCTGGGTGCGCACAATTTCACGAGTCCCTTCCAGTTTGACCGATGTCTGACCAATAACCTGGGAGAGTACCGCATCCTGCGCTTTGACAAGATCGCTCAGCATGGTTGCGATGCGCGGATCGCCCTTGAGATCAGGGGAATTCTGCGGAGTAATCGTCCGGGCAGTTTTGGAGATAACCTTGCGGTCCGGCCCGACAACGACATCCACAACGCCAAGTCCGGTGCCATATGCGCCTGTGCTCGCTATAAGAGTATTTGTCGTGTTCTTTTTCACTGTATCTTCGAGCGAGGTGTGGCTGTGTCCGTCGAGAATAACATCGATTTGTGGCACGAATTTTGCGAGCGTGATCGAAGTGGGATCGCTGGAATCATCTACGCCAAGGTGCGACAGGCAGACGAGAAGGTCATACTTGCCAGCAAGCTCCGCAACAACCAGCTTTGCTTCGACGATCGGATCGGAGAAAGTGACACCCTGAATGCCTTTCGGATCAGTCTTATAGGCAGTTTCGGGAGTAGCGAGTCCGAAGAACGCCACGCGCACACCGCCTATGTTCTGAATATCATACGCAGGGAAGACACGCTGGCCATCCTTGTACACATTTGCAGCCAGTATCTTGAATTTCGCCATTTTGACAAGCTCGAGCAGTCGATCGAAACCGTAGTTGTAGTCATGGTTGCCGGTGGTCATATACGCATAGCCAAGCTCATTCATAAGCTTAACGGCTGTTTGGCCCTGGTCGATATTCACAACAGGCAGGCCATGGAAAGTATCGCCCACATCGATGAGGAGCGTATTCGGATTCTTCGCTTTCAGCCCCTGAACAGCCGCGTAGATCTTCGGAAATCCGAGTTCAGTCTTGCTCTCGACGATGCGCCCGTGCAAATCGTTCGTATGCGCAAAAGTAATCGCGACATCGCCCGGCAGGTTCCCTTGAGCGGAGAGCGAGCCAGTGAATGCCAGCGTGAAAATTGCCGCTACCAGCACGGCAAATTTTCCGATTCTTTGTAACATCACAAACCTCCTTGTTTTGATTGAAGATTCTGTTCCTCAAATAGCATTTGGTGCAACAGCTATTATACCCCCCTCCTCGGCAGGAGACAAGCGAAAATAGAAAAATTATGCTTCTCTATAGCGCTTTCGATATTCGGAAGGCGTCAAATCGGTCAGTCAGCACTTCTTGATTGTGAGGCAGCAATGAACATAGTTCCCTGTTCTTGTCTTGCGAAAGCACATTGAGAACTTTCAAGAGCCATAACCGCTTGTCCAATCCATTCGAGCTATTCAAATCTTGAAAAGACATTGAATACTGCCGTAGAGCGGGGAGCTCTTGTATCGTATAAAGATGCCCAATCCGGCCCTGTCCCGTATGAGATAAATTGTTCGTATCTGAGTGCAGTAG
>Ga0334722_10006113_pt1 | contig 11983 bp, 9 predicted proteins | sample C3_bottom_MG_FD_207210 | JGI IMG/M metagenome (GOLD analysis project Ga0334722, IMG submission 207210) | Sediment microbial communities from Yellowstone Lake, YNP, Wyoming, USA - C3_bottom | ecosystem: Environmental > Aquatic > Freshwater > Lake > Sediment | place: USA: Wyoming | collected...
AAAGGAGTAGGCGGAAAATCGAAACACTTGCAGTTTGGAGGCGCCGAGCGGGGTCGAACCGCTGCATCGCAGTTTTGCAGACTGCTCCCTTAACCACTTGGGTACGGCGCCCCGCGCGCATTATTATAGCGGGCCTTGTTACTACATCTCAACGTACACATTGATGGGATGAAAAAGAGAGGGGTGTAGGTGCGTGACTATCGGTTGGGTAGCACGGGAATTTCTTTCCCAAGCGTCGCTGGCTGATCCGACTGCGGGATGATCGATTCCCATCCCTCATTCGCATGAACCGTGGCCTCCCCATTCCCTTCGGCGTCTTTTTCTTTGGCCATCAGCTCGACCTCGTAAATCAGCGTGTCCATCAACTCTTCGATCGGCACCTTTCGGACGAGCTTACCCTTCTTGAACAAGATCCCCTTGCCTTCGCCGCCGGCAATCCCGATATCCGCTTCCTTGCCTTCCCCGATACCATTCACGACACAGCCGAGGACCGACACATTGAGCGGGGTCTTGATATGGCCCAGCTTCTTTTCCAGCTCATTGGCCAACTTCACGACGTCGATCTCCACACGGCCACACGTAGGACAGGCGATGACATTGATCCCTCGATGACGCAGTTCGAGCGACTTCAAGATCTCGAACCCCACCTTCACTTCTTCGACAGGATCAGCAGCGAGCGACACGCGCATGGTGTCGCCGATCCCCTGCGAGAGCAAATACCCGAGACCCATGGTGGACTTGACGGCTCCGGTCATCGCCGTTCCTGCCTCTGTAATTCCGATGTGCACCGGATAGTCGGACTGGTGTGCAAACAACCAATAGGCATCGATCGCATGGTGCACATCCGACGCCTTCAGCGACACTTTCATGTTCGTGAATCCCACGTCTTCCAAGGCGTGGACGGCATTCAGCGCCGATTCGGCCAAGGCTTCTGGTGACGGCCAGCCGTATTTATCCAGCAACGGCCGTTCGAGTGACCCGCCATTTACACCGACACGCAAAGGAATCCCCCGCTCGTTCACGGCCTTGATGACTTCTTCCACCTTCCACCAGGCCCCGATGTTGCCCGGATTGATCCGGACGCAGTCCACGATCTCAGCCGCTTTCAATGCCAGCCGATGGTCGAAATGAATATCCGCGATCAGCGGCACGGTCATCGCCGCTTTGATCTTGGGCAGCGCCGCCGCCGCTTCGTCGTCCGGCACGGCCACTCGGATCACTTCGCACCCTGCGGCCTCCAACTGGCGAATTTGTTCCGTCGTCGCCGCGACATCGCGCGTGTCAGTCGAACACATCGACTGCACGGACACGGGTGCGTCTCCGCCGATCTTGACCTTGCCCACTTGAATCTGCCGCGTTTTCCGTCGAGTAATGTGCATCGCGTCTCTTTGCTACCTTCGTTACAACTACTCAGGTGTTCAGGCTGAAGGCTGAAGGCTATAAATAATCTCGCAACGCACGAACATAGCCATTCAACACCTTCTCGGTTTCTACGACCTTGTGTTCAAGCAGAGATGAATCCTCGTTGTGCAAGAAGCCCAACCTCTAAAAACCTTCAGCCTATCTACCTGCGTAGTTACCCTTCGTTTCGCGCTTTCGCTCAGCTCCCCTGTTCATCTCCATGCGACAGCCGATCGGACGATGAAGCAAGGGCAAACCTCTCTCGTGAGGAAGCCGGTGTTTTGCCGATTAATTCCTTCACGCTCTGATAGATGCCTTCCGCCGTCAACCCATATCGTTCGCGCAGGAAGTCCTGCGGTCCTTGCTCGATGTACCGATCCGGCAACCCAAGGACCTTTGTCGTCACATCCGTCACGCCGGCATCGGACAGGGCTTCGAGAACGGCTGAGCCGAACCCGCCCATCTTGCTGCCTTCTTCAACCGTCACCACGTATCGAACGCGGTTCGCCAGCTCGACGATCAATTCCTGATCCAGCGGCTTTACGAAACGCGCATTCACCACTGCTGTGGAAATACCTTCTTCCTCAAGCCGTTTCGCCGCCGTCACCGCATGCGAGACCGGCACACCGATGGCCACGATCGCTACCTCCATGCCATCGCGCAACAACTCGCCCTTCCCGATCGGCAATGCCTTCTGCTCCTGATCCATCGGGACGCCCAAGCTCAGTCCGCGCGGATACCGCACCGAGGCAGGCCCATCATACTGGATGCAGGTTTTCATCATATGTTGCAACTCATTTTCATCCTTCGGCGCCATGACGACCATGTTCGGCACATGGCGCAGAAACGCATAGTCGAATGCGCCGTGGTGCGTCGTCCCGTCTTCCGCAACCAGCCCGCCACGATCGATGCAGAAGGTCACCGGCAGATTTTGCGTGGCGACATCATGGACCACCTGGTCATACGCACGCTGTAAAAAGGTGGCGTACAATGCCACCACCGGACGGAAGCCCTGCGTCGCAAGACCCGCCGCAAATGTCACCGCATGCTGTTCGGCAATCCCCACGTCGTAGAGCCGGTCTGGAAATTCTTTTTCGAAAATATTGAGGCCGGTCCCTTCGCACATCGCAGCCGTAATCGCGACGATTCGCTTGTCCGCTCGGGCCAGCTTGACCAATGATTCGATGGCAATCTGCGTATAGGACGGCCGCGCCGCTTTCTTCGCCGGTACCCCGGTTTCCCGAACAAAAGGCGGACAGGCATGGAACCACACCGGATTGTTCACCGCAGGCTCATAGCCCAACCCTTTTTTCGTAATGACATGGAGCAACACCGGGCCCTTCATCTTCAGCACATTTTCCAAGGTGGGCAGCAGATGCTCGAAGTTGTGTCCGTCAATCGGCCCCGCATACCTGAACCCAAGCTCTTCAAAGAGCAGCCCAGGTAGGATCGCTCCCTTGGCCAGCTCTTCAGCCCTGCGGGCCCACTTCTGCATGTCCTGCCCGATGCGGGGAATCTTCCCCAGCAGTTGCCCTGTTTCTTCCCGCATCTTGGCATAAAACTCTCCGGTGAAGGTCCTATTCAAATAGGAGGAGATGGCTCCGACGTTCTTCGAGATGGACATTTGATTGTCGTTCAGAATAACCAGAAAATCTTCCCCCAACCCTCCGGCATGCTGCAGACCTTCCAGAGTCATCCCAGCCGTCATGGCGCCGTCGCCGACGACGCAGACGACCTTGTGTCGCTGTTTCAACTGTTCACGCGCCTCGACCATGCCGTAGGCCGCGGATACGCCGGTTCCCGCATGGCCTGCGTTGAACGTATCGTACACGCTCTCTTCGCGTTTGGTGAACCCACTCAACCCCCCGTACTGTCTGAGCGTGTGAAACTGTTCCCGACGCCCAGTGAGTAATTTATGTGCGTAGGCTTGATTGCTCGTGTCCCAAACGATCTTATCCTTGGGGGTGTTGAGCAGGTAGTGCAAAGCGACCGTCAATTCGACCACCCCAAGGTTGGAGGCGAGGTGCCCTCCGACGTTGGATACCACGCCGATAATCTGCTCGCGCAGCTCTTGGCACAAGGCGGGAAATTGCGTCGGTGATAGCCGTTTCAGATCAGCAGGGTTTTGAATGGTCTTCAAAATCGACATGGCAGATGCTCCTTTGCATCAATCCGTACACCTGTAACAACAAGCTGGGCTCAGATAAGCATTGGTGAAGTATCGTGGCAGCTTAAACGCTAGCAGGTGGGAGTGTCACATGGAAATCCTATGTTGTCAAGCGGTTAGCCAATGCGACCGGGTCATAGGCGACTCGAGTCGGATTCGAACCGATAGGTAAATACTGTTGAAACAGTGAAGTCTGGGGCACTCCCTGTTATAAAGTCGAGATTCTCGACCGCATACATTTGCCACAGGAAGTGCGGGGCCACACGGTAGCTAAACCCCAGGACTGATTCTGTAACACCTTGGTCGAATGTATTTGCGCCAGTCCCGGAAAACGGCGACGAATAGTAGTCAAAATGGGTCGTGATCGACAGGTTTTCCGACCACAGGTATTCGATGGCGGCAAGCCCGGACAAGGTGGGCCGTAAGCTAAAACCTGCTATAGTGCCGGTCGGGACGACTCCGGTAACGTTAGCATAGAGCATCCATTGGCCAGCCACAAGCTTCTCAACAGCGAGACCCATTCCGAAATCCGGACTCCCGCTTCCGAAAAAAGCCGATTGATCCCCCGTCGGCAACTTCACTGCGCCACGGAGTGAAACAGCCGGCGTCATTGCCCCTTCTGTCAGGAGTTGATACTTACTCATCAGTGTCGTATCCCCCAGCCCCATCGCACCCGGACCTCCGCTCATAATTGTTTGTCCGTTCCGAGTGACATTAAACACAAAGTTGGTGTTCTTAAGCGCATCTCGCGCCGGATTCAAGCCAGTCGTTGCCCGCTCGGACGCAGTAATGGCTCCATTCATAAATCCTTGATACCGGTAGAGCACCGGTACTTCCAGCCCGAGCTCCAATTTGTCAGTGGCACCATAACGAAGGAAGAGGCCGGATCTGAGGGTTTCAAATTTTACGTTCACGGTGATCGGCGGCGAATTTTCGTTATAGATACTGGCGGTCTCAGCAAGTTCCAACCGCACGTCCAGCGTACCCGGCTTCACCACGGTTGCACGGTCGCCAGGAAGACTCAACACCAACTGCTGAAAGGCCTGAAAGTTTCTGACCGGGAATGGACCGAACCCCTCCGCCTGAACCAGTGAGGACTGGAAAGAAAGGGAGACGAGGAGTGCGGCCAGAAGTACTCGATAAATTATCATGTCCCAGAAAACCCTGACGCGACTACCCATCAGTACGGGAAGTCGAGCCCGGCAAAGACCGCACCACCCTCCCGGCTGTAGCCGTAGTCGACCCGCCCAACGACATTGGGCTTGACGAGCCCACGGAACCCTACACCTGGAGTCATGCGGTAGTCCTTAAAGCTGACGTCGTTGAAACTATTGAAGACCTGCCCTGTGTCCAAAAACGGCGCCATTTCAAAATCCGCCGTCGCCCCCGCAACCTTCATTCGCACCAGGTGAATACGCTCTTCGATACTCCACGCGACAAGACTCTTGTCGATGAAGCGATCGACACCATAGCCTCGCAGATTGTTCTGCCCTCCCAACGAACTTTGCTCGAAGAACGGCACCTGATCCCCGATGGTGGCTTGAAGGTCCGCCCGCACGATGAGAATCGCGCGCTTCGATTCACTCGGAAACAGCTTCTTGATCTCAAGTTCATAGCGAGAGTAAACGGGATGATCGCCGTTGCGGATATTCTGGTTCACCTCCGCATAGGCCGTAACGGCCATCCCGTCGGTCGGCGAGACGAGATTGTTGCGCGTATCGTAATGGAACGTCGCCCGGTTCCCGAAAATAAGCGTCTCGCCTTGAACACCATCGACGGAGGGGAACTGTTCGACCGTAAACGGAAGATCCGTTGCGCCCCTCTGCAGACTCACTTGGCGAAATCGCTGACCAACGGAGACCTGCGTCACCTCATTCACATGAACCCCGAATCGCCAGTTCACCCGTCCTTCACGCGCGGTGTAATTCGTTTCTGCTGAATCTGATGTTGCCTCCCCTAAGCCATAAAACCGAGAGGTGGCGTTTTTGAAAAATGAAGCACTAAAGTTCAATGAGTAGCGCCCCTGACTGAAAGCCGGATCGGTGTAACTAAATACCACTCTGCGCTCGATCTTTTCCGCGGCCGATACGATGAGCCGAATTTCTCGCCCCCCTGGGTCGTATTGAAACAGATTGATCGCCCCGCGTATCCCAACGATGGAATTATGAATGAGCATCGGGGCGAGGAGGTATCTGAGCTCTCCATCAGGATCAGTCTTCAGAATCGGGACGATCAACCCGGCATCGTTCCCATCATTCTTGCTGGTGGACACGGCAGGAACCGGGAAATATTGGACGTCGGCTCCTGCACGCTCCGGCAGCGCGATGACACTCGACACAAGGAACACGAGGGCAACGGCGATGAGGCCGGGCAGGCTTGTCATGGAATTCCTGGAGGGGTTACTGGGCTTTGATCTTATCGGATTTCTTGCGAAGCTGGTCCACCAAGTCGGCGTAGTTTGAAGAACGGAGGATTTTTGAGAACTGCCCCCGGTAGTTATTCACTAAACTGACACCGTCCACCACCACGTCATACACCCGCCAATCAGCACCCTTATTGAGCAAACGGTAGTCGAGTGGAATTTCGGTCTTGCCGGTCAACACCTTTGTCCTGACTTCGGCATAGTCTTTCTCGGTCCGTTCATTGATATACTGCACACCTTCTCCGGAATAGGTTTCGATCTTGTCGGCGTAAGAATTGACCAAGAGCGTCCTGAACAAGGCGACAAATTCTTCTTTGTCTTTGTCGGACAGCGTATTCCAAGGAGCCCCCAGCGCCCGCCTCGACATTTCCTGATAGTCGAACCGATCCCCGATGACCTGTTCCAATCGCTGCCGGCGCTCTTCAGCTCTCCCCGGCTGTTTGAGTTCCTTGTTCTGAACGAGTTTCAGTACCTCGTCGATGGTGCTTTTCATGGCCTCGGTTGCGCCACCTGCCACTGCCGGCTGGACGGCCACCCCGCCAAGCAGCAACAGCAGACCGGCCATCCCGCTCGCGACCCTACCCCAACTCCATCTCTGCGCTTGTGTAACGGCAGATCTCTTGATCTCCATGTATCCTCCCCCTGTATCAGGATGCTGAAAAAGTCCGCCAGCCGGTCTGGTTCATTTGGTCTGTTTGGTTTGTCTGGTCTATCTGGTTTTTTGGTTGAACGAAACTAACCAGATGAACCAAATCAACCAGAGAAACCAAATGAACCAGATAGATCACTTCACGTTGCCATGAACATACTGACTTACCAACTCCTCAAGATCGAGGCCCGATTCGGTATCGCGTATCGTATCCCCCGGCTTGAGCGGATCGCCACCCCCTCCCGGAGACAGGGCCAAAAATTTCTCTCCAATGATGCCTCGCGTCTTGATCGACGCAATGGTGTCCGTATAGAGCTTGACGGTTTTGTTGACCGCCAGCTTCACCATTGCACGATCCTGGTTGAGCGTAATCCCTCTGACCCTGCCGACTTCGACGCCGGCGATTTCGATCGTCGAGCCAGGCTTGAGCCCCGAGGCGCTGTTGAACTGCGCCTCGACTTCGTAGACGTCGCCGCCGATCATCTCGAGTTTCCCGAGCTTGATCGACAGATATCCGAGGCACAAGATACCGACCAATACGAAGAGACCGACCACCATCTCCAACTTGGCTTTCTCCATCCTTGGTACTCCTCCCTCACCCAACAAGCAATCCGGGCAACGCCACAGTCCCACCGACTGAAATGAATTCATGGATATCCGGGTCGGTGGTCCGCTGGAACTCAACCGCCGTGGCCATCGCCGCAATCTTGCCTTTCCGAATCATCGCCACCCAGTCGGAGATCGCGAAGATCTCCGGAATTTCATGGCTGACCATAATCGCCGTAAAGCCGAGCCGGCGGTGCATCGTGACAATCAAATCGTGAATCGATTTCGCCATCAAAGGGTCCAATCCTGTTGTCGGCTCATCAAAGAGGATAATCTCCGGTTCCATGACCAATGCGCGTGCCAATCCAGCCCGCTTTCGCATGCCACCGCTCAACTCGGCGGGAAACTTGTGCCCCATCCCCGCCAGCCCAACTTCCTCCAGCTTTTCCTCAACCCTTCGCGCCACCTCTGGGCCCTTCATGCGCAACTTCTCCCGCAACGGAAACGCCACGTTCTCGAAGACCGAGAGCGAGTCGAACAGCGCGGCACCCTGAAACAGCATCGCGAACCGTTTCCGCACATCGTTCAAGGGCGTGCCCGACAGCCGAGATATCTCCACGTCGCCGACCCACACCTCACCACGATCCGGCTGCATGAGCCCAATCATGTGCTTGAGAAGCACGCTCTTTCCTTCTCCGCTGCGACCGATAATGGTCGTGAGTTTGCCGACAGGAATCGACAGATCGACACCTTGCAGCACCGGCTGCCCACCCAGCTTCTTTTCGACGCCGATCAGCCTGATCATCTTCTTTAGTATCGAGTGCTGAGTGCTGTGGACCAAGTCCTCCTTATAACCCAGTACTCATGTCTCAGCACTTCTACAGCAGCACCGACGTCAAGAAATAGTCCCCTACGAGGATGAGCACCGACGACAAGACCACCGCCTCCGTCGTCGCACTCCCAAGTCCCTCGGCGCTCTGCCTCGTGTAGAACCCTTTATAGCAGCAGACCCAACTGACGATCAGCCCAAAGCTGATCGACTTGAGAATGCCGCCGTAGACGTCTTTCCATTCCACAGCCGATGCGATCGAATTCCAATAGGCCCCTTCGCTCACTCCCAACAAGTCCACTCCGACGAGGGAGCCGCCATAGATACCGACCACGTCGAATATGGCCACAAGCAACGGCACCCCTATCACGGCTGCGACCAATTTTGGCGCGACCAAATATTGCAGCGGATTGATCGCCATCGTATCGAGTGCATCGATCTGTTCCGTAATCCGCATGATGCCGATCTCGGCTGTCATGGCTGATCCGGCCCGCGCGGTCACCATCAACGCAGCCAACACCGGCCCCAACTCCCGGATCATGCTCAATGCCACCGCGGAGCCCAGCAACCCTTCGGAGCCGAATTTCCGCAAGCTGTAATAGCCTTGAAGCGCCAGCACCATCCCCGTAAACCCCGCGGTAAGCACGACGACAAACGTGGATCGATACCCGATAAAGTGAAGCTGCTTCATGATTTGATGGAATCGAAACGGAGGCCGCACCAGCCAGGCAAACGCCGACAGCATGAACAACAGCATGCGGCCCATCTCCCGTACACGAATGACGGCCCACGCACCCAGCCGTTCAATCACGTTCGTCATCAGCTACCTGGACAGTCGAAGAGATTCACTGTCTGTCTCCGCATAGCGCTGAAACCATTCTGTCAATCGATCCGCCGCCACCCGACTCTGCTTTCGCAGCCGATTCAGCCCCGCAACGCTAGCGGGGCGACCGATGATCGCCTGCATACCTTTAATCCAGCCAGTGGGCCTGAGAAAGAGATTGAAGTCAAGAGGGAGATCTTCATCCACCAGATCGGAGACCGTCCGCACGATCGCCATAGGTAGGCCTCGCTCCTGAGCCACCACCGCCACCGCGGCACTTTCCATATCGAGCCCGGTCGCGTCGGTCAGATGACGCAGCCGGCGCTTTTCCTGGGCCTGCCACACCACGGTCCCCGATGACACGACTGTTCCGACCCGTGCGACCAATCCCGCATCCTGCGCCACGGTGAGAAGGCCTGCGCGTACAGCCCCGTCGCAGAGCACACGGTCATTCCTCATCGTCCAGGTTCCTTCGTCATGTACAGAAGACACCGCTGTGCCGACGATGAGGTCTCCCACCTGAGCCGGTACGAGCGCGCAGGCAAAACCCGTGGACATGACCAGCGACATGGCTTGTGCCTTGAGCACCCTTCCAGCAACAGTGCCGGCCGCAGTGGGACCGACGCCGGTTTGGATGAGCCAATACGTGTACCTCCCTCGCTGTCCAATATGGCAGCGGACTCCGGCGATTGTCGCAACACGGTTCGTCGCTAACGCGCGCCGTACGGCCTGGAGTTCCCAGCGAGTCGCGGCAAAGATGGCGATGGGATTCACCACAGATCCTGAGAGAGGTTGCCACGCGCCAACGAGTGACGTCGTCCGGCGGTTCAACGATCGGCTCGATGACAGCCGGACGCGAGTACCTGCTGCCGTACTTCGTCGGCCCGCATCTTCCCGCGCGTCCGTAAATTCCGGTACATGGCCAAGGCCCACAACGGAAAGTATTGGCAGTACCAATGGTAGCGGAGATAAAACACCCGAGGAAATCCAGTACCTGTATGCCGGACTTCTTCCCACGACCCATCCTTCATTTGGTGACGGAGAAGATATTGGACGCCGCGAGCGACACTAAAGGCATCGGTCATCCCGGCCGACATGAGTCCCATGATGGCCCAGGCTGTTTGAGAAGGCGTACTGTCCCCTTTCCCACTCGACGCAGGGTCGTCGTAAGACAGGCAAGACTCGCCCCATCCACCATCGGGATTCTGCTTCGACTCAAGCCAGGCGACCGCACGGCGAATATAGGGCTCCGAGAGATCCACTCCGATCGCACGGAGACCAGCTAGGACGGACCAGGTACCATAGATATAATTGACGCCCCACCGACCGTACCAACTGCCGTCGGTCTCCTGCTCTCGCTTGAGGAAGCGGAGGGCCGGCGCTACGGCGGGGTGTGTCTGATCGTAGCCCAACGCCGCAAGCATCTCGAGGCAACGTCCGGCCAAGTCGGACGTGCTCGGATCAAGCAAGGCATGGTGATCGGCAAATGGGATATAGTTGAAGACGATTCGATTGTTATCCTTGTCGTATGCACCCCACCCGCCATCGGACCCTTGCATGGCGAGTACCCAATTCGCCCCCCGTCGGATGGAATCTTGCAACTCGGTGTTCTGAGCCATCCGGACTTTCGACAGCGCCATCAACACCACTGCCGAGTCATCCACATCGGGATAGAACTCGTTCTCAAACTGGAAGTACCAGCCTCCCGGTTCCGCATCGGGAGACGAAAACTTCCAGTCTCCAACCGTTTTCGTTTGGCGCGAGAGCAAGTACGCACCCGCTTTCTGGAGAGATGGGTGGTCCTGCGGCATCCCGGTTTCGATAAAGGCGTTCATGAGCAATGCCGTATCCCAGATTGTAGAGTGGCAGGGCTGAAGATGCAGCGCCTCGACGCGCTGATCGCCGATCATTACCGTGTCATAGACTTCCAGCGATTCGATTTCGTGGAGCGCCTTCCGCACCAATGGATCGTCGACCTGATAGCCGAGGCAGCGAAGAGCCACGATCGAATTCGCCATGGCCGGATAAATCCCCCCCAGCCCACCGCTGCCTTTGAGGTGTTCCAATATCCAGGCGGTAGCCCCATGCAAGGCCTTTTCACGCAACCAACTCAGTGGCATCCGGTCGTACAGTTTCAGCACCCTGTCCAGCTGGACAAAGAAATTATGCGGCGTGAACCACCGTTGATCCTTATTGAAGGGTGGCACGTTGCGATAGCGAATCTGTGATCGAGGCTCGACATAGAGCTCGTCGATACCTTGCTTCTGAGGAATACGGCAGACAGGCTGATTCGCGAAGACTATGAGCAAGGGAATCAAGACGGCACGGGACCAATAGGAAATTGCATAGATGCTGAAGTAGAACCGCTTCGGCAGGAGCATGATTTCGGGCGGCATGCTCGGGATGCCCTTCCAATCATACTGCTCGAACAGTGCCAGAGTGATTTTTGTGAAGACGTTTGCGCACACGACACCACCCATAGCCAGAATACGGTCACAGGCCCGAAGCATGGAAGGCTCGTCTGCCGAAATGCCGCTCAACTTTAAGGCGAAATAGGCTTTCACGGAGGCGCTGATCTCCGAAGGCCCCCCGTAGAAAATCGGCCAGCCGCCATCGGGCAATTGCATGGCACGGAGATAGTGGACCGCCTGGCGCTCTCGCTCGGGATCGACCCGATCGAGAAACCGCCGCAGCAAGAGGTATTCAGCGGTCAGCGTGGTATCGGCCTCGAGCTCCGCAACCCAGTACCCCTCTGATGCATGTTGTCTGGACAGAAACCAGGCTTGACTGCGCCGGACCGCGTCGTCGAGCACATCCACTTGACTGATCGAATGGCTGGTGGGGCGACGTGTCACAGCGTCGACTGGTGGCGAGAGCACGGGCTTGTCCGACACCAGACGCAGCGGCGGAACGTTGGACAGTTCGGTCGCCGGCCCCAGCTTCTCCGGAACAAAGACGAGGAGTCTATCGGATAGACGATCCAGAAGCGTTCGAATCAGCTTCATTGTAGTATTGGTCTGTAGAAAACTGCAGATGGATGGGACAACGCTGGTGACTCGCTTCGCCCCCATGAAGCTCGAACTATAAGCGGCACACTCATAGATCTGCCCGTTGAGGGGTATATAGCAGACACCTTGCTCTGACGT
>Ga0334722_10006114_pt1 | contig 11983 bp, 7 predicted proteins | sample C3_bottom_MG_FD_207210 | JGI IMG/M metagenome (GOLD analysis project Ga0334722, IMG submission 207210) | Sediment microbial communities from Yellowstone Lake, YNP, Wyoming, USA - C3_bottom | ecosystem: Environmental > Aquatic > Freshwater > Lake > Sediment | place: USA: Wyoming | collected...
ACCAAAGACGGTGTGGGACTTGATATTCACGGCATAGGCATACAAGATTTACGAGATATGCATAAAGTCTCTCCTGGATTTGTTAATAGGGTAAGAAAAGTTGAGCCCTATAGGGATTACAGAACTTCTTTTACGGGAAGCAAAAAATTGATATCTAACCCCGGAGATACAATTTTTCACTATCTAAAAACCGATAATGAGGTTATTAAAGGCATCTATCTGGATAACCTCTCTGCGCTGGGGGAGCTAGTTTATGACCCTATGGGTGAGGGTGAGAAAATACAAGATGACATTTGGCGCGCCAACGTGAAAGGTTTTTTATTTCACAGTGGTGCCTATCAAAAAAATGAAAATGGCAAAGTAGAAGCCATTAATCAAAGTAAGGCTTCATTTAGTAATTTTCTTACGACGCTTTACTATCAATCACCCGAAGATTATAGTATGGATAGACTAGAAACCATTGAACATCGCTATCAATCAACTGTGAATGAAATAGCAAAAAGCTATAATCTATCCTTTTCTTAATTTCGTTAGGCCCTCTTCCGCCCGCGCCGTTTTTTGGGCTCGCCCGCTACGCCTTTCGGAGTTTGCGGCGGCGAGCGGGCTTGCCTTCCCGTTCCGCCATGAGTTCCACGGCTTGCTCCATGGTTACGGATTCCGGCGCTGTGCCTTTGGGCAAGGAAGCGTGGGTTTTGCCGTCAGACACATACGGGCCGTAGCGGCCGTCGAGGACTTTTACGTTCTTACCGGTTTTGGGATGCGCGCCAAGCTCCTTTAATGTCCGGCCACCCGATCGCCGGCTGGCCTGTTTGGGCTGGGCCAGCAATGCCAATGCCTTGGCCTCGGTAATTGTCAGCGGTGATTCGCCGTCCGGAATGCTGCGCGTTTCCGTCCCGGCTTTGATGTACGGCCCAAACTTGCCATTCGCGGCCAGGATATCTTCCCCGGCTGCGGTTTTGCCGACGGTGCGCGGCAAAGACAAGAGCTGAAGTGCCTGTTCAAGCGTGAGGGTGGCGCCGTCCATGCCCGTGAGCAGGGAAGCAGACTTGAGCCGCTCAACATTTTTTTTGCGCTTCTTGCCAGGCTTAGCATCGTCCTCCTTCTTTTTCTCGCCGAGTTGCACGTACGTCCCAAAGCGGCCGGTTTTCAAGAACACGCCCAAGCCAGTGTTCGGATCAATGCCCAGAGGCTTGGCTTCCGGCAGCGGTGCGTGGTTGCCGTCGCGATCCAGGTTGATAGTGTTTGTGCACTCCGGGTAGCCGGTGCAGGCCAGGAACTTGCCGAACCGGCCAAATTTTTCCACCATGGGTTTGCCGCAGCGTTCGCAAATTTGGTCCGTGGCTTTTTCGGTAACGTCTTTCTTGGAAATTTCCGCGTCTTTGGTTACCAGGTTGGCGTGGAACTTGTCGTAGAAGGTGTGCAGGACGGGTTGCCATTCGGCTTTGCCCTCGGCAATGTCGTCGAACTGCTGCTCCATGGTGGCGGTGAACTGGTAGTCCACAATTTCCGGGAAGTGCTTCACCAGCAGGTCAATGACCAGGTAGGCCACTTCGGTCGGCTTGAGCCGGCGTTCGTCCCGCTCCACGTAGCCGCGGTCAATAACCGTGGTGATGGTGGGCGCGTAGGTGGAGGGCCGGCCAATGCCGTACTCTTCCAGGGCTTTCACAATGCTGGCGTCGGAGTAGCGCGGCGGCGGTTCGGTAAAGTGCTGCACGCCTTTCACGTCCTTGGCTTCCACGTTGTCACCGACGGTGAGCGGGGGCAGGAAGGATTCCTTAGCTCCGTCTGGGTACACTTTCAAAAAACCCGGGAACTTTATGGTGGCGCCGGTAGCGCGGAAAATTGCATCTTCAACGCTGCCGGCCACGTCCACGCTGGTCTGGTCTACTTGGGCTTCGGGCATCTGGGAGGCCACGGCCCGGTTCCAAATGAGCTCGTAGAGTTTGGCTTGGTCCGGGTCCAGGTGCTGGCGAATGGCGTCGGGCGCGTTGGTTACTTCCGTGGGCCGGATGGCTTCGTGCGCTTCCTGCGCGCCCTTGCTGCTGGTTTTAAACCGGCGGCCGTTCGGAAGCGCATAGTCTGCGCCAAAAGTTTTGCTCAAGTATTGCTTGGCTTCGTTTACAAACTTGTCCGACAAGTTCAAGGAGTCCGTCCGCATGTAGGTGATAAGGCCGGTCTGGCCTTTGCCCCCTAGGTTCACGCCTTCGTACAGCTGCTGGGCCAGGCGCATGGTGCGGTTGGCGGAAAAGCCCAGGCGGCGGTTGGCGTCGATTTGCAAACTGGAAGTGGTAAACGGCGGGCCGGGAAAGCGCTTGGTGGTTTTCTTCTGCACGTCGCCGATGGTGTACGCGGTCCCTTTGAGCTTCGCGAGCAATTCGTCCGCGGCAGCTTTCGTGCCAATGGCAAATTTATCCAGGCTCTTGCCGCCCAGTTTGAGGAGTCTGGCCGCAAAGCTATCTTTGCCGTGGGTGAAATCGCCTTCAATCGTCCAGTACTCCTGCGGCTTGAACGCCTGGATTTCCCGCTCGCGCTCCACGATGAGCCGCACCGCCACGGACTGCACGCGGCCGGCCGAGAGCCCGCGCCGGACTTTGCGCCACAGAAAGGGGGACAGTTCGTAGCCCACCAGCCGGTCCAGAATGCGGCGGGCTTGCTGCGCGTTCACGCGCTTCAGGTCCAGCGGCCGGGGATTGGCGAGCGCGTGGTCAATGGCCTCTTTGGTAATTTCGTGAAACACAATGCGCTGCGCATCCTTATCGGGAATGTTCAGCAGTTCGGCCAGGTGCCAGGAAATCGCCTCGCCTTCGCGGTCTTCGTCAGTGGCAAAGTAGACCTGGCCATACTGTTTGGCCAGTTTTTTCAGCTTCGTCACCGTCGGCTTATCATCGTCATCCACGACGTACTCGGGCTGGAAATTTTTCTCCGTATCCACGCCCATCGTGCTCTTGGGCAGGTCGCGGATGTGGCCGAAGGACGGTTCCACGCTAAATTCCTTGCCGAGAAAACGGCTAATGGTTTTGGCTTTGGTGGGGGATTCGACGATGACGAGCGCTTTGGGCATTCGTTTTACAAACTGTACGTGAGCCCGCCGAGGTGACGGACGCGGCCTTTCAACTCCAACATGATGAGCGTGGCGTTGGTGACGCTTGGGTCACAATCGCACAGGCGCGAAAGTTCGTCAACATGTTTAGCGCCGGCGACCAGGTGCTGGATGACCAATTGCTCTTCGGGGTTATCCGCAGGCGGTGGCGTTTTTGCGGCGGGTTCGGACTCAATTGGCGCGGTGACGTTGAGCGCGGCCAGGATATCTTCGGTGCTCCGTACCAGGGTGGCGCCGAGGCGGATGAAGCGGTGGGGGCCGTTCGAGGCATCGCTGGTAATCGGCCCGGGCACGGCAAACACCTCGCGGTTTTCATCCAGGGCCAGCTTGGCCGTGAGCAACGCGCCGGACTTATCGCCCGCTTCCACTACCAGGGTGCCGAGGCACATACCGGAAACAATCCGGTTGCGGAGTGGGAAGTTCTGGGCTAGCGGTTTGGTCTGCAGCGGGAATTCGGAAAGTAAGCCGCCGCCCGCCTCGATAATGCGGTGCGCCAAGTCCCGGTGCTGGGGCGGGTACACGGTGTCCAGGCCCGTACCCATCACGGCCCAGGTTTTGCCGCCGGCGGCCAAAGCCGCCTCGTGCGCCAGGCCGTCGATCCCTAAAGCCAAGCCGGAGATAACCCCTAAGCCGGCCCTCACTAAAGGTTCGACGATGAGCGCCGTGGCTTTGCGGCCATAGTCCGTGCAGGTGCGCGTGCCGACCACTGCCAGGAGCAGTTGGTTTGCCGGCGGGAGCGAGCCGCGCAGGAAGAGCACGGCCGGCGCGTCATGGGTTTCTTTCAGCAGGCGGGGGTAGTCGTGGTCCAGGATGGTAATGACGCGAATGCCGGCGTCTACCAGCCGCTGCCAGTTTTTCTCCGGGACAAGAGCTGCCTTTGCCTTGAGAATAGCATCCGTGACCTTGCCTTCGCGCTGGAGTGAGGTACGCACTTCAGTGTCGGTCGCAGCCCACGCGTCAGCCAGTGATGGAAAGGCCTGGCGCAGCAGCGCAATTTTCTTGGGGCCAATGTAGGGAATGCTCGCCCACGCTGCCCAGGCCAGGCGTTCGTTTTCCGTCAGCGAAATATGTTCCGGCATAATGGCCGGAAGGCTAGCACATACAGACTCGCTCACGCAATACTTTGACAAGTCGAACGACGAATGCTAATTTCTCATCAAACACTACGTGCTGGAGGTTATCAAATGAAAAAGGTACTTTACTTAAGCCTGTCGCTTTTTCTTGCGGCCTCGGCTTGCGGAATGATCATCGAGGATGGCGGCACAGCAGAGCCGATACCAGAAACGGTCAGCAAGGATACCTTGGCAGGTATAGTCATACTGTGCGTTATCGGTTTAATGGTTATCCTAGCTATTGTTGATGGAAAAATAGCGTCCAGGAAGGCGAGGAAGCAGTAAGGAAGTTACAGCGCGTCGATAGTATCGGCGCGTTTTCTTTTTATGGTCTTGACGCCAGCCCCGACGCGTGCTAGGGTAAGTAGCTTTAACAGAAAGAAAAAACTAAAGGAGGAATGCGCATGGCAGAACCTTTTTCCATTCGCCACAATACCATCTTGATATTTGATGGTTCAAAGAAAACCCTTGCCTACACGTACCTTGAAGACCAGATTACTGCGTATCGGTGGTCAGATGGCGATAACAAACTCACCAACGATCTGATCCAGACTGAAGCAGACTTTGAGGATCTATGCATCATGTTCATGAAGATGTTTGGGCTAGGCTTTGAACGGCACAAGATTCACCCAGGCACGGAAGGCAAGACCATCGCCTACATTTTTAAACAGCGCGTACACTAAAACTGGAAGCCCTACCATACAACGGTGGGGCTTTTTATGAACGTGCTACTTTCCGGTAGCCATCGCTTTTTTCTTGCGGCCGTTTTTCTTGCCGTTGCTTGTCGGCGCGGGTTGTGCCTCCACTTTCTCAAACACCGCCACCACCTTCTTGAGCATAGCCAGCCAGTCCTTGCCCAGGGCGGCTTTGTCAATTTTGATTTGGTCCACCGCCAGCTGCCAGCCGTCGGCCAGGTCGAAGAGCGGCTTGAGGTGGTTCACGTCAATGGTCCGCAGGAAGCGGATGATGAGCCGCTCGTTGGGCCCCAGGCGCACCAGCTGGATGTTGGTGATGTCGGTGCGCTGGGCCAGGAGCTTGAGCTCCAGGAGTTTGAATAATGATTCTAAACTTGGCGGGGCCACGCGTTCTTTGGTGAGCTGGTCGTGGTAGTGCCAGAGCTCGCCCACGCTGGCCATGTTGGCCAGGTCCTGGTAGATGCGCAAGCGGCTGCGCTCGTCCGGCTCAAAGTCCTGCGGAATGCCCACGGAGAGCGGCAGGTCAATGGTCACGTCGTGGACGCTGGCGAGGGCGGCGCCGGTCTTGAGTTCGGAAATTTCCTGGGCCAGCAGGCGGGTGTATAGCCCCAGGCCCAACGCCGCCACGTGGCCGTGCTGCTGGTTGCCCAGGATGTTGCCCGTGCCGCGGATTTCCAAATCCCGCAACGCCACTTGCAAGCCGGAGCCCAAGGCCTTGGCTTCTTCCAAGCCCACCAGGCGCTGCTTGGCGTCGCCGGTGAGTTTCTGGCTGTGGTAAAGGAAGTAGGCGTAGGCCTGCCGGTTGCCGCGGCCAATGCGCCCGCGCAACTGGTACAGCTGGGAGAGGCCGAACTTTGGGGCTTGGTCCACGACCAGGGTGTTTACGTTGGGCAGGTCCAGCCCGTTCTCGATGATGGTGGAACAGACCAGCAGATCAATTTCGTAGGCGTCGAACCGGTGCATGACGTCGGCCAGTTTTTCTTCCGGGAGCTGGCCGTGCGCCACGCCGATGCGCGCTTTCGGGAAGAGCACCTGCAACTCGCGCGCTTTTTCGTGGATGGTTTCCACGTTGTTGTACAAGTAGTAGCCCTGCCCCTGGCGGGCAAATTCGCGCGTCAGCGCTTCCCGGATGAGGTCGTCGGAGAAGGGCGCGATGGTGGTTTCAATGGGCTGGCGGCCTTCGGGCGGAGTCTCGATCATGCTCACGTCGCGCAGGTTGGAGAGGACGAAGTTGAGGGTGCGCGGGATGGGCGTGGCACTCATAGACAGCACGTGGGCTTGCAGGCGGAACTGCTTGAGCCGCTCCTTCTGGCCCACGCCGAAGCGCTGCTCTTCGTCGATGATGATGAGCCCGAGGTTTTTAAACTGCACGTCACGGGAGAGTAGCCGGTGCGTGCCAATGACAATGTGGACGTCGCCCCGGTTAATGCCGGCAATGGTTTCGTCTTGCGCTTTGGCGGATTCGAAGCGCGAGAGCAAGCCGACCTTCACCGGGGAGTGCGCCAGGCGCTTGGTAAAGGTGTCGAAGTGCTGTTGCGTCAAAATGGTGGTGGGGGAGAGGACCGCCACTTGGTAGCCGTTCACCACGGCTTTGTACGCGGCGCGGATGGCCACTTCGGTTTTGCCAAAGCCCACGTCCCCGCACACCAGCCGGTCCATAGGCCGTTCGGTTTGCAGGTCGGCGAACACTTCTTCAATAGCGCGCATCTGGTCCGGGGTTTCGGCGTAGGGGAAGGCGTCGGCCAGGGCCTTTTCCTCGGGCGTGAGCGGCTGCATGGGCCGGACGCGCACCAGCTCCCGCGCGGCGTACAATTTCACCAGTTCTTTGGCCAGCTGGCGAGTGTCTTCCCGCACCTTGCGCGTCACCTGGTACCAGTTGCTCCCGTGCAGGCGGTGCAGCGGCGGGTGGCTCACGCCGATGTACTTCGATAATTTTTCCGCGAGCTCCACCGGGACGGACAACCGGTCTTTCTCCGCGTACTCCAGCACGAAGTACTCCTTGGCCACGCCGTTCACCACGTCCGTCCGCATCCCGCGGAAGAGGCCAATGCCGTGGTCGAGGTGCACGGCGTAGTCGCCGGGCTTGAGCTCGGCCAGGAACGAGGTGTCTAAGCCGCGGCTGCGCACGGTGGGCTGGTCGCGCGGGAAAATTTCCCGGTCGGTGAGCACCAAGAGCTTGGCTGGCGCAGACCGGAAGCCGGCTAGGGGGGCATTGTACGGCACCTCCCAGCACTCGGGGAGCGGCAGACCGTGTTCTTTACACAGTGCCTCCAACTGTTTTTTCCGCGCCGTGAGCACAATCACCCGCGTCTTCTTCCAGGTCTTGGCATCGGCCACAAAGCGCGCGTACTGGCCGGCGTACAGTGGCGCGGGCCGGGCAGCAATGTCCACGTCGGCGTCACCGCCGCCAAAGGTCCGTAAGCTCACCGTGGGGTAGGCGTGGATGGCGCCGAGCACGGCGGTGCGGTCCTCATCGCCGGGGTCATCCGCGTCGGTGACCACGGCTAGGGTGTGTTGCCGGTTCAGGTACTGCACCAGCATGGTGTCGTTGTCGCGGGCCGGCATGCGTGCGGGCGGCACGGTCACCTGGGGCAGCTTGGCCCCGGCTTTGTTGGCGTGGTCCACGCTGTACAACGCCGCAATCTCCCGGTCGGCAAATTCCACGCGGACCGGGGCATCGCCACCCACGGGGTAGACATCCAGCACGCCGCCGCGGCGGGCAAATTCCCCCGGGCCGGCCACCATGGACTCGGCCATGTACCCGTGGGCCACCAGGTGGCGGGACATGTCCGTGGTGGAGTAGGCGGCGCTCGGCCGCAGCGTAAGCACGCCGTCGGTGAAGTGCTTGCGGTCAGGCAGGGGGGTGAGCACTTGGCGGGGGGTGAGCACCAGGATGAGTGGCGCGGCCGTGGCCAGGCGGGTGAGTACCGGCGGGGTGATATCCGTGGCCACGGGTCGGTCCGCGGTCACCCGGAGGGCAGAAAGCGCCGCAACGACGCGGGTTTGGTGGTCGGCGTCCTCCACTAGCCAGAGTACTTGCGGGCGCGGCTTTACCCGCAGGGCTTCGGCAACAATCGCCACCTGGGCCGAGATTTCCGGCACGCCGGCGGTGTGCACGCGGCGGCCAGCCTTCAGCGCCCCAGCCACGGCAGGGGGCAGGGGAATGCGTACAGGCGCGAGTGCGGGCGTCGGTGCCGGCATACGGTGGGTCAGGGCGAAAGCTATTGACAGGAAAAAATATCTTTGCTAGGTTGGTGGGCTGTTCATTGGTATCCTACGTCCACGAAGTGTTCATGAGGTTACCCCTCCTATTACCTCATGAGCGTTCCGAGTGGACGTGGGGTACGAGTGCGCAGCGTTTTTGTATAGCTTCAGGTCCCGTTAAACTGGTTGGCCGCGACGGCCGGGCCTTTTTCCGTGGCCAGGGTGAGGGCGGCCAAGATTTTTTCTATCAGCGCCGGGAGTTCGGCCTGCTGCATTGGGTCCCAGTCGGCCAGCACGTAGTCGGCCAGGCCGTACTTGGCCAGGGCCCACTCCCGCGGGTCCACGCGGCCGTCGGCGTTCGCGTCCAGTGGGCGAGGTTGGTTGAGGCCAAGTCGGAACCGCCAGAAATCCTGGGTGTGGAGCTGCTCGATGATGGACTGGACGCCGTTGTGCCCACCCGCCGAAAGGTTCCGGTGGATTTTTATGGTGCCGAACGGCAGGGCAATATCGTCGTGCACCACCCAGGTGTCGGCGGGGAGCAGGTTGTAGAACTGGCTCACGCTCGACACGGCGTGACCCGAGTCGTTCATGAACGTTGCCGGCTTGAGCAGCCAGGCTTTGGGCGCGGAAATTTTTGCGGTTAGCCAACCGTTCAAACTTTTGTTTTCCTGGTACGGCGGCAGCTGCCAGGCTTCCAGCAGGGCGTCCAGCACGCGGAAGCCCAGGTTGTGGCGGCTGTTCACGTACTTCTCGCCCGGGTTGCCCAGACCGACGATGAGCAGGCTCATAGGCTTTTGGCAAAAGGTTGGTTGAGGCGCACCGTGATGGGCGTGCCATGGAACGAGTAGGCGTTGCGGAGCAGCTTGGCAATGGCCAGGCCGTAGGCTTTGGGCACCACCTCACGCTTGCTCGTGGCCACTTCAAAAATCGGCGGGTTGGTGCTCAACTGTCGGAGCGTGGAAATAATCCGCTGGCGTTTGCCCGCGGCGGGGCGCAGGCGCACGCTGGCGCTGCGGAGCAAGGCATCCAGCTCGGCTTGCGGGATGGTGCGTCGCCGTTCCTGGTCAATGACCACCGCCATATCCAGCAGCCGGTGGACGTTGTGTTTTTCCGTGGCCGAGGTGAAAATCATCGGCGCCCAGGGGACGAACGGTAAGGAGCGGCGGATGAATTTCTCCGTGGTGTTTGGCGTGGTGGGGGTTTTGTCCGGAACACGGTCCCACTGGTTCGCCACCAGCACCATCCCCGTCCCGTGTTCGCCAATGTCGCCGGCTAAGGTCTTCTCCACCAAGCCAATGCCGTCCGGCACCGACCACACCAGGGCGGCTACGTCCGCGTGCTCCAGGGCGTTGCGCGTGGCGTACAGGCTCATAGCTTCGATCCGGCTGTGCGTGCGGCCGTGGGTGCGCACCCCGGCGGTGTCCACCAGGGTAATGGGCGTGCCGTGGTACACCAGGTCGAACGACGCCGCGTCCCGGGTGGTGTGCGGTTGGCTGGAGACCACGCGCACTTCATCGTGCAGCAGGGTATTGGTGAGCGCGGACTTGCCCACATTGGTGCGGCCCACCAGCACCACGCGGATACGTCGGCCGCTGGATTTTTGGGGCGTAGGGCGGGGGAGCCGGCGGGCAATGGCATCCAGCAGGTCGCCGGTGCCGCCGCCGTTTTTGGCCGACACCGCCACCACGTCTACGCCCCCGCGCCGGAACGCGGCCGTGGTTTCGCCCGACCGGCGGTCGGCCGGCGTGTCAGTCTTGTTCACGGCTATGACTACGGGTTTGCCGTCTTTAAGCAGCTGGTGAAGCAGTCGGCGCTCTTCTTGGCGCAGGCCGGCCGTCGCCTCGGTCACCAAAACAATGACCTGCGCTTCGGTAATCGCGCCCTGCACTTGGCGGAGGACGGCGGTGTGGAGCTCATCGGGCTTGGCAATGTCAAAACCGCCGCTGTCCACCAGGGTGAAGCGCCGGTCCTGCCAGGCCACGGGTTGGCGTTGCAGGTCACGGGTGGTGTGCGGGCTGGGGTCGGCAATAGCCAAACGCGCGTCGGTGAGACGGTTGAAGAGTGAGGATTTACCGACATTCGTCCGGCCGAGAAGCAGGACGGCAGGGTGAGCCATACAGCAAAAACTACGTGGAACTGGCCGCCGGGAGATTGCGCGCCGCGGGCGGGGTAGTGCTATGCACGATTGCCACGGCGGAGGTGCCCAGGATGAGAATGACTTGCGGGTTGGTCGGTGCAGCGTTGCGGTTGAGGTTGGCGGTGAGCGGCTTGCCGCCGGCGAGCTGGATGTCCGTCGGCAGGCTCGTGGTCACGCTGGCGCCGTACTTGCGCTGGAGCGTGGCGACGGTTTGGGGCGCGCGACCGTTGGAGAGGTCCACGATGACGCTCTGGTCGTACCGGACGCCCTTGGGCGTCCCAATGGAGAGGATATCGTAGGCAAAGCCGCGGAGCGTGTGCCCCACCGTCTCGGCTAAGCCCGTTTCGCCGGTGGCGTTCTGCACTTGCACACTAACGTGCTCTTTGGCCACGGTGTTGAGTGGGAAGAGGTTGGCTGCCAGCTCGTGCAGCTCCAGGTAGTTCCCTAGGCCCACGCGGGGTTGGATGATGTAGGCGCCGTCCGTGCCCGTACCGGCGCGCACCAGGCTGTCGGGGACGGTGGCATCCAACACGCGCGTCACCACCTTATCCGGCGTCAGGTCCTGGGCAATCTGCGCCAGCCGCGCCACTTCCCAGAGTTCAAACGTGCTGTTCACGTGGCTGCCCAAGGCATCCAGCAGGCCGCTGATTTTTCCGGGGTTGGTGAGCGTGCCGGCGGAGAGTGCCCGTTCGCGGAACGCGAAGAGCAACTTCTGCTGGCGGGCCGAGCGGGCAAAGTCCGAACCCTCGCCGTTGTTGCCGTGGCGGGAGCGGGAGAATTGCAAGGCCTGCTCGCCGGTGAGGTGCTGTGCTCCGGCGGCGAAGCGGATGGTTTGGTAGCCGTAGTTGTACGTGGGGTACTCGGTGTCAATGAACGGATTGTCGACGGTCAGGTCGAGGCCGCCCAGTGTGTCCACGGCCTGCTTGAAGCCGTTGAAGTCCACGCGGGCAAAGTAGTGGATGGTCTGGCCGGTGACGTCCTGCACGGCTTTGGTGATGAGCGCGTCACCGCCTTCCGGGTGTTCATCCGTGCGGCCGAAGGCCAGCGCGTTGTTAATTTTGCGGTAGCCGAAGCCCGGCAGCTCCACCAGGAAGTCGCGGGGGATGGAGAGCATGGCGACGTCGTTCGTGGTTTGATTGAGGCTGGCCAGGATGATCGTATCAGCCAGGTAGGGACCTTCGTGCCCGGGGCCGCCGTAGCCGACCAACAGGATGTTCGTGCGGCCGTTGTCGTCCTGCAGGAGCGCACGGTCACCCGGCACAATAAGTCTGCCGAGTTGGCCAAGGGTAGAGGTGTGGTTTGTTCCGCCAAAGACCGTGCTGCCCACGCGCAGGATCTTCCAGCCCAGGCCAACCGCGATGAGCGCCAGGACGGCCACCACGCCGGTAAACGCGTGCCACCAGCGGAACCGTCGGCCCGGACGCAAAGCCGCCGGAACGTTGGGCGTTTCGGCCTGCCCCGCCAACGACTGCGCCGCAGGCGATGGCCGGCGGGGGGTCGGGGTCGAGCTCGGTTGTTCTTTCCCTTTCACACGGGGTTCAAAATTCGGCATACGAACGGGTAGTGCAGGTTGCACTGTACCAGGTTTTTTAGCGGTTCGTCAACCCCGCGCCGGCCCACATTTTGACCTTGCTTTTTACGCAAAACGTGCTACAATTCCGCACATTCGTCTGTTTTTTCGGCGTTTTTTCTACACTTTGCTCTGGACGATTAGCTCAGTTGGGTCCCCCGCCAA
>Ga0334722_10006115_pt1 | contig 11982 bp, 8 predicted proteins | sample C3_bottom_MG_FD_207210 | JGI IMG/M metagenome (GOLD analysis project Ga0334722, IMG submission 207210) | Sediment microbial communities from Yellowstone Lake, YNP, Wyoming, USA - C3_bottom | ecosystem: Environmental > Aquatic > Freshwater > Lake > Sediment | place: USA: Wyoming | collected...
GATGGTGTCGCCGATGAGCTCGAGCTTTTCGCGCCTGTCGCTGTCGCGCAGCCCGGCCCGCGCCAGCACCGCGCCGGCGGCGCCGAGAAGCCTTGCGAAGAAGAACAACGCGGCGCCGGCAACGCCCGCGCGATAACCGGAACCGACAATGATCCAGGCGGCGGCCAGGCCGCACCCGAACTCTGCGATGGCGATTCCGAGCGGGCCGAGCGGCGTGCGCGCCAGCAGGCGGGCGAGCATCGGAGCGACCCAATGCTTGACCCGTGCCAGGCTCATGCCTTCGTTGGGACCGAACAGCGTGTCGACGAGCTTGCTCTCGGCGTGCCGGGTCGAGACGTTGTCGCTGAGGCGCTGCTCGGTTCGCGGCGGCAGATCGATGACGGCGACTTCCGGATTGAGCAGACGCGCCAGGCTTGCGGCGGCCGACTCGACGTCGAGCTTTTTCGCGATGGCCTTTGCTTCGCCGAGCGTGATGCGCGCCAGCGGTGAGGAGATCGCTCCGCGTTCGGTTACCCTCGTGAGGATTCTGAGCTCGCGGCGGCCGCGCAGCGGTGCCGGTGAGAGATACCATTCAGCGCTGACGACGGTCACCAACTGGTCATCGGCGCCGATTTCGCGCTGGAATTGCTCGGACGATACGCAACGCGCCTGCGAGGCAACGACTCCGGAGACTTCCGCGCCGAGCGCACGTCGGGTGGCTGGATAGACAACGACGCTTTTCATGCCGCGCTGGCGCGCGGCGGACAGATGGCGCAGCACCGAAGGAACGCCGGCCAGGCGGGCAAGGGCGCCCCGTCCGCTGACCATGACCACCAGAGTGTCGGCATCCATATCTTTTCTATAACGAACCTGGGCTCGCTAATCGAATGTTCGACGCGGTGCGTGAAGAGGCCGGCGGCGCAGCCGCGGAAAATTCTGCTCTGGGGCGGGTGCGGATGTGTTGCCTCGCCGCGCGCGCGGCGCCATCCCGATCATCTGTTGCGGCTTCTTCGCAGACCTCTCTCCTGTTCGGAGCAAACCGTCGCTCGCGGGCTCCATGGCGTGCTTGTCTCGCCAATTGACCATCCGGTCACCTCTGCCTGGTCGATGACGCCCATGTCATATCGAGGCGGTGCGCCACCGAAGCAGCGGCCGTTATGACGGTAACGGCATCGACACGCGCACGGCGGCCGGCGTACTCGGTGGCGCGGAGGATCGCGCCATGCCTGAAATGTTCCGTACTCGTTGTCATTGGGTTCTCGGCACGCTGCTGCTGGTCTCTGCCGCCGCGGCGGCAACCGCGCGTGCCGAAGAAGCGGCGCCGCCGCTGGTGCGCGACGTCGGTCGTTACGCGCTTTTCGGCCGTAGCGGCATCGAGTGGGCTGGCGCGGTTTCGATGCCCGAACGCGGCGCCATCGGCGTCGGCCAGGGTATGCTGGCACTGACCGCGCCAACGGCCGCCGATGGTCCTGAAAGCTACGCTGCGGCGCCAACGCTGAGCGCGGTAGCCGGCTCTGCGCTTCACGCTGTGTACGCGGACACGACCGCGATCGATGGCGGAGTATCGCTCGCACACCCGGTCGCTCCGCTTGGCGGGCCGATCGTTTCCGACGTCGACTGGCCATCATTGGCGACGGTCGAGTGCGGGGGCGCCGACATCGCGATCACCGCCGCCAATTCGCCTTACTCGCTGGCGCCGGGCCGCTACCGCGTTGTCGATGTCGGCCACGACCAGACGCTCGTGCTCGCGCCGGGCGGCCGCTACGAGTTGTGCAGCCTGCACGTGCACCCGGACGCAACGGTGCAGGTCCATGCCGACAACGTCGTGCTGCTGCGCGATTACATGTCGACCAGCGTACGCGCCCAGATCACCGGTGAAGGCGCGTGCGGAGCACGCTGGATCGCGTTCGGGGTCACGCCCTCTCCGGCTCCCAACTCGGCCGCGTTCGAGTTCGCGCAGGGAACCGGCGCGCTGGCCCGCGCGCGTATCGCGGGACAGTTCTTCACACCGGGCCGCATCGTGATGAGCCAGCACAACGATTACACCGGCCGCTTCTGGGGCGACCAGATCATCGGCGGCGCCGCCCAGACGGTCACGCGCACGCTGGCCGACTGCCAGGCGCCGATCTGCGGCGACGGGGTCGTCGATCCGGGCGAGCATTGCGATGACGGCAACAACCGCAACGGCGACTGCTGCTCCTCGTTCTGCGAAATCCTCCCGCCCGGCAACGCGTGCGACGACGGACTCTTCTGCACCAGGAACGACCGCTGCGAAGAAGGCGGTCGCTGTACCGGAAGCGGCGATCCCTGCCGTGGCAGCGACGGCGACGGCAATTGCTCCGAATCGTGCGACGAAGGCAACGACTCGTGCACCGGCCGCGACGCGGACGGCAGCGTTTGCGACGACGGGCTTTATTGCAACGGCGCCGACCTGTGCGCCAGCGGTCAGTGCGCGTCACACGCCGGAGATCCATGTCCCGGAGCCGACGCCGACGCCGACTGCACCGAGTCGTGCGAGGAGACGACCGACACCTGCACGGCGCGTGACCGTCCCGGTGCCGCGTGCGACGACGGGAAATTCTGCACGCGCACCGACGCGTGCACCGAGGCGGGTGCGTGCGCAGGCTCCGGTTCGCCGTGTCCCGGCGGAGACGGGGACGGCGATTGCGCCGAGTCCTGCGACGAGCTTGCCAACGCGTGCGCGGCAATGGACCTGCCGGGTTCGAGTTGCGATGACGGCATGTTCTGCACCGCAGAGGATCGTTGCGACGGGCACGGACGCTGTTCGGGCCAGGGCGATCCCTGCGCATCGCATTTCGGTGACGGCGACGCCGACTGCTCCAAAGCCTGCAACGAACAGGAAGACTCGTGCAGCGCGCCCGAGCCCGATGGCGGAAGCTGCGACGACGGGCTTGCGTGCACTGTCGGCGACCGCTGCCGGGAAGGCACATGCGCACCAAGCGGGCAGACCGCGTGCGACGACGGCGATCCGTGCACCGACAGCTTCTGTGCGCCGAGCGGAGAATGCCTGCCGAGCTTCAACCGCGCCGCTTGCGACGACGGAAACGCCTGCACGCTCGGCGACCGTTGCGACCGCGGCGTGTGTCTGGGCCAGGCCGAAATCGACTGCCGCGATGACGATCTTTGCAGCACCGACCTTTGCGATCCCGCCGACGGGCAATGCCGGCACGTCTACGCGCCCGCTGGGGACTGCCATGAAATCGGCAGCGCCACGACACGTATCCAATCGGTGTATCTGGCGACCGGCACCGGGGCCGTCCAGCGCCTGAGCGCTTCATGGAGAGGGGAGCGTGGAATGGATTTCACCGTCCGCGAGGAACTGGGCGACCTCGCAGCCGGAGATGGCATCGCACTGTGCGTGTACGACGAGAGCGCTGGAATTCCCGAACTGAGCTATCGCCTCGATCTCGGCAGATCGTCGCTCGACGGCGCCGAATGGAAGCGGCGCTGGACGGCCAGCAAGCTGGTGTTCAAATTGAGCGCGCCCGCGGGAACCGCGCAGGGAGTTTCGCAGGCGAAGCTCGTGATCGATCGTGAACTCACTGCGGTATTCAAACTCAAAGCCGGCGCCAACGCCGGGTGCACCGGCCCGTGTCGCGACAAGTTCAAGCCGCCGACTCCGCTGCAGGACGGACGCTATTTTGCGATGGAACCGGGCATGACGGTGCAGTGGGTGAGCCAGGCTGGTTCTTGCTGGACATCGCGCTTCGACGAAGCGACCGCCAACGGCGACGGAAGGTTTTCCGCGATATCACGCAGCAGGTGAACGCAGCGGCGGCGTTGAACGCGGCGGATGTCGGTGAGCGTCCGCGGTTAAAGTCCGCGGCGGACGGCGGCGGCGAACGTTCGCGCAGAACATCCGCTGGCACGCCCGCCGCCGCGCCCCGTCTCAGCCCAGCGCCAGTGGCAGGCAGCGCAACGCGATCACCAGCAGGATGATTGAGCTGATCGAGAAGACCACGAACCTCGCCGGCACGAAGTTGATCGTGCACTGGATGAAGCTGTGGATCACCCGCGCTCCGACGTAAGCCCACGCGAGCGCGACGTTGGTGGCGTCGGCTGCCCCGCCGAGCACGCACCAGGTCACCAGCGCATAGAAGATCACCGGCTGCTCGTGCAGATGATTGTAGTTGTCGGCCACCTGCCGGACCTTCTGCGGCAGCACGTCCAGATCGCCCTTGCTCTTGATCTTTGCCGGATCGATGCCGGCCGCGCGCATCGCCGGGATGCGCGTGGCGTACATCCACAGCCAGATCACGAACGTCCACAGGATCAGCGCGAGCATCGGTACGAGGATTGGTTGAGCCATGGTTGCCTCCCTGGCGCGGCTCCAGTTGCACGACGCCCGCAAAAAACGGACGCGGGGCCCGGAGTTCGCGCCGGAAATCTAGAGGACCGCGGCCGATTTGCGAACCGCTGCCGGCTGCATTGCCGCCCGCCGCACCGCTGGATTGCCCATCTGGCCGCACGCGCCCATCAGGTCGCGGCCGTGCGTGATGCGCCGCTTGACGAACACGCCGCGGGACCGTAACCGCCGGAGGAACTCGAGGACGGTATCATCGGACGGCGCTTCGAACTGCGCGTCGCGCTGCGGGTTGTACGGGATCAGGTTGACGATGCAGCGCAGCGGCCGGCACCATTCGGCGACCGCGTCGGCGTGTTCGGGAGCGTCATTCACGCCGTTGATCAGCACGTACTCGATCAGGAAGTAGCCGCGCCGCGCCAGCGGATAGTCGAGGAGCGCGCGCTGCAGGTCGGCCAGCGGCATCGCCTTGTTGACCGGCACGAGCTGGTCGCGCAGCGCGTCGGTCGGCGCCGTAAGCGAAACGGCAATGCGCAGGTTCGGCCACTGCAGCTCTGCCAGTGCGCGCAGGCCATCGATGCGGCCGACGGTCGAGATCGTGATCTGCGCCTTCGGGAAGTCCAGCCCCGCCGGTTCGCTCAGCACGCGTACCGCCTGCACGACCTCGTCCAGGTTGTCGAGCGGCTCTCCCATGCCCATGAACACGATGTTCTGGATGCCGTCGCCGAAGTAGCTCCAGTGCGGCGGCGGCGGTTTGTTCTCGAGCATGATCCGCCGCGCCACGATGCGCTGGCGAACGATCTCTGCCGCGGAAAGGTTGCGCAGCAGGCCCATGCTTGCGGTTTCGCAGAACGTGCAGCCCATGCGGCAGCCGATCTGCGAGGACAGGCACAGCGTACGCCAGCTGCTGCCGCGATAACTGTTCATCGGGATGATGACGGACTCGCTCTCCCAGCCCTTGCCCGAAGGGCCGGCGCCGATGCAGAACTTGATGACGTCGCCGTCGTCCTGGCGCCGTGTGACCGGCGGCAGCGGCAAGGCTCCGTCCTCTCGCATCAGGCGCCTGTACGAATCGCGTGCGGCCTGCGGGTGCGTGCGAAGAGCCGCGGCGTACTCGGCCAGAGTGAGGCCGAGTACGCCGCCCGCGAGTACGTCAGCTTCTTGGGGAGCGGACATCAGGCGGAACCGGCGTTACCGCGCAGCGCGCCGCGATCGCGCCGCAGCGCAGGAACCTTACAACGTGCCGACGTAACGGAGCCACTTGCCCTCGCCGCCGACGTCCTCGCCCTCGAGAGCGCGAAAAGCCTACAACGTGCGGACGTAGCGGAACTCCTTGTAGCCTGGCGGATTGGCGTTGACGGTCGGATCCACGTCGACGTGGATCAGTGCCGGCTTGCCGCTTGCCACCGCACGCTGCAATGCTGCGCCGACTTCGTCGAACGTGCCGACGCGCTCGGCGTAGCAACCAAGGGCACTGGCGATCTCGTCGTAACGAAGCTGCGGAGGCAGGTCGATGCCGAGTCCCTTGCCGATGGGGTGACCGCCGAACGCGAACGCGCTGCGCTCCATGCCCCAGCCCGCATCGACGGCGACCACCACGATGACGTTGGCACCGGCGCGCACGGCGGTTTCCATTTCCATGACGTTGAAACCGGCCGCGCCGTCACCGGTGACGCACACGACGGTGCGCTCGGGAGCCGCCAGCTTGGCGCCGATCGCGAACGGAATGCCGGTGCCGAGATAGCCCATCTTGACCGAGTAGATGAAGCTGTTGGGCGTGAAGATCGGGTGGAACGCGATGCCCCACAGCACGGTGTTGCCGCCGTCGAGCACGGTGACCGCATCGCGCGGGCTGAAGCCGCGCACGGCCATCATCATGTGCGCCGGATGCACGCCGGTTTTGGCTTCCTGCATCATGTACTCGGCGCCTTGCGCCATCGTCTGCGCGGTCTTTTCGCGGTACGCGGCAAGGTTCGGCGTGTCGCCGCGCGCCGGCGTCTTCTTTTTGACCGCTTCGAGTAGCGCGGTCAGCGCGGCCTTGGCGTCGGCGACGATCGGCAGGTCCACGGGCCGGTTCAGGCCGATCGACAGCGCATCGGCGTCGATGTGAATCGTCTTCTGCGCGGCGGGATCTCCCCATGCCGGCGGCAGTCCCCAGCCGTCGTACTCACCGACCCGCGACCCGACCACCAGCACGACGTCGGCATCCGAGCGTGCCGCGCCTGTTCCCTGCTGGTCGACGAGGTGGAAGTAGCGCGGGTGGTCTTCGGGAACGGTGCCGCGTGCGCCCATGCTGGTCGTCATGATGGCGCCCAGGTGATCGCCCAGCGCGAGGAACTCGCCTGCGGCGTCGGCCCACAGTACGCCCTTGCCTGCATGAAGAGCCGGGCGCTTGGCGCCGGCGAGCAGCTCGGCGGCGCGTGCAATGGAAGCGGGATCGCCGGCTCCGAACGAGGTGACGCGGTAGTTCTTCGCCTGGTAGACCGGCGCGAGCGACTCGTCGATCTTCTGCGGCAGCAGTTCGTCGGAGATCGCAAGGAACGCCGGGCCGGGACGTCCGGTCATCATCGCGCGGAACGCGGCGCGCACCATTTCCGGCAAGCGCTCGGCCTGGCGAATCATCGCGGAGTATTTCGTGATCGGCTTGGCCATCTCGACCAGGTCGGTGGCCTGCCACGCGCCGCCGCGATCGGGATCGGTAGTGCGCCGGCGCCGGGTCGCGCCGATTCCGAGCACCGCGTGTCCTTCGGCGAACGCGCTGGTCAGTCCCGCAAGCATGTTGGCTGCGCCGGGGCCGGGGCTGCCGAACACGACGCTGGGCTGGCGGGCGATGCGCGCGTAGCCTTCGGCAAGATGCACCGCGCCTTCTTCGTGATGGCAGTTGACGTGGCGCATGCCGCACGCGGCCGCTGCCACGACGAAGGGAATGTGGCTGCCGTCGATGATCCCGAACGTCGTGTCGATGCCCTCGGCGCGCAGACAGCGCACCAGCAGTTCGCCTACGGTGATTTCGGCCATGGAATCGTCTCCTCCCGTTGCAGGCTGTCTGAGAATCTCGCGCTGCCGGCGACGCTCGCGGCCCCTGGCGCAGGCGGATCGGTCGGTCGTTGTTGGCGGTGCCTGGGGCGACCGCCGGCGCAGCAATGCCTGCGAACCGGTGTTTAGTCCACTTGCGGCGCCACGCCCGAGGCGGCGCCCTGCTCGAGCCACAGCTTGAGCTCCGGCGTCAGCGTTCGGGCGGCCGCTGCCTCGTACAGCTCGAGATCTTCGGCCGTCAGCACGTCGCGCCAGCGGTCGTTGGTGCCCTTGAAAATGAAGCGTTCGGCGCCGCCTTCGAAGATCATTCCCATCTCCGGGCCGAGCAGGTGGGCGTCGCGCTTCATCGATGCGAACGTGGCCGCATCCACGAGAGTCGGCAGCTTCTGTTCGTCGATGGGGACATCGAGGAAGCGCGAGATCCTCCGCATCTGTCCATCGAGGTCGGCCTTGAGGTCGTTGTAGTGGACCAGCAGCAGGTTGGGCAGATGCCGGAAGTCCCAGTACGAGCGCGCGTGGTGCAAGTGCGACCAGTACGGATGACCGTCGTGCTCCCACTCGTAGCGGCCGCGCGTGATCCACGTCCGCCAGAACTCGCGGATGTCCTCAGGCGGCATCGGGAACGGTTCGGCAGGAGCGTGTTCTCCGGAATTCAGCATCTCGATCGCCATCGGCGTGTAGGCGTGGACGTGATTCCACGCCGACATGAAGACGTCGCGCGTGTCGCGCCCGACATAGATGTACTTGACGTTCTCGAAGTACGGCAGCGCGTCCAGTGCAAGGTGGCTCTTGATGAAGCGTCGATGCTCGAGGTTGTCGACGATCATCATCAGGTCGGACGTGGAGCCGATGAAGCGGGCGTCGATCCACGGCGAGTACGAATGCAACGACATTGGAAGCTCGGTGGACTGGAACAGCAGCAGGCTGACGATGCGCTGCATCCACGTCGTGCCGGCCTTGAGCGACGTCGTGATGATGATGTCGTCCGGCCGCGGCACGAACGGATCCCAGCGCGTCGAGTCGAGGTGATGGCATTGGTAGATGCGGGTTCTCCTGGGCAGGTTCGCAGGCATGACGCAGTTTCCTTCTTCAATGCTCACAGCCCGGTCAGGCAGCGGCGCGAGCCTTCAGATGCCGGCCCGACGCTGCACCGGAAGCGCGCGTTTCCAGGGCCGCAACGGTGACAAGCGCTGCCGTCACGCGGGCGGGCAGGTTTCAGCTGTTTGATGCCGGCTCGAGCACGACGACCGGAATGCGGCGTGTGGTCCGCGTGGCGTACTCGTCGTAGTCGGGCATTCGGTCGGCCATCTGGCGCCACAGCGTCTCGCGTTCTGCGCCTTCGGCGACACGCGCGCGCACGGTGGTCGAGTTGCCGCCGATGGCGATGCGGGCAATCGGGTCGGCCTTCAGATTGATGTACCACGCCGGGTGCTTCGGCTCGCCCAGGCACGAGGCGATCACGACACAATTGTTGCCGCTCGCCAAGTATGTCAGCGCGATCGTGCGCGGCTCTCCGCTCTTTCGTCCGGTCGTCGTCAGCAGCAGCACCGGCAGGCCGGCCATGCTGCCGCCGATGCGTCCACCGGTGAGTGCGTAGAGTTTAGGGTGCAGCTTCCAGAACAGTTCGACGATGAAGTTTCTGCTTACGGCCATGAGTCCCTCATACCGGCCGGCACGTCCCTGCACCAATGCCGACGCGAGCAGCTGCCTGCGTGGGGTGAACGGCCGCCGGCTGCACACCGGCCGGGGGCGACGCCCCCATCATCGCGCTGATCGCCGAGCCGGCCGTCAGCAATGCCAGCACGACCAGCGCAGTGGCGAAGGCGCGCAGGCTGCGCTGTGCGTCGATGCGGTCGGCGATGCGGCCGCCAATGAGAGCGCCGGCGACAGCCGCCACCGTGAATGCCGTGGTCAGGAACCAGTCGATGTGAGCGGTGCCGATTCGTGCCAGCAGCGCGGTCGCGCTGTTGATCGCGACGACGAGCAGTGACGTTCCGATTGCCTGCGGCATCGCGAATCCAAGGATCAACGTCAGTGCCGGCACGATCACGAAACCGCCTCCGACACCGAACAGGCCGGTGAGAAGTCCGATGCCGGTGCCGGCGGCGAGCGCCATTGCGCTCGTGCGAAGGTCCCAGGAAAAAGCGGCAGGCGCGGATCCGGGGCTTCGCAACGCGTCACTCTCACCGCTGCGCGTGCAGGTGGGGCAGGCGGTCAGCATCCGCCATGCAGCGACGACGATGAGCGCCGAGAACGCGAGCAGCAGCACGTCCGGATCGAGCCTGCGATTCAGCGCGCTGCCCGCAAAGGAACCACCGACGCCGGTGATGCCGAAGGCGACGCCGTGCGCGACCTTCACGCGTCCGGCACGAAAGTGCCCCGCCAATCCCGACAGTGCAGCGATGCCGACCAGCACGAGACTCGTCGTGGTCGCCTGCTGCGGCGTCTGGCCGGCGCCGTAGACGAGCGCAGGCACTGCCAGGATCGATCCGCCGCTGCCGAGCGCGCCGAGCGAAAGGCCGACGAGAAGACCGAGCGGTGAGGCTATGAGCGCGCGGATCACGATGAGGTCGCTGGAAGCGGCGGCGGACGCGTCGATGTGACGCTATGGGCGCGGGATTACAAGCCGAGCGCGCGCCAGCGGATCATTCCGCCTGCGCAGTTGGCGACGTCGCCGATCTCGCCCTTCTCCAGGATCGTACACGCCTGCGCCGAGCGCCGTCCCGAGCGGCAAACGCACACCACCGGTTTGTCGCGCGGCACCTCGGCAAGCCGCGTTCGCAGCTCTCCCAGCGGAATGTGCACGCTGTCCGGGATGCGGCCCAGATCGCCCGACAGCTCCTCCGGCTCGCGCACGTCAAGGATGGTCACGCTTGCGCGATGCTCGGCGACCCAGTGGGGATCGATCTCCAGTCCGCCCGCGAACGTGTGGACGACAGGTCCCCACGCCGGCCTTTCACCGATCCCGGCTGCCTGCGATTTGCCGCACGCCAGGTTGGCCGGTACGGCGATGTCCATCTGTTTGGGATGCGGCAGGCCCAGGTTCTTCATGTAGCCGGTGAAATCCTGTTCGCTTGCGTCACCGCCGATGCGCGGATTCCAGCGTTTTTCTTCACCGACGGTCGTGACCGTGCGACCGGCGTAATCGTGCGCTGGATAGAGCAGGCAATCGTCGGGCAGCGTGAAGATCTGCTCCTTGATCGAGCGGTACAGCGCGGCCGCGTCGCCCTGCTGGAAATCCGTTCGCCCGGCGCTGCGGATCAGCAGTGCATCCCCGGTGAACGCCATCGACAGGTCAGCGGTGACAAAGGTCAGACAGCCGTTGGTGTGGCCCGGGGTGGCGCGCACGCCGAGCGAGACCGCGCCTGCCACGACGATGTCGCCGTGGTCAACGTAGATGTCGGCGCCGCTTGCGCCGCTGCGTGCGGACACGACGATCTTCGAGTCGAGCGCGTGCTGGAATCGCCACGCGGCGGTGACGTGGTCGGCGTGAACGTGGGTGTCGAGCGTGTGCGTGAGCGTCAGGTCGAGCTCGTGGAGAAGCGCGCGGTCGCGCTCGAACTGCTCGAAGACGGTGTCGATGAGGAGCGCGCGGCGCGTCGTCTCGTCAGCGAGGAGGTACGTATAGGTGGAGGAGAGGGAATCGAACAACTGGCGCAGCAGCACGATTCGCAGGTATCACGGCAGGTGGCCGCGCGCCATGGATTCGGGAGGCAGCGCCGTCGCTGCGGCGATCCATCGAAGGCAGGCAGACGCGCAAGGGGGCCGTTTCAGCCGCCCATCATCTTGGGGTAGAGGACGCGCGCTCCCATTGGCGACAATGGTTGACGGAGGCCCGCTCGGGGGCATACGTCTCCACGCGGCTGCTCTCTGCGGAGGGAATGCGGATGGTCAAAGCAAAACTGCGCTTGAATGACGGTCTCGCCAGCGGCCGTGTCTGGCTCGACAGCGTTGTCTACAACGCGCAGGTCGCGCTCCGGCACTCCGGCGCACCGCTCGTTCCGGATGGGCGGTTTGGACCCGAAACGCTGCGCGAGCTGCACGCCTTCCGCAATGCGAAGCACCTGGCCGCAGGCGAAGAGTTCGACAAGGACGTCTGGAACCACCTCGAGCCCCACCTTGCAGCCACCGTAGATCTCGAGCAGCGCAAGCTTCGCCAGTACCTCGCGTACTTCGACGGTGACCTGCGCTGGGTTCACGACAGGGAAGGACACGTTGGACATCCCTACTGGCCGGGCGGCGAAGCTGGCGTGGTCCTGGATCCCGGTGTCGATCTTGGACAGATGCCGTTCGCGCGGGTGTCCGCCTTGTACGACAGGATCCTGACGGAACCGGAACTGGCTGGCCTGCAGAAGGTGAGCGGAAAGACTGCGGAAGCCGCCAGAGATGCTCTCGCAGCAGATCCATTGATCAAGTCGATCCTCATCAGCCGCGAGCAGGCTCATCATGTGATGCCGCGCGCGGCCAAGAAGTACTGGGACCGGATCGTCACGCGCTTCAACGCGATCGCGGCAGCACTGCCTTCGGTGCAGACGGTGATGCTTTCGCTCGCGTACAATCGCGGCCCCGACAACCCCCGGCTACAGGCGCTAGGGGCGCCTCTGGCAGCGTCAAAATGGGATCGCGTGGCCGATATCGTTGGA
>Ga0334722_10006116_pt1 | contig 11980 bp, 7 predicted proteins | sample C3_bottom_MG_FD_207210 | JGI IMG/M metagenome (GOLD analysis project Ga0334722, IMG submission 207210) | Sediment microbial communities from Yellowstone Lake, YNP, Wyoming, USA - C3_bottom | ecosystem: Environmental > Aquatic > Freshwater > Lake > Sediment | place: USA: Wyoming | collected...
CAGCCATAAGTCACCAAAGGAATCATGACCTATGAAATAAAGGCCCGATCCTATGCCAACGTTGACGTTCCCGCCAATTTTATCAGTGCATGTAGTGATTTGTGACCATGTTGAAACACCGTACGGATCATAATTCTCTATGAACAGCCCCCACGAGCTTGACTCTTTGATAATGGTGCCAGAACCATTTGAAATGATGGAGAAGGATTCGATATTCAAACCGCTAGCGGGTATGCTCGTCACACCACCGGCGCTGTCCCATGCAGTTATGGTCCCATCCCGTCTCGCGACAGCAGGTAATGCGCTCCCCCCCTCAGTGTTACCGAGGCGCACATTGGTGGAGGGCTCAACAACCTGAACCGGCACTGTGCTGATATCAGGGGTAGGATTATTAAAATCCCATGGTTTGATATCACCTTTTCCGAGTTGACCAATCCCATTATCGCCCCAGGCCCAAACAGTGCCATCCTGTTTTAAAGCGATTGTATGCTGACGACCAGCTGCAATGGCCTTGATCCCCGTGAGCCCGATCACCTGCACAGGCTCTGCACGATCAATTGTCGTCCCATCTCCCAGTTGACCGTAAAAATTGCTCCCCCATGTCCAGACAGTACCATCGCTCTTCAAAGCGACCTGGTGGCCTCCACCCTCGGCTGGCACGCCGCCCTCGGCTATCGCAATCACATTGCCCAGTCCGCTCACCTGCACGGGAGCAGCGCTATTGTCGCTGGCGAATGTCCAGACCGTTCCATCGCTCTTGAGCGCAAGTCCCATCCCGCCAGCGATGCCTGCGATAGCAGAGATATTCGTCAGGTCGGTAATTTGAATCGCCGCTCCATACCCGTCCGAATTGAATACCGTTCCATCATTCGCGAGCGCGAGCACACCACTACCTCCTGCGGCAATGGCTTTTATATTACTCAGTCCGCTGATCTGGCTGTTATCCCAGATCTTATTCTTACAATTTAAACCCGATACCTGCACGGTCCACTGCCAGTTCCAGACAGTACCGTCAGATTTCAAGACATATCCCCCCCCTGACATTCCCAATGGGTCAGATGTTGATATAGCTCCAATCGCCGTAGCATCGTACATGACCGGTCGAGATGCTGGACCGGATACGTATGGATAACACGTCGCTTCCGGATGCTCGTCCCACATTACCGATACAGATCCATCGTCAAGAAGCAAAACTGTATGGTAAATTTCCGCATCTATTGCCCTAATCGGTGCCGGAGGCCCAATTATTTGTGTTGATACAGGCATCGGAACGCTTGAACCAGGGCCTGTGCTGCTTGGCTGCATCATAGCTCCCCACTGCCAGCCAGTGCCATTGTCCTTTATCGCAGTTGATGACCCACCCGAGGCCGATATTTTCTGTACATGCCCGAAAGGCTGCTTGGTAATTGTATATGTCTGTGTATGAACACCTTCCGTGTGGCTGGCGTTATCAATTGAATAGTACCGAAGATCGGTGGAATCTGTCACTCTCACCGGGGTTCCCGTATACGCGGTCGTCGGCGTGCAGCCGGAGCCAAGGCAATAATAGGTCGCGCCGCATCCGGCTGTCGCATCGCTGCAGATAAGAGAGATGGACTGCGTTGAATTATATTCGCCGCCCAGAGGATAGGCCCCGGTAGCAGGCGGTAGAGTATCCGAAATGGTGTATGAAACGAAATTCATCGATTCAACATTTCCATCATTATCAACGGAGTAAAACGCAATATCAGCGGACCGGGAAATGGCGATCGGGCCATTTGCGGGCACAAAGGCGGGATCGAAACCGTCATCAGTGTAGTGAACATTATAATAGGTAGTTGCGCAGCCGGAGCCTCCGTTATCGCTGCACGACAAAGCAATCGTGGCGCTGTCGTTGTAAGTCCCCGTCTGGAGAGAGGCTGTTGTGACCGGAGGCGTGATATCAATGAAGATCGCGAAGGTCGCAGCCACACTTTTTGCTTCATCCATTGTGAGCGTGCATGCACCCGTGCCTGCACACGCACCCGACCAACCAAGAAAAGTGGAACCGGTATCTGGCGTGGCCGCGAGGGTCACGGTTGAGCCTATTAGATATGACGTAATGCCGCTGTTTCCGGCCCAGACGATAGTGCCAATATTTGCCGTCACTGAGCCGATACCCGTACCGGTTTTCGTAACGGTGACGCTTAGCGTGGATTGTTGATATACATATCCGATATCGTACAGCTCTGCACTTGACAAGAAGCTGCCATTATTCCAACCGCCCGCGATCAGCACCTTCCCGTTCGGCAGGAGCGTTGCGGTATGAGCGTTTCCTCCATCGGTCATGATGCCGGTGGCAGTGAAGATCCCGGTAGCAAGATCGTACAGCTCTGCGCTTGGCAAGCCGCCGTAAACGCCGCCCGTGATCAGCACCTTCCCGTTCGGCAGGAGCGTTGCGTCATGAAAGAATCTTGGAACAGTCATGCTGCCGGTGGCTGTGAAGGTTTCGGTCGTGGGATTGTACAACTCTGCGCTTGTGAAGGAGGTGCCACCGCCCGTGATCAGCACCTTCCCGTTCGGCAGGAGCGTTGCGTCATGAAAGTTTTTTGCAACAGTCATGCTGCCGGTGGCTGTGAAGGTCCCGGTAGCGGGATCGTACAGCTCTGCGCTTGACAAGTCGTCGCCGTAATAATCACCACCCGTGATCAGCACCTTACCGTTCGGCAGGAGCGTTGCGGTATGCCATTGTCTTGCGGCAGTCATGCTGCCAGTTGCAGTGAAGGTTCCGGTCGCGGGATCGTACAGCTCTGCGCTTGACAACCAGCCGCCATCATAACCGCCCGTGATTAGCACCTTACCGTTCGGCAGGAGCGTTGCTCTATGATTCTCTCTCGCAGCAGTCATGCTGCCGGTGGCTGTGAAGGCCCCGGTAGCAAGATCATACAGCTCTGCGCTTGACCAAGAGCCGCCGCCATTATCACCGCCCGTGATCAGCACCTTACCGTTCGGCAGGAGCGTTTCGGTAGGATTCTCTCTTGCAGCAGTCATGCTGCCGGTGGCTGTGAATTTATCCGCCCGGGCGGCATCGATGCCGATGTCGTACAGCTCTGCGATTGACAAGGCGTTGCTGTCATTGGAACCGCCCGTGATCAGCACTTTGCCGTACGGCAAGAGCGTTGCCCTATTACCGAATCTTTGAGTATTCATGCTGTTGGTGGCTGTGAAGGTACCGGTCGCGGGATCGTACAGCTCTGCGCTTGACAAGTAGCTGCCGCCATTCTGACCGCCCGTGCTCAGCACCTTCCCGTTCGGCAGGAGCGTTGCGGTAGACAATAGTCTTGCAGCAGTCATGCTGCCGGTGGCAGTGAAGGTCCCGGTCGCGGGATCGTACAGCTCTGCGCCTGACAAGGAGCCGCCATTCTCACCGTCCGCGATCAGCACCTTCCCGTTCGGCAGGAGTGTTGCGGTATGACAACCTCTTGCAGCAGTCATGCTGTTGGTTGCAGTGAAGATCCCGGTCGCGGGATCGTACAGCTCTGCGCTTGACAAATATCCGGCGCCATCGAAATTAACACCGCCCGTGATCAGCGCCTTCCCGTTCGGCAGGAGCGTTGCCGTATGATCATATCTTGCAGCAGTCATGCTGTTGGTGGCGGTGAAGGTCCCAGTCGCGGGATCGTACAGCTCTGCGCTTGACAAGTAGCTGCCATTATAACCGCCCGTAATCAGCACCTTCCCGTTCGGCAGGAGCGTTGCGGTATGATAACCTCTTGCAGCAGTCATGCTGTTGGTGGCTGTGAAGGTCCCGGCCGCGGGATCGTACAGCTCGGCGCTTGACAAATATCCGGCGCCAGAACCGCCCGCGATCAGCACCTTCCCGTTCGGCAGGAGCGTTGCCGTATGCTCATATCTTGCAGCAGTCATGCTGCCGGTGTTTGTAAACGCTGCCTCCGCCGGTATGACGTATAGAGCCAGCAACGCCACAACTACTGTCAATACTGCCAACATTCTTTTCATATAGATCACCGCCCCCGAGTATACTAATTAATAGCGAACTTCTTGCAAAAATCTATTGTATAACGTAGTCGATCTCATTCAAGCTGCATATTCAACGAAAACCCGCAGACCATCGGCACTTACGAATAGTTGCTACTCCAAGAACCAGTATATGCGGCCGCTACATTCCCAGACAAGAGTTTGTATTTTATGCGGCCCAAGTAATTCATTAGCATAATAGCCTGTCACATACAATGTCCATGCCGGACAACCCCATTCAAACAATAAAATCGGACGTTGTGAACGCAGTCCAAACTCCATCGCCAGCGATTACTTCCGACCCCTTATCTTCCACACGCCATAAACCGCCATCGCGCCGAACGTCACTTCATAGGCGATATCGCCGGCTGCAGGCACGGGCGGCGGGGGCGGCGGAGGCGGCCCGGGCGCGGGGGCGGAATTGACAAGCACAAAAGTGTACAGAAAAAACGCCACCAAAAAGACCGTGTATTTCCGCGATGAGATGCAAAACTTCTTCATGAGCTGTGCCTCCTTCATTACCTCAACCAAGAATGCATTGAAATGCTGCCATATATAAGCCATAAAATAACCATAACGATCCCGTCAAAAGTCGTGTGTACTTATAGAGAGCATTCGGTTTATCCTGAATGTCATTTTTATAACGAAGGGAGGGATACGACAGTACAGAATTAATCCAACCGACCACATTAACAGATGATGCAACAAAACAAATATGTCGCAGTGTAAGTGTAATTTTATGCAATGTATAGTAAATAATCGGGGTAATTTCAGGGTATTGACATTTATCGTAAATTATGATTCGTTTTTCCAGTTGTCATCAATATCCGCAACTCATGTGTCATTGGGGTCAGACTTAATTATTGACATATTGACACACGCGCCTCTTTCTGATAACCTCTCTGCATGCCCCGAAAACCTCGCATAGAATACGCCGGTGCATTTTACCACGTAATCACCCGTGGCAATCAGAAACAACGTGTTTTCAAGGATACCACCGACTTTCAGAAATACTTGCAACTTCTCACAATTTACAAAAACCGCACAACCTGTCACATCTTTGCCTATGTGCTCATGAACAACCATATCCATTTGCTGATCGAAACAAAGGACACTCCCCTCTCAAAATTTATGCAGGGGCTGAACCAAACCTATACTATGTACTATAACCGCCGATACCGGACCGTTGGTCATCTTTTCCAAGGACGGTACAAAGCCATCCTGTGCGACAGAGAAGCTTACCTGCTCGGGCTTCTCAAGTACATTCATCTCAATCCTATGCGTGCTAAGCTTGCCAAATCCCTCGAAGTCTACCCTTGGAGCAGTCATCACGCGTATACAGGAAAAAACAATCCGCTCGCGGTTGTTGACACGGACCAGGTTCTCTACCTGTTTTCAGAAAACAAGAGACGCTCGATAAGGAAATACTTGGAGTTTATGGGTGAAGATGAAACTCTCACCAAAAACGAGGTCTATGCAACCATTGACCAGCGTGTACAGGGAGATGATTCCTTTGTCGAACAGGTGAAAACGCTTGCGGATAAGCCGGTCGAAGCGGGCAAAAAGAAAAAGGAACGTTCGCTGAGCCAGATCATGACGGTTATTGAGAACACCACGGGCATTAGCCTTGAACAACTGCGGACAGCGGGAAAATTGAGTTCGCTCATGACTGGTCGCCGGCTCTTGAGTCACGCTGCCCGTGACTACGGTTATCAGGGGAAAGAGATTGCGCAATTCCTGCATAAAGACCCCGCTGCGGTGACGGGATACTGTAGGTACGGAGACAAACTAGCCAAAGAGCTTGCGGCCATCCACCGCGAACTCGCGAAGAAGAATATATCTCAATAATTAAGTCTGACCCCATTGATTGCCAAACTAAAAAAAACCGTCCGGAAATACAAAATACTGAGTCCCGGCGACCGGGTGCTCGTTGCGGTCTCGGGCGGCCCTGACTCCGTCTGTCTCCTCGCAACGCTCCATGCGCTTTCCGTCGAGCTGGGACTCTCACTCCATGTAGCACACCTGAACCATATGTTCCGGGGCAAGGAATCCGCGGACGAAGCGCTGTTCGTTGCCGGGCTTGCCAAGCAGCTCGGCCTTCAGTCCACGATCGAGTCCATTGATGTTGCCGCACTCTGCCGCGAGCGCGGACTGTCGGTCCAGGCCGGGGCACGGGAGGCGCGGTATGCTTTTCTCTCCCGTGCAGCTGAAATGATCGGCGCCTCGCGCATCGCCACCGGCCACACCGCCACGGACCAGGCCGAGACCGTGCTCTTGAGGCTTTTGCGCGGCGCAGGCAGCACAGGCCTTGCCGGAATACCGCCCGTGCGCGGCCAATTCATCAGGCCGCTCATCGAAACCACGCGCGAAGAAGTCCTGGAGCACCTCGCGCAAACCGGGCTCGCGTTCAAGACCGACCCCTCGAACGCGAAGCCGCTTTATACCAGAAACAGGATACGCCTGGAGCTGATGCCTCTTCTCAAACAGTTCAATCCGCGCATCGTCGAGACGCTCGCTGCCGAGGCAGCGCTGCTCAAAGACGAAAGCGAAGCCCTGGACCTGTCCGTCGAATCGGCCGCCCAGGCCATCGCGGAGAAGCGGGAAACCGGCTTCGTTCTGCAGCGCGAGGAGTTTCTTGCGCTCCATCCGGCCATCAAACGCAGGCTCTTTCGCAGGTTGGCGGATGCTCTTGCATACGGCCCCTCCGGCCTTTCGTCAGTACAGGTCGAAGAGGCGCTCCAGTTCATGTCCGCGGCATCCACCGGCAGGACCATGCGCCTCCAGGCAGCACTTACGATAGAACGAACCTACGAACAATTCGTCGTCGGTCCGTCAACACCAGCAGTACCCTTTTCCTACGAGCTCATGGTTCCGGGCAGGATGGCCATCCCGGAGTGCCGCATTGAAGTGGAAGCCATTCTCTGCAACGACCCGGCAGCGTTTCCGGATACAAATTATTACTGGCAGGCTCTTTTCGATTATGATAAGATATGCCTCCCGTTGCAGGTCAGGAGCAGGCGCCCCGGCGACCGACTCCACCCTTCCGGCCTGGGCGGAAAAAGCAAAAAACTGCAGGACCTGCTGGTGGATGCAAAGATTCCCCGACAACAGCGCGATACCGTCCCGCTGCTCTGCTCCGGAGCTCATATCCTCTGGGTCATGGGGATGCGCATTGACCAACGGTTCCTGGCGCAAACCGATACGAAGCAGCGGCTGCTGGTGCGTGTGAAGAAGCAGTAGAAGGTAAATAGATTGAAGGCTGAAGACGGAGGACATGCAATGGTAGGAATCGATTTCGGTAAACCGCTTTTCACGAGCGAGGAAATCCAGCGTAAGATTCAGGAACTCGGCTCCCGGATCTCCAAGGACTATGCGGACAAGGACCTGCTGGTCGTCGGTGTGCTCAAAGGCGCCATCTTTTTCATGTCCGACCTGCTCCGTTCGCTCAAGATCTCCGTTCGGATGGACTTCATGCACTGCACCAGCTCGTCCTCCAAGGGCAAAGGCGGGAACCCGGTGCAGATGATGTGCGATATCAGAGAGAACATAAAAGATAAACATGTCCTGCTGGTGGAGGATATCGTCGACTCCGGTGTCACGCTCCAGTATCTCAAGCAAATGCTCATTGACCGCGGCCCGGCGTCGCTCAAGGTCTGTGTACTCCTGGACAAGTCAGAGCGGCGGAAAGTGGAGATCGAAGCGGACTACGCCGGTTTCCGCATCCCTAATAAATACGTGGTCGGATACGGCCTCGACTACCAGGACCGGTACCGCAACCTGCCCTATATCGCCGTCCTGCCGCTCGAGGAACGAGAAGGCTAGCAGCATCGAAGTTGTTGTCAGCAGCGGTAAAATATGTTACATTAAGCGAAATTTACCTGTCGCGCTTCTTTGCAGGGCGCGCAGGTTCGGAGGTTTGCATCGGTGAACGCATTCTATAAAAATCTGGCACTGATCCTTTTGTTCGTCGTGGTATCCGTGCTCATTTTCAACCTGTTCAACCCGGTTACCCAGTCAACGCTCCAGATCGCCTTCAGCGAGGTCATGGACAAGATCGACAAGGACGAGGTGAACGACGTCACGATCAAGGGCCCTGAGCTGCTCGGCAACCTCAAGACCGGCAAGTCCTTCAAGACGAATCTGCCGGACTACCCGGACCTCGTCAAGGACCTTCGGGCCAAGGGCGTCAAGATCAACGTCGAACCGCTCAAGGAATCGGGATGGTACAATTTCCTCGTGGTCTGGGCTCCTCTTATTCTCATGGCGCTCTGGTTCATGTTCATCATGCGCAACATGCAGATGGGCGGCAACAAGGCCATGTCGTTCGGCAAGAGCAAAGCCAAGCTCCTGAACGAAAGCGCCAAGAAGATCACGTTCGCCGAAGTGGCCGGCATGGATGAAGCCAAGGTCGAGGTCCAGGAGATCATCGAGATCCTCAAGGACCCGCAGAAGTTCCAGAAGCTCGGCGGCAAGATCCCCAAGGGCGTGTTGCTCGTGGGCCCTCCAGGCACCGGAAAAACCCTTCTGGCGCGCGCCATTGCCGGCGAGGCAGGCGTCCCCTTCCTGTCGATCAGCGGCTCGGACTTCGTCGAGATGTTCGTCGGCGTGGGCGCCTCGCGCGTCCGGGATCTTTTCGAACAGGGAAAGAAGAACGCACCGTGCATTATCTTCATCGACGAGATCGATGCCGTGGGCAGACACCGCGGCGCCGGTCTCGGCGGAGGTCATGACGAGCGCGAGCAAACCTTGAACCAGCTCCTCGTGGAGATGGACGGATTTGAGAGCAACGAAGGCGTCATCCTCGTGGCTGCCACGAACCGCCCTGACGTGCTCGACCCGGCGCTGCTCCGGCCGGGCAGGTTCGATCGCATGGTGGTCATCCCGAGGCCCGACCTCAACGGCAGGATCGGCGTGCTCAAGGTGCATACCCAGAAGGTCAAGCTCGCTCCGAACATCGACATCGAATCCATCGCACGCGGCACTCCCGGGCTGTCAGGGGCCGAACTGGCGAACCTCGTGAACGAGGCGGCGATTCTTGCCGCCAGGATAGGCAAGACCCAGGTGGAGAATGATGATTTCGAGCGCGCCAAGGACAAGATTCTCATGGGCCTCGAGCGCAAGAGCATGCTCATCAGCCCCGATGAAAAGAAGAATACGGCCTACCACGAAGCGGGCCACACGCTGGTGGCGCGCCTGATCCCCGGCACCGACCCGGTCCACAAAGTATCGATCATACCGCGCGGCATGGCGCTCGGCGTCACGCTGCAGCTCCCCACGGCCGACCGCTACTCCTACGACCGTGAACATCTCCTGAACAACATCGCGATCCTGCTCGGCGGCAGAGCGGCGGAGGAGATCGCGCTCCAGCACATGACCACCGGCGCCGGCAACGACCTCGAGCGCGCCACGGGACTGGCACGCAAGATGGTTTGCGAGTGGGGCATGAGCGATGCCATGGGTCCCCTGTCCTACGGCAAGAAGGAAGAAGCCATATTTCTGGGCCGCGAAATATCGCAGCACCGCGACTATAGCGAACACACGGCGGTCGAGATCGACAATGAGGTCAAGCGCATCGTCATGGACAACTATCACCGCGCCAAGGCCCTGATTCAGGACCGGGTCGATGCACTCCACGGCCTTGCAGCGGCTTTGCTCGAAAAAGAGACCCTTGACGCCGCGGACATCGACGCCATCGTCAACAGCCAGCCAACGGCCGCATAGGAAGCGCCATGGGACTCACGGTCAGGATCGTTGAAGCCGGCTCGATGGCCATCTCCATTCACGGCATGACCAGTGAGCAGCAAGCCGTGGTGCGTGACTTTATCCGGGCGCTCGACGGCGGGATCTCCATCAGTTTTCAACCAGCGCGGGACGGGAAAGAGGCCCGCCTGACCGCCTCGCCCGAGCGTTTACAAAAGCTCCCCGATGCGTTCCGCACGAACGCCCACATTCCGCCTGATCTCGCTGCTGCTCTGCAATCACTCCTTGACAACTACCTGCGTGCGGACCAGAGGGTCAGTTGCAAGGGCAAAATCCTCAACCTCGGCAGCCGTACGCACATCATGGGCATCCTGAACGTGACGCCCGATTCCTTTTCCGACGGCGGCCGCCATGCCGATGCGGCCCGGGCCATCACCCAGGCACGGCTGATGGCGGCCCAGGGCGCGGACCTCATCGATGTCGGCGGAGAATCGACGCGGCCCGGCGCGGAACCGGTCTCCGAGGAGGAAGAGCTCCGGAGGATCATTCCGGTGATCGAACGCCTCGCCGCGGAGCTCACGATCCCGATCTCGGTCGACACGTACAAGTCCCGGGTCGCGCGTAAAGCGCTGGAGGCCGGCGCCTCAATCGTGAATGACATCAGCGGACTCCGCTTTTCCCTGGATATGGCAGGCGTCGTTGCCGAACATGGCGCCGCAGTGGTCATCATGCACATCAAGGGCACGCCGCGCGACATGCAGCAGAACCCGGTCTACACCGATGTGGTCGCCGAGGTCAGGTCCTTTCTGGCGGACAGCATCACGATCGCCGTGCAGGCAGGCGTGAAGCCCGAGAACATACTCGTCGATCCGGGCATCGGCTTCGGCAAGACCCTGGAGCACAACCTGACGCTCCTGAACCGCCTGGGTGAACTGCGCAGCCTCGGCCGGCCGATCCTGCTCGGCACCTCACGAAAGAAGTTCATCGGCACGGTCCTCGGGATCGCCGAGGCCGATCGGAGACAGGAAGGCACGGCAGCGACGAACGTCCTCGGCATCGAGCGTGGCGCGCGGGTTCTGCGGGTCCATGACGTGGCACAGATGGCCATGGTCGCGCGCATGACCGATGCGATTCTAAGAGCAAACTCTAAGCACGACAATCCGAAACTCTCAATAATGATTTGAAAAAAGAATTTAGGATTTGCTGAATGACCAACGTTACTGAAATTAAAGAGGCGCTGTCGCACTACCGGTGGTTGAACGATACGGTTGATATCGCGCTCGTCTACTATCTCTTCTACCGTCTGCTGCTGCTGATCAAGGGCACGCGGGCCTTTCAGATGCTGATCGGCATCGCACTGATCGTGCTCGTGCTCGGAGCATCGCAGTGGCTCAAGTTCTACACGCTCGACTGGCTCATCCGCAGTTTCTGGTCCCAAATCGTCCTTGCTGTCATCATCCTGTTCCAGCCCGAGATCAGGCGTACGCTCGCCCAGGTGGGTCAGCGCCGTCTCTTTTGGCACCTGTCTCCCGTGGCAGGCTCAAAATTCATCGAAGAAACGGTCAAAGCCTCCGTTTCCATGGCGAACAAACGGATCGGATCGCTCATCGTGCTCGAACGCAACACCGATCTCACGACCATCGTGGAAATGGGTACGGAGTTGGACGCCAAGGTGACCAAGGAGATTCTCATCAGCATCTTCCTGCCCTATTCGCCGATCCACGACGGGGCCGCCATCATCCGGAACGGAAGGCTCATCGCCGCTGGCTGTTTTCTGCCGCTTACGCTCGCCTCGAATATTTCCAAATCGCTGGGTACGCGCCACCGCGCCGCCATCGGCCTCACGGAGGAATCAGACGCAATCGTGGTCGTCGTCTCTGAAGAGACCGGCGAGATCTCGGTCGTGTCCGGCGGAACGATAGAACACAACGCCGACGCCCAGGCTCTCCGGAAGACCTTGTCGGATATTTTTGTGAAACCCAAGAGCAGGAAACAATAACATGGACTACCGGAAGATCCTTTTTGAAAACTGGGGCATCAAGCTCATCTCCCTCGGACTGGCGCTCACCCTCTGGTTCAACATAACGTCCAAGGGGAAGATGGAAATCGCCCTTACGGTCCCGCTGGAATTAAAGAACATCCCCGCGGGCATGGCCGTTGTCGGTGACGTTCCCGGCTACGTAGACGTGCGTTTGCAAGGCCAGGAGCGAGTGCTCCGGGATATCTCGACGGACAAAGAGGTGTCCGGTGCCCTCGATCTGTCGCTGGCCAAAGGCGGGGTGAA
>Ga0334722_10006117_pt1 | contig 11979 bp, 5 predicted proteins | sample C3_bottom_MG_FD_207210 | JGI IMG/M metagenome (GOLD analysis project Ga0334722, IMG submission 207210) | Sediment microbial communities from Yellowstone Lake, YNP, Wyoming, USA - C3_bottom | ecosystem: Environmental > Aquatic > Freshwater > Lake > Sediment | place: USA: Wyoming | collected...
AATGTGACGACCTATTCGGTGACGGGTCTTGCCCCGAATACCTCTCAGGTATACGCGGTACAGGCGATGAATGGGTACGGGTATTCAGGAAATTCAAACGAAGCCACAGCCACTTCCCTGGTGCTAAACGCGCCTTCGAACCTTGTCGCCACGACAGTATCGTCAAGCCAGGTGGATCTTACCTGGACATACAATTCGAGTGAAGCGACGGGGTTCGTGATCGTCAAAAAGAGTGGCACCACCTATATAAATATCGCGACAGTCGGGCCGACCATAACGAGCTATTCGGTGACTGGGCTTAAATCTAATACCACAGAAATATTTGCAGTATGCGCAACGAATGGAGCGGGGACATCATCAAGATCAAATGACGCGACTGCGACGACGATGGCGCCAATACCCCCTTCGAACCTGACGGCGACGGCGATCTCATCTTCTCAGATACAGCTTGCGTGGACGGACAACACAAGCGATGAAACCTATTTTTATATAGAATACAAGCTTGGCGAGACGGGTACGTATAGTAACATGGCGACGTTAGTCGCCGGGACAACGACATATACTAAACAATATTTACTGCAGAATACAACATACTACTTCCGTGTACGGTCATATAATGGTGTAAATTACTCCGCATACTCGAACGAAGTAAGCGCGACGACCCCCGCCTTTAACGCCCCCTCGAACCTTACGGCGACAGCGATCTCGTCTTCTCAGGTACAGCTTACTTGGACGGACAGCACAAGTGATGAGACCTATTTTTACATACAATACAAGGTTGGCGAGTCAGGGGCGTATATCAACATTGCGGGTGTGGGCGCCAGCACGACGACATATAATATGGGGTCATTGTCGCAGACAACAGCATACTACTTCCGTGTACGGTCATGGAATGGCGCAAATTACTCCGAATACTCGAACGAAGTGAGCGCGACGACACTCACCGTTAACGCCCCTTCGGACCTGACTGCGACAGCGATCTCGTCTTCTCAGATACAGCTTGCGTGGACGGACAATTCAATTGATGAGACCTATTTTCGCATAGAATATAAGGTTGGAGAGACGGGGACGTATAGCTACATGACGAGCGTGGGTGCCGGCTCGACGACATACACGAAAGGGTCTTTGTTGCAGAATACAGCATACTACTTCCGCGTACGGTCACATAATGGCGCAAATTACTCCACATATACGAACGAAGCGAGCGCGACTATTATTATGAGGACCATTACAGCCGCAGCGGGTGCCGGTGGTACAATGTCGCCCGCGGGAACAGTGAGCGTTGTGAATAATGCGAATCAAACATTTGCAATCACGCCAGACATGGCAAATGCGGTAGCTGACGTGATAGTGGACAATGTGTCTGTCGGCGCTGCAACCGCATACGCTTTTAACAATGTTAACGCCGACCATGGCATTTCGGCGACTTTCGTGACGGATACGGTACCCCCAACAGGTACTGTAGCGATCAACAATGGAGCAACTACGACAAATGATAGTGCGGTAACGCTCACTCTCAGCGCCACAGATATAGGAAATACCGTGACAGCCATGCAGTTCAGTAATGACGGTACAGCATGGACCACGGCAGAAACCTACACGACAAAGAAGGATTGGACGCTCAGCGCAGGAGATGGGGTAAAGACCGTCTACGTAAAATACAAGGACCGCGCGGGCAATTGGTCGGCGGCTTGTAGCAGTACTATCGTTTTGAACACGATGACTGCCCTTGTTTCGATTGATCCGGTAACTTCACCGACCAACAATAACAGTCAGACAGTAACCGGTCGCATGAAGACTAATGCAACAATAACAATATCCGTGAATACTGCGGCTACTGCCGGTACGGTTACGTATCCCACTTCAACAACCTGGAGTTGCATGTTATCAGGCCTGGTTGATGGAGATAACGTAATTACGGCAACCGCGACGGATACGGCAGGCAACAGATCCACTGCAACTACTACAATAACCTTCCATAGTTTGTCATTTTCAAGTGTCGTGGTCAGTAGTCATACGCTGAACACCGCAGCTCTGGAATCAAGTTCTATTTTCTTCATAATAGACGGGCCTTCCACGGTGACTCTCAAGATCATACCCGAGAAACTGGGTTCGGGAGGCACGCCGGTATTCCAGGCATCGCAAGTCTGCCAGACAGCGGGAGCATATCTTTTCACATGGGACGGCCATGATGACAATGCGGGTAAAGTCGTGCCTGACGAGGCCTATCTCTATATTCTCGAAGCAACAGGTGGAACCAAGACAGGTAAATACGACCCACACTCTCCTGCCGGCGCAGGGGTAATCTCCTGCGCTCAGGGAGAAAATTATGATCCGTTTATGAACGAACCTCTCACGGTGGACTATGGATTGCCGCAAGCGGGAAGGGTTTCTCTGAATGTTACCTGGAAGGGCTGGGAGTATAAGATTATGGACGCCGCACCACATGTGGCGGGCGATTATGTCTTCACCTGGGACGGCAGAAGCCCGGACGGCGCGCTGCTATTGCGCCAGCCCGGATCAACGACCTGTACCGCGTCATTACTGCCGGAGAACCATATCCTGACAAGCGGAGACACGCCGCTCATCAGCATGGTAAAGACAGATCCGTATGAGGTCCAATTGTCTTTCGGAGAGTTTTCGAGGATACGCTATAAGCTCGAACGTGAAGCTCTGGTCACGGTAAAGCTCATTACTCCATCGGGCTTTGCAACGACCTTAACCAACAACCAGACGCAGTACGCCGGGGAGCATGAAATGGAATGGAACGGCCTCGACTTGACTGATGCGACAGGGGCGCGTTTCCTGGTTACGGCGGAAGGCATGTATACCGTCCTAGTCCAGGCGACGAATCCCGTGACCGGATCGAGTTCGGTCGCACGGGCGTACTTGAAGATCGCGTATTAATACGAGCTTTTAATGCACAGCAGTCCCTGCGCATCCGGATATGCGGTGCGTGACCGCCATACACCATAAGGGGTTGTTTAAACCACGGCGTAACAGGAGATACGGTTATGTTGAAAAGAATTGCGTTAGCCTGTTTTATAGCAGCTTCTATTTGCGCGACTTCCACCAGCGCATGGGCTTGGTATTGGCGGCCTATTTGCGGCAATAATTATAACATTCATATTAGAAATTTCACCGCCACTCAATATGTTCTCAATTCAAGCAACCCGGGACCCGCAACGATCACCGCAACAATCACGGCGCCCAGCAAAGATCCTGATTCTCCAGAGGATGATTTCTATTATTATGTCTACATAAGAATAATGGATACTGCAACTGACGGCGGATGTGTTCTGAGAGGACAGACAGATGTCTTGCATGGAAGCGGCACAGTATCGCTATCGTGGGACAAATCGGCTTATTTGCAGTGTCAGCAGCCTGTGGAATACGGCAATGCGCCTTCAGGGCGATATCAGGTCATTGTTGAAGCCTACGAAAATTCAGATTATCTCTGTGTGAATGACAGGAAGATCTTGTCCCAATATCTCGAGATCTGCGGACCCGACAGCACCAACCCATGCTGTGGAAGCACAGACCCGACCTGCGGGAATCCCTGTTATGGCAATCCCGATCTGTGCTGCGGAAGCACGGATTCCTGCTGCGGAAATTCGAATGCCTGCTGCGGCAATCCCGATCCGTGCTGTGGAAGCACGGATTCCTGCTGCGGAAATTCCGATCCTTGCTGCGGAAGCACTGATCCGTGCTGCGGCAATTCTGATCCGTGCTGTGGCAGCAACGACGCCTGCTGCGATGATCCAGACTGCGGGAAAGACGATGACGATTTGGACCAGGATTCCGTTGATAAAGAAGATACCGGTCCGAAGAAGAAGGACCCGGAAAAAACTGACCCGGAGGATACATGCGCGAAGTTTGATGGCGAACCGGTAAGCTTACTGTCCGGCGCCGAGGTCTTCGAGCGCACGGACCTGACCCTGGGCAATCGGTATCCCATTACCATCCAGCGCAAATATAATAGCCGCTCCTTATATGACAGCCAGATTGGTTATGGATGGGCCTTGAATTACGACAAGCGTCTCTATACATATCCTGGCGGTTCCGTCACCCTCCGCAAGGAAAGCGGATGGAAACGGCGGTTTACTGTTTCCGGAGATAAATATGTCACGCCCCCGGGTGAAACAGGGGTCCTCACAAAGAACACCGACGGCACCTACACGTATGCGCAGAAGAGCGGCAAAAAAGAAAAGTACGACGCCAAAGGCCGCCTCGTGAGCCAAACGGATGCCAATGGCAATTCATTGGTATTCACCTATGAGGACGTGACGAGGCTACCCCTGTTAGGGCTTTTACAGGCTAATATATTCCAGAATAATCCCCTGATCGTATCTTACGATTATCGGCTCAGTAAGATCGAAGAAAAAGACGCGTCCGGGTCTTTTACCGGAACCTGGGTGACGTTTGTTTACAATTCCTCCACCGGCAGATTGAGCGAAATACGGGACAGCGCCCTTCGTACTGTCTCATACAGTCAGGATACAATCGGAAACCTGATTTCTGTAGCAGGTCCTCGGGGAAATGCTGCCTATGGCTACGGGGATGCGGCGAAGAAACATTATATTACGAGCACTGATGAAGGCCAGGGCATTTACGAAAATGTGTATGATGCCAAAGGCCGGGTAATAAAACAGACACACAGCACCGGCAGCCTTGATTTTGAGTATATTAAGCCCTACCAACAGACCAGGGTCACCACAACGATAAAGGACAGCGCGAAGAGTCTATTGGCTACACGCACGCGCACGGTCGAGTTTGGCTCAGGCGGGCAGATTGCGAAACAGACCGACACCCTCGGGAACGTCACGATATATGGCCGGGACGGCAATGGCAGACTGATCCGCAAGGAACAGTGGGAAAACACGGGAAGCGTCTCGTCTCAGAATCTGTCACTGAAAACCGCATCAGCCTATACCTATGACGAGCAGGGGAACGTGCTCACCGAGACTGAAGCCCAGGGTACGAGTATAGAGAAGACCACTACGTACACCTATCATCCGGTGTTCGATAAAGTCGCCTCAAAGACAGTCAAGAGCATGGTTGACCCGAGTCAGAATGCGGTCACCACGTTTACATACGACGATGTTAAGGGAAATCTGCTTACCATTACCGAGGCCGGGTTGCTCGGAAACAACACACCGTATTCCTATGTTACGATGTACGGCTACGATGGAACGGGAAAGATTACGAGCGTCGACGGCCCCCGGACCGACGTTCAGGATGTCGTCACATACGGTTACGATTCGTTGACCGGCTTTCTGACAACAATGGTACAGCCGCTCGTCGGGACCACGAACTTTTCCAATCACGATCTTCTGGGTCATCCCCGGACCGTAACAGATCCGAATGGAAAGGCGACTACTTATTCCTATGACACCATCGGCAGAGTGTTGACAGTCAAGGCCCCCGATGATTCTACGGCTACCCAGATAGTCTACCTCGCGGCAGGCTGTACGTCCTGCGGCGGCGGCACCAGCAAGGTTGATTACATCATACTTCCGGAAGGCGATAAAATAGATTATGACTATGACGCTGATGGGAACCTTGTCAAGATCAGCGACAATGCCGGCAACAGCGTAAATTTCACTTATGACAGCGAAGGGAACCGGATTACGGAAGATATCAGGGATGCGAGCGGCGTCCTCCAGAAGACGCTTTCCTACCAGTATGATGCCCTGAACCGGTTGACGTATGTAAAAAATCCAGACGCAACCTACACACAGTACGGGTATAATTCGCGGAACAGCCGGACAAGCGTAAAAAATCCCATGAACAACACCACATCATACGATTACGACGCATTAGGTAGGATGATTGCCGTGCGCCAGCCAGGCAGCATTACTACCTCGTTCAGCTATAACACCGAAAGCAATCTTACAACCGTGTCCGATGCCAACGGACTTGTGACCACATATAAATACGACGACAAAGGACGGGTCTACCAGGTTGTCTCGCCGGATACCGGGACCACGACGTACTCGTATGATCCGGCAGGGAATATGGTCGGCAAGACCGACGCTAAGGGCGTCACCATCACGTACGTGTACGATGCGCTGAACAGGCTGACGAAGATAGATTTTCCGTCTGATACGGACAATGTTTACTCGTATGACAACTGTTTGAATGGGAAGGGACGCTTGTGCGGCATGACCGATGCGAGCGGAACGACAAGTTATGAATATTCGTCCAAGGGCCAGGTTAAAAAAGAGACGAAGACGGTAGACGGGGTCACAGGCGTCACATTCGTCACGCAGTATGGTTATGACATGAACGGCAGACTGAAGACCATGACGTATCCTTCCGGCAATGTGATAACATACACGTATTCTAATGGCCGCGTGAGCAGCGTATCAAATAATACAGCCAGTCTTGCAACGAATATCGCCTACAAGCCGTTTGGAGGCATGTCGTCTCTTACTTATGGCAATGGCATAACTGGCTCGATCGCATATAACAACCAATATCTGATCTCTGGCATCACTGCCGGCACGTCGATGAACCTTACCTATGCCGATGATGCGAACGGAAACATAACAAGCATAAAGAACAATCTTGACGCCACGAAGAATAAATCCTTCGGGTATGACACGGTGGATCGGCTTATATCCGCGACCTCGACAGGGCTGTGGGGCAGTATCGGCTGGGTCTATGACAATGTGGGAAACAGGAAGACGCAGACCGACAGCTCCGGTCCGGGCTATTATGTCTACTCCACAGGAACGAACAAACTCGCGTCTATTACCGGCCCAGCGGCACGCAGCTTTACCTTTGACTCGAATGGAAACACGGCCACGGAAGGTACACGGGAGTTCGTCTACAACCAGAATCAGCGCCTGATTCGCGTTACTGACGGGGCGATGACAAAAGGGGAATATGTATATAACGGCTATGGCCAAAGGGTGAAAAAGACGGTGAGCGGTGACACGACGGTGTTTCATTACAGTCTGACCGGACAGATCATTGCTGAGTCGAATAGCGTTGGAAATATTTCAGCAGAATATGTATACTTGAACGGTCAGCCATTGGCGAAGATTGTGGAGGCAAATACATATTATTACCACAACGATCATCTCGCCACTCCGCAGAAGATGACGGATGCTTCCGGGACGATTGTATGGGCTGCGGATTATAAACCGTTCGGAGAAGCAACGATCACAGTATCAACGATCACGAACAATCTCAGATTCCCTGGGCAGTACTTCGATGCGGAGACGGGCCTGAATTATAACTACTTCAGGGACTATAATCCGGTGATTGGAAGGTACATCGAGGCGGACAGGATTGGACTGCGGGGTGGAATTAATCTCTACTCGTATGTGGGAAATAAGCCGGTTAGATTTATTGATCCGTGGGGGTTAACTACCGTGCAAGTTGGTGTAACTGTAAATGGACAGTTGGGACCATTTAGCTTTACAGGTTCGGCTGGCATCGCGGTTGATGGATCAGGCAATGTAGGTGTTTATTCAACTGGAGGCGGCGGCGCTGGTGCCGGTACCGCTGTTTCGGGCGGGGTCAGTGTGAGTGCTTCAAATGCTCAGACCATCAATGATTTGTCCGGTCCATTTAATCAAGTAAGTCTCGGAGGTGGATGGGGTCCAAATGCTTCTGGGGACGCTTTTACCGGAAGTAGTCCGAATGGAGTAGTTCTTGGCGGGGGCATAACAGTTGGCGCCGGCCTAGGCGTTGGTGGTTCAACGACAATAACGGGAACGAATATTACGCCACTGTTTAATGTATTCGGAAATCCGAATGGGAATCCTCAACCTGTTGGTACTGCACCTTGTCATTAGCAAACTTCGTGAAGCTGCGTCAATGGAGTCTTCCCATGAGAAAATACAAGAAAGTTATAGCGATCGTAATTGTGACAGTAGTATTTGTATCTCTGGGTTTATATGTATATTTAAACTATCATTACGCGTACACGCGGTCTGGGGTACCACAGGCTGACATTCAACGAACCTATCCTCTAAACGTTCATGGTACGATCGTTTATTTAACTGAACAAGAGGACTCACAATTAAAATGGATCTATCGGACAATGATGGCTTCTATCATCATTGCCATTCTTTACAGCTATTTTTATAAACCGTTTGATCAGAATAGCCATCGACCATAGCCCATAGTTGGTGGAGTCTGTCAGCCTGTCTTCTTCACCTTCTCACTTCCCAGAAACGCATCGAGAATCTGCACGATCTGTTTACGCTTCGGCGGTGGGAGTTTTTCCACCTGGCTGAACCGCCGCCAGAGGCGTGTATCTTGAGTCCTTCCGTTCTTCTTCGTCTTCTCCAATCCCATCAACTCATCAGCTGACACTTTCAGCGCCTTCGCCAGGGTGGGCAAAAGGTGGATGGGAAGCCGCGCCGCTTCCGTTTCATAGTAGGCTATCATCCTGTTCGACATGTTGATCTCAGCCGCAAGCTCCCGCTGTGAAAACCCGGCGGCCTTGCGCAGTCTGGCCAGCCTTCCGCCAAAGCTCTCTTCATCTTCTTTTAACTGCACGGTCTTTTTCGGCATAATGAAATCTCCCTCCATTACAGCATGCCGATTATAAGACAGAATTTTCAGTTCCATCGTCTCCTCCAAAATATTGCTTGACATAGTGCTACAAGTTATGTAGCATAAGGCGCACTGAAAATCAAGCAGGAAAAAAATGACGGTGTCCGAACTTTCCTATTGACAGGTTTTTGGAAAAGGGGGCTTTTTCATGAAAATAGCGAAAGAGGAGATCGAGGCGATCAAGCAAGCCCATGACCTCCGGGCCGTCGTCGAGGCTTACGGTATCAAGCTCAAGAAGAAGGGGGCCAACTACGTCGGCCTCTGTCCCTTCCATAAAGAGAAGGCCCCGTCCTTTACCGTCAACCCCAAGACCAACCTTTACCACTGCTTCGGCTGCAATGCCGGCGGCGACGTTATCGGCTTCGTCTGCAAGATGGACAATATCAGTTTCCGCGCAGCCGTCGAAAAACTCAATCGACACTCGCCAACCGGCAATCGAAAAACAAAAGACGCTCCTCCTGCATCCGGCATCGCGCATCCTGAATCTTCGATCAACCGCACTCATCTCTTAAATCGCGTCGTGTCCTTCTACCATAAAACCTTCTGCGAAGATCCTCGCGCGCGCGAGTACCTGCGGACGCGCGGGATCACTGATAACGCCATCTTCTCAGACTTCACGATCGGATACAGCAACGGCACTCTCTTGAACACCATCCCGGACGAAGGCGATATCCGCGAAGCCTTGAAGGAACTCGGCATCCTGAATGAGCGCGGCCACGAGATGTTTTACGGCTCTGCGGTCTTCCCGATCTTCGACGAGAATAAAGACGCTGTCGGTCTCTATGGCCGCAGGATCACGGACGGCGAAACCGCCCACCTGTACTTGCCCGGTCCCCGTCACGGTGTCTTCAACTTCCAGGCGGCGAAGCGATCCAAGTCAATCATCCTTACCGAATCCATCATCGACGCTCTCACCCTCTACAATGCGGGCTTTAAAGATGTGATCCCGTGCTACGGTGTGAACGGCTTCACCCGTGACCTGCTCGACCTTCTCACCCGCAGCCAGGTCAAAGAGGTCTACATCTGCTTCGACCTTGACGATGCTGGGAAAGAGGGCGCGGAGAAGATCGCAGGGCAGTTAAAAGAAAAAAGCATCGATCCGTATATCGTGCAGCTCCCGGCGATCCCGTTGCCGGTGAACGAGGACAAGGTAGACATCAACACCTTTTTTCTCTTAACCGCTGACGCTTCCGCGATCTTCGAGCGACTTCTCAAGGAATCCAATCACCGCGCATCGATCCGGTCCGACAAGATCGTGAAGCATGAACAGAAGGCCTACGAGAAGACCGACACCGGCCTTGTCGTTCAGTACGGCGACCGGCGTTACGACGTGCGCGGGATCATGCGGGAAGGCGTGAAGCTCAAGGCGACGATCAAGGCAGCGAAGCAGAAGCCCGGCGATAAAACGCCGCGCTTCCATCTCGACACTGTTGACCTTTACTCCAATCGTAGCCGCCTCTTCTTCGCCAAGGCCTGTGCCGTGCTGTTCTCCGAAAAAGAAGAGATCATCACGGAAGATATCACCAGGCTCATCGACCTTGCCGAGTCCTGGAAGCCGGAGAACAACGACGCTTCTACGGTCCAGAAGATGACGAAGAGCGACGAAGACGAAGCCCTTGAGTTTCTGAAAGACCCAGAACTCTTCTCCCGCATCCTCGTTGACTTCGAGACGGTCGGCATCACCGGCGAGGACGCCAACAAGCTCATGGGCTATCTCTCGGCCACAAGCCGGAAGCTCGATGAGCCTTTATCCATCCTGGTCCAGTCCAGGAGCGCGGCAGGCAAGAGCACTTTGCAAGATGCCGTGCTCTCGCTCATCCCGGAAGAGGACTGCATCAAATACACCCGCCTTACGGGACAGGCCCTGTTCTACATGCAGGAAGACAGCCTGGTACACAAGCTCCTTGCCATCGAAGAAGAGCACGGCGCAAGAGACGCCTCGTACTCTATCAGGAACATCCAATCATCAAAATATCTCTCCATCGCGGCCACGGGCAAGGACCCGGCTACCGGCAAGCTCCGGACGGAAGAATACAAGGTAAAAGGTCCTGTTGCTCTCATGATCACGACGACGGAAGTAGAGCTTGATTACGAGACGGCCAATCGTTTCGTTACTCTCACCATCGATGAGTCAAAGGAAATGACCGAGCGCATTCTCCAGAAGCAGCGCGAGCGGCAAACCCTGGCCGGTCTTCTCAAGAAGGTCGAGACCGAGCGGATCACGAAGCGTCACCACAACGCGCAGCGCCTTCTTCGGCCTCTTCGCGTGATCAATCCCTATGCAGAGCTTCTGACCTATCCCGCCGAGACGCTACGCGCCCGGCGCGATAATATGAAGTACCTGGGCCTTATCCTGGCCATCGCCTTCCTGCACCAGTATCAACGCGAGATAAAGACGGTGCAGAACAACGGCGACCTCCTTCAATACATCGAGGTCACGCTTGGTGACATCGAGAAAGCGAATACGCTCGCAGCCGAGATACTCGGCCGCACCCTGGATGAGCTCGCCCCTCCGTCGCGCCTGCTTCTCAAGATGATCCGCGAGATGATCGAGGCCCGCTGCAAAGAACAGGGCATCGAGCCGAAGAACTATCACTTCAACCGCCGCGACATCCGCGAGTGGACCCGGTGGAGTGACTCGCAGATCAAGCGCCACATCCAGCAGCTCGAAGACCTTGAATATCTCTACTCCGTCTCCGGCAAGAAGGGCAAAGAGTACGTGTACGAGCTTCTCTATCCAGGAGGCGGCGAGGACGGCAAGCCCTTCCTCATGGGCTTAACCAGCATCGAGGAGCTAAAGAAGAAGATCGCGGCGCAGAAGAAAGGAGATCGCAATGGACAACACTAAAATAGCCATCATAAAAAACTGGCAGAAGTACAATCTTCCGCACGTGATGTGCGGCTTTGTGAACGAGAGCGACTTCCGCTGCTTCACGTCCGCGTCGGTTTGCTTCGGCGACGGCAGCGGCATTGAGGTCCAGTCGAGCGACCGTGACGATCTCATTATCACGGACATCCCGACCGGCGCGATCCCGGAATGGGGATCAGCTCCGGACCCCGAATCTTGAGATCCTTCGCGAATGCCTCAGGATGACGCCTGCGGCGTCAACTTGGACGGCAAAAAAGGCCACTTGGACCCTACTTGGACCCCACTTGTCCGGCACTAGTCCGCTAAGTGCAAATCTCATAAATCCCTTGATAGAAGCGACGTTGCTTCACCTTTTCACTCAACTTGGACGCTTTTTAGAAAAAGCATATATACCGGATGCGGGAAAACCGCCGATCATAAGAATACATAACGAGGCGAATCATGAGCAGCTTTACCGATCATCTCTCCGGCTTTACTGAACATATGAAGGTGAAGAACTACTCCCCGGCCACCATCTCCGTTTACTGCGAGCACCT
>Ga0334722_10006118_pt1 | contig 11979 bp, 7 predicted proteins | sample C3_bottom_MG_FD_207210 | JGI IMG/M metagenome (GOLD analysis project Ga0334722, IMG submission 207210) | Sediment microbial communities from Yellowstone Lake, YNP, Wyoming, USA - C3_bottom | ecosystem: Environmental > Aquatic > Freshwater > Lake > Sediment | place: USA: Wyoming | collected...
AGTAGTTATCAAATCCCCACCCTTGACCCGGTTAATCACCTCAACCAACTTGGCCCGGATAATCGGCTTGGTCAAAAAATCGTTCATTCCCGCCATCTTGGCCTCGTCGGCATCCTCCTTGCGAGCATGGGCGCTCAATCCGATAATCGGGATCGGGTTTGTCCGCTCCCGTAGCCCCAGGCAAGCCGCCTTGCCCTCGCCCCGCTCCAGCGCCCGTATGCGCTTGGTCGCCTCCATGCCGTCCATGTTCGGCATTTGCAGGTCCATCAGGATGAGGTCAAATCCCTGTTCCTGCAAGGCCTCAAGGGCCTTTGCCCCATCGCCTGCCACCACTACCTCGCACCCCTCGCGTTTGATCAAAACCGTGGCCAGCTTCTGGTTCACCACGTTATCCTCCACCAGCAGTATCCGCAGACAGACATCGGCCATCGGCGCCTGCGAGACGATTTCCGTAGGTTTTATCGCAAGCTTCTCTGCGGCATTGACCGGGAGGGTAAAACCAAAGGTGCTGCCTTTGCCTACCTCGCTGCAGAGGGTGACGTTCCCTCCCATCAAGCCAACCAGTTGGCAGGTGATCGCGAGCCCCAAGCCGGTGCCGCCATAACTCCTGGTGATGGAACCATCAGCCTGGGTAAATTTTTCGAAAATGTGGGCCTGCTTGTCAAAGGGGATGCCAATGCCGGTGTCGCTCACCAGAAATCGTACCTTGAGCATATCCTGGCTTCCCACAAGTTCAACCTGAATCGCCACCTCTCCCTCCTTGGTGAACTTCATGGCGTTACCTGCCAGGTTGATCAGCACCTGCTTCAAGCGATGGCCATCGCCGATAAGATCGGCTGGCACATCCGGTGCGATCTCACAGCGGAAAGAGACCCCCTTGTCTCGCGACGATTTCATGAACATGGCAGCCACATTCTTCAAGATATCCGGCAGGTGGAAAGGCTCCTGGGCCATATCGAGCTTGCCGGCCTCGATCTTCGAAAAGTCGAGGATATCGTTAATCAGGCTGAGGAGTCCATCCCCTGACTGCTTGATAGTCCGAGCATAATCGGCCTGTTGCGGGTCTAGCTCGGAGTCGCAGAGCAGGTCGGAGAAGCCGATTATCGCATTCATTGGCGTCCGCAATTCATGGCTCATATTGGCCAGAAACTCACTCTTTAATTGGCTGGCTTTGACCAGTTCGTCATTGGCGCGCCGTAATTCCACCGTCCGCTCGGCGATCTCGGCCTCCAGGTTTTTGGCGTAATCCTGATCTTTTTTCTGGATAAGGAGATACTGACGGTGGTTATCTTCCACCATTTCGAAGTGTTGAGTCTTCAGGGCGCCGATCTGCTTGGTCAGTTGCTCGTTTTCGATCCCCATGTCGTCTGCGTCTATCCTGGCCTGCACCTGACCAACGGCCGCCCCCACCAGCCCCACAACAAAAGGGTCTGCGGCAAAACCCGCCAGAGACTCCGGCAGCCAGCAGATCAAAACAGCCTCTAACGGGTCAATGGCCACCGGGCAGACGCCAGACAACGCCTGTTGCTCCGGAAACCGACCTTGCCGCCGTATCTCGGTCAGAAGTGCATCGGGGATGGTCAGCCGGGGTTCTTCTTGGCCTTGGGCGCAAAAGACCTGTCCGCCATCCTTATGGAGCTGGAAATAGACATTAGGTAAGGCCTTGGCCAGCAGCCCCATGAACTTCAGCTCACGGGCGTCCTTTTCCTCAAGTTCTCCAAAAATATTATCAATATCGACATCAAGCATGGCTCTCACCCTTCCGGAGCATACAGGCTCTTGGCCTTTTCCATCTCAGCCGGCAGATCGCGGACAATGACCTTGTAATTATCCATCATCGATTTGACATGAGGCACCAGGTGGTTGAACAAAGGCTCCATCCGATCCGGCATGACGCCAAATTTCATCTTAGCGGCGATATATTCGGCCAACTGCACAATTCCCGTGACGGATGAAGGCGTCTGGACTTTATCGGCATGATGATGGAAGCGAATAGCCGCCAGCACATCAGGGGGCATCTGCCACTCTTTGGCAAGTTTATAGCCCACCTCCGCATGGTCGGCGCCGATCACCTCCCGCTCGCAGTCGACTAAAGATTTCTTGCCGGGATCATAGAGCCGACAGGCCTCCCGCAGTTCATCTCCTGCCACCTGGTCCTCGGCAATCAGGCCAATATCGTGAATGATGCCGGCCAGGAACAGGTCTTCCCGTGCATCACCGAAGATACGTTTACCAATCATGTCGGCCAAGATGGCGACGGTAGCGGAATGCAACCACAGGTGCTGACGCGAAAATCCATCGTCGCCCTGATCATTGAACATATTGCGCAAGGCCTCAACCGCCACCAGATTACGCAGGTTTTTCATGCCGACATAGACCACCGCTTTGGAGATGGAGTCAACCTTATTCTGTAACCCAAAAAATGGACTGTTGACCAACTTGAGCAGCCTGGAGACCAGCACCGGATCCATCTGGATGATCTCTTCGAAATCCCGCATCGTGCTCTTGTCGTCATTGACCATCTGCGTGATACGGATAGCCACATGGGGTAACGTCTTAGCATTATTGAATTTTTCAACAATCTTGTCTGCGGTCAACATGATTTTTCCTTGGCGCCGGAATGCTCGGTGTAATTGATTGACAGGAGTGTCTGTCAGCTTCCACTAACTGTGGCCTTACTCTAGACCAACACTCTCTTTCTCTATTGTCCGGTTAGCCCGTATTTAGCACTTCGGAATATCTTATCAATACCTTTGGGGCATTACAACTGTAAAATTTTACACTAAAAATCCAAAAGTTAGGCGTGCATCGCAAAATTTGTGGGTATCTCTAAAAAAGAGAAAAGGGGGCCGAATTTCAGGGCTTGTCTGTCAGGCACTAAATCTCTATTGTTTATCAGGTACTTAATCTCTATAATGATTTTTAAAATAGTCTTCTATTGGCGGCATAATCATTTTTCCTTTTGTAGACGACCCCCTTCTTGCCGTTTCGCCTGTCGGGATCTTGATGAATTCTTGATACCTTCGCCATGTATTTTGACCCCATCTTAATATCCAAAATGGTAACTATGCTGGCCACAAGGAAAATCCCTGAAGCACCCGGGAGGTCATCAAAAAAAATTAAGAGGACAATTTAGCTATGAACATTGTAACGGAGGCATCCCCATGAACACCTACGATTGGCAGCAAACACTTTTCTTTTTTGCGGTACTGCTCCTTCTGATCAAACCGGTCGGCACCTTCATGGCCAAGGTGTATCAAGGCGAGCGAACCTTTTTTTCCCCCCTCCTTGGCCCCTGCGAGAACCTGATCTACCGGATCTGCGGGGTGAACAAGGACGAGGAGATGGGCTGGCAGCGCTACGCTGGCGCCATGCTCCTCTTTAACCTGGTGGGTTTCGTGGCGCTCTTCGCGCTGCTGCTCTTGCAGCACCTGTTACCCATGAACCCGCAGGGGATGCCTGCCTTCTCCTGGCAACTGGCGCTCAACTCCGCCATCAGCTTCATCACCAACACCAACTGGCAGGCATACAGCGGTGAGTCAGCGGCCAGCTACTTCACCCAGATGGTGGGGCTCACGGTGCATAACTTCGTCTCCGCCGCCACCGGCATGGCCAGCGCCATCGCCCTGATTCGTGGCTTCGCCCGGCGCAAAACCACACTCATCGGCAACTTCTGGGTCGATATGAGTCGTGGCACCCTCTACATCCTGCTACCGATGGCGCTGGTCTTCGCCCTCGTCCTGGTCTCCCAGGGCGTGATCCAAAATTTTGCCCCCTACCAGACAGCCCCCTTGGTGCAGGCCACCAGCTACGACAAGCCGCAACTGGACGACGCGGGTAAACCGCGCTTGGATACGGCGGGCAAGCCGCTGACCGAGACGGTGATCGTCAAAGAGGTCAGCATCCCCATGGGCCCGGTTGCCTCCCAGGAGGCGATCAAGGAACTGGGCACCAACGGCGGCGGCTTCTTCAACGCCAACTCGGCCCATCCCTACGAGAACCCGACCCCGCTCTCCCATCTATTGGAGACCCTGCTCATCCTGCTGATCGCAGGTAGCCTTACTTACACCTTCGGCATCATGGTCGGTAATACTCGCCAAGGCTGGACGCTGCTGGCGGTTATGCTCCTGCTGCTCATCGTCTCCTTTGGCGTCCTGCAATGGGCCGAGACCAGCGGCACCCCGCAGTTGACCCAACTCGGGATTGAGGGCGGCAATATGGAAGGCAAGGAGGTCCGCTTCGGCATGGCTGGCACTAGCCTCTTTGAAGTGGCCACCACTGGCACCTCCTGCGGTGCGGTCGCCGCCATGCACGACTCGCTCACCCCCATCGGCGGCATGATCCCCCTCTCCCTGATTTTGTTGGGCGAGATCGTCTTCGGCGGGGTTGGCTCCGGTCTCTACACCATGTTGGCCTTCGCCATCATCGCCGTCTTCGTCTCCGGGCTCATGATCGGCCGGACGCCTGAATACCTGGGCAAGAAGATTGAGGTGCGGGAGATGTGGGTGTCGATCATCACCATCTTAAGCGCCGGCATCGTGGTGCTGATCCTCTCCGGGATAGCCATGATCACCCCGTCTGCCGTGGCCGCCATGGCCAATCCCGGCGCTCACGGTCTCTCCGAGGTGCTTTACGCCATAGCCTCCATGGCCAACAACAACGGCAGCGCCTTTGCTGGATTGGGCGCCAACATCGACTTTTATAATATCCTCGGATCGCTTGCCATGCTGATCGGCCGCTACGTGCCGGCGGTGGCGATACTGGCCATGGCCGGATCGCTCGCCGGTAAGAAATACGTGCCGCCCAGCCTCGGGACGCTACCCACCGACAAGGCGCCGTTCGCCCTCTGGTTGACGCTGGTCATCCTCATCGTTGGCGCCCTGACCTTTTTCCCGGCTCTCGCCTTGGGGCCGATCGTTGAACACCTGACCATGCTTGGAGGTAACTAAAGCCATGTCGACACATATCCCACAACCAAAATCGGCCTTCGATAGGGAACTGATGTTGGGCGCCCTGCTTGATGCCCTAAAAAAGCTCGACCCGCGCACCCTGTGGCGCAACCCGGTCATGTTCGCCGTTGAAATCTCAAGCTGCATCACCCTGGTAACCTTCATCCTCTCACTCATCGGCGCCAACCGCGAGCCGGTCTGGTTCACTGGCGCCGTCTCGGTCTGGCTCTGGCTGACGGTTCTCTTCTCTACCTTCGCCGAGGCCTTGGCCGAAGGACGAGGCAAGGCCCGGGCAGCAAGTTTGCGCAAGTCACGCACCGACGTCTTCGCTAAACTCCTCGCCACGCCTGATTTTGCGAGCCGCCAGACCTCGGTCGCCGCCGACAAACTCCGCAAGGGCGACTGCATCCTGGTGGAGGCAAACGATGTGATCGCTGGTGACGGCGATGTGGTGGCCGGCGCCGCCTTAGTCAACGAGGCAGCGGTGACCGGAGAGTCGGCCCCGGTGGTGCGCGAATCGGGCGGGGATCGGAGTGCTGTCACCGGTGGCACCACGGTCATCGCCAACTCGATCATCGTCAGGATTACCGCTAACCCCGGCGAAACCTTCCTCGACCGTATGATCTCGCTGATCGAAGGAGCCAAACGCCGCAAGACCCCCAATGAGATTGCGCTTGAGGTCTTGCTGATTGCCTTAACGCTAGTCTTTCTGCTGGTCTGCGCCAATATCAGCCCACTTTCCATCTACAGCGTCGCCGCCGCCGGCCAGGGTAGCCCTGTGTCGCTTACCATCCTGGTGGCGCTCTTCGTCTGCCTGGCCCCCACCACCATCGCCGCCCTCTTGCCTGCCATCGGCATCGCCGGCATGGATCGTCTTTTTCAGAAAAACGTCATCGCTCTCTCCGGCCGGGCCATCGAGGCCGCCGGCGACGTCAACGTGCTGCTCCTCGACAAGACCGGCACCATTACGCTCGGCAACCGGGAAGCGGTCGCCTTTGTGCCGGTGGGTGGACATTCGGAGCTGGAGCTGGCGCAGGCGGCACTGACGGCCTCGCAGAGCGATGAGACGCCAGAGGGGCGGAGCGTGGTGACTCTCGCCAAGCAGAAGCATGGCTTGACCCCTCAGGCGCTGCCCGCCAGTGCGACGACGATCTCCTTCAGCGCCGACACCCGTCTCTCCGGGGTCGATGTCGATGGCGTTATGTACCGCAAAGGGGCGGCCGACTCCATCACCACCTTTGTCGACAAGCAGGGCGGCGTCGTGCCTAAGGACTTGGAAGGGAAGGTCAATGCCATCGCCCACGCCGGGGCCACGCCGCTGGTGGTCTGTCGCGGGGCTGAGGTTTTGGGGGTTATCAATTTAAAGGACATCGTCAAGAGCGGTCTCCAGGAGCGCTTTCAACAACTCAGGAGCATGGGGATCAAGACGGTGATGATCACCGGCGACAACCCGCTTACCGCCGCCGCCATTGCCGCTGAGGCCCAGGTCGACGACTTCCTGGCCCAGGCCAAGCCGGAGGACAAGCTGCGCATGATCAAGGATTACCAAGAGGCAGGCTTCATGGTAGCCATGACCGGCGACGGCACCAACGACGCCCCGGCGCTCGCCCAGGCCGATGTGGCGGTAGCCATGAACACCGGTACCCAACCGGCCCGCGAGGCGGCCAACATCATCGACCTGGACAGCAACCCGACTAAGCTCTTGGACATCGTCATGATCGGCAAGCAGATCCTCATGACCCGTGGCAACCTGACCACCTTCAGCATCTCAAACGACATCGCCAAGTACTTCGCCATCATCCCGGCGGCGCTTGTTTCCATCTATCCACAACTGGGGGCGCTGAACGTCATGCATCTGGCCAGCCCCTACAGCGCCATCCTGTCGGCGGTTATTTTCAACGCCATCGTTATCCCGATGCTGGTGCCGTTGGCGCTGAAGGGCACCAAGTTCCGCCCGATGCCGGCCGAAAAAATGTTGATCTACAACCTGCTGGTCTACGGGGTCGGCGGCATCATCGCCCCCTTTATCGGCATCAAGGCCATCGATCTGGGCATCGGCTTGTTCATCTGATTAAAACCAACAACGGAGGAATTCACCCATGAAAGAGATAAAACCGGCCATACTCATGCTCATCCTGTTCACCATTATCTGCGGCGGCATCTACCCAGCCGTGGTCACCGGCCTAGCTCAGGCCTTCTTCCCTCGCCAAGCGGCGGGCAGCTTGGTCACTGACCCTGCGGGCAAGGTGATTGGCTCGGCCCTCATCGGCCAGCCGTTTTCCGACCCGAAATACCTGTGGCCCCGGCCATCTGCCAGCACTGATTTCGCTTACAACCCGATGGCCTCAGGCGGCTCCAACCTCAGCCCCACCAATCCCGCCTACCTGAAGACGGTTGGCGAGCGGTTGCAAGGGCTGCGCGATACCGGGGTGAAGGGGCCGGTTAGCGCCGACCTGGTGCAGGCCTCGGCCAGCGGCCTCGACCCCCATATCTCGCCGCAAGCCGCAAGCGTTCAAGTCCTCCGCATAGCGAAAGCCCGCGGCCTGAACGAGGAAAGGGTTGTCCGTGTCATCAGTGCCCACCTCGAAGACCGTCAATTTGGATTTATGGGTGCGCCACGCATAAATGTGCTTGCCGTAAACCTGGAGTTGGATACGTTGACGCCATAAGCAGCGTGGACATCGACAACCGCCCTTCAGTGTTTCTCTGGAAAAGGAGTCTACTAAATGCTTTCTCGCTTCACACTACAATCGGCCGCTATCATGTTCACTCTTGTTGTTCTGTTGCCGGGGTATGCGCCAATCTGTCGAGCGTCCACGGCCTTGCCCAACAAGGCGGCAACAGGCGATATCAAGCCGAACAGTTACGGCAAGGTCCATGGCCCCTTTCTGTCGGAACCCGAAGTCAGACGGGTTTTAAAAAAAGCAGGCTTCCCCGCCCATGCAATTCCTACGATGCTTCAGATCGCACGCTGTGAGTCTTCTCTTTCCGTAACGGCAGAAAATGTAAATCGGGATGGGTCAGTAGACTTCGGGCTATTCCAGATCAATGAACGTAACTGGGCGGGGTGCCACGTTTCCAAAACCGAACTTTCCGATCCTTACAACAATACGCGGTGTGCACAACAGGTCTGGCAACGTCAAGGTTTCGATGCCTGGGGCTGCTGCATATGATTAACGATATATTTTTGGTATTGACTTTTCCTTGATGCTTTTCGCACTCCTTTTGACACTATTTCTTTTCAAAAGAAATATGTTGATAATAGGAATCGATATTTTTCAATAGTTTGCATCATTGGAAAAGTTATCAATAGTTAATGGAGAATCATGTGATGAAAGTAGCAATATTGAAAAAGATTTCAATGACATTATGGTTTATAACAGCTTCGCAGGCATTCTGCCAACAGTTGTTCATGCCGTAACCTACCCCTTTCCGGAAAAGGCACCTTCTCATTATAAGGATGAAGCTGTCATGACGGTGGGGGTTAACATTTATCTATTCCACAGCGGCACGGACGAGATCAGGAAAACCATAGAAGTAAATGACGTGCTTACCGTCTATCGTGAATTACCCCCCAACTTCTCCGTTAGAACCAGGGAGGTCGGCCAGCTCAAAGTCCTTTCGCCGTTAGGGGATTATTATTTTGATGGCGAGGTGGTCGGAGGTGAAGTTAAAGCAGGTGACCTTGCAAAAAAGGGGGCAGTAGCTTGTCTCATAACTTCACTCAAGAAGACATCAAAAAACGGCAGCTCAAGCTTTGCCTTCCCTAGATAAATGTGCTTGCCGTAAACCTGGAATTGGATACAATGAGACCATGAATGACGTGCAGAATGACAACCGTCCATCTATCGTTGTTTTTTACCTGTTATGAGCCATGGCAACCATGAAACTTAAAGTCCCTCCTAAGATATGCGCCAAGTGTCAAGGGCAATATCTGCCAACTTGCAACAGCCAAAAATTTTGCAAACAATGCGCCTCGAAGCGGAGAGGAACGAGACTTAGGGAATACCTTGCAATAATAAGCACATACACAGATATTAAAAATGCTGATACCCGATGGGATGTAAACGACATCTCTTGGGGATGACGGCACATAACGAGGTCATCAGGTCTGTCCCCAGCTCCCGTTTGGGGATAAACTCCGTCGAAAGGGCGTTGCCGCTTGGGTTAGGCTTCAGGTGCCGTAGAGTAACCTAATACAATAAAGGAAATGGACATGTTGTTTCCCAATAATAAGAGCCGCAGCGTTGTCTTCTGGGGTATCGGAATCTCGATTGGCTTACTGATCGTTGCCGTCATTTCAAAATATTATTTGCCTTCTGGCTCCTTGGAGGACACCTACAGAAATATCGTCAAGAAAAGTGAAATAGTCTCTCAATTGCGGATCAATCTCCTGAAATCCGGCGAAATGGAGAAAAGCTCGGTCATGGCCATCACCGATGAGGAGTCCAAGGAGTTTGCCGACAAGTCGCTCGCGGCCTCGGCGGCAGTGGACCAAAATCTGAAGCTCCTGCGCTCACTGATTGATGGTGCCCCGCTTCTGGATGAGGAGAAGCTCCTCCTTGAGTTCAACACCTGTTGGACGGAATACCGCAAGCTCGATCAAACCATTTTGGAGCTTGCGGTGCAGAACACAAACCTCAAGGCGGCACGCCTTTCTCGTGAAAATGGCGATGCGGCGATGGGGCGCTTTGAGCATGCCCTGGGCGATGTCATGCGGTCTTATGTCGGGATGCCGGAAGAAGGCCAAGTCACCAGACTTGCATACCAGGCGATTACCGCAGGGCTTAAAATTTACAACCTGCACAGCGCCCATATCGCCGAGGCAAGCGATGAGAAAATGGACCAGATCGAGGCGCAAATGAAGGCGGAGGAAAACGAGGTTGTAAAATCTCTCGATGAACTTGCCGGAATCATAGGAGAAGAGAGGCAGGAAGCCTTAGCGCAAGCGAAAGCAGCTTATGCCGAATTTATGGAAGTGACCGCCAAGGTGATCGCGCTATCGAGAGAGAACAGCAACATCAAATCACTCGAACTCTCGCTTGGCCGAAAACGTAAAATTGCGACTCAATGCGATGAGGTTCTGGCGACCTTTCAAGAGACTGTGCAAAGCAGGACCTTCAAGGCGACACGGTAGGCAATGAGCACCGTCCAAGACGACAACCGACCATCGCCCGAGGCCATGCTGAGGCTGGCCAACGCCGAAGAGGCGGGCAGCGGACAAGGCAGACTGAAGCTATTTTTGGGCTACGCCCCTGGGGTAGGCAAGACCTACACCATGCTCGAGGCCGCCCACCAAAGGCTGCGGGACGGTCGGGACGTGGTGGCGGCCTATGTCGAGTCCCATGGCCGGAGCGAGACAGATGCGCTGCTCGTGGGCCTGGAGGTCATGGCCAAGGCTGCAATCGAGTATCAGGGGGTGCGACTGCCGGAGCTCGATATCGATGCGGTGCTTACGAGACACCCGCAGATCGCGCTCGTCGACGAACTGGCCCATACCAATGTCCCCGGCACCCGCCACGAAAAGCGCTGGCAAGACATCGAAGAGCTCTTGGCCGCCGGTATCGATGTCTACACCACGGTCAACGTCCAGCACTTCGAGAGCTTAAACGACGTAGTCGCCCAGATTACCGGCATCATTGTCCGCGAGACCGTGCCCGACCGTCTGCTCGATCTGGCGGCGGAAATCCGCCTGGTGGACATCCCGCCGGAAGAGCTTCTGCAGCGCCTGCGCGAGGGTAAGGTCTACATCCCGGAACAGGCAGCCCTGGCCACGGAGAAGTTTTTCAGGGCTGGCAACCTCATCGCCCTGCGGGAACTGTCGATGCGTCGCGCCGCCGCCCGGGTGGACGAAGAGATGCGGGCCTACATGGAGACCAGGGCCATTCCGGGGCCGTGGCCGGTAACCGAACGCCTGCTGGTCTGCGCCAGCGGCAGCCCGTTTAGCGAAAAGTTGATCCGCACCACCCGCCGTCTGGCCGATGAGCTGAAGGCCCAGTGGTTCACGGTCTATATCGAGACCCCGAGCCTTGCCAAACAGCAACAGGAGAACAGGGAACGGGTCTGGCGTGACTTAAGGCTCGCCGAAAGCCTGGGCGCCGAGGTAGCGACCCTGACCGCCACCTCGGTCTCCGAGGCAGTCATCGATTACGCGGTGCGGCATAACGTCACCCGTATCGTTGTCGGCAAACCAAACAAGCCGCGCTGGCGGGAGTTGTTTCGTCCTCCCGTCGTCGACCAGATCATCCGCTTGAGTGGCGCCATCCACGTCCACGTTGTCAGCATCGACCCGGCCAGCGTAAAACCCGGCAGCCACCTGCCCAGACCGAAACAGGCTCCGCCTTGGTTCGAGTATCTGGCAAGTCTGGCGCTGGTCGCTCTCGCAACCATGGTCTCCTCCTTAGTTGGCTCCCGGCTGTCGCCGACCAACATGGTCATGATCTATCTGCTGGTTGTCGTATTTGCGGCGGTCCGCCTTGGTCTAAAACCGGCAATACTCACCGCCACCGTGGGGGTGCTCGCCTTCGATTTCTTTTTCGTCTCGCCACGCTTAAGTTTCAGCGTGGCGGATAGTGAATATATCTTCACCTTTGTCGGACTCTTCACCGTCGGCGTCGTTATCAGCACCCTGGTGGCAAAGTCCAGCGGACGAGCGGAGGCCATGCGCGAGCGCGAGTTGCAGACCGAGAGCCTCTACTACCTGAGCCGCGATCTGGCAGCCGCAGTCGACATGGACTCCATCATGGAGGCGGTGATCAAAAACACCAGCGAGACCTTGAACGCCCAACTTGCCGTCCTCATCCCGGAAGGCGAGCAGATGAAAGTCGCCGCCATCAGCACGGGTCTGGCCCTCAATGTCAAGGAGTTGGCCGTGGCCGACTGGGCCTTTCGCAACCGGCAAGCCGCAGGCCTCGGTACCGAAACCCTTGGTTCGGCGGAACTTCTCTACCATCCTCTCCACACCACGGCCTGTTTTCTCGGGGTGCTGGGGGTCAAGATGGGGCAAGTCGCCGACTATCGGTCACCGCAC
>Ga0334722_10006119_pt1 | contig 11979 bp, 11 predicted proteins | sample C3_bottom_MG_FD_207210 | JGI IMG/M metagenome (GOLD analysis project Ga0334722, IMG submission 207210) | Sediment microbial communities from Yellowstone Lake, YNP, Wyoming, USA - C3_bottom | ecosystem: Environmental > Aquatic > Freshwater > Lake > Sediment | place: USA: Wyoming | collected...
AGCTCCTCGCGGAAAAAGAGATGCAGGTTGCCGAGAAGAACGCGAAGGCTGTAAAGGAAGCGGCGCAGAAACAGGGCGTCGCGGTGCAGGCCTTTGTCATGACCGGCAAGCCCGCTGACGCCATTATCGAGACCGCAAAGGAGAATGGCGCCGACGTCATTATTGTGGGCAGCCACGGCCGGACGGGCATCGAGAGGCTTCTTATGGGCAGCGTGGCAGAGCGCGTGATCGTGATGTCGTCCTGCGCGGTGCTGGTGGCGAAGGGAAAATAGCGCCAATGGCGGTACCAAGGCTGAAGGCAAAAGGCGTTCAATCTTCGACAGGATTACAGGATAACATCTGATAAGGACGGATCTTAATCCTGATTTTATCCTGTAAATCCTGTTATCCCGTCAAAGGTTGTTTTTCGTGGTCAAACTACTATGCTGAATATCCTCATCATATCCGATGAAGCGAAGACCATCGCTTCCCTGTTCAAGGCCACGGGGTTCAATTCTGACACCCAAGCCCCGTCAAAGCAGGGCAGCGCCGCTGAAACCGCACCACCGGGAGCGGAGGGCTACGATATCGCCTTCCTCGATCTTGATACAGAGAACTGGCAGCAGCGGCTGCTGGACGTACGGCATACGATGCCGGTCATCGCCTTTGCACGGCCTGATCTGAAGCAGGCGATAGAGGCCATGAAGCTCGGGGCAAGTGATTTTCTCGAAAAGCCCCTGACCGGAGACGTGCTGAGCCTGGTCATTGAGAAGCACAAAAAGCAGATCCTGAACCATAAGTACGGGTTCGATGAGATCATCGGAATGAGCAAGCCCATGCAGGAGGTCTTCGGGCTCATTAAGAAGGCGGCGGCGAGCGAGAGCAACGTATTGATCACAGGAGAAAGCGGAACGGGCAAGGAGCTCATCGCCCGGGCGATCCACCGATGGAGCCCGCGGAACGAGAAGTCGTTCACAACCATCAATTGCAGTGCCATCCCGGACACGCTGCTCGAATCGGAGCTCTTTGGTTTCGAAAAAGGCGCTTTTACCGGAGCGCAGTACATGAAGAAGGGTTTGCTTGAGCAGGCTGACGGCGGCACGGTGTTCTTTGACGAGATCGGCGATGTTTCGCCCTTGTTCCAGGTCAAGATCCTGCGAGTGCTCCAGGAAGGGGAGATCATGCGCATCGGCGGGATGCGTCACCTCAAAGTCGATGTGCGCTACATTGTGGCTACGAACGTCGACCTCAAGACCGCCTGCCAGCGCGGCGCCTTCCGGGAAGACCTCTTTTACCGCCTGAACGTCATCAACATCCATCTGCCGCCGCTCCGGGACCGGATCGAGGATGTGCCTCTGCTCGCAAAACACCTGATCCAGGAACACGCTGCCAAGAGAAAAGATATTATGATCAAAGGCATCACGAGCGATGCCTTGAGCATTCTCATGAACCACGCCTATGCCGGAAATGTGCGTGAACTCGAGAACATCATAGAGCGCGCCATATCCTTTGCCAACACCGCTGATATCATGCCATCCGACCTTCCTCCCTATCTTCTGCAGGCAGCGCCTGTCAAGCCCCGCCCCGCAGCACAGCGGCTTCGCGATGCCATAGAGACCGCTGAAAAAGAAACGATCGTTGCCGCCCTCCTCGAATCGAGCGGCAACATTTCGCGAGCAGCCACAGCTTTAGGAATCTTCCGTCAGCAACTCCAGAGAAAAATAAAACAGTATAAAATAGCAACATAGCATAGCAGTGCGCAACACATAACTGCACCAATTACCCTTCCTTAGTAGCATAATACCAATTTAAAGCGCAACATAGAATTGCCCCATTATTTTATTAATTATATTATAACGCATAATATCAAGGTATTATGTTATGGCACGCCATTTGTAATGTATATGTTCAAATACATCAAGGAGGCTGCCAATGGAAAAGCTTATGAAGATGGTTGAAGATATCATGGTCGCAGTCACTTTTGCAGAAGCGGGCGAGTTTGATGAGGCGAACAGGATTGCCGGAAATGAGATTGCACGGGATGAAAAAGTAACTTCACCGGCAACGGTTACTAGCAGGTAGCCTACTGAGTAGCGATCTGCCTGAAACTGATGACGATAGTGGTTCTCATGGTGCTTCCTAACCATCGGGATTTCTTCGCAAGGAGAGGACCCCGTTTTTTTTGCTCACAAAAATTCATTATAACAATCTGACGAGATAATCTTATGTTGACAGAAAAAACGGTTGATAGAGAAAGTCAGCAAAAACTATACGTACAGATATTCTCCATTATCAAAGATAAGATCGAGCGGAGAGAATGGCCTGTGGGATCGCAGATACCCACCGAGGACGATCTGTGCAAAAACTATGATGTCAGTAAGGCAACGGTCCGGATGGCTATTGCTGATCTGGTGCGAAGCGGTTATCTCAAAAAGCTGCAGGGCAAGGGAACGTTCGTGATGCATTCTTTGCCGGACCTTGGCATCACCATGAAGACGCAATTAACTGAAGACATGTTTGGGGAGGGGGTGAGCGTACGAAAGGAACTACTGGTAAAGGGGATGAAGGTGACGCCTGAGGATGTGAAAGGGTATCTCAAGGCCGACAGCGACATCTATTATATCCTCTGCAAGCGGGTCGTGAATAATGAACCGGCATACCTCGAGGAGTCATTCATACCGCTCGAGAGCGTTCCTGACATCGCTGAAGTGGATGTCTGCCAGACCCCGTTTTACGAGATGATGCAGCAGAAGGCAGTACGAAAGATATTCAAGGTCGTTCAGATGATCGAGATTGCGCAAATGAACGACGATGCCGCCTCGATCCTCAAGGCCGACAAGGGCACGCCGGTGCTTCTGCTGCACCGACTTCTCGTCGGAATGGACGGACAGCCGATCGCCTATACCCGGCTGATGGGGGGCGGCAGGAAGTATAAGATACAAACGGAATTAATTCAGATTACGTAATAGCTATGACAATACTACATAAGGAGGATTTGACATGGGAGCAATGAGAAATACGTACGAGTATCTCAAATCGGCGTCGATCGCGCACGCCAAGTGGGACTATGAGGTCTCAATGAGCATTATCCACAACAGGAAGAAAATGTGGATCATGCTGCTGCTACTTTTGCCGATCGTGGCAGTATCGTGGGTGGAGGCAGGAAGCATGCTCGGCGGCAAGACCGCCTATGCTCCGGCATTCTATTCAACCAGCATCTTTATGGTTTCCATCGCCATAGGCCTGGCAGCAGGTCTTATCACCGGTTGTATCGGCGCGGGCGGCGGGTTCATCATCACCCCGGCGCTCATGGCAGCAGGCGTCAAGGGCATCCTGGCAGTGGGCACCGACGTGTTCCACATCTTTGCCAAGGCCATCATGGGCACGACTGTGCACAAAAAGCTCGGCAATGTGTCCACCAAACTCGCAATGGCATTCCTCGTCGGCTCAGGCGCCGGCACGTTTATCGGCGGCTGGTTGAACCGGCTGCTGTACGACAAGGACCCACTTCTTTCCGAGGCTTTCATCAGCCTGGTTTACGCGGTTCTGCTTGGTTTCCTTGGCGTTTATGCAATGCTGGATTTCTGGAAATCCCGCAATGCAACAGGCGGAGATGCCCACGGCGGGTCCACGGGTACGACCGATTTCGCACTCAAATTACAGAAGATACAAATCCCGCCCATGATCACCTTTGACGAGGATTATGTTCAGGGCGGCAAAAAGATCTCTGGAGTTTTTATTGCCATGGGCGGCATGATCGTTGGCATCCTGGCGGCGATCATGGGCGTGGGCGGCGGTTTCATCACCTTCCCCATGTTCGTGTACACTTTCGGCGTTTCCACAGCAACCACGGTCGGCACTGATATCCTCCAGATCATTTTCACTGCTGGTCTCGCCTCCATAGCTCAGTACGCGATCTACGGTTATGTGTTCTACACCCTGGCCATGGGCATGCTGATCGGATCGCTCATCGGTATCCAGGTCGGCGCACTCACGACCAAGGTGGTGAAGGGAATTCACATCCGCGGTTTCTATGCGGTCTCGATCATCGCCGGGTTCATCAACCGGGCCGCGACACTGCCCAAGAAGATGGTGGAACTCGAAATGATTGAAATGTCGAAGGACACGATCAACGTCATAGAGACCCTCGGCAACTACATATTCTGGATCGTCGTCGCTATCTTCGGGCTTTGGATTTTCAGCAAGTTCTTTTCGAATATAAAAACACTCAGACAGGAGGCATAGTCATGATCGTTAAAAATAATTCCACCTTTTACACCGGAGTATTTCTTGCGCTGACATTTGCCGGCGTGCTCGCGCTCATCTTCTCGCCCATTTTCGGCGAAGGCAAGAATGGGCTCGTGTACGCCGACGAAATGTTCAACAAGCTCTCGAAGGGCTCGTCTTACTTTATTCCCAAGGTTGCGAAGAGCAATGAAAAGTTCGCGAGTACTACCATTGCTGTGATCGTAAAGCTGGACAAACCGGAGCAGAACGACGGTACGATCAAGCTTCTTGCCTCAGCGGGTATGGACGCGAAAACCGCGAGCCCCGAGCTCCAGATCAACGGCAACCTCGGAATGCTCATGGGAAAGATCCTTCAGGATTCGGACGATATGTATAAGAACAACGGCGCCGCGGTCGCTGCTCGCTATGGGACCGACGAAAAGAAGGTCATGGAGTCCTGGCATGCCATGCTGAAGGGCGTGGACAAGGCGCTCAAGAAGCAGGGCAAGATCGATGAGGCGAAGATCGTGTCGGATGTGATGAAAAAGGCGGTGGAGCCGGCATACAATTACTACAAGGTCGAGGCGCAGAATGTCGTGGACAAGGCCGGCATCATGACCGCGCTGCTGGTGTTCTACGTGGCCTATACCATGTGGTGGGGCTTCGCGATCTTTTATATGTTCGACGGTATCGGGCTCACCATGAAAAAAGCCAAAGTGAAAAAAGAGGTATAGGAGGGGGCATGAAGGTATTGGTACCCGTTGACGGATCCAAACACTCATCTGAAGGCATCAAGGTGGCATCGCATTACGCGAAGACAAAAGACGCGCACCTGTACCTCATCACGGTCATCCCGTCTGTGGCCGACATCGATCTCGAGCTTTCCGCGTCCGACCGCGATCGGCTGCTTGAAAGCATGAAGCGCCGGGGCGAGGAGCTTCTGACAAAGGCGAGGGAGCTGATGACGTCCCTGGGCGTGACCAAGGTGAATTCAATCCTGGCAACGGCGCCCTCCCCGGCCATGGAGATCGTATCCTATGCGGAAAAGGAAAAGATCAACCTCATCGTGATCGGCAGCAGGGGCCGGAGCGCGAACCAGCGCTTTCATCTCGGGAGCGTGGCTGAGAACGTGGTGCGCCACAGCCCAACATGCGTACACGTGGTCCGGGAACCCGCCTGGATCTAAATGAACATCGGAACAGGGGTTCGGTGGAAACATCGAACCCCTGTTTCTTTTTGGAACGGCTTACGCTATAATGGCACCCTATGAAGATACGGGACAAACTCTTCCTCGGCTTCGGTCTGTATATTCTCCTCGCAGTCATTCTCGGCTTTTTTGCATACAAAGAGCTTCGCATGATCTCAACACGGCTGGTTCTTGTGGAGACGGCTGACGATATCACCAACACCATCCTCGAAGTGCGGCGCTATGAAAAGAACTTCCTCCTGTTCAAGGACAGTGCAAGCCTCACAGAACTGCAAAAACACCTCGGTGCCCTGAAGGACAGCATCGCGGGCATCCAGACGGAGATTGTTCTCGAGATCGGCAGCGACAATTATACGATGATGAAATTGGCCATTGCCGAGTACGAGCAGCTGATCATGGCCATTGCCTCGAACTTTACGGCACAGGAACAGCAGGAGGTCCTGGTCAGAGCGCGCGGACGGGAAACAGAGCGGGCGGTCACCGGAGCGGAGCTCCAGTCTCTTTTGGTGCTGAGACGGTACGAGAAGAACGTCATGCTCTACAAGAACAAAGAGTCCTATGATGTGTTCAGGCGGACCTATGATGCTTCTCAGCTCGGCTCCCACCCCGAGGTCCGCCAATATCAGGCAGTTGTTGCAAAGCTCTATAACCTGTACGAAGCGGAAAAACAGTCTCTGGACAAGATGCGGCTGACCGCGCGGGAGATCCAGGCCTTTACCCAGAACTTATCGAAAAAAGAGCGGTCCGATATCGCGACCACGATAAAGATGTCCATTAATCTGCAGGTCCTTGCGCTCGCACTGGTTGTCGGCGTCGGGATCTTCATCAACATAAAACTGGCAACAAGCATCTCGACGCCGATACGGGATCTGGAGCGCATCACAAAGAAGATCACGCGAGGCGATTTCTCAGAAAGTATCGAAGTTCATGGACACGACGAGGTCGCCTCGCTGGCTGAATCATTCAACCAGATGGAGGAAAAACTGGACCATGCCATGACCTCTCTGGAGGAGATCATCACAAAGCTCCAGGAAAAACAGGCCCAGCTTGTCGAAGCAGAAAAGCTGGCCTCTATCGGCAAACTCGCGGCCGGCATCGCCCATGAGATCAATAACCCGCTGACCTCGGTGTTGACCTTTTCGAACCTCATGCTGGAGCAGTGCCCTCCCGGCGATCCCCGCCATAATAATTTAAAGATGATGGCGCGCGAAACGGACCGTGCCCGCGTCATCGTTCGGCAGCTGCTTAATTTTGGACGCGAGACCGTGATCAAGCCTGAGAAGATCAATATCAACCAGCCCGTATCGGAGATCGCTGATTCTCTTGTGGCGCAGGGGGCGTTCAAGGGTGTCGGGCTCAGTATGAAGCTGGGTGAAAACCTTCCTGAAGTGTACGCTGACCCGGCCCAGATCGGCCAGGTGGTCATGAACATGCTGTTGAACGCGATCCATGCCATTACGCCCCCGGGCAGGATCGAGGTGGTTACGCGCCTGCAGGACAGGAACATCGAGATCCTGTTCACGGACACGGGCAGCGGCATTGCTGAGGAACATCTCCACAAGATCTTCGACCCCTTTTTTACGACCAAAGACTCCTCCAAAGGTACAGGACTCGGGCTTGCGGTGAGTTATGGTATCATTAAAAAACACGGCGGAGATATTGTGGTCACGAGCATAGTCGGCCAGGGGACAACGTTTACGATGAGGTTGCCAATCTATGGATAAGTTCAGAGCGATCGTTGTTGACGACGAGTCAAGCGTGTGCGAGGCGGTCAAGGCCATCCTTGCGACAGAGAACATCGACGCGGTATCGACCACGGACACCCTTGGCGCGATCGACGATATCAAGCAGAACGCCTACGATCTGATCATCTCGGACCTCAAGATGCCTCAGATGAGCGGACTCGAGCTGTACGAGGCTATCAAGGACAGTGCCCCGGACAGCATCTTCATGATCATTACAGGCTTCGGTACCATTCCATCGGCTGTGGACGCCATCAAAAAAGGCATTTATGACTATATCCCCAAACCGTTCACGCCCGACGAGGTGCGCATTCCGGTCAGGCGTGCCCTTGAACGGCGCAGGCTCGAGCGCGAGAACCTCCTGCTCCGCTCCCAGATAGAGTCGCGCTACTCCTTCCAAAGCATCATCGGCAACAGCTCCGAGATCCGCGAGACCTTCCGGGTGATGCGTCACGCAGCGTCGAGCGAGTCCAACGTGCTTGTCACCGGGGAAAGCGGCACCGGCAAGGAACTGGTGGCCCGGGCGATCCACTCGAACAGCGTGAGGACGCGCAGGAGGTTCGTTACAGTGAACTGCGGGGCTATCCCGGACGGTTTGATCGAATCAGAGCTGTTCGGCCATGTGAAGGGGTCCTTCACCGGCGCGATCGCGGACAAGAAGGGGCTTGTGGAGGAGGCGGACAAGGGTACCCTGTTCCTGGATGAGATCGGCGAGCTCTCACCGCCCCTCCAGGTCAAGCTGCTGCGCGTGCTGCAGGAAGGGGAATTTACGCGAATCGGCGACACACAGACACGAAAGGTCAATGTGCGCGTGGTCGCAGCCACGAACAAGGACCTGAAGAAGGCGATCGCCGATAAGTTATTCCGCGAGGACCTGTATTACCGGTTGAACGTGATCCCTATAGAGCTGCCACCGCTCCGGAGAAGGCAGGAGGATATCCCTCTTCTGGTGAACCATTTTATCGAGAAACACAAGATCAAGGCGCCGGAGAAGAAGATCGAGGGCATTGCAAAGGATGCCATGCAGGCGGTGCTGAACTATCATTTTCCCGGTAATGTGCGCGAACTTGAGAATTCGATCGAGTATGCCATCGCCTTTACCGCTGGCCCGGTCATTCAGAAGGACGATCTGCCCCGGTATATCCTCGAGGATAAGAAGTTGAGCCAGGAAGCCCAGCGGATCCCGATCATGCCACTGAAGGACGCAAAAGGTCAATTTGAGAAAAGCCTTATCATCGCAGCGCTGGTGGAATCAGGGGGAAACATCTCTGAGGCCGCTCGGCTACTGAACGTACATCGACAGAACCTGCAGCAGAAGATCAGGTTGCTCGGTATCGATCTCGCCACGATTTCGCCGGTGCGATAAAGACAGGGGAGACCTCGGTCTCTCCTGATTGCTGCGGAAATTTCTATGAACAGCGGTCGCCGTTCCTCGTACCCGGTCCGTCGTTCTAATCGAATACATAAAAACCCGCGTCCCTGCAGTCTGACACTCCATTTGCCCCGCTTATCGATTGCCGCTATCACAAAGCCCCGGTCTGACTTAACAATTGCAGTGCCACGGTGTATAGGGTACAATAATGCACGATTAACGGTGCTGTTTGGTATGGTGATAACGTATAAGGAAAGAGGAAACACCGGTGGTTAATTCGATCGATACCTATTCCGATGATAACGGAACACGCGAAGCGCTGCGAAAGGTCGCCTCGAGTCGGACGCTTCACGAGATCTATGGACTTTTTTACGGCTGCCTGGCAGCCCCTGGTACGGCAGCGCCATCGCAGTATGTGGACCTGATCGTAGATCCTGAACATGCTGCCAGCGGCACTGACGATGATATCCTCAGTGCCCAGGATAACCTGATATCGCTCTGGAATTTTATCACTCGGTGGAGACCGGAGGATGAACCGTTCTATTTTCCTGAAACGGAGTACCCAGCTGTTGCCCAGGGCCTGCGGCAGCACTTGACCGATACCCTGTCGATGATACAATATTTTATTGCAGGGCTCAACCTTGGTGGAGCGGAAGAAACCGATTTTTCCGAGGATGCCATAGATGCAATGCACGCCCTCACGGAGGCGACAGCACGGCTTCAGGAGAATATCAGGCGATGTGAGAACGACGAACCGAATGCCGTGGATGAGGACCCCGACTCAACAACAGAGATGTTCGATGAAATAGAGGACATCGTCGCCGACTGCATTGCGAGGGTGACGGTAGGGCTCAAACAGGCGAAACGGTGATCTGACCGGCTTCGATTGCAACGGAGCATGAATTGCTTGACATAGCGCTGGCCAGGGGTGCAGCGTTGTTCCATACAGGGAAACGGTACGAGCTGAAACACAGAGGTTTTGAAAGGGGTACTGCGATGGGAAGGCCTAATTTCGATTTTCAAAAGCGGCAGAAAGAACTGGAAAAGAAAAAAAAGAACGAAGAAAAGAAGCAGCGTAAATTAGAGAAAAAAGAACAGGCCGCAGGGCAGCCGGATGAACAGCCCCTTGAGGAAAAAGAACAGTGATGCGTGACAACGCAGTAAAGATACATTGCCAGGTGTGTTCTATTTGAGAAACGAGTGCAATAAATCCAGCCGCAGGCCTGCGGTTTCATCCACGGGCCGCGTTGAGCCTTCCAGGGCAGGGGTGATCATCTCCCATCATGGTGTAGCAGTGGACGTCAGATGGGATGACGGGGAGCGCAGCCTTGTCCGGGTCAAGCGTCGCTCCGGTCATGTGGTTGGCGACTGCGTGGCGCTCAAGGGCGAGGCGCTGGAGCGGCTGCCAAGAAGAACAGAGTTGCGCCGCCGAGGCGCGAGGGAGGGGATTCATCTGATCGGCGCAAATCTGGATGTGCTCGGCATCGTCGTCTCCACATTGCCCTTGCCGCCTCCGGGATTCATCGACCGCGCGATCATTGCAGCGCGGGCGGCAAGCCTGGTACCTTTTATTGTCGTTAACAAGTGTGACCTGATGGACTCAGCCGGACTTGCCTCCTCTCTTCACAATAGTTATGCTGATCATCTTCCCGTTTTTTCCCTGAGTGCAGCAACAGGAGTGGGGCTTGATCCATTGCGGGCTTTTCTTGCCAACCACCGGGGGGCCTTTATAGGCGTAACAGGCGTGGGTAAAAGTTCTCTTCTGAACGCCCTGTGTCCTGAAATAGACCTGGCGGTGGGAGAAGTTAACGTCACTGCAGGGAGGGGGCGCCATACAACCACCGTCTCTACGCTTAATTGCCTTCCTGGCGGGGGAGAGCTGATAGATACCCCTGGTTTCCATGATTTTGGATTGATCGATGTTTCTTCCCACGACCTCTTGGCATATTTCCCTGGACTCGAACAAAACGATGAAATGACCTGTCGCTTCCGGGATTGCAGGCATCATTCAGAGCCTGGCTGCGCGATCAGAGAACTTGTTGCGCAAGGCCGGATATCGAAAGAGCGGTATGAATCCTACTTGGTTATTCTGAGCGAAGTCGAAGCCAGCGAGAGGGAGTCAAGGCAGCGGGAGTGGAAAAACAAGCCGTAGCTAAATGAAGGCTTTCATTATTGCTCATATCGAGACCTGAACGGCAAGGTCTGTAGCAGTTTTCGCGATTGTTTAAATTTATTTCCGCTACAGGGGTTATCTCTCAACAACCACTCTGTTCCTTCCCTGGTTCTTTGCCCGATATAATGCATCATCTGCTCTTTTTATGAAGGTATCCAGGCCATCATTCTCTTGAAACTGTGTTATTCCGCAGCTGATCGTTACCCCTCCGACGTTCTCAAATGGGTGCGTTTCTATAAGGCGCCGAATTTTCTCTGCCAATTCCGAGGTCTCTTCTCCAGCGGTTTCGGGTGCCAGGATCAGAAATTCTTCGCCGCCCCATCTGCCGAAGAAATCGGCCTTCCTGATGTTGTCTTTTACAACGACCGAAAGGGCCCGCAGTACATCGTCTCCGGCCAGATGACCGTAGGTGTCGTTGATTTTCTTGAAAAAGTCAACGTCGATCATGATAAGCGAAAGTTGGCTTCCATACCGAGCCGCTCTTTCAAGCTCGCTCTCCAGAAGGCTTTCAAGCTTCCGCCTGTTATAAATGCCGGTTAATTTATCCAACGTGGCCGATGCTTTCAGCTCTTCTTCGATAATCTTTCGCTCCGTTATGTCGCGCGAAACACCCATGAAGCCTGTCGGCTTGCCCTCGGGATCTTTGATAACGGAAGCAGATAGCAAGGCTGGAAATAATTCCCGGTTCTTCTTTATGTTGATTATTTCACCGACAAACCTCCCTGAACTCAGCATCGAGTTCCTTACTTTTGCGTTTTCCTCAGCGTCACGATACAGGAGCTCGATATTCTTGCCCACTATTTCATCTTTTCTGTAGCCAAAGACTTCTTCCGCGGCCTTGTTGAATTCGATGATCCTCCTCTCGGTATCAACGGCAATGATCATATCCAGCGAGCTGTCGACGATATATCGTGCATATTTCTGCGCCGCGCCTGCTTTATTCTCAGCTTCCTTGATTCTATTCAGCACGAAGGCGGCCATTGCTAATGATAAAAAGAATACCATGATGAAAATAACAATGATCGTTACTTTAATTTGTCGTTCAAGCCGTTTTATGCCGCTATTCGCCTTATAGGCATTGTTTACGGAAAGGGTGTACAGCTTTTCCAGCGTCGGCTCGACAGTCTGAAGGGCCTTCAGGTAAACCTGCCTAGTCGCTGTCAACTGGTCATCGGTTTGCGCGTATTGCTTGAGCAACGACCGATAAGCGGTCAGAAATTGCTGAAGCCGTTTTTTCAGATCAAGCGGCATGTCAGCGCGTTCGATCTGTGTTCTGAAT
>Ga0334722_10006120_pt1 | contig 11975 bp, 11 predicted proteins | sample C3_bottom_MG_FD_207210 | JGI IMG/M metagenome (GOLD analysis project Ga0334722, IMG submission 207210) | Sediment microbial communities from Yellowstone Lake, YNP, Wyoming, USA - C3_bottom | ecosystem: Environmental > Aquatic > Freshwater > Lake > Sediment | place: USA: Wyoming | collected...
CAGCCGCAGTGGTTGAGGAGACCGCTGATGCGGCGAAGCCGTGGGTTGTGCGTTCGAGTGTCGTGGCGTCGCAAGTGGAGATCCATCGCGAGTGGGGCGGCGTCGTGCCGGAACTGGCTTCGCGCCAGCACGTCCGCGACATCTGTGGCGTCGTCGAGCGGGCTCTGTCGGAGTCGGAGACTCTCCCCGGCGATCTTGGCGCGATTGCGGTGACCCAGGGGCCTGGCCTGGTCGGGAGTCTGCTGGTGGGACTCTCGTTTGCCAAGTCGCTCGCCACCGTCTGGGACTTGCCGCTTGTGCCAGTTCACCATCTGGCCGGTCACATCGAATCACTGTTCCTGCAGCATGGGCCTTTGCCGCTGCCCGCCATCATCCTTGTCGTCTCCGGCGGCCACACGAGCCTCTACGAGGTGCGCCGGCCCGGCCACTATGACCCGCTTGGCAGAACGAGAGACGATGCGGCGGGTGAGGCGTATGACAAGGTGGCGAAACTGCTCGGGCTTGGCTATCCGGGCGGACCGATCATCGACCAGCTGGCGCGCGGCGGTAACGACAAGGCCATCGCTTTTCCGATCGCCCGCATGACCCATCCCGATCGCAACGCGCCGCTCCAGAAAGGGCAATGGGACTTCAGCTTCAGCGGGTTGAAGACCTCCGTCCTGCGCTACGTGAAGGCCCGGGGCGCGGGTTGGACGCCGAGCGCGCAGGAAACGGCCGATCTGTGCGCAAGCTTCCAGCGCTCAGTCGTTGAAGCACTTCTCGATAAGACGGTGGCGGCCGCGCGGTGGTACGGAGCGAGCAGTATCGGCATCGCCGGCGGCGTGTCGGCCAACAGCCGGCTTCGCGCGGAAGCGATGGCGGCGGGCGAGCGGATCGGCGTGCCGGTGTTTGTGCCGTCGCTGGCGCTTTCGACCGATAACGCCGCGATGATTGCGGCTGCGGGCCTGCGGCGCTTCCACGCCGGCGTGCGCGCCGGGATGGACCTGAATGCAGACGCGTCGCTGCCGTTGGACTGACTGAGGGGACGGGACGCCCGTCCTCTCCGCGGCCCCGCTCACGCTCGCCGGCAAAACAAGCCTTGCCGGGGCTCGGTACCGACCTGACGGTCGCGCTATTCGCGCAGCGTGTCCTGGCCCTCACGGCGTGTTTTGCGAACTTACGCTGTCGGCTCGGTTCGAGGGGCCGCTCCGAGGACGCTCGTCCCGTCCCTGAGTGGAGTGGCATTGGAAATGTAGGCCGGGTCTTGAGACCCGGCGATCTCGCGGAGAGCACCCATGATCGTTCACACCGACTATCTGTGGTTCAACACGAAGCAGCGGCGCGAGATCATCCGCATCACCGACGAGGTCGGTGCCATCGTGAAGACGAGCGGCGTGCAGGAAGGCATGGTACTGGTCTCCGCCATGCACATCACGGCCGGCATCTACGTCAACGACTGGGAGAGCGGTCTCATCCACGATATCCAGGTGTGGCTCGAGAAGCTCGCGCCGGCCGGCCTGGACTACCGCCATCACCACACGGGCGAAGACAACGCCGACGCTCACCTCAAGCGCACGCTCGTCGGTCACCAGGTGATGGTGCCCATCACGAAGGGCGCACTCGATCTGGGCCCGTGGGAACAGTTGTTCTACGCTGAGTTCGATGGCCAGCGCCGCAAGCGTGTCGTCGTCAAGGTGATGGGGCAGTGAGCGATTCGTCCAATCCCGCCGCCGATTCCCGCGCGAGGGCCAGCTCGCGCGAGTATCCGCCGCGCCCGATCGTCGGTGTCGGAGCCGTCACCATCGTCGAAGGACGCGTCGTGCTGATCAAGCGCCGGTTCGAGCCGCTCGCCGGCCGCTGGAGCCTGCCGGGCGGTGCGGTGGACGTCGGCGAGACGCTGCAGCAGGGCCTGGTTCGCGAGATGAAAGAAGAAACGGGGCTCGACGTCGACGTCGGCCCCGTTGTGGATGTGTTCGATCGGATCACGCGTGACGCGGATGGCCACGTCCGCTTTCACTATGTGCTCGCTGACTTCCTGTGCCACGCCACCGGCGGAACGCTGGCGGCGGGCAGTGACGCGGCCGACGCGGTTCTCGCCGATCCGGACGATCTGGCCCGCTACGATTTGACCGACAAGACCCTGGACGTGATCAGGCGCGCAGTCGCGATGGTCAGTTGACTCAGGCCTTCGCCGCCGCCTTCTCCTTGGCCGCCGTTCTCAGCAGCGAGACGCCGGTGTAGACGACGACGATGGTCACAAGCCATCTGACCTTGGAGAGGTCCAGAAGTTCCGTGAAAAAGAACAGCGCGAGTGCCGACCCGAAGATCCCGCCGATGGCCAGGCCGACGGAGGCGCGATGGCTGTGTTTCTGCTTTCGAACAAATTGCATGCTGGCAACGGGCATCAAGAATGCGCATGCCCCCATCATGATTGGGAACGCCGCACTTGGAGTCATTCCCAGCATGCTGATCAAGACCATGCACGGCGCGTAGTAGCCAATGCCGAGCGGCATGATGGCACCCAGCAGGAAACTCGCCAGCAGGCCGAGGGCCAGTTTCGCGCCCGTGACGCCGAGCACGACGCCAACCACCGCGGATGATTCGACGAATCCCTCGACAGCCGGCGTCGTCGCTGCCTTCTCGGCGTCGGTCTGGGGAATCTTGACTTTGGACCACTCCTGGCCGGCGGTCACGAGTTCCAGCGGCATACCGGCCTTCAACGTGGCGACCTGGCTGCTAGTCGAATTGGCCTCGGCTCGAAGCACACAGTCTGCGGCGCCCACCCTCACAGCATCTGACGGCATCATGCCCGTGGCCTTGGCGAGCATGAACCCCCCGGCGATTAGCAAGGCGGCACCCATCCCAACCTGGATCGCCCGCCTGGGCAGACGTGAGACGACACCGGCTCCGAACCACGACCCGGCAACCGCCGTGACGATCATCAGGATCAACGTCACTGGATCGACCGCAATCACGGCGATGCCGATGAACGCCTGCGTGATGGTGGGGAGACAATGCCCGACGTTGAGCGTGCCCGGGATCAGTTCGTCAGCGACCAGTTTTCGAAGTCGAACGTAGGTCGTGGTCGTCGCGAAACTGCCGATGCCCAGCGCGTCGAAGAAATTGGCGAAGAAGCCCACCGCGATGCGTTCGGCATTCGGTGCTCCCGGGTCGGGCATGTCCGGGTGCTTCCGGACTTCGGCGATCCACACCGCGACGAACAGGATTGTCAGAATTCCGAGTGCGACAAACAGGGCTGCAATCACTCGTGCCTCCGTCCGGTTGAAGAACAGACTCGTTGCGGCAAATGTTGGCCGAATATATCATGCCGGAGCGGTCTGGCAGGGGATTGCGCGAGCGGGGACGCGGAGGAACCGTCGTTCCGTCCGCTTCGATCACGAGCCGCGAATTGTCCCGTCACCGTTCGAGGACTTCATGACACCTACACGCGATGCCGCCTGGGCGCTGCTGACCGAATACACGCAGAATGAACAACTCCGCAAGCACGCGCTCGGCGTCGAGGCCGCAGTGCGTGGGTACGCGCGCCAGTTTGGTGAGGATGAGGAAGCGTGGGGCGTGACCGCCCTGCTTCACGATTTTGACTACGATCGCTACCCGGACGTGAAGGATCATCCCTTTCGTGGGGCCGAGATCCTGCGTGAGCGAGGCTACCCCGAGTGGCTGGTTCGCGCCGTGCTGTCGCATGCTGATCACACTGGCGTGGCGCGCGAGAGTCGGCTCGAGCACACCTTGTTCGCCTGCGACGAAATGGCAGGATTCGTAACGGCAGCTGCGCTGGTGCGTCCGTCGAAGAGCCTGTTGGATCTGGAAGCGAAATCCGTCGTCAAGCGGATGAAGGAGAAGGCCTTCGCGCGCGCCGTCAACCGGGACGACCTGCGCCGCGGCGCCGAAGAGATCGGCCTGCCGCTCGACGAGCACGTGGCCAACGTCATCGCGTTCATGCGGGAGCAGGCGGACGCGCTGGGGCTGCGAGGGACGCTGTGAGAATGGCGACGGCTGACACGCGCGAGTCGCTGCTGCTTGCGGGAAGTCGGTTTCCGAAGCGTCCCCTCGAACCGAGCCGAAAGCGTTAGCTCGCAAAACGTGCCGAGAGGGCCAGAAGAGACTGCGCGAATAGCGCAATCGTGAGGTCGGCGACGAGTCCCGGTAAGGCATCGTTTTGCCGGCGAGTGTGAGCGGGGACGCGGAGGAAACGCCTTCCCGCAAGTTGGCGCGAATCCAGGAAGCAGCGCGCATGAGTCCGAACTACCGACGCGCAATCCTCGTATCTAACTGATGAATATGACCGATCCACCTGCCGACTCCGTCGTTCAAATCGAACATCTGTCCGTGGTCTACGGCAAGCAGCGAGCCCTGCACGATGTCACCGCCGTGTTTCCGGGCGGCGCGGTCGGCCTGCTCGGCCCCAATGGCGCCGGCAAGTCGACGCTGCTCAAGGCGCTGCTCGGCTTTCTCAAGCCGACCGAAGGCCGGATGCGCGTGCTAGGTCTCGACGTCGCGGTATCACCGTCCGAGATTCGGGCCAAGCTCGGGTACATGCCCGAAATTGACGCCCACATTCCCGGGATGAATGCGGTGTCGTTCGTGGCGTACTGTGGCCAGCTCGCCGGCCTGCCCCGTGTCGACGCGATGCAGCGTGCCCACGAGGTGCTCTACTACGTCGGGCTGGGCGAGGCGCGCTATCGAAACGTCGAGACGTACTCGACCGGGATGAAGCAGCGCATCAAGCTCGCGCAGGCCCTCGTGCACGATCCCGATCTCCTGTTTCTCGACGAGCCGACCAACGGCATGGACCCGAAAGGGCGCGAAGAGATGCTCGAACTGATCAGGGACCTGGCACACAACAAGGGCGTCAACCTCATTCTCTCGTCGCACTTGCTCCCGGACGTCGAGTACACGTGCGATCACGTGGTGGTGCTGCACCAGGCCCGAATCGCGACACAGGGCCCGATCGACGAACTCAAGGGCCCGCGCGGCAGCGTGTTCGAACTGCGGGTCAAGGGCGATCGGGTCGCGTTTGCCCGCGTGCTCGAGGCGGCAGGGATGACGAGCAAGGCAGCCGAAGAAGACGTCGTGCGGGTATTCGTGCCCGATGAGAAAGGGGCTCTGGCGCTGTTCCAGCTCGCCGCCCGGGAAGGTGTTCAAGTGCGCCATCTGCGCCCGAGCGTCCCGACGCTCGAAGACGTGTTTGCCCAAGCGGTGGGCGAGGAGTAGACCCGATGCCCATCCACGATCAGAGTTATCGCCACTATACGGGCCAACGGTCCCCGAAGGGACGGGCGTGGACCGTGATCGCTTCGGCGGGCGTCAGGTACATGCTGGCCAAGAAGGCGTTTCTGGCGCTGCTGGTTCTTGCCTGGCTGCCGTTCGTCGTGCGCTCGGTTCAATTGTACCTCTCGGCGAACCTCCCGCAGATGCCGATCATTGCGGCCACGCCGCAGCTGTTCCGCGACTTCCTCGAGCAGCAGGGCGTCTTCGTGTTCTTCATCACGATCTTCACCGGTGCGGGGCTCATCGCCAACGACATGCGCGCCAATGCTCTGCAGATCTACCTGGCCAAACCGCTCGATCGCGCCGAGTACATCGCCGGGAAGTTCGCGGTGCTGGCCTTCTTTCTTCTGATGTCGACGTGGCTGCCCGCCATCATGCTCGTGGTGATGCAAATCGTGTTCGCGGGCAATCTCACGTTCATCTCGTCCAACTTCTACGTGCTGCCGGCCATCTTCGTCTACACGGGGATCGAAACGGTCGTGCTCGGCCTCGTCATGCTGGCGCTATCCTCGCTCTCGAAGAGCGCGCGATTCGTCGGCATCATGTACGCGGGCTTCATCTTCTTCACGCAGGCCCTCTATGGTGTCGTGTTCGTGATCACTCGGAACAGCGGCTTCTCGTGGATGTCGCCGTCGTCCAACCTGATGCAGATTGGCGACCTGATCTTTCGCTTGCCTGGTCGCTTTCAGGCATCAGGGCTGGTGACCATCATCGCGCTCGTCGTGATCGTGGGGCTGGCCGCCTTCGTGCTCGAACGACGAGTGCGCGGCGTGGAGGTGGTCACATGACGCCCCTCGTGGTGGCCGACCACGTCTCCAAGTGGTACGGGCAGGTCATCGGTCTCAACGATGTCAGCGTGTCGATTCCGACAGGCATCACCGGGCTGCTCGGGCCAAATGGGGCCGGCAAGTCGACGCTGATGAAGTTGCTCACAGGCCAGCTCAAACCGAGCAAAGGCTCCATTACGGTGCTCGGCGAGGGCATCTGGGGCAACCCGAGGCTCTTCTTCCGCCTCGGCTTCTGTCCCGAACAGGACGCGTTCTACGATCGGATGACGGGTCTCGAGTGGGTGTCCGGACTGGTTCGGCTGAATGGATACACCGAGTCGGAGGCCAAGCGGGCTGCGACCAAGGCGCTCGAGATCGTTGATCTGATCGAGGCCGCCAACAAAAAGATTGGCGGCTACAGCAAGGGCATGCGCCAGCGCGTCAAGCTGGCCCAGGCCATCGTCCACGATCCGGAGTTGTTGATTCTGGACGAGCCGCTGTCGGGCATGGACCCGATAGCGCGGCGGCGGACCATCCGGCTGGTCAAGGACTGGGCCAAGGCCGGCAAGAGCGTCCTGGTATCGAGCCATATCCTGTACGAAATCGAAGCGATGACGTCGAACATCCTGCTCATCAACAATGGCCGAATCCTGGCCGAAGGCGATGTGCACAGCATTCGGGATTTGATCGACGAGCATCCGCACACCGTGCACGTCCGCGCCGACAATCCACGCAGCCTGGCCAGGGAGTTCCTGACGCGAGACGATGTGCTGAGCCTCAAACTGGAACAGGACGCCATCATCGAGACCTCGAAACCCGACAGCTTCTATCGGTACCTGACAGAACTGGCGGCTTCCGGGCATGCGGGTACCATCACCGAGGTCACCTCGCCCGACGACAACCTGCAAGCCGTTTTCAAGTTCCTGGTCAAATGAGCACTACGACACCCGACCCGATCGAGACACTGCCCACGGCGGCGCCCGCGATGCCCGCTCGCCCGATCCGCCAGGCTCCGCCCTTCGCGACGGCGGCCCTTCGCGTGTTCGATCTGTCGCTCAGCCAGATGCTCTGGTCGCGGCGGACGATCTTTCTTGGGCTCGTCGTCGGGTCGCCAGTCGCGCTCGGCCTGATGCTGCGCATCCTGGACGCGTTCGGGTTTGCCGGGAACATCAGGATGGGGGGCGACTCGGTCAACGGCTCGTCCGTGTTCGGCGCCATGATCTGGCTGCTGTATCTCCGATTCCTGGTGCCGGTGCTGGGGGTTTTCTACGGAACGTCCCTCATCGCCGACGAGGTCGACGACAAGACGATCACCTACCTGTTCGTCCGGCCCATCAGTCGAACGGCGGTACTTGTGGGCAAGTTCCTGGCCTACGTGGTGACGACCATCTTCGTCGTCCTTCCGTCGGTGGTCGTGCTGTATTTGTGCGTGCAGCCCCTGGGTCACGGGTCGCTGGCCGAAGGGTTCCTGAGCCTGCTCACCGATCTCGGCCTGCTGGCGTTGGGACTGGTCGCCTACGGCGCGTTGTTCGCGATGGTAGGGGCTGCGTTCAAGAGGCCGCTCGTTGCAGGACTGCTGTTCGTGCTCGGCTGGGAGCAACTGGCGATGGCCCTCCCGGGTTACCTGCGGAAACTCACCATCGCGCACTACTTGCAGGCGCTTGTGCCACATGTCATGCCGGCAGAGGGCCTGGGAAGCGCTCTCCAGTCGTTGTTTCGAGACGTCCCGACGCCGACGACGAGCCTGGTGATCCTATTCGCGATGACCGTCATTTTCTTGGCGCTCGCAGGGTGGCTGGTCGAGCGGCGTGAGTATGTCCTCGAGCAGTAACTATCTGATTCGGTGGGAACTTCCGACTGCTGGTGCCGTATAGTCAGGTAAGGGGGCGAGGCATTTATGAGCGGAAAAACACGCTACTTCCTTATTGGCTGTGTTCTCGTGACGGTGGTTGGTCTGTCGATCGGCCTGGTGGCGTACTACGGCGGCGTGCCGCGCGCGTTGTTTGCGTCGAGTTCGGGCCCGGCAGAGCTGAAGTACATCCCTGAGGACGCCGCGGTCGTCGCGTACGCCAACGTCAAACAGGTGATGACGTCGGACCTGCGCCAGCGCCTGCGCCAGTTCGGCGGGCCCACCGACGAGGGCCGCAACGAATTCAAGACCGAGACCGGTATCGATATCGAGAATGACATTGAGTACGTGGTGGCGTTCCTCGGCAGTCGGCAGGCCGATGCTGCCACGAACAACACTAACGGTCTCGTGCTGGCCCGCGGCCAGTTCGACCAGGCCCGGCTGGAGGCGTTCGCGAAGGAGAAGGGCGCGACCGTCGAAGAGTACAAGGGCAAGCACCTCATCCGGCCGAGCGTCAATGACGTCGCCCACAGCGGACACGAGCGCGACCTCGCGGTGGCGTTTCTGGACACGGGGTTGATTGCGATCGGCGGAGACGTGGTCGTCAAGCACCTGATCGACGGCCCGAGCGCCGGTTCGAAGTCCGCACTCGACAATACCGAGATGATGAAGCTCATCGCCGACCAGCACGATACGAGCATGTGGGCCGTTGGCCGGTTCGCGGCCGTGTCGTCGCAGGCGAAACTGCCGCAGGAAGTGACCGATCGGATCCCGCCGATTACGTGGTTCTCGGCCAGTGGCCATGTGAATGGCGGTGTGCGGGTGATGGTGAAGGCCGAGACCGAGACCGACGCGGCCGCCGCCAACCTTGGAGATATCGTCAAGGGGTTTGTCGCGCTGGCGAAGTTGCAGGCGGGCAACCGTCCCGAGGCGCAGGCCCTGTGGCCGAGCGTCGAAATGGGCGTGACCGGCAAGACGGTGTCGCTGTCGTTCGGGGTAACCACGCAGTTGATCGATGCGATGACGCCGAAGAAGCACGATCCGGGGACGCTGCGAAAGCCGGCTCCGCCGAAGGCGCCAGAGACGCCGGAGAAACCCTCGAAATAGCTGTCGCCCTATCCGGGGCGCGCGCTTCTGGTGCGCGCCCCGTCACCTTGACTAACGCGCGGCACTCACCTACACTTCCTCCATACCCAAGGCCCTTTTTCTCGCCATGCACTCGCGGCAACTTGTCGCGAATCGACTGTGAGATACGCGCGCGTTGCGGCTTGGAGGCCGGTCTGCCAGTGAGTGAAAAGGTCTTCGTTTACGGAACTCTGATGGGCGGCTTCGACAGGCGGCGTCGAGCCGGGATCGATACGCGCATGCAACTGATTGGTCGCGGATCAATCGAGGCCGCGCTCTACGACCTCGGGATCTTTCCGGCGGCCATTCCCGCTCCCGACGGACGCGTGTGGGGCGAGGTGTACGAGGTCGAGGACGATCCGTCGGTCATGGCCAAGCTCGACGAAATCGAAGGGTATCGGCCCGCCGAACCAGACGCCAGTCTCTATATGCGGCTGCAGGTTCCGGTGGCGCTCGACGATGGTCAGGTTGACGTCGCGTGGGCGTACTTCTACAACGCTCCGCTCGGTCGAGCTGAGCGGATCGTGTCTGGCGATTATCTCGATCACCTCAAGGCAAAATAGGCTTGCCGGTCGGTAAGATAAAACCCTTTGAGGCCAACACTATGCGAATTGCAGTGATTCCCGGCGACGGCATCGGTATCGACGTGACGGCCGAAGCCGTCAAGGTGCTCCGCGCAGTCGCCGAGGTCTTCGGTCGCCAGCTCGACCTCGAGATGCTGCCGTACGGCGCGGACTACTTCCTCGAGACTGGCATCAGCATGCCACCCAATGGCTACACCATGCTGCGCGATCAGTTCGACGCCGTGTACATCGGCGCGTTGGGTGATCCCCGCGTGCCCGACATGCGTCACGCGCGGGACATCCTGCTCGGTACCCGCTTCGAACTGGATCTCTACGTCAACCACCGCCCGGTCAAGCTGTTTGACGCCCGGCTCTGCCCGTTGAAGGATCGCGGGCCTGCCGACGTCAACATGGTCGTGTTCCGCGAGAACACCGAGGGCATGTACGTGGGCATCGGTGGCCGATTCAAGGCGGGCACCGACGACGAGATTGCGATCCAGGAAGACATCAACACGTTCAAAGGCGTCCACCGCATCATCAAACATGCGTTCGAATTTGCGAAGGCGAAGGGCCTGACCAAGGTCTGCATGGCCGACAAGAGCAACGCGCTGACGATGGGCCACGCGCTCTGGCAGCGGGTGTTCTGGGAGATGGCTCCGCAGTACCCGGGCATCGAGGCGATTCATCTCTACATCGATGCGCTGACGATGCAGATGGTGAAGAACCCCGCACAGTTCCAGGTGATTGTGACCAACAACATGTTCGGCGACATCATCACCGACCTGGGTGCGCAGTTGCAGGGCGGGCTTGGAATGGCCGCGTCCGGCAACCTGCATCCGGGCCGTACCTCGATGTTCGAGCCGGTGCATGGCTCAGCGCCGAAGTATGCCGGGAAGAATGTGGCGAATCCGTTCGGCGCGATTCTGTCGGCGGCGCTCATGCTCGAGTACCTTGGTTGTGACACTGAAGCCCGAGCGGTGGAAGCGGCGGTTGAAAAAGCCGTCATCACCGGCAACGGACCCGCCGATGTGTTTGGCAAGCTGGGGACGAGGGAGACAGGCGACTACGTGGCGGGCGTGATAAGAAGTAAGAAGTAGGAGATTGTAGTCAGTAGTCAGTAGTCAGTAGACAGTAGGAAGCGAATTCCCGTTCCTGTTCAGCCGTTCTAGCAACTGCTACCGTCTACCGTCTACCGTCTACCGTCTACTGACCACCGACGACTGACGTCGCTTAAGGTGACGGGCCCGCTGGTTCGGGCTTCTGCGACAGGTGAAGCGCATGAACACTACGCCAGTATTCATCGTAAACGGTGCCCGCACTCCGATGGCGGAGTATGCCGGAGCATTCAAGGACATCTCCGCGCTGGAGCTCGGTGCGCTCGCGTCGAAGGCGGCGCTCGCCCGCAGCGGTGTGGCGCCCGACCAGGTCGAGCACGTCGTGTTCGGCAATGTGCTGCAGACCAGCGCCGACGCGCTGTATGGCGCGAGGCACATTGGCTTGAAGGCCGGCGTGCCCATCGAGGTGCCCGCGCTCACGGTCAACCGGCTGTGCGGATCGGGGATCCAGGCCGCGGTGTCGGCGGCGCAGCTGATCCAGCTGGGCGAAGCCGACGTGGTTCTGGCGGGCGGCACCGAGAACATGACCCAGGCGCCCCACGTGATCCGTGGACTGCGGAGCGGTCTGCGGCTTGGCCAGGGCAAGCTCGAAGATGCGCTCTGGGAATCGCTCACCGACACATACTGCGGATGCAGCATGGCGATCACGGCTGAGAACCTCGCCGCCAAGTACGGGATTCCGCGCGAGGAGCAGGACCGGTTCGCCTTGCGAAGCCAGCAGTTGGCGGCCGCCGGATGGGCATCGGGGCGGCTCGCCGAGGAGGTGGTGCCGGTCGAACTCAAGTCGCGCAAAGGCCCGCAGCAGTTCTCGCGCGACGATCACGTGCGCGCCGATACGACCCTCGAATCACTGGCAGGGCTGCCGCCGGCGTTCAAGAAGGATGGCGGCGTGACCGCTGGCAACGCGAGCGGCATTGTCGATGGCGCGGCGGCGATCGTGCTGGCATCGGCGCAGGCGGTGCAGAAACATGGTCTCACCCCGATTGGCCGGCTGATTGGATGGTCGGCCGTTGGCGTCGAACCGAGGGAGATGGGGATTGGACCGGCTCCAGCGACGCGTGCCGTGCTCGCCCGGACGGGATTGTCGCTCGCGGAGATCGACCTGATTGAGGTCAACGAGGCGTTTGCCGCGCAGTACCTCGCCGTCGAAAAAGAGTTAGGGCTCGACCGCGAGCGCGTCAACGTCAACGGCGGCGCCATCGCGCTCGGGCACCCGCTGGGGGCGAGCGGCACCAGGCTGCTCCTCACGGTGCTGCTGGAACTGCGCAGACGCGGCCTCAAGCGC
>Ga0334722_10006121_pt1 | contig 11975 bp, 16 predicted proteins | sample C3_bottom_MG_FD_207210 | JGI IMG/M metagenome (GOLD analysis project Ga0334722, IMG submission 207210) | Sediment microbial communities from Yellowstone Lake, YNP, Wyoming, USA - C3_bottom | ecosystem: Environmental > Aquatic > Freshwater > Lake > Sediment | place: USA: Wyoming | collected...
ACGGTCGGGCCGGTCCGGGAGCAGGCCTGGGTCGAGCCGGAGGAGGTCGTGCGCTTCCTCGTGTGCCCCTCCTGCGGGGAGCTCGTCGCCGAGCCGTACCTCCGCGTGGCGGAGGGCAGGGTCGTCTGCGCCGCCTACTCCGGCTACCCTCGCTGACCCGGTCCTGACGCAACCGCCATGCTCCTCTACCTCGTCGGCGGGGCCGCGGTCTTCGTGGGCTCCGGCGTCATGGCCATGGCCGGCCTGGGTGCCGCGTTCCTGTTCGTCCCGCTGTTCTTCTACCTGGGGGTGCCCCTGGGCCAGGCCACGTCGGCCGCGCTCCTGATGAACGCCGCGAGCCTGTCGGCGGCGACCATCGCGTACGCGCGCGCCGGCCTCGTCGACTGGCGCGCGGGCATCCCCGTGCTCATCGCCGCCGTCCTCCTGGCACCGCTCGGGGCAAGCCTCACGGTCAGGGTCGACCAGCAGGTGCTGCTGGGGCTGTTCGTCGGCTTTCTCGTGTTCGCCGGCGCGGTCATGCTCCTCTACCGGCCGCGGGCCGGACGGCGCGACCTCGCGCCCGTGGTCGAGGCTGGCGCTGGCGCCGCGGTCGGCGGCGTGGCCGGGTTCCTCGGGGGCCTCCTGGGGGTTGGCGGGGGTAACATCATCCTCCCCGGCCTGACGTGGCTGGGACTCGACGCGAAGAGCGCTGCCGCGACGACGGCGCTCGCGGTCGTCTTCTCGTCCCTGTCCGGCTTCCTCGGCCACGCCGCGCTCGGCGGGCTGGATCCGGTGTTCGTCATCACGATGGCCGTGCTCGCGGTGGCCGGTTCGCTCGCCGGTTCGCACGTCATGCGGACGCGCCTCTCGAGCGCCCAGCTCAAGCGGTTCATCGGCGTCCTGCTGTTCGTGATCGCCGCGAAGATGGCCTTCGACCTGCTCACGTGAAGGAGCACACCGTTCCAATGTGCACGTCTGACCACGCGGGCCCGCCCGCCGCAGCGGCGCCCGGGCGCCCCGACCTCCAGTGAGCGGTCGCCGTCTCGCCGCTCCGCATCCCGGCCTCATCCTCGCCGCCCTCGACGTGGCGGGGCTGCTCATCGCCGGCTATCTGGCGTCCGTGGAGCTGGCCGACCAGCTCCCGTACTGCGGCGTCCTCCACGGCTGCCAGGAGGTTGCGCTCAGCCCGTACAGCCGCGTCGCCGGCATCCCGGTCGCTGTGTTCGGCGTGATCCTCTCCAGCGCCCTGCTGACCCTCGCGCTCCTGTGGTGGCGCGGCGGACAGCGCTTCCTCCTCGCGGCGCACTACGGCCTCTCGCTCGCCGGGGTCGTGTTCGAGGGCTACTTCACCTTCCTCGAGCTGTTCGTCATCCACGCGATCTGCGTCTGGTGCGTCGCCTACGGCGTCTCGCTCCTGCTGCGGTTCCTGGTGACGGCGGCGATCTGGCGCCGCTCTCGAGTCCCGGCCATGGAGCCCGAGCCGTGAACCGCGCGGCGGGCGCAGGAGCCGTGGAAACCGATGGAGGCAAACCCGTGACCGACCCCGGACCCGCCCCGACGGGTGGCGCCAAACCTCTCGGCCGCCTGCGCGGCTTCCACCCCGGCTGGTACGGCGCGGTCATGGGGACCGCGATCGTGGGCATCGTCGCCTACCAGAACCCGGGCCAGGTCGCCGGTCTGGCCGAGGCCATGAAGGCGGTCGGCGTCCTGATGGTCGCCCTGTCCGCGCTCCTGGCGATCGGGCTCGGGATCCCCTACGTCGCGCGCTGGCTGCGCCACCCCGACGCCGCCCGGGCCGACCTCGCCAACCCGGTGGCGGGCGCCCTGCACGCCACATTCTCGGCCGGCCTCCTCGTGCTGGCGGTCGGGATCGCGACGGTCGGCCCGTCCGTGCTGTCCGCGGACGCGACGTTCGCGCTGGTCGCCGTCCTGGCCGTTGTCGGGATCGTGCTCGCGTTCGTGATGAGCGTGGTCTTCGCGGCGCTGGTGTTCACGAGCCACGGCGTGGCGCCGCAGGCGGCGAACGGCGGCTGGTTCATCCCGCCCGTCGTGATGATCATCGTGCCCATGGTGCTGGCCGCGCTCGCACCCCGCGTCGGTGCGGCGGACCTCGGCCTGCTCCTCGCCGCAGGCTACGCCTCGTGGGGCATGGGCCTACTCCTGTTCGTGCTGGTCGCCTCCCTGGTGTACGACCGGCTCGTCTTCCACCCGCTGCCCGCCGCGCCGCTCGCGCCCTCCCTGTGGATCGGGCTGGGGCCGATCGGGGTCGGGGGACTCGCGCTCCTGCGGCTCGCCCAGGTCGGCGCGCCCCTGTGGGGCGACGCCGCACCCGCCATCCAGGTGGTCTCGATGATCGGCGCGACCGCCCTGTGGGGGTTCGGTATCTGGTGGCTTGCCGCCGCCGCCGTGCTCCTCGGCGCCTACCTCCGGCGCGGCCGCCTGCCGTACGGGATCGGCTGGTGGGCCTTCACCTTCCCGCTCGGGGCGTTCACGGCGGTCACGATCGCGCTCGCCCGCGGGTGGCACGCGGGAGCCCTCGAGACCCTCGGGGCGCTCCTCTTCCTGGGCCTCGTCGTGTTCTGGGTGGTCGTCGCCGCCGGCACCCTGCGGGCGATCCGCAACGGCGACGCCTGGCGGCGCTGAGGTCCAGGCTGCGGCTCAGCTGCACCCACAAGCGCACGCCGCCGCCGCCCCCGGGGCCGCCGGGGCCGCGGCGACAAGCACCGGCGCCACGCCGCCTTCGGAGGCCCCTGACCCGCATCCGCAATCCGGCCCGCAGCCACCCGAAGCCGCCGCTGCCTCGACCACCGGCAGGGCAATCGCGACCGACGCGTCGCCGCACCCGCAATCCGGCCCGCAGCCACCCGAAGCCGCCGCTGCCTCGACCACCGGCAGGACGCTCGCTGCGGCGGTACCGCCGCAACCGCAGTCGGGGCCGCAACCCGGAGACACGGGAGCCGGCTCGGCCACGACGGGCTCCGGGCGGGCGAGCAGGCGCGTCGCCTCCTCGGCGAGGATCTCCTCCGAGCGGCGCTGGACGGCGCGCGCCAGCCGGACCGCCTCGTCGAGCTCGCGCGCGCTGACCCCGACGAGCGTCGCAGCGGCGATGTGCTTCTCGAGGTTGGCCCGGGAGTTCGCGGCGACCGCCGCCCCGATGGCGGCAAGCTCCTTCGCCCGGTCAGACGTGTCGCAGCAGTCGGCCGGCAGCTCGGCTGCCATGCCCAGGCTCCGGCGACCGAGCGCGCTCAGCTGCCCTGAGGCGCTTCGGCGCACGCACTCGGCGTCCTCGATCGCCTTGAGCAGGCCCTCCTGGCCAAGACCGGCGCGGGAGCCGGCGTGCAGGTGGAATTCGAGGCAGGAGTGGCAACCGGCACCGATGCTGGCGCCGATCCCGACGAGCTCGCGATCTGCTGGGGTGAGCATGGGACGTCTCCTATCGAGCGCGGGGACAGGCGCCACGGCGGCGCTCAATCGTCGATGAACCGACAGTTGTCGCAGGTTTCCGTCCGGCAGTCATGGTCCGGCGACCGCGCCGGATCCAGCCCATCCCGCACGGTCTCGAGCTCCGTGCGAAGCGCGTGCAACTCCGCGAGCGTCCGATCGATGTCCGCGAGACGCTCCTCGATGACACCCCCGAGGCGCTGCTCGAAGCTGCCGCAGGACTGCTCGAAGGCCGCCTCCGCGAGCGCCTTCACCTGGGTGAGGGGCAGCCCAAGGATCCGAGCCCGGCTCACGAGCCGGAGTCGCCGGAGATCCTCCGCGCTGTACAGGCGATAGCCGGACGCGGACCTCGTGGCGGCCGGGAGCAACCCGGCTTGTTCGTAGAAGCGGATCGTGCGAGGTGGGAGCCCGGTCCTCCGGGCGGCCTCGCCGATCGTGGTGCTGTCGTTCACGGTATCGACCTTACGGGTTCTAGTAGCTGGAATGTCAAGCCTCATGTTCGCGGTATCGGACGATCGACGCTGCCGAGGCTCCATGGGCCGACGGCTGGGGCACGTCGGTCCCCGGGACGTACAGACCGCTCTTCGGGCACGCGGCACCTTGGACATTTCACGCGTCGGCGTGGAATGGCAACGACATCATGTGAGAGCGAGTGCCGTGGATACCGACGAGATTGCTCCTGGCCGATCGAGTCAGCCCGTGAGGGTGCTGTTGACCCGGACCGGGGCGGGGGTGCTCGGAGTGCTTCTTCACGGCGCATTGCTCGGCGGCGCGAACGGCCGCGTCCGCGCGCTGTCACCGGGAGCGCAGTCGGGCGGGGGACCTCAGGCGGCGACAATCTCCACGAGGAGCCCGCCGGCCCGCTGCCGTTCCTCGATCACCACGAGACCAGCATCCCGGACGGCCCGCAGCACGTCGTGATCGAGCCGGCAGCCGCCGCTGACTCGGGCCCAGGCCGGCGCGGACCGCTCCTGGAGCGCGCCGATCGCCCGGTGCCGGGCACGAGCGTGCTCGAGCAGGCGGATCGTGCCACCGGGGCGGAGCACCCGTCGGGCTTCGCGCAGGCTCCGGTCGACGTCGGCGACCGAGCACAGGACGAACGTCGCGACGACCGTGTCGAAGGATGCGTCGGCGAAGGGCAGGGCTGCGGCATCCCCTTCGGTCAGGGTCACCCTGCGTGCGGCGCGGCCAGCGCGGCGGGCGGCGAGCGAGAGGGCCGGGGCACTGACGTCGATCCCGTGGATGGCGGTGCCTGCGGGGTAGATCCCGAGGTTCGAACCCGTCCCGATACCGATCTCCAGGGTGTCGCCCCGGGCGCCCCCGACGACACGAGCCCGGGCGTGACGAAGCCCAAGGCGATCGGCCACGCGCATCCCGAGGTCGAGCAGCCGGGCGGTGCGCGCGTCCCCGACCTGGAGGCCGGACTCGGCCGAGCGAGTGGCGAGGAACCGGTTGCCCGAGAGGTTCGCGAGCTCCATGAGGATCGACACCGCCTTGAGCTCGCGCTGGTGGCGGCTGGGCATTCCCACGGACGGCCACGCCTGGTGCGGACCCCATACGGCGACGCGCTGCCCGAAGGCATACGCGGCGGCCTCGTCCGGTGTGAAGGCGTCGCGCCGCAGCCCGATCCCCTTCGCCCACCGGCCGTGGACCGCCTCGCACGCCTCACAGCGGTTGATCGAGGTGACCCCGAGCATCGCTGCCTCACGGATCCGCGGCGGGACGCGGCCGGGCAGGAGATACGCGGAAGCGAGGGACGGTGCGCACCGGACAAGCGGCGGCACCCAACGCCGGAGCGCACGGCTCGTGAGCTTCGGGCGAACGGGTGCCTTGATCTGCATGCGTGTCACGACCTCCTGTGCGTCAAACCGCCCCAATCTTCGCCCCCTTCGTCTCGATGACGCGAACCACGGGCAGATGGATACACGTGACCCGATGTATCCATTCGGCCTGTCCCGTCGTCAACGGGTCGGGAACGGGCACTCGCCCGTCGACACCACAAGGACACAGCCATGAAGCTCACGACCAACGAATCGCCAATCGACCGGATCATCAGGATCGTGCTGGGGATCGGACTGGCCGGCCTCGCGCTCGCCGGTGGCGCGGCGGCCCCCCTCCTTTACGTCATCTGGATCGTCGCGGCGATCCTGGTGGTCACGGGTATTGTTGGCTTCTGCCCGCTGTACGCGGTGCTGCGCGTCAGCACCCGGCGAGTTGCCCGCTGACGAGGACCATCCCGGGTGGCGTGACCGTGACTGGAGACCAGGTCGATCGGAACGACGACGACGAGGTTCACAGCGCCGACGGATTCGCGCAGGCGCTCGTCGCCGAGCTGCCCAGGCTCGTCCGGCTCGCGACCCGGCTCGTGCGCGACGCCGACCAGGCGGAGGACTGCGCGCAGGAGACGATCGTCGGGGCGTGGCGCCGCCGCGACCAGCTTCGGGACCCGGCGGCGCTCTCGGCCTGGCTCCGGCGCAGCCTGGTCAACCGCGTCATCGACCGGTCGCGTACCCATCGCGACGAGCTGGACATCGATGCCGTCGAGGCCGATTGGCACGACGATCGCTACTCGGTCGCGCCCGATCGGGTATTGGAGCGTGCCGAGCTCAACGACGAGCTCGAGGACGCGCTCGCCCGCCTGCCGGTCATCTACCGCCTGCCGGTGGTCCTCCACGACGTCGTCGGCTGGACGGCCGCGGAGATCGCTCGGGCCATGGACGCCGGGCTGCCTGCCACGAAGCAACGCCTGCGGAGGGGCCGGATGATGCTGGTCAGCGCCCTCGCTGAGGGTGACGAACGCCGGCTGGCGAGCCTCGCCCAGCCGCTTCGGTGCTGGCGCGCGCGGCGCCACGTCTCCGCGTATCTCGACGACGAGCTCGACGCCGGCACCCGGTCGGCGGTCGAGGAGCATCTCGAGACGTGTCCAACGTGTCCACCCCTGTACGCCGGTCTGGTCGGCGTGAAGGCGAGTCTCGGGGGCTTGCGCGATCCAGACACGGTCGTCGAGGACGCGATCGCCGGGCGGATCCGCGAGCACCTCGATGAGCAGCCCGGACGGTCTCGTCCGTGAACGTTCGGTCCCGGATTCGCCGGTGCTGGCACCCATCAGCGCCTGTCGCAGCCGGTCAGGCGAACACCGTCAGGCGGACGCCCACGATGAGAAGGAAGATCCCGAAGGCGCGCTGCGCCACGACTGGATCGAGCGACGTCCCGATCCGGGCGCCGAAGTAGGCGCCGACCAGGAGGCCGATGGCGATGATGACCGCCGCCCGCAGGTCCACCTGGCCGGCGCGGTAGTACTCGAGGGCTCCGAACAGACCCACCGGGAGCAGCAGCGCGGCGAGCGATGTGCCGGCGGCCTTCGCGGCGGAAAAGCTCGCCAGGATGATGAGCCCCGGGACGATCACCAGGCCGCCGCCGATACCGAAGAGCCCCGACAGGATCCCGCCAGCGAGCCCGATGATCGCGATGAGCACGAGGGCGGGCATGGTGGTCTCCTGCTGGCTGGTCGTCCCATCGAGGGTAGTGGCACCAGTCATCCTAGATCGCAGGTCGCTCACGCCCGAGACCGGGGACTCCGCGCGAAGGCGGCAGGAAGCCCACACGGCGCGATCTCGTGCGCCGGCCACCACTCCCTATGAAACCAGAGTCTTGATCGTCGCCGACCGCAGGTGACTTGCCTGACGCGGCGAGGTGAGGGTTTGTGCGCACGAGCCGGCCGATCAGCTCGGATCGCGAGCGGCCACCGACCGACCCGGCCCAAGTCGGATCGCCCCAACGCTGAGGTCGGTATGGGAGGGGCAAGCCCACCTGCACCTCCGACCTCAACGTCCAGGCGGCTGCGTTGGGCCGACTCGCAGGTCGCCGAGCACATCTGCCGAGCGGTCCTCCGCCGCAAGGAGATCGAGCCCATCAGCTCCGAGGAGACGATCGACGAGGTGCCGCTCGGGCAGCCTCACCGGGCAGCAACGCCGGTAGCAATCGGGGCGGACGTCGGCGGACGCCGGAGCGGAGCAGACGGCGGCTTCGTGCGTGGAAACCGACCCGGCGAACGCCGACGGACGCCGGGGCGGGCACTGTAAACCCTCGCCTTCGGCTGTGGCGGTTCGATTCCGCCCCGGCCCACCAGCTTCTCTCCCGGGCACGACGTCGGCTGCCGCCGTCGCCGGGGTCGGCCCCCAGGGGGCCTTTCGCGATCCGGTCCTGACGATACGGGCCGCCGCGCCCCTGGTCAACGCCAGGTGTGTACGTGTCGCGTGTACGTACCGCACCGGGGGCCGGGGCGGGGCGGTCGTCGCCCGGTGGCAACGCCGGTGGCAATGGGGCGGCCGCCGGCGACGCCGGCCCGCACCAGGCGCCAGGCGGCCCCGGCGGTGTCCTCGCCCAGCCGGCGAACCCCATCGGCGGGAGGCACCTCCGTGCGCCGGGGTGTGGCCCGCGGCGACCCGGTCCCAGTCCCAGTGGGTGCCCGTGGTCCGCACCGCAGGATGGCTCCGGCGGGCCGGGGCCAGCCGTGTGCTGCATCGGCGGGGAGCTTCGCCGAGCGAGGTCCCGCTCCCCCGCCCCGCCCGCTCGCGCGGGTGGCTCGAGGCGGCGGTGCTCGAGTGCGCCTCGTGCCACCAGGTGGTCGAGCGCCGGTGGCCGGCCCAGCGGCACTGCCCGGAGTGCCGCGCCTGGCTGCAGGGATCCAGGAGCCGCGAGGCCGTTGCGCGCGCACGAGGTCGAACGTGGTGCACCCCGCGCCGTGACCAGCCAGTATGCGCGGACCAAGAGGTCGGAGGGCCAGAGGGCTTTCACGTGGCCATTGACACCGCATCGCGGCGATGCTCGGCTACTGCCAAGCCGCCTTCCGGGAGCGCGGCCGAACACCGCCTGGCGTCAAGTCTCCGTCACGTGGGCAGTCTCAAGTGAACAACGCAACATCCACGTCGAGCAGTCAGGTCAGGACTGATCGCGTGGAGGCGGAGGGAAGCCCCATCGATACGGCGACTTCGGCCGGCGGCTGAGCGACACCGAGCGCCTCGAGATCCACCGGCTGGTCCGCGCCGACGAGCCGTACCGGGTGGCCGCCGCGGCGGTGGGCACGACGGACAAGACCATCGGGCTGATCGTGCGCGGGACGAGCGGCCTGCCGCCGCGCCGCCGGGCCTGCTCGCCGCTCCGGCTCTCGGTCGCCGAGCGGGAGGAGATCAGCCGCCACCTGGTCGCGGGCGCCTCGCTCCGGGCGATCGCGAGGTCGCTGGGCCTCGCGCCCTCGACGGTCGGGCGCGAGGTGGCGCGCAACGGCGGGCGGCGGCGCTATCGTGCCTGGCGAGCCGATGCCGGGGCGATCCGGCGGGCCCGCCGGCCCAGGATCGCCAAGCTCGCCCGGAACCCGAGGCTGCGGGGCGAGATCGAGCGCCTGCTCGGCCTGCGCTGGTCGCCCGAGCAGATCGCGGCGCGCCTACGCTTCGAGCATCCGCTCGACCGGGAGCTGGGTGAGCCTCGAGACGATCTACCAGAGCGCGGGGGGCACTCCGCCGGGAGCTCCACGCCTGCCTGCGGACGAGGCGGGTCCGCCGGCGTGCCCGGCACCGGACCGCGGGGCCCGGCGTCCTCGCCAACATGGTCCTGCTGAGCGAGCGCCCGGCCGAGATCGAGGATCGCGCGGTGCCGGGGCACTGGGAAGGCGACCTCATCATCGGCGGCCGCAGCCACTCGGCGATCGGCACGCTCGTCGAGCGCCAGACCCGCTTTCCGGCACCGGCACCGGCACCGGACCAGCGCGCCGTCATGCCCAGAAAGGTGCTGGCCGCGGGGCCTGCTTCCCATTCGGCCATTTAGGCCATGGCCTCGGGTTCCGACTCGCGGCGGCCACCCGGCCGTGCTCGCCCCGAGACCGCCGGCGCCGCTCGCCCGGGAGCCCGGTCCGCCGGCCTATGATCCCTTCGCGTCCCGATCCCAGACGTTAGGAGGAGTCGAATGGCCGAGTACAGGGTCAGTGCGACGGGCACGACGGTCGCGATCCAGATCACCGGCGTCGGCGAGCGGCAAGACGAGCTCTTGCAGGCCCTCGGCGAGTGCCAGGAGGGTCGGTGCTCGTGCCCCACCGACGAGTACGAGAAGGTCGCGGCGATGGAAGTCCAGCCGGGCCAGGACCGGATCGACATCCGCCTGGGGGCCAAGCCCGGAACCAGCCTGGACACGTCCGAGATCGAGGCCTGCCTCGACTACACGGTCCAGCGGGCGCGGTAGCCGGCGCCGCCTCCCGCGCCCTCCACGACGTTCCAGCCCACGGTGAGCTGCTCGAGGCGGATTGCCCGCCGCAGCAGCGCGGGCCGCGTGGCGGCGAGGGCGGTCATGCGTGGCTCCGTTCCTCGAACCGCCGGCGGTCGGCGGTCTCGAGCTGGAAGGTCGAGTGCTCGATGTCGAAGTCGTCGGACAGGCACTCGCACAGCGCGTCGAGGGTCAGGGCCGGGTCCGCGCCGTCGGCCACGATGACGTGGGCCGAGACGACGTTCATGCTCGACGTGATCGTCCAGGCGTGCAGGTCGTGGCAGTCGACGACCCCGGGCGCGTCGAGGATGTGCTGGCGGACGTGGTTCATGCCGATGCCCTTCGGGGTCGCCTCCAGGAGGACGTCGGTGGCGTCTCGAAGGAGGGCGAAGGTCCGGGGCAGGATCAGCACGGCGATGACGACCGACGCGACCGCGTCCGCCTGGGCCCAGCCGGTGGCGGCGATCACGAGCGCGGCCACGATGACCGCCCCCGAGCCAGCGAAGTCGCCCATCACCTCGAGGTAGGCGCCGCGCATGTTGAGGCTCTCCCGCTGGGCCTGGCGCAGGAGGTAGAGCGACACGCCGTTGGCCGCGAGGCCGACGAGGGCGACCGCGAGCATCAGCCCGGACGCGACCTCGGGCGGCGCGGAGAGCCGCAGCCAGGCCTCGTAGAGGATGAACGCGGCGACCCCGAACAGCAGGAACGCGTTGGTCACCGCGACGATGATCTCGACGCGCAGGTAGCCGAAGGTGCGGCCGTTCGTGGGGGCGCGGCCGGCGAACCAGATCGCGAGCAGCGCCAGGCCGATCCCCGACACGTCGGTGAGCATGTGCCCGGCGTCGGCGAGCAGGGCGAGGCTGTTCGAGGCGAGCGCGCCCGCGCCCTCGACGACGAGGATGACGAGGCTCAGCCCGAGCACCGCGACCAGGCGGTCCCGGCTGGCCGCGGCGGCCGAGCCGTACGCGTGCGGCATCACGCGGTCTCGGCGACGTGGCTCGCGGCGCCCACGACGAGGTCGCGGAGGTGGTCGTCGACGAGGCTGTAGTAGGCCATCCGGCCGACCTTGCGCCGCTCGACGGCGCCGCGCTCCCGCAGGAACCGCAGCTGGTGCGACAGGGCCGACACGCTCATCCCGAGGACCAGGGCGATGTCGCACACGCAGAGGTCCTGCTCGGTGATCGCGAGCAGGTGGACGATCCGGGCCCGCGAGGGATCGGCCAGCGTCGCGAACAGGTCGCCCACGGCTCTCGCCCCATCCGCACCCAGCGACCGCCCCAGCAGCGGCGCGATCGCCTCGGGGTGGAGGCAGTCGACCGAGCAAGCGTCGGCGTCGATCTCGGAGGCGAACACTTGAACCACGGCTCAAGTGTACCCGGCCGCGAGACCTCCACGCAGCCGCCACAGGTCGTTGGTGGCGGGGCCATCCCTCCCGCCCCGACCAGAACGTTTGTGCTATTGACCAGCTTTCTTCTGCTCCTATGCGCCCTCTGCACCCGCGCCTTCCTAGTAGTACGAGATCCCCGGCACCGGAGCTGGGCGTCTCGCCGCGCATGCCAGGCGCCTGACCGCCAGCGAGCCACGCGTCTGGGCCCTCGATCGGCATGTCGGACGCTAGAGCGCGGACCCGACACCTGTTGGGCGCGCCCTTGCAACCTCTTCGGGCAGCGCGTGTCAATGGCCGTGGGCATACGCCGACGGCGTCGGCCCTGCAGCACCTCGAGGGTGTGGACGCTCGCGTACCAGGTTCGACTGTCCGGCCCGCGGTTCAAAGGTGATCGTTCGGATTGTCGGCGGAAGCTCTGCGATGCAGCGACGGGCGGATCCGCCTGATGGCCTCGCCGGGGGAGTCTCCAAGGGTCGGCGGTTCAGCGAATTCCGGGGGCCGCCCCGAAGGCAGGGCCCAGGGTGGCGCGGATCTCGCCGGCGAGCTCAGCGTCGACGCTGAGCCACAGCACCGTCGGGATATCGGCAAGGATCCGCACCTCGACAATGTCGCGTAGGCCACCCAGGGACAGCACTCGCGTTCGCGGCATCGCGACGATGTCCACGCCGTACGCGGCCTCCTTCGAGTAGGGAGTGGGATCCGTCGCGACCACGAGCTCCCGGCTCGTCATGACCGCCACTCCCCCGCCAGCACGCGGCTCCGGTTCGGCGACACCGCCGGCGACCAGGGACACGTCCTCGTACCCGGCCGGCTGGGCATCGGACGACCGCACGAGGTTCAGCCACTTGTAGGGTAGATCCCGCGCCGTCAGGCTCGTCTGGGGCATCATCCCGCTCGCGACGATGAAGGAGCG
>Ga0334722_10006122_pt1 | contig 11975 bp, 7 predicted proteins | sample C3_bottom_MG_FD_207210 | JGI IMG/M metagenome (GOLD analysis project Ga0334722, IMG submission 207210) | Sediment microbial communities from Yellowstone Lake, YNP, Wyoming, USA - C3_bottom | ecosystem: Environmental > Aquatic > Freshwater > Lake > Sediment | place: USA: Wyoming | collected...
AGCCTAGATCATTTTTATAAATGATATCTGACCCAACATTTGAAGTCATAATGATGACAACATTTTTGAAATTTACTTTTCGCCCGCGCGCATCAGTCAGCTGGCCATCTTCCAAAATTTGCAATAAAATATTGAAAACTTGCGGATTAGCCTTTTCAATCTCATCAAACAAAATTACGCTATATGGTTTTCTTCTGACAATTTCCGTCAGTTGCCCGCCTTCCTCATAGCCGACATAACCCGGAGGCGAACCGATAATTTTTGCGACGGAATGAGACTCCATGTATTCACTCATATCCAGCCTGACCATTGCCTGCTCAGAATCAAATAATGTCTGCGCCAGAGTTTTAGCCAATTCAGTTTTCCCAACTCCAGTCGGACCAAGAAATATAAATGAGCCAATCGGACGCTGCGGTTCCGAAATTCCAGCCCGTGAGCGCCTAATCGCATTTGATACGGCTGTTATCGCTTCATTTTGGCCGACAACTTTTTTATGCATCTCGCCCTCCAGTTGGGCCAATTTATGCGCTTCACTTTCTAGCATTTTTGAAACAGGAATTCCTGTCCAACGAGAAACTACTTTTGCAATGTCTTCTTTAGTAACCTCTTCTTTCAGAATTGGATTTTTACTTTGAATATCATCCAGCTTCTTTTTTTCTTCCTTTATTTTTTTCTCCAATTCCGGAATTCGGCCATAACTAATTTCCGCTACTTTTTCCAAATCAAGATTCCGTTCGGCAATTGCCGCTTCACTTTTCAGCTTTTCAATCTCGGCTGAGTGCTGCCGGATATTTGTAATCAGATCTTTTTCTGTTCTCCATTGCAACGACAAGCGATTGGAGTCCTCTTTTATTTCAGCTAATTTTTTATTTAATTCTTTGATTCTCTTTTTAGCATTCGGGTCTTTTTCTTTAGCCAGTGCCTTCTTCTCAATCTCCATCCGCCTAATCATGCGTTCCATCGTATCAATTTCGGCTGGCATCGAATCAATTTCCATCCTAAGCGCGCTCGTAGCTTCATCGATAAGATCGACTGCCTTATCCGGCAAATATCGATCTGAGATATAACGACTGGAAAGTTTTACTGCTTCCTGAATTGCCCCATCGGTTATTTTGACCCCATGATGAACTTCGTACTTCTCTTTCAGTCCGCGCAAAATTGCCACTGAATCTTCCAGCGACGGCTCTTGAATCATGATTGGCTGCAATCTTCTTTCCAGTGCGGCATCTTTTTCAATATAGCGCTGATACTCTTTGGTCGTTGTGGCACCGATCATTTTTATGCGGCCACGCGCCAAGGCCGGCTTCAACATATTCGACGCATCTAAGGCTCCCTCTGTTGCACCAGCACCGATCAGGGTGTGTAATTCATCAATAAACAAGAGATATTTTCCCGCACCGCGATCAATTTCATTCATAATCGCTTTCAATCTTTCTTCAAATTCACCTCGAAATTTTGTACCAGCCAAAAGCAGACCCAAATCAAGGGTCAGTAATTTTTTGTCTTTCAGTGTTTCCGGCACATCGCCATCGGCAATTCGCTGAGCCAAGCCTTCAACAATAGCCGTTTTTCCAACTCCCGCCTCTCCGATCAAAACCGGGTTGTTCTTGGTACGGCGAGTCAGCACTTGCATCACACGCCGAATTTCTGAATCACGACCAATCACTGGATCAAGTTTTTTGTTGCGAGCAAGCTCCGTTAAATCAACCGTGTACTTATCCAACACCTGAAACTTATTTTCCGGATCCATCGTATCAACTCTTTGCCCGCCACGTACTTCTTGCATAATTTTTAGAACATTATCGTAATTTATTTTATTGATTTCCATAAATCTACCGGCATTCGTCCGTTCCCGCAAAATTCCCAGCAGTAGATGTTCAGTCGACACAAAGTCATCACCCATTCGCCCTGCCTCCTGCTCAGCACTATTTAGCACAATCATTACCTCCGGAGTTATGAATATTTGCCCGACTCCTCCAAAATTAGAAGTTTTTGGCAATCGATCAATTTCTTCATTTATCGCAGTTTTCAGAAATTTTATATCTACTTCCATCTTGCGAATAATTGTGGGGACAATTGAATTTTCTTGAGCCAAAAGAGCATAGAGCAAATGGAAAACATCCACCTGCTGCTGGCTTTTGGTTATCGCGATTTCCTGAGAACTTCTCAGTGCCTCCTGACTTTTACTTGTAAATTTATCCAGATTCATGTTTTCGAATAATTGAACTTCTATTTAAAAACCACACCCTATACCTTCAAACAAAAAACCTCTACTTAAAGTAATACAGTAAGCGAGGTCTTTTGTTACTAGATATGCAATCGATTTATTCTACTGAAATAGCGCTTACTGGGCAGCTGTCAGCCGCCTCTTGGCAATTGCAATCTCCGCATTCTTCAGAGATTACATGTGATTTGCCATTTTCGATCTTGAATACATTTGGACAAAGTGACTCACAGGTACCACATCCGATGCAAAGATCATCATTAACTTTTGCTTTTGACATATATTTTTATTAAATTAATTATTTATCTTTTAAAATAGGACTGAGGCATCACCCGCTGAATTCTTGTCTAAATTATTTTCAAAATCTCTCATTGCAGCATCCTTGAAGTCTATAGATGAATTCCCTTTATTCCAATCATATCCTCTCAAGAAGACCCATACATTCATATTTTTTTCCTGTTCAGCTAGCCAATCCGGGAAACTTTTAGTTTTTACAAAAACTTGGCTTATTTTTATCTTATCAACTCCATCCTCAGTTTTTTTATCATCAACTTTGATTATATGAAAACCTAATGAGCTTTCAATCACATCACTCGTAGCTCCCTTTTCTAATAGAAAGGCTGAGGCCGCAATTTCCGGAATCATCTGATTAGCCGTAAACCAACCGAGATCCCCTCCTTTTTGCGCACTCTCACCATTGGAATATTTTCTTGCCACACTCGCAAATTCCTCCTTATTTTTCAGTGCTTCTTTGGCCTGTGTAATCACCGCTTTAGCCTTCACAGCATCCGCATCTGTGACTCGAATTTTGTTTTTCAGCGCTTCCCTATACAAATCTGGCTTAACAATTTTATCCTTGAAATCATCCATATTCCAGCCATACAGGTTGTGCAATCGTTCAGTCAAGCTGGCCGCGCTGTCATACTGTGCTACCTCACTATCTACATTCTGATTGATCATTTCTTTCGAAATCACAACTCCGTGATCAGAAGCTAATTTTTCAACTATCCTATTCTCTATTAATTTGTTAAATATCCCTTTTTCCTTGACTTTCAATCTTTTTTGACCTTCAGTTGTTTTGAGATCAACCTGCATTCCAATGCTTGAAAAATCCTGATTTTCATAGAACTGTTTAACCGCCTGTAGATTATTTTCTACCTCACCTACAGTCACAATGTGCGTTCCACCAACAATTGCCGCTGGGAATGGAATATATTGAGCAGTTTTCTTAACTAACCAATTATCCGATCCGAAGCCATATATTAAAATCGCAATAATTACAATATAAATAACAACCACGGATAACAAGGCGTATGCCAGGGTGCTAATTTTGATATTTTCTGTTTTTCGACTCATTATTATTTTTTCTAATACTTAAAAAAATAAGTCCACCATTTAACATTATTTGCCACCTCCGGCAATCGCGGATCGGCAGCCGCACCAGTACGATTCTCTTTAATTGCAACAATATTCTTAGCTGAACTTGGCTTAACAACTATGACTTGTTCGTCCGGACTTTGCAGGTTTAATTTGTCTTTAGCCTCCTTTTCCATATAATCAGTACTTTCGAAGTAGGCTATTTTTTCTTGAATGACTGAGTTTTCTTTATTTATTCGACTTGCTTCATCCCGCAGTTTGTTTATTTCCGCTTGAATTTGTTTTTTCTGGCTGGTTTCTTTATATATAGCTGTAGCAATAAAAATCAAAATTATGACAATACCCGCAATGCCAATTTTTATTAGCAGCAGATTAACCTTACTATTTTTGTCCATAGTTAGTTGTTTATATTATCGATACATAAGAGCTGGCGCGATCGTAAAACCAATCATAGCCAAAACAGCTAGAATTGAAATTATCAGCCAGAGCGTATGCATTTTTTTATTTCTTTTTTTGATGTTCATATATATCTCTTATAGTTTAACAAATTTTAGATTTCAAGACAATAACTTAAATTAAATGATTTAGGTACCTATCTAGAGTATAGATCCAGTTTTCATCATTTTCCAGACCATTCTCTCTGGCCATGACTTTTTGGTTGAATAGCCAGCTCAGATAACCAGCATCTTTTTTGGCCACCTCGCTAACCAATTCTCCATTATATTTGCCGAAGTTGAATTTCTTGACCAAAATCGGACGCGCCGAAATTTCCAGCATTTCCTGCAAAACCTTTTCCTCGCTTTCAATTTCAACTAGCATTTTCTGGAAATAATAGTCAAACAGTTTTTCCAAAACTCGCACATCGCCCAGTGCATCATGCGCCGGCGCATTGGCCACATCCAGATCAAAATAATAGCGTAAATATTGCAAATTATATTTTGGAACTTCCGCGTCCGCGTCCAAATGTTGTGCGATTTTAAAAGTATCAATAATCTTTTTCACCTCAATCTGTTCCCGCCTAAGCATTTCCGCATCAAAGCCGGCATTATGTGCCACTAAAATATTTTCACTGGCAAAAATTTCTTGCAAATCTTTTTGCATCTGCGAACCGGCAAAAGATTCCTTATCCGCCACCATTTTATTGGTAATATGCGAAATTGACATCGCCTCAACCTCAATCGGCACTGGCGGTTTGAAAAGCGCTTCACTCTCTGCTCCGCCAAATTTATACGCCACCTGACACAACCGACTATCCGCGCCAATGCCAGTAGTTTCAGTGTCCAAAAAGACTAGATTATCTTTATTCATTATCTTTTTTTTATTTTTTTAGAACTGCCAAAAATGCATCGGACGGAATACTGACCCGGCCGATGTTTTTCATTTTCTTCTTGCCTTTTTTCTGTTTTTCCAAGAGTTTTCTTTTTCGCGTGATATCACCACCATACAGGCCGCTCGTCACATCTTTTCTAAAGGCCTGAATACTTTCCCGCGCAATGACTTTGCCGCCGATCGCCGCCTGCAGGGCAATTAGAAAGTTTTGTTTCGGAATGGAAGTTTTCAATTTTTCCACGACTATTTTACCTTCACTCGTAGCTCGCTCCCTTGGCACGATGCGTGAAAAAGCGTCCACTTTTTCACCGGCCACCATAATATCCAGCTTGACCAAATCATACGGCCGATAATCCTTCACTTCATAATTCATCGAGGCATAGCCGGATGAGGCGCTTTTCAAGTCATCGTGCAAATTTGTAATCACATCCATCAATGGACAATCGAAAGTCACGATAATTCTTTCACTATCAATATATTCAGTATTTAAATATTGCGCCCGTGTATTGCGCATCACCTCCATAATTGAACCCAGATAGGTTGCCGGCGAAATAATATCCAACTTGGCAAAAGGTTCATAAATCTTATCCAGCATTGATGGGTCCGGCATTTCGGTCGGCGAATAAATTTTCATCCGCTCTCCGCTCTTGCCTTTCAATTCCAATTCATAAACTACGCTCGGCGTCGTAATGGTTGGGCTGATGTCAAATTCCCGCTCCAGGCGCGATTGAATAATTTCCAAGTGCAGCATGCCCAAAAATCCACAACGAAACCCGCGACCAAGGGCCTGACTTGACTCCGGTTCAAATTCAAAAGCAGCGTCATTCAGTTTCAGTTTATCCAGGGCGTCGCGCATGAAATTATAGTCATCGCCTTCAATCGGATAGAAAGACGCATAAACCATAGGCGTTACCTTTTTATAACCCGGCAAGGCCTCCACTTTATTACGATAGCCCGCGATGGTAATTGTATCGCCCACGCGGCAATTATCTACGCTCTTGAAGCCAGTTGCTAAATAGCCAATGTCACCCGCCGTCAGCCGATCCACTTTTTGCAAATCCGGCTTGAAATATCCAACTTCCACCACATCGCTGTCAGCCATACCGGCCATCATTGTAACTTTATCGTCACGCATTACTCCGCCATCCAAAACTCGAACATAAGCTACGACACCTTTATATGTATCATATTTTGAATCGAAAATCAGCGCACGCAATGGCTTGTCCGTATCGCCCTTGGGAAACGGAATAGTTTTAATAATTTCCTCTAAAAGCTTGTCCACGCCGAGTCCCGTCTTGCCGGACACTTCAAAAATATCTTCTTCTTTGCAGCCGAGCACATGAATGATTTCTTTTTTAACTTTCGGCGCGTCGGCGTTTGGCAAATCAATCTTGTTGACAACGGGAATAATTTCCAAGCCTTGTTCAATCGCCAGATATAAATTCGAAAGAGTCTGTGCTTGCACGCCCTTGGTCGCATCCACCAAGAGCACCGCGCCTTCCACCGCTGCCAGCGAGCGCGAAACCTCATAGCCAAAATCAACATGTCCTGGCGTATCGATCAAATTGAGTATATATTCCTCATACTCCCTCTCCTTTTTAAGGAGAGGGTCGGGGTGAGGTTCAGCGTTGGAAGACTTGATGGGGTGCTTATATATCATGCGCACCGGTTGTAACTTGATCGTAATACCGCGCTCACGCTCCAAATCCATCTGATCCAGTAGTTGAGCCTTCATATCCCGCATTTCCACGGTATGCGTCAGCTCTAAAAGCCGATCTGAGAGGGTCGACTTTCCATGATCAATGTGGGCGATTATACAAAAATTTCGTATGTTTTGTTGACTCATAGCTATGCTTTATACTACTATCAAATTAAGGAAACATCAAGGTCATTGCTCTTTTAACAAATCATTTGGAGGCTATATGCCAGCGATAAAAACGGGCTTGCCGGGTAGATATAAAATCAAGCCCACAGCCAATTCCCTTGCTCAGCTTGAATGTGTCTTCCAAAGGGCACTGGAAATCAAGAGGGCAAGGCTCGATAATCTGGCCCAAGAGGTTTCCAAGCAACTATTTAACGCTTACAAGGCCATCTATATCTCGATTGCCGGCAGCTCTGCCTACCAATCACAAAAAGAAGTGCTTGGTAAAAATTTCGTCGTCGACTCAATTTTAGCTCAACTTAAAAAAGCCAAGAAACACCTGAGCGACTTGGCAAAAAAATATCTACTGCTAAAAGAGTCGCTTCTCGAAACACAAGCCCTGCTGAACTTATAGCAGGGCTTTTATTTTCCAGAAAAATTATATGCCACTCACTTCATCCGTGCTTTCAAGAATGATCTGTTTGCCTTTGAATATTTTTCGCGTGAATGAATTTTTGAACATTATGAATTCCTCTAATTTCATAAAGTGAGAAACAGTGATAAAAATTGCGACTCCGACCAACCCGGAAATTGCTAATTGCGCAAAGACATCCACAAAGCGATCCAGGTCAATAAAAGATACTACTAGATATTTTGTGGCTTGAATTCCAATTCCCGCCAAAAACGAAGCTAGAGAAATTTTAACCACTGATCTGATTATATTTTTATCATCCAAATTATCAAAGCGAGTGCGCAGAATAAATAGCAACAAAATCATTTGCACAACGCTTGATAGTGAAATTGCAATGGCCAGTCCCAAGACTTGCAGCTTCCCGATCAACAAAACTACGGCCAAAATATTAACTGCCTCGGTTACAATTGCTACATAAAAAGGCGTTTTCGTGTCTTGCAAAGCATAGAACGAACGCGCCAATAATTGAACTACGCTTTGCGCAAAAAGACTCAAAACTAAAATTCCGAGACATTGAAAAGTTAGGATTGTATCTGTCCAATCAAATTTTCCAGCGCCTAGGACTACGCGCACAATTTGCGCACGCAGAACCAACATAAAGACACTAAGCGGAATGACGAAAAACAAAATCTGCCGAAATGTTTCCGAAAAAGCCTGAACAAATTTTTCTTTTTCACCTTTAGCAGCATATGCTGAGAGCGCCGGGAAAACTGCAATGGAAAAGGATATTCCAAAAACACTGAGCGGCACGCTTTGCAAATTAGTTGAGAAATTGAAAATCGCTAAACTGCCAGAAGCCAGAGTTGAGGCGAAGACTGTTATAATCATCAGATTGAACTGATTAATGGCGATGCCAGTCATGCGTGGCAACATAAGTCGTCCGACTTTTCGAACATTTTTATCTTTCCAAGATTTTATAACTTCCCATTGATGTTTGTAGCCCAAGGTTCGCACGGTTACATATTGTAAAACCATATGCAAAAAAGCGCCTAGCACCACCCCCCAAGCCAAACCAATCGGACCCATGATGCGCACAAAGAATAATATCCCGATAATAATTCCGAGATTATATAGCAACGGCGCAATTGAATAAATTAAAAAACGCTTCATTGAAGTCAACACACCGCCCATGATTCCGCTAATTCCCAGGAAGAGCGGACTCAAAAACATTATGCGCGTGAATCCAACGACTCCATCAATTTTTTCCGGTGAAAATCCGGGGGTAATCAGGCGCATAAGAATCGGCGCAAAAATTGCAAAAAACAATGACAAAATTATGATACAAAAAAATGCCAGATTCACCATACCATTGGTCAGCTTCCAGGACTCATCATCTTTTTCCTGACTCTGCAGTCCGGTAAAAACCGGGATGAAGGCCGCACTCAAAGCACCCAGAATCAAAAGATTATAAATCAAATCAGGTATGCGAAAAGCCGCGTAATATATGTCGAGCGTATCCCCCGCTCCAAAACTCGAGGCCAAAAGACGATCGCGAACCAATCCCATTAAATTACTAACAATACCGGCCGTCGTAATCACAAAAGCTGCCGAAATCACCGACTCAGTCGGGTGAGAATTCAATCTTAACTTACTATTAAGGATTCTGTTAATCATTATTTTTTAGTAAATGCCGCTCCGATAAATTTATCTGTTTTTAAATTAGCATCAGTTTTGAGTGAACTACCATTATTCACAATTTCATCTGGATAGCTCCAAATCACATTGTAATTGTCAGGATATGAAATTGTGGATGTGAACTTGCTACCCGCACTGCCCGATTGTTTTTGTGCCAAAAGTGAGTAGGTATCCGCTAATTTATCAGTCGTATTCATTGAAATTTTGAATGGCAAAAGATATTTATATTTTACCACAACCGTTTCTTGCGGACTAACATACACCCAATTCGCAAAAACTGTCTTGTCAGTATCCTCATAAACACGCGTTCCACTTGCGTCATCAATCTTAACAGAATCCTCCTCTGTTTGAACCTGTGCATCATGCTTAAATCCCAATGCATTATAATCCAGAGGCGGCGAATCAAATTCACGCGTCTGACCATCAGCTGAAAGCAGAGTTGAACCCTTTGGCACGTAAACTCGCATATAATCAGCATTGACCTTATTCCACCAATCCTTAGCTAAATTACCCCCGTTATGATGACGGGTTATAGTCACCGTGTCAATCACTGAGCCATCCGACTGAATTTCAGCCTGATGATCAATTGATTCATCAATCACTCCGTCGGTTTTATAGCCGTTTATATTCGTATTAATGACGCTTAAATAATCTTTTTGCGTATTCAGCATTTCTCCCGACCAACCCTGATCGGATAATATCTTTTCAATTTCATAGTTTTTAGAATAAATCAGAATTTGTTTTTCATTCAGGCTTTGCATAAAAATACTAATTGTTTTGGCCATATCAGAAAAATTTCGCGCATTAAAAATTTTATCCAATATTTTCGGTGCCAGATCAGCTAAAATTTTCTTGGGTTGATTCAATTTTTTATCATAATCAACCTCTACTTCCTGTTGAACCTGCTGGGTAAAATTATCAGCATCAACTGTCACGTTGTATTCCGGCATTTCAATCGGACCCGTCACTTCCAAAAGTTTTTGCATCACCGTTGGCGTCATCGTAATCACGCCATCCACGGTCGGTCCGCCGGTTTTTTCATAGAACCACGCAGCCTTCTCAGCTAACTTTGGAAAATCTGGAAACCAATTGCTGTCATGCAGGCTCCATGTCGCTGAAATTTTTTGGATTGGAATTGGCGGCACAACTTTTTCTTTTAGCTGTCCGTCCGGATTAAATATGCCATCGATAAAAAACTTCCTGATGTTGCCGTTCGAAATATCCATTATGCCATAAGTTCCAATGAAACCTCCCGTGGCTCGCATCTCCTGATTATTTTGAAACAAGAATAAATATTTTCTCGGCCCGTTACTGCCCAAGACATCGGTAAAAATTTGGCTATTCTTTGAAAAATCAGTGATAAAATTTTCAATGCCTGGGAGCTTGCTTTTGAGTTCAACAAATTGCGTGCGCTGTGCTTCGGGAATGTCATCCAAATTTACTTTAGCCAGATTTTCATCTGCATCTTTTAGGAGAGTTACGATTTCCTGCAAATTCTTATCCGCATCTTGAAATATTTTTAGAAATGATACTGATCCACTGTCATCGTTCAAGGGATTTTTTACAGAATTTACTGATTGCATAATTTTCCCCGACAAAATTCCAATCTGTGCGATATCCTTGCCAGCTTGTGCCGCAGAATTTCCCGAAGAAAGCTTGGAGAAAAATGGAATGAATCGCGATGGTCCAACCAAAATTCCTCCCAGATTATTTATGTCATTGGAAATTGCAGAAAACTTTTCATACGCCTCATTAAATTCAAAAGATGATTTTTGAAAATCTCGACCTGCCATTCCCTCCTTTGCCAAGGCCAAATCAGCATACGCATCCTTGCCAGTGCTAGAAACTAAATCTTTAATTTTCAAACCTTTATTAAAAAAACCGACACTAAAAATAATAATAAACACAACCACTGCCACACCCGAAAAAGAGAAAACCGATTTTTTATATTTATCCAATGAAAACAAACTGACCAATGACGAGGTATTATGCATAGCTTCACCTTCCACCTGCCTCACGCTATTATTCAGCCCAAAATCATTCTCAAAATCAGCTGCGCTCGTCCCATAAGCGTCATAGTCGCTCGATTGAGCAAAACTGACTTGCATGTTTAGAACATTTTCCGGTGCATCTTTTTCCATGTTAGGAAAATTTTCAGGTGCATGCTCAACTTCATACATCACCGGGACATCTCTTGATTCAAAGGCTTGACCTAGCTGATACACATTTGCATTTTTTTTATCCGCATTATATCCAGCTTGTTTTATTTCATCAGTATTATTCGCAAAACTTTTTTTGATATCCTGCAGATACATTCTTTTTTCATCACCCGAGATTGGCAATTTCTTTTTCGCTTCGACGCGCACAATTTTTTCGCAGCGATTTATTTTTTCCAAGTCCAATTCGCCATCAGCACCAACTGGCCTGACATCAAACATCTGGGGAATTATTTTATTTTTGCCTGCCTGCCGGTAGGCATGGTTTTGGTTTTCCATTATATTTTTACGCTCGCATAGATTGCCAGCGTATCTTCAGCCATTTTTTTCCAACTATATTTTTTAGCCTGTTCGTAACCCTTTATTATTAAATTATTCCGCAACTTTTCATCCGCAATAACCATTCGCATCGCATCAACAATGCTGGAAATATTTTCACCGTCAAAAAAATGAGCGCTTTCCTCCAAAATCTCTCGCATACACGGATGATCAGAAGAAATGACAGGCACACCCTTAGACATCGCTTCCAATGGCGGCAAGCCAAAACCCTCATACAATGACGGAAAAACATTCGCCAGCGACTTGTGAAATAAAATATCCAGCTCGTAATCAGAAACATCAGAGAGAAAGACAATATCTTCAATTGAATTTTCCTCAACCAGCCTGCGCAACCGCTGATAAAAATAGTCGTATTTGCCAACCAAGATCAACTGAATATCTTTATTCTTCTTTTGCAATTCGGCAAATGCCAGCATTAGACGCTCTAAATTCTTATGCGGATAGGCATTACCGACATAAATCAGATATGGCTTTATTATACCATATTTTTCCAAAATTTCTTGTGGATTTTTTGCATTGAAC
>Ga0334722_10006123_pt1 | contig 11974 bp, 11 predicted proteins | sample C3_bottom_MG_FD_207210 | JGI IMG/M metagenome (GOLD analysis project Ga0334722, IMG submission 207210) | Sediment microbial communities from Yellowstone Lake, YNP, Wyoming, USA - C3_bottom | ecosystem: Environmental > Aquatic > Freshwater > Lake > Sediment | place: USA: Wyoming | collected...
GGGTCGTGACGAACACCCCGATCCACCGTGCCCTCCTGCTCAACGAGCAGTTCCTCGCCGGGCGCTTCACGACGAACCTGATCGATCGCCTCGGGAGCGCCGCGTTCCTTGTCGCGGCGGCGGGTGGTGGCGGCGGCGGGGGTGCGTCGGTGGCGAGTGGCGGCCGGCGTGCCAGTGAGGGCTCGGCCGCAGCAAGTTCCGCGCCCGGTGCGGCCGGCTCCGCAGCAAGTTCCGCGCCCGGTTCGGCGTCCAGCTCGGCGCCCGGGTCCGCGGCCGAGGTGGCCGGCTGATGCTCTCGGTTGGATCCGCCTCCGAACGAGCGCCCGCATCCGGGCCCGCACCCACATCCGGCCCGGGCATTCTGCCCGGCGCACCATTCCGGCCGAATCGCCCGGTCCCTCACCCCGGCGTTCTGCTCAGCGCGCCAAGCCCGCGCGCAACTCGGCTCAGAGGCCCCTCGCTGCCCAGATTCGGCACCGGTGTTCTTCCCAGCGCACCAAGCCGGGCTTGTCGGCCGCGACGGCCCCGTCCTGGTGTCGGCGGCGAGCCCAGCGGCCTCTGGTTCGGCCCGTTCGTCCTGCGGGCAAGAACATCGGTCACTGAGGGGGCCCTCCGACCGGCGCTCGCCTGCCAGCAGGTGCAGCTTGTCCTGCTGTCCAGAACGCGAGCCGCCACACGGGCGGCGAACGTGGCCGCCCCGGCGAACGGGGCTGCCCCGGCCGCACAGGCCGCCCCGGCCAGCGTGGCCGCCCCCACCCCGGCCAACGTGGCCACCCCGGCCCCACGCGCCACCCCGGCCGAGCCGGACCGTCCTTCCGGTGCAGGGCTGCACGCAGCCGGCAGCATCGGGACCTGCGGACGCGCCACACTGGAGTCAGCAACATGATCGGGAGTCGTCCGTGACCGAACCCACTCCGCCCGCCGGCGCCGCCCCCTCCACTCCACCTCCCGGCTCCGGCCCCGCCACCTCCGCGCCGCCCCCGCCCGGCGTCGTCCACACCAGCCGCGAGATCGAGGCTCTCCTCCCGCACCGCTGGCCGTTCCTGCTCGTCGACCGGATCGTCGAGTACGACCCGGCGGCGAAGCGGATCGTCGGCCTGAAGGCGGTGACCGCGACCGAGTGGTTCTTCCAGGGCCACTTCCCCGGGCTGCCGATCATGCCCGGCGTCCTCCAGGTGGAGGCGCTGGCCCAGACGATGGGCATCTACGTCGCGAAGCAGCCCGGCTTCGGCGACCGGATCGGCCTCTTCGCGGGCATCGACGACTGCCGGTTCAAGCGCGTCGTCACGCCCGGCGACACGCTGCGGCTCGAGGTCACGATGGACAAGCTCGGCGGCCGTTTCGGTCGCGGCCGAGGCGTCGCGAGCGTCGACGGCGAGGTCGCCTGCGAGGCCACGATCAGCTTCATCATCCCGGGTGAAGGGGTACTGCGCTGATGGCCCGGACCAGGCAGACGACCGCGCGAACGACCAGCAAGCGGACGAGCGAGCCGACCGAGCAGCCGACCGCGCCGACCACCGAGCCGACTCAGCCGCCGACCACCGAGCCGACCCAGCCGCCGACCGCCGAGCCGCCGACCGCCGAGCCGCCGACCGCCGAGCCCCCGACCGCCGAGCCCCCGACCACCGAGCCCCCGACCACCGAGAAGCCGACCGCCGAGGAGCCGACGACCGAGCAGCCGCCCGCCCCCGCCGCGCCGCCGTCTCCCGAGCCCCCGACCCGCCCGGCCCCGGCCGTCCCCCGCCCAGCCCCGTTCCGGATCGCGGTCCTCTCGGACGTGCACGGCAACGCCCTCGCCATCGAGGCCGTCCGGCACGCCCTGAAGGCCGCCCGGCCCGACGCCGTGATCGTCGCCGGCGACCACGCCCTGAACGGCCCGGACCCCGCCGCGGCGATCGACGTCATCCGCGAGCTGGAGGCCGCCGGCGCACTCGTCGTCCAGGGCAACACGGACATCGCCGTCGCCGACTTCGACTACACGGCCGCCTTCCCCTGGATGGCCGACAGCCTGCCCGACACGTTCCGCTTCGCCGCCGAGTGGGCCCACGAGGCGATCGGCCCCGAGCGGGTCGACTGGCTCCGCCGCCTGCCGGCCGAGCGCCGCCTGCGGGTCGACGACCTCCTCGTCCTCGGCTGTCATGCCTCACCGGGGTCGCAGACGGCCGGCTTCGACCCGGCGCTCGACGCGAACGTCATCCTCGAGCGCGTCTCGCGCACCGACGCCCGGATCGTGGCCTGCGGCCACACCCACCTGCCCGAGATCCGCGACCTCGGCTGGAAGATGATCGTCAATGCCGGCAGCGCCGGCTACGTCTTCGACGGCGACCCGACCGCCTCGTGGGCCCTGATCACGATCGACGGCGACGAGGTCTCGGCCGAGATCCGGCGGGCCGAGTTCGACACGCTTGCCGTCTCGAACGCACTCTCCGCCCGCGGGCTCCCGGGCGACGTCTACCGGGCCGCGACGGTCCGGACCGGGAAGCTGGTGCGATGAGCCCCAACGGCTCGAGCCGCCGGGTCGTCGTCACCGGGCTGGGCGCCGTGACCGCCCTCGGCCAGGGGGTCGGGCCCACCTGGGAGGGGCTCCTGGCCGGGCGCTCGGGCGTCCGCCGGATCAGCGCCTTCGACCCCGCCCGGCTCGCCTCGCAGATCGCCGCCGAGGTCCGCGACTTCGACCCGAGCCACGTCCTCGACCGCAAGGAGATCCGCCGGACGGATCGCTACATCCAGTTCGGCCTCGTCGCCGCCCGCGAGGCGATGGACCAGGCCGGCCTGCCCGCCCGGCTCGAGGGCGAGCTGGCCGAGCGGACCGGGGTCATCCTCGGCTCCGGGCTGGGCGGGGTGACGACCCTCTTCGACAACGTCCTCCTGATGGCCGAGCGCGGTCCGGACCGGATCTCGCCGTTCTTCATCCCGATGGGGATCGCCAACGTCGCCGCCGGCCAGGTGGCGATCGCGTTCGGGCCGCTCGGGCCGAACTTCGCGACCGTCTCGGCCTGCGCCACCGGCGGCCACGCGATCGGCGAGGCGTGGGAGACGATCCGCCGCGGCGACGCCGAGGTGATGCTCGCCGGGGGGACGGAGGCCGCGATCCACGAGGCGGCCATCGGCGGGTTCGCCTCGATGAAGGCGCTCTCGACCCGCAACGACGATCCCGAGCGCGCCTCGCGCCCGTTCGACCGCGACCGTGACGGCTTCGTCATCGGGGAGGGGAGCGGCGTGCTCGTCCTCGAGGCGCTCGAGCACGCGCAGGCGCGCGGCGTCGAACCGCTCGCCGAGATCGTCGGCTACGGCGCCACGGCCGATGCGTCGCACATCACCCTGCCGGCGCCGGGCGGGATCGGGGCGGTGCGGGCGGCACGTCGGGCGCTCGAGAAGGCGGGGATGACGCCCGGCGAGATCGACCACGTGAACGCCCACGCGACCTCGACCCCGGAGGGCGACCGGGCCGAGCTCCAGGCGATCCGGACGATCTTCGGCGACGATGCGCCGCGGGTCGCGATCAGCGCGAACAAGTCGATGCTCGGGCACACCCTCGGGGCGGCCGGGGCGATCGAGGCGATCGCCACGATCCTCGCCCTCCGGACCGGCCGGATCCCGCCCACGATCAACCTCGTCTCGCCCGACGAGGAGGGCGAGGGCCTCGACCTGACGCCGCTCCGGGCCTCGTCGCGCGAGCTCCGGGCGGCGCTCTCGAACTCGTTCGGGTTCGGTGGCCAGAACACGGCCCTCGTCTTCCGGCGGTGGGAGCCATGAGCGAGGGGCGGGCGATGGAGGCGATGGCGGAGGGGATGACGGGGTCGATGGCCGCCGGGTCCGAGGCGGCCGAGACGGCCGACATGGCCGCCGGGTTCGAGGTGGCCGAGACGGCCGCCGGGTTCGAGGCGCCCGAGGCGGCTGACATGGCCGCCGATCCCCGGCCGGGCACGGACGCCCAGTCGAGCACGGCCGCCCCGCCGGGCACGGGGACCCCGCCGAGCGCCCCGTCCGACGGCGGCGACCGCTCGCTCCTGGCCCTGATCGACCGCCTCGCCGACCTCCTCCAGCGCAGCGACCTGACCGAGCTCGAGGTCGAGGCCGGCCGGACCGGGCTCGTCCTGCGCAAGCCCTCGGCGCTGGCATCCGCTCCGGGCGCGGGCGACGGCGCCGGGAGCGCCGCCAGCTCCGCGAGCTCCACCGCCTCCGCCTCCGCCATCGCCACCGCCGCCAGCGCAGGGTCCACGGCCCCGGGCGGATCGACCACGGGCGGCCCTGGCGTCGGCTCGAGCGCAGCGCCCGGTGCCGGGTCCGGCTCCGGGGTCGCCGGCCACACCGCCGCCGGCCACACCACCGCCGGCGACACCACCACGTCGGCCCCGCCCGTCGCCCGCGCCTCGGTCAAGGCGCCCCTGACCGGCATCTTCTACGGCTCGCCCTCGCCGGGCGCCGAGCCCTACGTCCGCGTCGGCGGGGAGGTCGCGGTCGGCCAGGTGATCGGCCTGATCGAGGCGATGAAGCTGTTCAACGAGATCAAGTCGGACCTCGCCGGCCGGGTCGTCCGGATCGTTGCCGAGGACGGCACGCTGGTGAAGGCGAAGCAACCGCTCATCGAGGTGGAGCCACTGTGAACACGCCGCGTTCCGCCCACGTCACCGGCTGGGGCCGGTACGCGCCGGCGCAGATCCTCACCAATGCCGACCTCGAGAAGATGGTCGACACCTCGGACGAGTGGATCCGGACCCGGACGGGGATCCGCGAGCGGCGGGTCGCGGCCGCCCACGAGACGACCGCCTCGATGGCCGCGGTCGCCGGCCGACGCGCGATCGCGGTGGCCGGGATCGACCCCGACGAGATCGACCTGATCCTCGTCGCCACGCTCACCCCCGACTACTGGATGCCCTCGACCGCGGCCCTGGTCAAGGAGGCGGTCGGCAACACCCGGGCCGCGGCGATGGACGTCGCGGCCGCCTGCTCGGGCTTCGTCTACGCCGTCTCGGTCGCCCAGGCGTACATCGCGAGCGGGATGGCCCGCCATGTCCTCGTCGTCGGCGCCGAGCTGCTCACCCGGTTCCTCGACTACAGCGACCGGAACACCTGCATCCTGTTCGGCGACGGGGCGGGCGCGATCGTCATGTCCGCCTCCGACGAGCCGGGCGGTGCGCTCGGGATCGAGCTGACGACCGAACCCTCGGGCGCCTACATGATCTGGCTCCCGGCGGGCGGGTCGAAGGCGCCGGCGTCGTCGAAGACGGTCGCCCGGGGCGAGCACTTCATCCGGATGGAGGGGCGCGAGACGTACCGCTTCGCCACCCGGACCCTGGCTACGACCGCCCTGGCGGCGATCGAGCGGGCCGGTCTGAAGCCCGCCGACATCAGCCTGATCATCCCGCACCAGGCGAACATCCGGATCATCGAGGCGGTCGCCAAGGGGCTCGGCCTGCCGATGGAGCGGATGTTCGTGAACGTCGACCGCTACGGGAACACGTCCGCAGCGTCGGTCCCGATCGCGCTCGCCGAGGCGGTCGACACCGGGCGGATCCAGGTCGGCGACCGGATCGTCCTCGTCGCCTTCGGAGCCGGCTTCACCTCCGGCGCGGTCGCGATCGAGTGGACCGCCGACCCCGCTCGCGGCCGGCTGGCCGAGGCGATCGGCCCCGAGGACGTCCACGTCCGCCTGCCCCTGGACTGGGAGTCGGTCGACCCGATGCCGCCGGCCCTCGCCGCCGTCCTCGCCGCGCCGGCGCCGCTCGAGGTCCCGCTCGACGAGGTCGTCCCGGACGAGCCGGAGGAGATCGGCGCGCGGTAGGCTCCTCATGATGCGGAGGACGGCGTGCACCACCGGGTGGCGGAATCCACGTTGACAAGTACGTTATATCCGTTATCGTGACCGACGCGGTTCATGGAGGATATGACGATGGAGCTCACAAAGGCGTTCTACTCGCCCCGAGAGATGGCGGCGATGGTGGGCGTTCATCCTTCGACGGTCATGGCCTGGATCCACTCGGGGCGGCTGCGGGCGATCAAGCTCTCGGAGCGTACGTATCGGATCCCGAACAAGGCCGTCGTGAAGATGCTGGCGCCGGAGCTCGCCAACCCCCCTGTCTTCATCGAGCGTCCGGACGAAGAGGTCGACCCGCACATGCTCGATGACGACTCGGAGTGGATCATCGGGTGAGGCTCCGCGATGACCATGCGTTCGAGCAGCGAAAGGCGACGATTGTCGCGGTGCTCGATGACGATGGCGACGTCTTGCTCGCTGATACCGGGAAGGCGGCTCCGGAACGGGCCGTCAGATTCGAGCTCGCCGCACCGCGCCATCCACTTGCCGAGCTCGGACGCTTTCGGTACGGCGAGGTCTTCCACCGCGACGGCGCCGGTTGGGTCCTGACGTCGTACACGTACGACTATCTCGACCTCGAGCACGGTGGCCGGCTGGCGTACCACTGGCACCCGCTGCCGGGCGGACCGGCGGTCCACCACCTTCATTGCCGACCGCCCGTCGGCCGACCGTCGGTCTCACACTTCCGGGCCTACGAGGTGGATCTTCTCGAGGCACACGAGGAGTTCGCCCGCCTGTTCGCGTCGGGGACGCCGATCGACTGCACCGGCCTGCGGCCGCTCCGGCCGGTCGGTGACTGAAGGACGGCCGAGGGTCGGGCGAGCGGCGACCGGGCGGCGGCCGGGCGGCGACTGAAGGACGGCCGGGCGGCGACTGAAGGACGGCCGAAGGACGGCCGAGGGAGGCTGAACTGATGATCGACCTGACCGGCAAGAGTGCCGTCGTCACCGGCGGCTCGCGGGGCCTGGGGCGCGCGATCTGCCTGCGCCTGGCCGAGCAGGGCGCCGACGTCGCCTTCAGCTACCGGGGCAACGAGGCGGCGGCGCACGAGACCGCGGCCGCGATCGAGGGGTTCGGCCGGCGGGCGGTCGTCTTCCAGGGCGACGTCAAGGAGCCCGAGACGGCCGAGGGCCTGGTCCGGGCGGCCCTCGACGCGTTCGGTCGGATCGACATCCTGGTCAACAACGCCGGGATCACGCGCGACGACCTGATCATGCGGATGAGCCTCGAGGCCTGGCGCGAGGTGCTCGAGACGAACCTGTTCGGTGCCTTCTACACGATCAAGGCGGCGACCCGGCCGATGCTCAAGGCCCGTGGCGGGCGGATCGTGAACATCACCTCCGTCTCCGGGCAGGCCGGGCAGACGGGCCAGGCGAACTACTCGGCCGCCAAGGCCGGCCTGATCGGGCTGACGAAGGCGACCGCGCGCGAGCTCGCCTCGCGCGGGATCACCTGCAACGCCGTGGCCCCCGGGTTCGTCCTGACCGAGCTGACCGAGGGCCTGCCCGAGGCGCTCAAGGCCGAGATCACCGCCCGCACCCCGCTCGGCCGGTTCGGCACGCCTGAGGAGATCGCCGCGGCCGTCGCCTTCCTCGCCTCCGACGAGGCCGCGTTCATCACCGGCCAGGTGCTCGCGGTCGATGGCGGCCTGGTGATGATGTAGGGGAGGGGGCACCGGGGCCGGCGCGCCCCCGCCCGGCGTGCCCGGCGTGCCCGCGCCGCTCCGCTGCGTGCCCGCCCCCGGCGCTCGGCGCCCGCCCGGCGCCCGCCCGGCGCCCGCCTCGCCCCGGTCGGCCCCGCGATCCTCGCTATTGCTCGCTGCCAGAGCACTATCCAGCTCGGGGCGCGGGGAGGACCCGTCCTGGCCGCCAGCGTCCACGCCTGATCCTCGCGAATGCGCTCCCCGCGCGACGTTAGCGAGGCTTCTCGCCCAGGTCCGGGGTGGTCGGGCCCGGTTCCGGGGTCTCGGGGCGGATCCGGACCCGCTTCGTCGGGCCGAACCTCCCCGTAGTGCTGTCCTCGCGAGCATTGGCGAGGAATGAGAGCCCATGGATCGCGCGGTCCGGGTCGTGGAGCCAGGTGCGCATCGCCCTTGCTGACCGGCCACCAACGTCGGCACGGGCACCGACGGCGGCAGGGCGAGCGAGGGCGCAACTACCATCAGCCCCCGTCTCTTTGATCGACTCCGGGACCCGGGCACTCTCGAGCGGCTCGTCGTCGCGATCACTCGCGGCCGGGGGCGCACGACTACCTCCGGCGCTCGTCCTCCTCGGCCGAGTCCGCGGCGGCCGCGCTCTCGAGCGGCGCGTCCTCGTCGATGTCGGCCGCCGTCCGCCCGGCCGCGAGCCCGGTGCCGGCTGCCTGTCCCGCCCCGACCCCTGGCGCCGCCCCGGCCCCTGGCGCCGCCCCCGCTGCCGCGGCCGCGTCTGCCGCCACCGCCGCGATCGAGGCCGCATTCTCGCGGGCCGCCGCACTGCCGGCACTCGCCGCGATCAGCGGATCGATCGGCGGCCGCGGCGCCGTCGTTGTCACTTCCGCGACGAGCGGGGCGGGTGGCCGATCACGGCGCGACGTGGCGAACCAGATCCCACCGGCAAAGGCGGCCCCGACCAGCCCGACGAGGAGCAGGATCGCCCCGAGGCCACCGAGCCCGCCGTCCGTCGAGCCGCCCGACGTGGTGGAGCCGGCGCCAGCCGGCGCCCCGGAGCCAGCCGGTGCCCCGGAGCCACCCGTCGTGCCTCCCGCCGCCGCCGGCGACGACCCCGGCGAGCTCGACGAACCGGCCGAAACTGGGGTTCCCGTCGCGGCTGGCGCGACCGTCGCGGTCGGCTTGGGCGTGGCGGTCGGCTTCGGCGTGGGCTTCGGGGTCGGCTTGGGCGTGGCGGTCGGCTTCGGCGTGGGCTTCGGGGTCGGCGCCGAGGCCACGATCAGCGTGCCCTTCATGAACGTGTTCAGCGAGTCGTGGTAGCCGACCGTGCCGACCTTCGTGATCTTCGTCCGGTAGCTCTGGCCGGGCTGGAGGATCGGGGTCTTCGTGAAGCCGCCGTTGTCGGGCACCACCTGGTGGGGGATGATGTCGCGGTTCAGCCAGGTGATCGTGTCGCCGAGCCGGATCTTCAGCGGCGAGGGCGAGAACTGGACGTTCTCCATGACGATCGTGTAGCCGGCGGCGCCGACCGGTCCAGCCAGCCCGACGACTCCCGCCATGACCAGCGACATGGCGGCAAGACCGGCGACCAGCCGGCGCGGTGCTCCCGCTGTCCATCGCCCGGATCCGCGGCGCTGTCCGCTCATCGATCTTCCCTCCCGCGACGCCAGGCGCCCGACGAGGACGCCCGACCAGGACACCCGGCCCGACCTGCGGCCGGACGCCCGACGTGGACGCCCGACCAGCCGGGACCGGCCCAGGTTCATCCGCGCAGCGTAGACCATCGGTCCAGACCGACCATGGCGAAATGGTCCCGGCCCGTGGTCCGAACGGGGCACCGGACCCCCAAGCGCCCAGCCCGCGCCGCCAGCGCTCGCCCCCGCCCTCGGTCGTCCCGCGCCCGCCCTTGCGCCTCGCGCCTCGCGCCTCGCGCCGAGGCCGCTTCCCACAGCGCCCGCGCCCGGCGCTCGGCGCCCGCGCCCGGCGCTCGCCCCGCGCCCGGCGCCCGCCTCGCCCCGGTCGGCCCCGCGATCCTCGCTATTGCTCGCTGCCAGAGCACTATCCAGCTCGGGGCGCGGGGAGGACCCGTCCTGGCCGCCAGCGTCCACGCCTGATCCTCGCGAATGCGCTCCCCGCGCGACGTTAGCGAGGCTTCTCGCCCAGGTCCGGGGTGGTCGGGCCCGGTTCCGGGGTCTCGGGGCGGATCCGGACCCGCTTCGTCGGGCCGAACCTCCCCGTAGTGCTGTCCTCGCGAGCATTGGCGAGGAATGAGAGCCCATGGATCGCGCGGTCCGGGTCGTGGAGCCAGGTGCGCATCGCCCGGCCATCGAGCGGGAAGGCGTTGCGAAGCAGGGTCCGGTGACGCGCGAGCATGCGTCGGTTCATGTCGGTTTCGGCGATCACCACCCAGGAGCTGACCGTCTCCGGGTTCCAGCCGCGGTCCTGGGCGGGTGTTCGCGCCAGGCGTCGGTACCGATCGACCTGGGCCAGCAGCCCCGACGGGTCGGGGACTTCGGTCTTCAACTCGACGACAAGAAGCGCCCGGCGTCCCGCATGCCAGGCGAGCACGTCGATCGAGCCGCGCTCGCCGAACACCGAGAACGTTGCTTCCGCCGCAAACTGCCAGCCGTCGAGGGCGTCGAACAGCTCGGCGATCCGGTCCTCCATGGCGGTGTGGGCGGCATTGGCAACGCGGTCCGCCTCCCCGCCACGATACGAGGGGCGGACGAAGAGCCGCACCTCCAGCGCCGCGCCGACCCGGCGCAGGTCGACGAGCCGGAGGTCGTCGAGGTGGCCCCGTTCGGCCAGCGATACCAGGCTGCGCGACACCTTCGCCGTTGACGCCACGTCCGACTGGCGGAGCCCGTGCTGGATCCGGATGGCGCGCAGGACTCGTCCGACACCCTGATCGTCCACCGGGCAATGGTGAGGGTGGGCGCTCACCTGCGGCTCATCGGCGGCTCACCGGTTGTCCGGCTCAGCCCCGCCCGCCGCCCGCCCCCGCCCGCCGCCGCGCCCCCGCCCCCGCGCCCGCCGCCGCGCCGAGCCCCCCGCCTGCCACTGGCCCGCCCGCCCGGCGTGTGGCAGACTGGAACCGTCGCATCGCACGAGACGTCGGTCATGGTGCGCACAAGGCGCCGGCGGGGGGCCGCCGATCCGGGCTCGGGCCGATCCGGGCATCGGGGGCAGCCGGGTCGCTCGGAGGACACGTGAACGATTGGGGCAGCGACGAGCACGAACTCGTTCGGCGATGCCGGGACGGGTCCGAGGCGGCATACGCCGAGCTCGTCCGGCGGCATCGGCCGCGCCTGTACACCCTCGCCTATCGGCTGATCGGTGATCGCGAGACGGCCGAGGACGTCGTCCAGGAGACGTTCCTCGCCGCGTTCAAGGCGATCGATCGGTTCGAGCCGAAGCCGTCGCTCGCGCCCTGGCTGAACACGATCGCGGTCCGGATCGCGAAGCGGGCGGCCGGACGCCGACGAGCCCGCCCGAGCACCTCGCTCGACCGGCTGACGGGCGACGGGCTGGCGACCGACGACGACGCCCCGCTCGCCCTGGCGCCGTTCGCGATCGACGACCCGGCCGGCGACCCCCACGCCGCGGCCGAGGCCGCCGAGCTCCGGCGCGAGCTGGCGGCCGCAATCGAGCAACTGCCGTTCACGTACCGGGCGGCGGTCGTCCTGCGCTACGTGATCGGGCTCGACTATGCCGAGGCGGCCCAGAGCCTCGACGTCCCGCTAAACACGTTCAAGAGCCAGCTCCTGCGCGGGACGCGCCTGCTCCGCGAGCAGCTCGCTGCCCGGCTCGAGACCCCCGGCCGGCCGGTCGTCCTCGGCCGCCGACCCCACGAGACCCAGCCGCTCGCCCAGGCCGGCGCCCAGGCCGGCGCCCAGCCCGGCGCCCAGGCCGGCGCCCAGGCCGGCGCTCGGGAGCCGCGAAAGCCCTTGCGTGCCCAGGAGCCGCGAGTGGCGCGGGGGGCGACCGACCCGTCGGGCAACGGCCGGGCCTCGGGTGCCCTGGGCGCCCCAGGCACGGCGGGCGCTCCGGGCGCCCCGAGCACCCTGGGCACCGGCGCCGCGACGGCGCCGGCGACGTCGGGCGCCCCGAGCACCCTGGGCACCGGCGCCGACGCCGAGGTCGAGGCCCGTGGCTGAGCCCGGGGCGCCGATCACCCGCCGCCCGCCGACGCCCCGCCGGTCCCTCGTCGTGCCCGCGTTCCTCGTCAATGCTCGTGGGGAGAGCACTACGCGGAGGACCGGGACGATCTGCCCGGATCGAGGGCGGGCGCGGGCGCGAATCGGGCGCGATCGCGGGCCACAAGGCTCGTCAGTGCGCGCCGGGAGCGCCATTGACGAGAGAGCTGGGGCGGATTCCGGGTGCGCCGGCGGGTCGGGGCGTGCCGCGAGCTGCGTAATGCTCCGGGGCCGCGCAATAGCGAGGATTGTGGGGAACGAGGATCGTGGGGCCGGAGCGCGCTCGGGTGCCCTGCCGGGGATCGCGGGACT
>Ga0334722_10006125_pt1 | contig 11972 bp, 9 predicted proteins | sample C3_bottom_MG_FD_207210 | JGI IMG/M metagenome (GOLD analysis project Ga0334722, IMG submission 207210) | Sediment microbial communities from Yellowstone Lake, YNP, Wyoming, USA - C3_bottom | ecosystem: Environmental > Aquatic > Freshwater > Lake > Sediment | place: USA: Wyoming | collected...
AGCCCCCCTCGTTGGCCAGGATGCGTTTTTTGATGATTCGCCACTCATTCAGCGGATAGACCGAGAGGCCGCGGCCAAAGGTGCCGTCGCCCAGGTCCACCGGGGCGGCCTTGGTGACGACGAAGCGCTCCTCACCCGACAGGCTCAGCAGCGCCTCCCGGAACTTGGCCGGAATGCAGGTGCGCCCCTTGGGGTCGATGGTGCTGGGGTTTTCCCCGCCGAATATGGCGTTTTCGTCAGTCATTTGCCACCAATTTCCACTTTTTTCCACGTTATGGGAAATTTATAGCGGTGGTCAAGCGGTATGTCAAGATAAAACCTAGTGTTGCAAAGGTTTATGTTACTGGAACCATAAAAATGGAATTTTCCAATTATATGGTTCCAAAAGACATTCCGATTTTATGATTCCAAATGGTTACGTAAGTTCACAGATTGGAAGTTTTCGGTTTTCAACATTGGATTAGAAGGGGCTTGAATGAACGGAAATCATTCATCCTACTTTAACTTGATGAAAATCAATAGCTTGTGCGTATGAAATGACCCCTCGTATGATATGGATGCTGCCAATGCGTATCCTGGAGGTCGTCGTAGATGAACGATACTGAGTTTGATTCTTGGCTCCTGTCCCACAGCATTAACCCCAAGGCGGCACGAATCATTCAGCAAATCCGGACTCGTCCCCCTGCCCGCAATGTCAACGGCGGAAAAGGAAACGTTACCGGTCGCTACCCAAGCAAAAAAATGGGGCACACGATCCAATTCGAAAGCCACAAAGTTGAGCTGGCCTTTATCAAAGAATATGAATTCGACGAAAATGTACTTGAGTACTACGACCAGCCCGGACCCATAAAAATTTCTTATTATTCAGCCGGCAGGAAAGTGTCGCCATTCACCACCCCAGATTTCTTTGTGATCAATAAAGATGGGACGGCCGGATGGGAGGAGTGCAAAACGGAGCAGGAGTTGGAACGGCAGATCGAAAAGTCGGAACGATTCCAGCGCAACGGATCGGGAGCATGGCGCTGCCCCTCCGGTGAAGAGTATGCGGCCCAATACAAACTCTACTTCAAAGTAAGGTCATCGTCGGAAATCAACTGGATTTGGCAACGCAACATCGAATACCTGCACGACTATCTGCAAGCCTCCGACCAACAGGTCCCCACTGATGCGAAATCGTTTCTTACAACTTTGATTTCCTGCAGGCAAGGCATTCTGGTGTCCGAACTCGCTAATCATGCGGGTCCGTATACCATGGACGATCTGTTTATGCTGATAGCCCGGGGAGAATTATATGTCGACCTGCATACCCACCCGCTTAGCGAACAAGACCGGACCCCTGTTTACATCGCACGGGAACAGGCAGCCCTATGCTTGCCTTCAATGCCGACGCCGCCAACGACACCGGCAAATTTGACGACAGGTTCGAAACTTGTTTGGGATGGCAGACCATTCGAAGTAGTCAATTACGGCACTGCCCATGTCTGGCTTCAAAACGAGCAGGACCAAGCGATCCAAGTGAAGGCGGAGGAATTTGAAAGGTTGCTCAAGACCGGAACCATCAGGGGAATTGCCACTGCCGGTGACGACACAGGGGTGATGGCGATTCTCCAAAACAAAAACCCCTCCGCAATAGCGGAGGCCAACAAGAAGTACTCTATAATTCTTCCATACCTTTCAGGTATGTCGTCAACGAAACCGACGTCGACCATCTACGATTGGTTGAAACGGTTTCGCGAAGCGCAGGCTCAGTACGGCAACGGATTTATAGGCCTTCTCGACAGAAAATCAGAGCGGGGCAACCGCAATCCAAAGCTTCCCGCCAGATCGTATGCCCTGATGCAGTCATGCATCGAGGAGCACCATCTCAATTCCACCCAGACCAGTCCCGTCGTCAGTTATGGGCATTACGTGAACAATTGTGAACATGATGGCGTGACCGCCGCAAGCTTCAAGACCTTCAACACGTACCTGAAACGCCTCGATGCCGTAACCGTCGAAAAGAGCCGCAAAGGCCCCCGTGCCGCCTATCAGCTTGAGGATTTCCATTGGGAACTGGAATTGACCACGCCGCGCCACGGAGAACGTCCCTTTGAGATCGGTCACCTGGATCATACCGAACTGGATATTGAGCTGGTCGATTCGACCACCGGCAAGAATCTGGGCCGCCCCTGGCTCTCCCTCTTGATCGATGCATACTCAAGACTCATCCTGGCATTCGTCCTCTGGTTCGAGTCGCCGAGCTACCGTTCGTGCATGATGATCCTCAGGGAATGCGTCCGCCTTCACGGCAGGTTGCCGCAGACGATAATCGTCGACGGCGGCTCGGAGTTCAGAAGCGCCTATTTTGAACAACTCATCGCTTTCCATAATATGATCAAAAAAAATCGCCCCCGGGCGGCGGCGCGTTTCGGTTCCGTCCTGGAGCGCCTTTTCGGCACGACCAACCAGCAATTCGTCCATCAGCTGGTGGGCAACACCCAGATTATGAAGAACGTCCGCCAAGTGTCCAAGTCGGTCAATCCCGCCAATTTGGCTGTGTGGACCCTGGCGCGGCTTACAGAGCGGATCGCAAGTTACTTCTCCGACGTCTACGGTATTCTTGAACACCCCACTCTGGGGGACTCGCCGCGCAATGTCTACGAGCGCGGCATGTTCAGTCATGGCATGCGTGCAATGAAAGCGATTCACTACGACGATGCTTTTCTGTTTACCACGTTGCCCACCACACCACGAGGCCGTGTCAAGGTAATCCGCTCACGCGGCATCAAGCTGAACAACTTTTACTACTGGCATCCCCGCCTGAGCCAATTTGTCGGGGATAACCTCCCCGTCCGTTATGATCCCTTCGATATCGGTACCGCTTATGTATTTGCCGCAGGGAGCTGGTTGCGTTGCATCTCCCAATTTTACCCGATACTCAAGGGGCGGACGGAAAAGGAACGTGCCGAGATAACGCAGGAGATTCATAAACGCCGTAGCCTCCACAACGGATTATTCACCAACAATGCCCAACTTGTGGCGGCTTTCATATCAGAGACCAAGGACGTCGAGGCTGAGCTCAAACAGATGCGCCAGGCGGCGCAAACTCGCGAATGCGGTCCTGCCAGAAACGACGAAACGGAAGTCGAGGTTTCTAACCAACCTCCGCCGGATGATGAGACGGAATTTGAACTGTATGAAGAGTTGACCCTTTGAAGGGAGTAATCATGGAACGTCTGGCGGCAATTAAGGAATTCGAGAAGCTGACGCTCAATCATCCGCACCTGAAGGTCGCTCTGAAAAAGCTGAGTTTGACCGTCAACCAGGCCTGCCACGGGAGTATGGTGTTCATGTTCGGACCGACCGGGGTCGGGAAATCGACTCTTGCCACGCATTTGTGCGAAATGCTGGACAAGGATTTTCGCCGGTCTGGAGAATTTGACGATTCGTGCCTCCCGGCCGTCTTGGTAGAGGCCCCTTATCCCGATGCCCGTGAGTTCAGTTGGAAAGATTTTTACAAAAGGGCGCTCCAGGGGCTTTATGAACCTCTTATAGAAAATAAGATATCAGATCCCCGCTGCTCGGCGTTTAAGGTGCTAAGAGATCCCCGCCCCACCGGCCACGCTCTGCGCATGGCGTGTGAGAACGCATTGGAGTACCGTAAGGTGCAGGTACTGGTGATCGACGAAGCTCACCACATCGCAAAGGGGGCATCTGCCTCTGCCCTGAAGGACCAGTTGGAATACATCAAGTCGCTGGCGAATCTAACCGAAACGATAATAATTCTTGTCGGGACTTATGAACTCCTGGCGTTTCGCAATCTGAGCGGGCAGTTGAGCCGCAGGAGTTTGGACGTGCATTTCCGACGATATCGTCTGCACGTCTCCGAGGAACGTCAAATGTTTGGCGGCATCGTCAAGTCGTTTGCGAACAAACTACCGATACCCTGCGGTTTTCAAATGACGGAACAGATCGAATATCTTTACACGGGGTCGTTGGGATGCGTCGGGATTTTAAGCGGCTGGCTGATCAAGGCCATGACGCACTCCGTCGTGGAAGGCGATGGGACCCTCAGGATGGCGGACTTGGAGCAATCTATGTACTCGCATGATCAGATGAACAAGATGATCGACGAATTGCTGGAAGGAGAGCAGTTGTTGACCCCGCCCAGGAACTCCATGACTGCTCTCAAGGCCAGGCTGGGGGTTGTGGAAATTGCGCCGGTAAAAACCGAGAGTACGCCCAAAGCGCCCGCGGTGGCTCCGTTCAATCGGAAACCCGTCCGCGATCCGATCGGGGGATCGGTATGAACAGGTGCGGTAGTGTTCAGGGCGTCCGTTACTACAAGTTCATTCCGGCCCGGGCTGAGGCTCCCCCAAAGCCGACGGTGCTGTATTCGTTGGGGCCGGAAGGCCTCGGTACTCCATTCTCGGAGAGCCTATCAAGTTATCTCACTCGGCTTGCCGCCGCGCACATGGTTTCACCAACCGTATTGCTGCGGGAGGTCATTGGCCGTTCTGACGGTAACGAAGATGGCGGACGCGCTCTCGGTCCGCAAGGCGTCGTAAGAAAAATGGACGGCATGGGAAGGGAAGCTTCGAAAGTCACGCGTGCCTTGGAAAAGCTGACAGGCCGATCGGAACTTCATCTCCTGACGATGCAATCGTATTTGGGGCTGATTGCGAAGTATAACCTGCTGTCGGAAAACCGAGCGTGGTGTCCCTATTGCCTCGAACAACAGCGAGCTTCGGGAAAAACCGTTTACTATCCATTGTTGTGGGGATTGAGCTATCTTGAGAAATGTCCGATACACAGAAACAAACTCTTCAGGGTTTGTCCGTTTTGCAGAACCAGAATGCCGACCTTCTCTAGCACGGCAGTGGTCGGCTATTGCGATCGATGTACCGCATGGCTTGGTTGCGGGACACAACGACGGGCCAGGGCAACACATTCTTCTGACCAACATTTCTTTGTCCGTTTGTTAAAGTGGCGCGCCACGGGCGACCTTACCCGGAGGCAGCCGACTTTTCCAGCCATGCTTGATTATCTGGTAGGCAAAAAACTGAAAAAAACCTATCAACCGGGGCTGAACCGACAAATGTATCTCAAGAAGGAGATAATAGATAAGTTGCGTTACGGCGAAATGTTGCCCACAATCGGGATTGTCCTGTGGCTGGCGAAAATGTTCCGTACGGATCCATTCGATGTCTTGACGATGACCGCGGAAGAAATGCAACGGAAAGATGCCGAGGTGTGTTCCAGCGTTGCACCAGCATTATTCAAGCCGGAAAAAATCAATTGGCAGCAACTCCACGGCCTGCTCAGGGATGTGGCTAGTGGCCGAGCTTCGCTGATGAGGATAGAGGATATTGCCAGAGTTTATAAGTGTACCCCGGAAACTATCATTTCCAGCTGTCCGGAGTTTTGTGATCAGATATCCAACCGGATTCGTTTGGTGATCAAAGCTTCAGAAAAGCCATCTGATCTGAGTTGACAAATCTTCTCATGTGCCACAAAAGTGAAACCCCGCATTCCAATTTACATGATTCTGCGGTAGTGTCTCAACTTGTACAATAGCATAATGAGATTTCGAGAAATTTTCTCAGCAAGAACTTAGGTGACACTATGAAACGCCCGAAAATCGCCTTATTCGATCTGGACGGAACACTGGCCGATTATGACGGCCAACTGTTGAAGGACCTCCAGCGGATTGCATCGCCCTGCGAACCACCACCGGTTCTTTACCAGGATATCCCCTACCTTGAGGCCAGGCGTCACGTCATTACGTCCCAGGTTGGCTGGTTCCTGAATCTGCCGAAGTTCAAACTCGGCTGGGACGTGCTGGAGATTGCCAGGGAGATCGGCTATTCCATCTCGGTCCTGACGAAAGGCCCTTCAACCAAGCACATCGCCTGGTCCGAGAAGGTGGAATGGTGCAACAAGCATCTGGCCGGTTATATCGACGGCGTGACTATCGCCCATGACAAAGGGCTAGTGTACGGGGCCATCCTGGTCGATGACTGGCCGGAATATGTCGAACGGTGGCTGAAGCACCGGCCACGGGGCCTGGTGATCATGCCGGCGAATGATCACAATGCCGATTTCTCGCATTCCAACGTCGTGCGCTATGGCGGCACGAACCTCGACGAAGTCAGGGCGCGCATGCTGGCCAGATTCGAGGGACCATAAAGCGATTCGCTCGCGGTGCGGTTCTGGTAGGCATGTAGAGTGGAGTGCCCATCCCTCAGATCGTTGCATCAAGCGCATTATTTTTTGCTATTGCCAGGCAAGGCATGTATTGACAAGTATCAACCCCCCTTGTTAGAGTGCGCCAACGTTGAGTCATCCCCCCATTAGGAGGTCGCCATGTCCCGCTTCGTCTATATCGTTGTCGCCCTGATGTTCGCCATCACATTGTCTGCCCCGTCCGCGTTCGCCGCCGACAAGAAGTCCAAGGACAAACCGGCCGCAGTTCAGAAGGCCGAAGCGGACAAGAAGAAGGATGCCCCCGCCCCGGGCGGCTTGGTTGACCTCAACACCGCCAGCAAACAGGAACTGATGGCTATCTCCGGCATCGGCGAGGCCTACTCGGACAAGATCATCGCCGGTCGCCCTTACAAGAACAAGACCCAGCTCAAAACCAAAGGCAACATCCCGGCTCACGTCTACGAGAAGATCAAGGACAAGGTCATAGCCAAACAGGCAAAATGATCTGACTGGTCCCCAGCCAAACCAGCGGGCTTTCTCCTAGCAAGCAGTTGCCGTACCTTAGTAATGGCCATTGCAGTGCCTTAGTCACTACCGGTGTGAAATGAAACTGAAGAGATCATACATGAGGCTGGCAGCCTTTCTGATAACCCTGGTGCTTGCCTGTGCGGCCATTGCCGCGCCGATCCCGTCGACCGGCACGGTCGAGGTGTACTTCTCGCCTCGCGGCGGAGCAACAGAAGCGGTCGTCTCAGAGATCGCCAAGGCGAAGACCGAGATCCTGGTGCAGGCCTATTCCTTTACCTCCAAGCCGATCGCCAAGGCCCTGATCGATGCAAGAAAGCGCGGCGTAAGGATTGAGGCTGTACTCGACAAGAGTAACGCCACTGCCAAATACTCGGCGGCCACCTTCCTGTTCAATGCCGGCATTCCGGTGGTGATCGACTCGTCACATGCTATCGCCCACAACAAGGTCATGATCATCGACAAGGCGACTCTCATAACCGGCAGCTTCAACTTTACATCAGCCGCCGAAGACAAGAACGCCGAGAACCTGTTGGTGATCAAGGGGAACCAGAAGCTGACGGACCAATACATCCGAAATTTTGAAGAGCATCGCCAGCATTCGATCAGCTATTCGAAATGATCCAATTGGTTATGCGACCCAGTGCCGTACAGACGCCTCCCGTCCACGCTATTACCTAGACAAAATCACCAGGACCAGTACCAGGAACAGAAATGTGTTGGTATCCATGTTGTTACCTCCTTTCCCCATCGGTCGATTTTTTATTAAGCGGTTTTATAACGTGTTTAACACATCATGACGATCGGTGATGCCTGAAGCGCTTCAAAGATTACATCTTCATTTCAACGATACAGTTTTCAGCTGTTACTTTCTTTTCAGCGGCTGAAAAAACATAGAGCGCAAAAAAAACGCCCCGATCTTGTGACCGGGGCGACTCAGAAATCTCGAAGGTGATTGGACTAGACCCAATTGGAGTCAAAACATGCTGAGACACCTCGTAATTGTTCTTATTACGATCGCTGCAACTTCGACGTCATCACCTGCAGCTGAAAAAAGGTTATCCGATGCCCAGGTTAAAAAGGAAATCATCAAAGAATCCATTGCTGAATACCCTGGGAATTGCCCGTGCCCTTATAACGTGGTCCGAAATGGCAGTATGTGCGGGAAACGCAGCGCCTATAGCAAGCCGGGCGGTTATGCACCAATCTGCTATCCAAGCGATGTCACAAAGGAAATGATTTTGGAATGGCGGGAATCCCACTCTAAGCCACAGCAAACGAATCACAGCATTTTGGAAGAACAAGGTAGGTAATGCCCAGATGAAGCCGGACGTTGAAAATATGTAGCGAATAAGGGGCACTCAACCCCTTACAGCCGAGAGGAGACAAGGCATTGCACCAGCATTACGACGAACAACCGAACAATGGAACGCACTACCTGCAGGACCTCGCCCGGGATATGGCTGCCGAAGTGGGCATCATTCTCACGGAAGTGCACTTCGACGACGGCCGCCTCTTGGGGTGCCGGGACTTTCACCTTCTCACCATGGAGGCTGCCGGCAAGACGGTTTCAACCAAGATCCGGCACGAGGAGGTTGGTGCTGCCGCTGGCCGCAGAACCGGTACCGACCTGACCCGGGAGAAGATCCGCAACGCCATAGAACGGCTTCAGATCATGCTGGGGTGACCCGAACACGAAAACATCCCTTACCGTCAGTCATCACTCAAACGCGTAAACTGTTTGCCGCCACCCTCAAAATCGGACGATCCCACCAGTTGACCAGACAATTAATTACGCAATAACAGCATATTACTGGATAGGCTGTCTGTAGACCCTTTAAAACCGGCCTTCTACAAAAATGTTACAAAATGTAACATTTTTAGGGGTCTTGGAACATGCTGTAAAATAGAATGAATTTCAAAAATGTTACAAAATGTAACATTTTTGGGGGTCTTGCATCATACTGAAATACAGTTGCTTTTTGAAAAATGTTACAAATTGTAACATTTTTGCCCCTCATATTGCCACCACTCGACGCTCATTTTTTAATTAAATTCTCTTCCAAACAAAAAGGGAAAGATAAAACCATCGCAACAATAGCTGATTAGGCATATTTATGGCGTGTGGCCCGACATGGTATATCATTTGCTATATAGGGTGAATAATTGCAATTGGCGCGTAATTTCGATAACCAGGAGGATTCGATGAAAGCGGTAAAACTTGTAAGCACACCATTAAAATCAAAAAAAGGCACGCCGCATGATTTAATAATGAAACGCCGTACCCAAGAACAAATCGTTGCAGTTTCTGGCGCTATCGGCAGCGGATTGTCTGATGTCGTCAACCGTATAGAGGAGTGCTTTAAACGCTACGACTATGATGTTAAGAAAGTTAAGGCGAGTGACTTAATAATTGAGACCATTGACGTTTTGAAAAACAATGGGACAATTCCAGCAGGGAATTTTACGCAAACAGAGTGGACTGATGAGGCACAAAGAATTAAAGAGTTGCAGGACAGGGGTGACTGGCTTCGTTCAAAATATGGTTCAGACATCATCTCTCAATTGTTTATAAAAAAAATTTCAGCTGATAGGCAAACGTGCATTACTGAGGAAGAAGCAGAGAGAGGGGAAGCACACAAGGAGCCCAGAAAAGTAGTTTGGATTCTTGACAGCCTTAAACATCCTGAAGAAGTAAGATTACTTCGCTTGGTATATGATAAAATGTTTAGTCTATTTGGCGTACTTTCTTCATATAAGGACAAGAAACATAATTTAGTTGAACACTTAGGATTAAGCGAGGATAGCGCTACCCAGCTCATTAAAAGAGATGAGTCAGAAGACATTAATCATGGACAGAAGCTGATCAAAACACTTCAATTTGGTGATTTTTTTATTAGAAGTGCTCCATATGAGACAGATCGGCAAGTAAAGTCAATTACCCGATATGTGAATATTCTGTTAGGAGACCATGCTGTAACGCCCACACATAGCGAGTATGCAATGTACCTCGCGCAGTCGGCTGCATATAGAAGCGGGTGCATGTCAAGGCAAGTTGGTGCGGCTATTGTGAATGAGCAAGGTGGCATTATAGCTACGGGGTTTAATGATGTTCCGCAATGCGGAGGAGGTTTGTACACTGAAGACTCTCCAAAAGATGCTCGGTGCTTCAAAGCAGGCGGCAAATGCAGAAATGACCTTAAAAAAAGCAATATAAAAACGGGTATAAAAAATTTTATTCACGAGGCAGGAGTTAAACTTTCTGATGAGCAGGTAGTAAAACTTTTATGTTCCACTGGAATCAGTGATCTTACAGAGTATTGTCGGGCTGTTCATGCTGAAATGGATGCTATTACAAGTGCAGCAAGAAAGGGGGTATCGCTGAGAAACGGCACGATGTTTGTAACAACTTATCCATGCCATAATTGTGCAAAACATATAATAGCCTCTGGGATTAAAAAAGTTTACTACATTGAGCCATACGAAAAAAGCTTGGCTATCGCATTGCATGACGATTCCATATCAACCGTCCACGGCCAGAGTGATGTTGTCGAATTTCTCCCTTTTGAAGGGGTCGCTCCACGTCAATATCAAAACAGATTCTGCTCCACAGCAGAAAAGAAAACAGATGGAAAATTCATTAAACTGGATCTTGGAGAAGAAACACCCGCATATGCTCAACTTCTGGATTGTTTCGCCGATTATGAGGTTAAAATTGTTGACTGTCTCGTCAACAATGGTCTAGAGTAAAACGTCTTATAGACAAGATCGGAGGATTGTGATGTCAAAATTCGATATGGATGAACAAATGGCTTTTTGCTTCAACAAGCCCTTTGAGTCGAGTTTTCCAGCACCCGATTACAGCAAGGTAATTAATATCAATGAAGTACGGGGTGTACGTGAAGAGACGCGAAAAAAACTGCACGAAAGGGATGTTATTAGTAGAATTGTAAAGATGTCTGAGCGGCTGCGCTGGTAGCCATCCCTCAATGTTTAATTATTTCAGCTATTTACAACCGCCCCCATGGTGCCCATGGGGGCGGTTGTAGCTTCTTCACTCTACACACATTCCCCTCCGGCCCCACCAACTCTCCGCTCCCGAAAGTTTGGATCGTCTGAAGACCATGCTCTCCGTTCATCCTGCTGAGACGTAATTTTCCCCCTTAACGAGCAAAAATCATCATATCCACCCAAATATCATTAGCAATTACAGCACATTAAGTAAACACACTGCTGTAGTCCCTTTAAAACCGGCCTTCTACAAAAATGTTACAAAATGTAACATTTTTGGGGGTCTTGGAACTTGTTGTTTAATAAGGTGAATTCAAAAAATGTTACAAAATGTAACATTTTTACCCCCCTTTTCACCTCCATTGCCCACCCTTAATTTAATTATAAAAACTCCACCGCCAAGCTGAACATCTTAAAACAATCAGAAAAATAGCTTCTTACATCGAGTTGTGATCAGATAATTAGGTGTGGCACATCAATTGCTTTTATACTCTGAATTGCATTTTATGTTCGTAATTTCAGTAGGTTTAAGTTGGTTGCGGTTTGTTGGACCTCTGGCGAAGTCCAGTGGTGAGATATATTCATGAATCTCACCTGCGTGCTCATTCGGAGACGGTAAAAGATTTGAATACCATAGCGCGATGTACGATGTAGCCGCCGCAGTACTATGATGAATTTGTGGTGTTTCCCCAAGGAGTGGCAATATGAAAAATAGAGGCAGCCTGACAACAATTGCCGTGCTGTTCGTATTATTAATCTCGTGGACGAACGCTCTCGCGGCTACCGACGGCATTTACCAACTTTCTGAAGTGACAGCCACCTGGGACGGCACCGACGCCGGACGCACCAAGGCGCCCAGCGCCGATTACGATTACACCTACGGCGACGAGGGGAGCGTGACCTACTCCCTGCCCTGGAGTTTCGGCCTGTACGGCCAGAACTATGCCCAGATCGTGGTGGACGTCAACGGCTTCATCCGGTTTGCCGCTCCCACGGCGGGGCACTCCTTCAACCTGACCGCGACCGGCATGGGACCGGTGGTCGCCCCCTGGAACAACGACCTCTCCTCCTATTACTATGGTGGCGTGTTCATCCAGCACAAGACCAACCCCGAGCGGGTCGTGGTCCAGTGGCAGACCGAGACCTACACCGAAGAGGGCTTTGGCCGGAGCAACGACGTGGAAGCTGTGCTCTTTCCGGACGGCACCATCCGCTTCGACTACCAGGCGTTCGCCACCCAGGCGGGCAAG
>Ga0334722_10006126_pt1 | contig 11970 bp, 9 predicted proteins | sample C3_bottom_MG_FD_207210 | JGI IMG/M metagenome (GOLD analysis project Ga0334722, IMG submission 207210) | Sediment microbial communities from Yellowstone Lake, YNP, Wyoming, USA - C3_bottom | ecosystem: Environmental > Aquatic > Freshwater > Lake > Sediment | place: USA: Wyoming | collected...
CCGTTCAGCATCATGAGCGTTCCAAGCGATGCTGAAACGATCGCAAAATAGAATATCTGGTGGGAGGCGGCCAGGATCGAGATCGATGCCATGACGATGGATATCTGCAGCAGGACCTCGGCATAATCGAAATAGGGATCCTTGCTCATGTTCTTGTCCCGCGCCGCCTCAAGCTGTTTGGCCTCTTGTTCTATTTTCTTCTTCTCCTCGCCATATCGCACTTCTTCCGCCCGCATGTCCTTGAGCATTGCCTCGTACCGCTTTTTTACCTCCGGCTTCATTCCCCTGCCGCGCTCAACAAGGTCCAGCTCGATCCGCAGACCGTTCGTTCTGTAGAGATGCTCCCGCATCGCCTTCGACTGGTAAAAGGCCCACTGGTCCGATGACTGCTGCTGTGCAAGCAGCATTTCCTTCATGGCATTGTTGCCGCCCAGCGAGGTGATGGCGAGGAGCACCGCGAATATCGCCGTGGTCAACGCAATGCGTTTTGTAAAGGTCTTTGCCTTGATCTCTTCGAGCTCTTCAAGATTGGGAAGCTCTACTTCGGCCATGTTTGTTTCTCCGCCATTGTTTTCGGTATTTGTGGTGTTAAATTCTTTTCAAAACAGCAAGAAATTTTCTCGCAGAGTCGCAGAGCTCGCAGAGTTCGCAGAGAAAAGATCTAACAATGTTCTGAGCTAAGACCAAGGCGTAATGATTTTAATTTACCTCTGCGTCCTCCGCGTGCTCTGCGAGAGACGCCCTTTCGGTTCTGGATTGATGTGAAAATTACTTTTCCCGCGTCACCGGTTTCACGTTCCAGATCTTTTCAGCGTACTCGTGGATGCTCCGGTCGCTTGAGAACTTCCCCATGCCCGCCACGTTCAGGATCGCTCGACGAGACCATTCTTCCTGGTCGCGGTAAAGGGCATCGACTTGTTCCTGGGCCTTGATGTAGGCTTCGTAGTCCGCGAGCAGCAGGTAATGGTCCCCTCCACCGGTAAGCGATTCGAAGATGGGCCGGAACCGGTGCGGATCGTCAGGTGAAAAAAAGCCCTGCGCGATCATGTCCAATACCCGCCGCAGCTCTCCGTTCGTATTGTAGTAGTGCCACGGGTCGTATCCCTCCTGCCGTATCTCCGCGACACCGTCCGACGTGAGCCCGAAGATGAAAAAGTTCTCCGCGCCCACTTCCTCGCGCATCTCGATGTTCGCCCCGTCAAGGGTACCGATAGTGAGCCCTCCGTTCAAGGCGAACTTCATGTTTCCCGTGCCCGAGGCCTCGGTGCCTGCCGTGGAGATCTGCTCCGACAGGTCACAGGCGGGGATGATCTTCTCGGCGTTCGAGACGTTGTAGTTCGGCAGGAACACCAGCCGCAGATGCTCGTTCACCGCGGGGTCGTGGTTCACCACATCGGCCACGCCGTGGATGAGTTTGATGATGAGCTTGGCCATGTAGTAGCCCGGTGCCGCCTTGCCGCCGATGATGACCGTGCGAGGCACCATGCTTTTTGCTTTGCCGTCGCGGATCCGGTTGTACCGCGTGATCACATGGAGAACGTTCAGGAGCTGGCGTTTGTACTCGTGGATGCGCTTGGTCTGCACATCGAACAGCGAGTCCGGGTTCACCTTCGTCCTGGTCCGGACCTCGATGCCCTCGGCAAGGCGCTTTTTGTTCGCCTGCTTCACCGCCCTGAACTCCTTCCGGAACGCCGCGTCCTCGGCCAGGGGCCGGAGGTTCTTGAGGCAGTCGAGGTCCCGGAGCCAGCAGGGTCCGAGATGCCCCGTAATGAGCTTCGACAGGTCCGGATTGGCCTGGTGCAGCCAGCGCCTCGGCGTGATGCCATTCGTGATGTTGATGACCTTGCCGGGGGTAAGCCGTTCGAAGTCAGCGAAGATGGTCTCCTTCATCAGGTCGGTATGGATACGGGACACACCGTTCACCGTGTGGCTGCCCACCGTGGCAAGGTGGGCCATCCGCACCCGCCGACCCGCGCTCTCGTCGATAAGCGACATACGCTTCACCAGCTCGGTATCGCCGGGGAATTTGTGGCGCACTTCGTCAAGGAAACGCTGGTTGATCTCGTAAATGATCTGGAGGTGGCGCGGCAGGATCTCGCCGAACAGCTGGACCGGCCAGGTCTCGAGCGCCTCGGGCATCAGCGTGTGGTTGGTATAGGAAAAGGTCTTCCGCGTGATGTTCCAGGCGCGGTCCCAGTCCATGCGGTGGATGTCCACGAGGATGCGCATCAGCTCGGGGATGGCGATCGAGGGGTGCGTATCGTTCAGCTGGATCGCCACTTCATCCGGCAGTTCGTCGAGGTTCGGATGGTACTTGGTGAACCGGCGCAAGATGTCCTGAAGCGAGGCGCAGACGAAGAAGTACTGTTGCTTCAGCCGCAGTTCCCTGCCCATGATGGTCGTATCGTCCGGGTAGAGGACCTTTGAAAGGTTCTCCGATTCGTTCTTTTCCTCGACTGCCTTGATATAGTTACCCTCGTTAAAGTACTTAAGGTTGAAATCGCGCGACGCCTTAGCCGACCAGAGCCGCATGTTGTTCACCGTGTCCGTGCCGAAGCCAGGCACGGGCGTGTCGAAGGCCATGGCCATGACGTCTTCCGTGTCCACCCAGTGGTGCCGGAACGCGCCCTTTTCGTCCTTGTATTCCACAACGCGGCCGCAGAACTTCACGGGGTACAGCACCTCGGGCCTCGAGAATTCCCAGGGATTCCCGTAGCGCAGCCAGTTGTCGGGGTGCTCCACCTGCCAGCCGTTCTCGATGCGTTGAGTGAACATGCCGTACTCGTACCGGATGCCGTAGCCGTAGCCGGGAAGGTCCAGCGTGGCCATGGAATCGAGGAAGCAGGCGGCGAGCCTGCCCAGCCCGCCGTTCCCCAGGGCCGCATCGTTCTCCAACTCCTTGAGATGCTCGATGTCAAGGTCGAGTTCGGCCAGTGCCTCGCGGCAGGCATCGTAGAACTCAAGATTCAGAAGGCTGTTGGTGAAGAGGCGTCCGGTGAGGAACTCAAGGGACAGGTAATAGACCCGCTTGGAATCGGTTTTGTAGTAGCTCCGCATGGTCTCCATCCACCGCTCAATGAGCCGCGCCCGAACGGCCGCCGCCGCGGTATGGAACCAGTCGCGGTGCGTCGAGGTGATATGGTCCTTCCCCAGGGAGTAGAGCAGGAGGTTGACCACGGACTTCTTGAAGGACTCCTTGTCCAGGCCGTGGTGCCGATAGCGGTATTTACTGATATCCGATTCTTTCATGAGGGCCTCCGCGGGGAGATGACCAAAAGCTGCTCCATACCGTACGTTCAAATTATTTCATAAACGTGCCGCGTCCGCAAGGTAATTATAAGGTTAATTGCAGGGTATCAAGTGCAGAAGGAACGGGACGAATCAGACGCGCACAACGATCTTGCCGAAGAACTGGCGGGACAGAAGTTTTTCGTAGGCCTTAGGGGCGTCGTCGAAGGAAAACACCGAGTCCACGATGGTCCTGAGCTTTGCGGGAAAGAGGCCGAGATACCGGGCAACAGCGGCCTTGGGGCCCACGTAGACGCCGTGGATCGCAAGATTCTTTCCGAACACCTGGCGAAGAGAAATAGATGCCTCGTCGCCGCTCGTCGCACCGAAGGTGACGACCCTGCCGCCGCGCTTCACCGCGGCAAGCGACCGGGCAAAGGTGTCGCCGCCCACATGGTCCACGGCGATGTCGGCAAGTTCGCCGGAGGTGAACTGCTTCACGGCGGCGACGAGATCCCCGCTTTTATGATTGATGACGAGATCGGCACCCAGGTCCTTCGCCTTTTGTATCTTCCAATCATCGCCGACCGTGGTGATGACCTTCGCGTTGAAGAGCTTTGCCACCTCGATGACCGCCGTGCCGGCGCCGCTCCCCGCGCCGTGGACCAGGACCGTATCGCCCTGCTGGATATTGGCGCGCAGCACCAGCGAGTTCCATGCCGTCCCATAGGTGATGCCGATGCCTGCCGCCTCTTCGAAGGATATCCCTGCAGGCTTCTTGAACATGTTCGTAGACGGGACCTTCACGTACTCGGCCGAGACGCCGGGCGTGACCACGCCGAGAACGTTGAAGTCGCTGCATTCGTTGTCGCGGCCGGCCAGGCACCGGCCGCAATGACCGCACGACAGGCCCGAATGGACGATCACTTCGTCGCCGGCCTTGATGTGCGTGACCGCCTTTCCGACCTTCTCAACGACACCGGAAGCATCGGACCCGAAGATATGGGGCAACGGTATCTTGCCGGGATAGGTTCCGTTCATGACCCACACATCGAGGTGGTTCAGGGAAAAGGCCTTGACCCGGACCAGTACCTCGGTGTCCGTGATCTCCGGCGTGGGAAACTCGCCAACCTTGATGCCTTGATAGCCTTTGAGCTCGTTGTAGTAGAGGGCTTTCATGGTCATTCACACCTCCATGATCACCGGCAGGATCATGGGCCTGCGGTCCAGCCGCTTATTGATGAACTTCTTGAGGGCGCTCCGGACGCGCGCCGAGACCAGCGACCAGTCGCCTTTTGCCTCGGGGATCATGACCTGGAGCGTGTCCAGCACGACCTGCTTCACCTCGGCCAGGAGGTCCTGCGACGCGTCCTCGAAAAGGAACCCGCGGGACACAATGTCCGGGCCCGAGACCACCCTGCCCGTGGCCTGTTCGATGGCGAGGATGACGATGACCACGCCGTCGTGGGCAAGCTTCATGCGGTCGCGAAGCACCACCGTGTCCACGCCGCCGGGCACCTTCCCGTCGATGAGCACGCGGCCGGCGGGGACGCGCCCCGCCCTTCTTGCCGTGCCGGCGGTGAACTCCATCACCTCGCCGTCATCTAGGATGAAGATGTTCTCCTCGGGGATGTTCACCTTTTGCGCAAGCTTGGCGTGATGCACCAGATGGCGGTATTCGCCATGGACAGGGATAAAGAACTGCGGCCGCACCAGGTTCAGCAGGAGCTTCAGCTCCTCCTTCGACGCGTGGCCGGATACGTGGACCTCCGAGACCTTCTCGTAGAACACCTCGGCGCCGAGCTTGAAGAGATGATTGATGATCCGCGTGATGGCGCGCTCGTTGCCCGGGATCATCTTGGACGAGAGCACAATGGTGTCGCCCTTCCTGATCTGGAAGTACTTGTGCTCGTTCGCCGCCATGAGGGTGAGGGCGCTCATGGGCTCGCCCTGGCTGCCCGTGGTGATGAGTACGACCTGATCATCGGGAAGTTTCTTAAGGGAGTCGATCTTGAGCCACGTCTCCGGAGGCATGGTAAGGTATCCCAGGTCCAGCGCGATCAGGGCGTTGCTGATCATGCTCCTGCCGTTCAGGATAACCTTTCTTCCGAACATCACCGCCACGTCCATGATCTGCTGGACGCGGTGGATGTTCGAAGCGAACGTGGCCACGACGATCCTGCCCTTCGCCTTCTGGAAGATCTCTTCGAGCCCCCGCCGGACCTCCTTCTCCGAGAAGGTGTAGCCGCCTTGCATGGCGTTGGTGCTGTCGGACAGGAACGCCAGCGTCCCCCGGTCGCCGTAGCTGCTGAACGTACCCAGGTCCATCACCTCATTGTCCACCGGTGTGGGATCGATCTTGAAATCCCCGGTATGCACCACGCAGCCCGCCGGCGTCGTGATGCCGAGCCCCACGCCGTCGACGATGCTGTGGGTCACGCGGATGAACTCCACGCGGAAGCAGCCGATATCGACCACCTCGCGTGGTTTGACCGTGATCAGCGTGACCTTCTCGTCGAGACCATGCTCCTTGAGCTTATCCTTCACGAAGCCGAGGGTGAGACGGGTGCCGTAGACGGGAACGTTGAGCTCGCGAAGCAGGAAAGGAAGCGCGCCGATGTGGTCCTCGTGCGCGTGGGTCAGGACGATGGCGCGGACCTTGCGGCGGTTCTCGTAGAGGTAGGTGAAGTCCGGGATGACAATGTCCACGCCGAGCATCTCGGGGTCGGGGAACATCAGCCCCGCATCGATCACGATGATGTCGTCACCGCACTCCAGGAGAGTGCAGTTCATGCCGATCTCGCCGATGCCGCCCAGGGGGATGATGGAAAGGACAGGAGCTGCGTCAGGCGTATTTTGGTTGATTGGATCGGGGTCGTTTGTCACAGAACCTACTATAGTATTCTTTTGTTGATTCGTCAACTTTCGGGTTTGATGCGAAGGTTCAGCACTGGATTGCGGTTGTACTGGCTGCTAACTATGCAGCAACGAACTCGATCTTGACCTTAGTGCCGGTTGCCTCGGCGATCTTTTCCAGCGTCTTGAGCGTGAAGCCTTCATATTCCCCGCTCTCGATACGCGATATGGCCTGCTGGCTGGTGCCCATGAGCTTCGCCATTTGCTGCTGTGACAAACCCTTTTTCTCTCGCAACTTTGCGATCTTCATCGCCAGTTTAAGCGCCTGCCGCTCCTCCTGATAATGCGTTTTAAACTCAGGGTCCTTGAGGTCCTCGCGCAATCTGCTTTGAAATGTCCGCACTTTCTCTTTCTTCATACTCTACCTCCTGCCGGAAACCGTCGCATCCAGTCTTCCATGCGTCTTTCTGATAACTCAATGTCCTTCTCTTTCAATTGCTGCGTCTTTTTGGAAAAGGCATGTACCAGGACTATCTGATCGCGCACATGAAAGAAGTAAAGAACACGGTATTGATTCGAGCTATAGTGAATTCTCAATTCCCTGATTTTCCCTCTGACCACATCGGCATAGGGCCGCTTGAGATGCGGCCCTTGCTCCTCCAGGAGCGACAGGTGCGCGGCCACCTTCGCCCGCGACTTCTTATCCAGCCCGTCAAGGAAATTATCGATGGGCGACTCGCCCCTCTCAGTTGTGAACAAGACAAGATTGAACAATCATGCCTCCGCACTGCATTTCTTTTATACATCATCTTTGATGTATTGTCAAGGGCGGCCTATTGCTATGATATTTCTAAAATAATAGATTTCTTGGAAAATCATGGATTAAAGCGTAGATCCATTGCCCCCAGGGGGATGATGGAAAGGGTAGGAGCTGCGTCCGGCGCTTCTTGATTGATTTGATCGAGATCGTTTGTCACAGAACCTACTATAGTATTCTTTTGTTGATTCATCAATTTTTGTGTTCGATGCGATGCTTCTGCACCGAATCGCGGCGGTACAGGTTGTGAGCCTGCGCGTCACTCGCTGCTTTTGTCGAGATACTGTGGACGCGCAATTTATTCATTATATTTTGGGATTCGGTGACCCACTAGATTTGTCACCGTATTTGAGATACCAATGCATGTCCTTCACATGCGGATTAGAGCGCATGGTCTCATGGATGGCCGAGCTCAATGCGGAAAGCTCATTTTCATCAATTTTACTGAACAGGCGGGCGAAAAAACTGAGGACGGGTAAATAACTAACCTCCCAGCTTACCCCATCAACAAAATCAAAGGCTACCATAACCTCATACAAATGACGCCCTGATTTACAGCGGAAAAAATGAGCGTACTCCTGATCCTCCGGTGCTGAGGGATTAAAGCCTTTGAGACGGAGTCCGATCGAGAGAGAAGATGCAACCTCACCCGCACCTGATTGGCCTGGTTTTGGTTTCGAATAATCAGTTCGAAATCTGAGATATGTACAAATCATATATTTGCCTTAAAGCCAACGTCCCATTGGCGTCATTTTCATAATTTCTTTTTGCGATTCATCGGGTACGATGCCGTTTTCTTCAAGAATGCGAACGCTATATGCGAGCACCTCTCTGTCCTCATGAGATCTAAACAAGCGAATCAAGGACCTCAATAATATTTGTCTTAACATCTTATAATCTGTTTTGATTATCTTCTTTTCTTTGCCAAGTTCTGTCAACGCCTTGATTTCATCTAACACCTGATTCGCAATGGCTAACTTTCTCCGTTTCTTTCAAGAGGGCCTCGTCGCTCTGGATATGATTGTCTAACCCGACAATATTAAAATCGAATAGGCTTTTCGGGTGAAGTCCTATTAGCTTTTTTATTTTGGATAGTAGATTAGTCATCGTAGCGAAAACCTATTTCAGAAATAACGATATATTGAGTAGCCCTCCACTTGAGCAGTCAGCTCACCCTTCTATCCAGACTTCTATATTGTATCGCCTCGGAGATGTGCTCCGTCGCTATGGGGCCGCTGCCTTCGATGTCGGCGATGGTGCGGGCGACCTTGAGGACGCGGTTATAGGCCCGGGCGGACAGGCCGAGACGGTTCATGGCCGCTTCCATGAGCTGTTGCGAGCCGGCGTCGATCCTGCAATACTTGCGGATATGGCGTGGCTTCATGTGGGCATTGGCGTAAATGCCGTCGCTCTTGAACCGCTCCTGCTGGACCGAACGGGCGGAGGTGACGCGGTCGCGGATCGCAGTCGAAGGCTCCCCGGGAACGTCGGAGGTGATCTCCTTGAACTTGATGGCCGGCACCTCGATGTGGATGTCGATCCTATCCATGAGCGGACCGGACACGCGGGAGCGGTAGGTCTGAACCTGGTGCGGCGTGCACTGGCATGGGTGCTGGTGATCGCCATGGAAGCCGCACTTGCAGGGATTCATGGCGGCGACGAGCATCAGCGAGGCCGGGTAGGTAAGCGACGTAATAGCGCGCGATATGGTGACGTGGCCGTCCTCGAGAGGCTGGCGGAGCGCTTCAAGGACGTTCCGCTTGAACTCCGGCAGTTCGTCCAGGAACAGCACGCCGTTGTGCGACAGGCTCACCTCGCCGGGCTTGGGGACCTGTCCGCCGCCGATGAGCCCCGCGTCGGAGATGGTGTGGTGAGGCGAACGATAGGGCCGCGTGGCGATGAGCGGCTGGCCCTGCCGCAGGAGGCCCATGATGCTGTGGATCTTGGTGGTCTCGATGGACTCATCGAAGCTCATCTGCGGAAGGATCGACGGCAGACGCCGGGCAAGCATGGTCTTGCCGGACCCGGGAGGGCCGATCATGATGATGTTATGGCCGCCGGCCGCGGCGATCTCGATAGCGCGCTTGGCATGCTCCTGGCCGCGGACCTCGGCGAAGTCCTCCTGATAGACCGAGTAGGTCTCGAAGGTGCTCCTGACGTTCATGCGTTCCGGCTCGATGGCCGCCGCGCCCGTCAGGAACTCCACGACCTGCGGCAGGGTCCGGACCCCATAGACCGGTACCGGTTCGACGACCGCAGCCTCCGGCGCGTTGTCGCCGGGAATAATCATGCCCCGGCAGGCCTTCTTCTTCGCAAGCACCGCCATGGATAGTGCGCCCCGCACCGGCTTCACCCTGCCGTCGAGAGCGAGCTCCCCCACAATGAGATACCCCGACACCTGCTCCTGCGTAAGAACGCCCTCGGCGATCAGCATGCCGATAGCGATGGGCAGGTCGAAGGCGGAACCTTCCTTCTTGATGTCAGCGGGAGCGAGGTTCACGACCACCTGCTTCAAAGGAAAGTCGAACCCCGTGTTCTTGAGCGCCGCGCGAACGCGCTCTTTGCTCTCCTTCACCGCTGCGTCAGGCAGGCCCACGGTAGAGAAGAACGGCAGACCACGGCTCGCGATGTCGACCTCTACCTCGACAGGATAGGCGTCGATGCCCAGCACGGCTGCGCTCATGACCTTGGCAAGCATGGAGACTCCTTTTGCTAGTGCGGAGTTCGAGTTGTGGAGTGGGGAGGAAAGGAACAGGATAAGAAGAATGACTCCTGACTTCTTGCTCCTGGCTCCTTCAGAGTGGACCGGTGCTCAGGGAAAGAATAGCAAAGGCGGGAGGGGTTGTCAAAAAATATTTGGAATTATCTGGGTAGAATATGACACTTGGGAGTTGTAAATGGAAGAAGCTCATGTAGTATTTCTTCTGCACCCCGGTTCACAGGTCAGTGCAGGCATGCAGGGTTGGTTCTCTTAACAAGGTTCGTCGAGCAAAGCAGCACTTCCCCTCGCCCATCACGACGGGCGAGGCCGTGTCTGCCTGGCCTGGTGATGGCACCGGCCGTGACGGCTTCCGCATGCTTGTGCACCGACCTGTTCACGGGATGCAGGGGCTATTGGAAAGGCAGATTCAGTGGACTTTACCCAAGCCCCGCGTGTCCCCGGAGCGGCCCTATGAATTTCCTGGGAACCCGTCTTGGCCTAAGGAAGCGTCCCGCAGGGCGAACGCGCATGTCTGAGGCCGAAGGCCGAGTTTGCGCGGGCGAGCGGACATGGCCTTAGACGGGTCAGGAAATTAATTCAGGACGCGAAGGGGATATGCAAAAAATAGTTATGAACGCAGGTAAAATAGAGAAGGTCAAATATTATTTTGGGGAGCTCTACTGCTCGAACCGGGTCACGAATGCACCGATGAACTTCGTGTCGCGCACGTAGTCGGCGAAGGCCACCTCTTTCACCATGCCGCCGCCGGTCTTTGTGGCGCTGTCCTTGGTGCCCGAGGCGTGGATGAGGTATGCCTTCCCGTTCTTGATATGGACAAAGGACAGGTGGGCAACGATCTCCTCGACAACACGTTTTTTCGGGTCCTTGACCCAGTAGATGATATCACCGTCGACCAGCTGCTTCTGGAGTTTCTTAGACTGGAGCGTCTGTTTGGGAAGGATGATGACCTCATCGCGGCCCCGCGAGCCATTGAGGGTCTTCGTTGCGCCCAGATCGCCGGTGATGTTCCTGCCCCACTTGCCGCTATAGACCATGTCCTCGCCGTACTCAAACCGCTCGCCGTAGTTCTGCACCAGACCGTCGGCAAGTTTGCCCTGAGTGGTAAAGCGAAGGGAAAGCGCCTGTTTGATCGCCTGGTCCGGAGTCCCGGACTGTGCAAGCTCCGCTGCGCGGAAGGTGAGGTACATGCAGTCGGCCTTCTCATCGGCAACGATGCGGTTCGTACGAACGTACAGACCCAGGGGGTCGGTGTCGTAGGGCGTCCCGACGAACCTGCCGGCCCAGTACACGATCCGCCTGCCGAGGGGCAGCTCCGCTGCCTGTCCCTGGGCGATCATGATCTCGTCCGCAGTCATCTCGACCGGACGCTTCGTCTGGTCGGGCTCCGGGCCCGCGACGCGGAGCCCGTACAAAAGTGAATTGGCGAATCGCCGGTCATGGATGCCGCCAAGCTGGACGGTGGTCTTTCTGACGGCATGGAGGAACTGGCCGTTGTTCACGTAGAGCCCGAGCCCCTCACCATAGAATACGAGGATGTCGCCGGGGACCAGGTCCTTCTTCGAAACCTTCACGGCCTTTACGTTCAGGGCATCCCGTTCCGTGTCAAGGTCGATGCCGTGGATCCGGTAGACGGTGTAAATAAGACCGCGCGTGTCCATACCCTGGGCAGTGATCCCGCCGCTGAAGTAGCGGGCACCCTGGAACTTCCGTGCCGTTTTGGCAAGCTCACCGGGTGTCACGTCTCCCAGTACGGGGTTGCGCGGTTTGAGCGGCATGGCGTCTGCGGCGGCGATGAGGGCCGCGGTCCGGTCGGGAAACTGCACCTTGTATCCGTCAGCGTCGCGCGCCAGTATGGGCAGCCGCGTGCCGGCATAGAGCGAAACGTTGTGATTGCCGAGCTTGTCGAGGATAAGGGCCGGGGTCTTGGGGGCGGTGATCACGATCCATTGCCGGTCCTGCTTGAGATAGGACCTCCCCTTGTCGCGAGGGACCTGAATCGCTTCCTGCTGGATCCAGCCCTCGCGGTTCCCCTGGCCAGGGATGGCGATGCGGTAGCGGTACTCCTGCTTTTCCAGGATCCTCACTTCGTCGGCGAGCAGGACCTGGGTGACGATCGGGGACTTGGGCAGAGGCGCTTCACGGACGTTGGCAAGAGGAACGGAGATGATGCCGAGGCTGCCGCCATTAGCCGGCGGTTCCTGGGCCGTTGCTGCGAAGGGCAGAAGCAGGTTGGCAAGGAGGAACATGATCAGGCGATTATGCATAGGATTCCGAAGAAAGTACATTCCCGGGAGAGCAGGAGGGAGTCGCCGGAAAAAAAGAAGTCAGGCTGAGATCGCCTGACGCA
>Ga0334722_10006127_pt1 | contig 11968 bp, 10 predicted proteins | sample C3_bottom_MG_FD_207210 | JGI IMG/M metagenome (GOLD analysis project Ga0334722, IMG submission 207210) | Sediment microbial communities from Yellowstone Lake, YNP, Wyoming, USA - C3_bottom | ecosystem: Environmental > Aquatic > Freshwater > Lake > Sediment | place: USA: Wyoming | collected...
ATTCTGATAAAGGTGCCCTACAACCTGCGGGTCTCGGATGAGGTAAAGATCTACGAGAAGCTGATTGCGCAGAGCGGACTTCGGAACGTGCACATCGCCCCGAACACTCTGAAGGTGGCAAGCATGTTCGCCGTGCTGTCGCGGCTCGAGCCCTCCAAGAAGGCGGGCATGAGCCTCATGAAGAAGCTGAAGCTGTACGACGGTGAGGAGACCGAGGACTTCTCGCAGAAGGACGTTCGTGAGCTCCAGGAGGAGGCCGAGCGGGAGGGGATGGACGGCATCTCGCCTCGCTATGTGATAAACCGACTCTCGAGCGCCCTCGTTCGGGAGGGAGTGACCTGCATCACCCCCATCGACGCGCTCCGGGCGCTGCGAGACGGGTTTGAGCAGCATACATCCCTGAAGCGGGAAGAGAAGGAGAAGTTCCTGAACCTGATCTCGGAGACTCGCAGGGAGTACGACGAGATGGCCAAGAACGAGGTGCAGAAGGCCTTCGTCTACTCCTTTGAGGAGAGCGCCAAGACACTCTTCAACAACTATCTCGACAATGTCGAGGCCTATGCCAACCGATCCAAGCTGCGCGACCCGATCACAGAGGAGGAGGTCGAGCCGGACGAGAAGCTGATGCGGAGCGTGGAGGAGCAGATCGGGGTGACGGAGAACGCCAAGAAAGCGTTCAGGGAGGAGATACTGATCAGGATCAGTGCCCTGGCGCGCCGCGGGCAGCGGCTGGACTATCGGAGCCACGAACGGCTGAAGGAGGCCATCGAGAAGAAGCTGTTCGCGGACCTGCGGGACGTGGTCAAGATCACCACCTCCACGAAGACGCCCGACGCCGAGCAGCTGAAGAGGATAAACGATGTGGTGGACCGACTGGTGAAGGAGCAGGGGTATTGCCACGTGTGCGCCAACGAACTGCTCAGCTACGTGGGCACTCTGCTCAATCGCTAAGGACAGGGCCCCGAGATCCAGGAGACGTTGCGGGGAGCTGGAGGCGGGAGGTTATTCGGTCTTCGGTTCCTGGCATTCGTGCTGGGCCTCGGGGCTTCCACTCTCCCCGAAAGGGGGACAGCCATGGAGAAGCAGGCGGTTTCGCTATCGAGGCATGACTGGTCACTGCACAGAAAGGCTCCTGCCGACCAGGCGCGCCACAACGAGAAGGTCAAGGAGGCCATAAAGAGCAACCTGGCCGACATCGTGGCCGAGGAGGCGATCATCACCTCCGATGGCAACAAGGTGGTCAAGGTGCCCATCAGGTCGCTGGAGCTTCCGCACTTCCGGTACGACACCAACAGAAAGGACCACCTGGGTCAGGGAAACGGCGACTCCCAGGTGGGGGATGTGATAGGCCAGGCCCCGGGCCAGGCCGGCCCCGGCAAAGGAAAGGGTGCAGGGGACCTGCCAGGCGTAGACTACTTCGACGCCGAGGTGACCATCGACGAGCTCGCTGACATCATGTTCGAGGACCTGGCCCTGCCGAACCTGGAGCAGAAGCAGGCGCAGCAGATCGAGAGCACCGTCATCAGGTTCAATGACATCCGCAAGAGCGGCCCGATGTCCAGCCTCGACAAGAAGAGGACCATCCTGGAGAACATCCGCAGGAACGCCAAGATGGGGATGCCCAAAGTGGGTGGCATCAAGAACGACGACCTGCGCTTCAAGACCTGGACCGAAGACGTCCGCTTCGAGAACAATGCGGTGATCATAGCCATGCGAGACGTCTCGGGCTCCATGGGGGAGTTCGAGAAGTACATCTCTCGCAGCTTCTACTTCTGGATGGTCAAGTTCCTGAGGCGTAAGTACAACCAGGTGCAGATCGTCTTCATCACCCACCACACTGAGGCGAAGGAGGTTGATGAGCAGACCTTCTTCACCCTGGGCGAAAGCGGTGGGACCAAGGTGTCCTCGGCCTACCGGCTCGCGCTGGACATCATCGCACAGCGGTACAACCCGCATGACTGGAACATCTACCCGTTCCATTTCTCCGATGGCGACAACTGGGGCGAGACCGACAACCGACTGTGCGTTGACCTGGTTCATGAGATGCTGCAGAAGTGCAATGTGTTCGGCTATGGAGAGATACGGCAGGGTGGCTACGGCTCATTGAGCACGTTGATGTCGGCATTCCAGAACGTCAAGGATCCCAAGTTCATCGGAGTGACCATAGAAGACAAGAGTGGCGTCTATCCTGCTCTGCGGCAGTTCTTCAGCCCGAGGCAGTCCGGAGTGGAATCATGAGCAGCGAACCCATCATGAGTGGCAGAGAGCTGGGCGAGCTGGAGCGGGCCATCGAGGAGATCTGGAACGCTGCCCTGCGTTTAGGCCTGGACCCCTTCCCGACCCACTTCGAGATAGTGCCCGCAGCCATCATGTACGAGTTCGGAGCGTACGGTCTGCCGGGTCGCTACTCCCACTGGACGCATGGGAAGGCGTACCAGCGCATGAAGATGATGTACGACTACGGGCTCAGCAAGATCTACGAGCTGGTGATAAACACCAACCCCTGCTACGCATTCCTGCTGGAAGGGAACAACCCCCTCCAGAACAAGCTGGTGGCGGCCCACGTTCTCGCCCACAGCGACTTCTTCAAGAACAACCTCCACTTTCGGCATACCTCGAGGCAGATGCTGGAGGTGGCCAGCATCAATGCGGAGAGGATCAGGAGGTATGAGTTCAAACACGGAAGACGTGAGGTCGAGGAGTTCCTCGACAGGGTGCTGTGCATAGAGGAGCACGTGGATCCGAACCTCTCGATGAGGCGCAAAGAGTGGGATGAGGACCGGGACAGGGAGGACCGGCGTGTGCAGGAGCCGACCTCGCCCTATGATGATCTGTTCAAGCTGGACGAGCGGGGGCAGCAGTCGCTCGGTGAAGAGGCACCGGCGAGGCACAGGAAGATCCCGCCCGAGCCCGAGAAGGACATCCTCCTGTTTATCGCAGAGCATGCGGCCGATCTGGAGGAGTGGCAGCGCGACATAATACACATAGTTCGGGCCGAGCAACTCTACTTTGTCCCTCAGATGATGACCAAGGTGATGAACGAGGGTTGGGCCAGCTACTGGCATCGGGAGATCATGCACCAGCTCGATCTCACCGAGGATGAGCACATTCAGTTCGCCAACCTGAACGCTGCCGTCACTGCCCCTTCGGCTCACCAGATCAACCCTTACCACGTGGGGCTGAAGATCTTCGAGTCCATCAAGGAGCGATGGGACAACCCCACGGAGGAGGAGATGAGAGAGCTCGGGAGGCAGCCATGGCAGGGGCTGGCTAAGATCTTCGAGGTGCGCGAGCTGGAAAGCGACGTCTCCTTCCTCCGGAACTACCTGACGAAAGAGCTGGTGGACGAGCTAGATCTGTACATCTACAAGCGTGAGGGCGACCAGTGGGTGATCGTTGAGAAGGACTGGCAGAAGATCCGGGACATGCTGGTTGCGAGTATGACCAACTTCGGCGTCCCGTACATCGTGGTGGAGGACGGCGACTACCGACGCAACCGCGAGCTCTATCTGAGGCACTGCTATGAAGGGCAGGAGCTGGACCTGAGGTACGCGGAGCGCACCATGCAGGCCATCTACGATCTCTGGGGGCGGCCTGTCCATGTGGAGACCGTGGTTGACGGGCGGAAGATGCTGATCTCCTTCGACGGTCAAAAAGCCACGCAGATCTACATATAGCGGATTCTATGAGCCAGAGGGATTCCGAAAAGGCCCCTGCAGCGTGGCGGTGAGGGCGGCGGGTACAACAACCGCCGCCCTGCGCAGGGTGACCGCCGAGTCCAAGGACTAGCCGGCCCTTCCGTCCTCGGAGCTGCCGTTCCTCTCCAGCCAGCTCAGCATGGCGGAGAGGGAACCCCGTGCTACCGCGATCTTGTTGTCGGCAGCGCCGTAATAGAGGGTGATGCCATCGCCGTCGGATCCCAATGTGCAGCCGCAGGGGAACACCACGTTGTTGACGTCGCCAAACCTCTCGTACTCCGCCTCTGGGCCGAAGAACCACTCCTCGCTCCGCCGCAAGCATCTGGTGGGATCATCCAGGTCGAAGAGGGCCAGCCCCAGTCGGTAGATGGCTCCGGAAACCGTCATCTTGACTCCGTGGTAGATCACGAGCCAGCCAAGGGGTGTCTCGATGGGGGGTGGCCCCAGGCCTACCTTCGCGGAATCCCACCAGGCCCCTCGCCTGGCAGGCAGGATCAGCTTGTGATGGCCCCAGTGGCGCAGGTCGGGCGAGAAGGAGATCCACATGTGAGCGCCCATGGTGGTGATCACCGGACGGTGCACCAGCGCCCATCTGCCGGCTATCCTCCTTGGGAAGAGCGCTGCGTCTTTGTCCTCGGGAGGGATTATCACACCGTAGCGCTCGAACCTCCGGAAGTCCTCGGTCAGCGCCAGAGAGACAGCGGGCCCGGCGGGAGAGTAGGCTGTGTAGGCCACGGCGTACCTCCCCAGCTCCGGGACGAAGGTGATCCGTGGGTCCTCGATACCCCAGAGCTCCTCCGGGTGGCCCTTCGGATCGGGAGCGAGGGTGGGTAGCTCGTCTATCTCCCAACCGTCCAGGCCGTTCCGCGATCGAGCGGCGCAAAGGTGGGAGTGGCCCCGCCTGTCCTCCACCCTGCATAGTAGCAGCGTCGTTCCATCCGGCAGGAGAGTGGCTCCGGGGTTGAAGACGCTATTCACCGCGTACGGCCAGTCGGCAGCGGTTAGAATGGGGTTCTCGGGATGCCGTTCCAGCAGCTCCTCGTGGTAGTGGTTCCGCGTCGATTCGACTCGAAGCATCTGGCTGTCCGGGATCATCGGTCGCTCTCGGTCTTCTCCAGGAAGCGGCGAATCTGCGCTGCGAGAAACTGGGCTATCTCCGGGCTCTCGAAGGGCCAGGCATAGATGAACGAGATCTGCGGAAAGCGGCGGCGGGCCCTGTCCACCGCCTCCGGGATATCTCTCTCTGAGTGCTCCCCTCCGCGGGTCATCATGGGGGTCGCCACGATAACCCTTTGAGGCTCCTCGGCGGCGGCCTGCGCCAGCGCCTCGTCGAGGCTTGGTGCGCAGAACTCCCCGAAGGCCGCTATGACAGGACAACCCATCACCTCGCGCATCCGAGCTGCAAGCTCCTGGGCTCCCGCATGGTATGGATCGTTCTGGGCGGTTCGTGGCCAGAGCCGCATCTTGTTCTCCAGCTCGATCCACCGCCGTTCCAGGTAAGCCCTGTCGGGCCCGGCGGAATGGTCCAGCCTGCTTCGAAGGCTGAAGAACTCCGCCATCTCGTGTCTCGGGAAATCGCTCGGGGGCGCTCCATGCATGGCTAGGACGACAACGCTCTTCACGGCTCCCCCCGTGCTACTGGCTGGATGGCTCGGACCCTCTGTCCGGCTGCTCCGAGGGCTCCTGCTGAGGCGCTCTTCTCGGTGCCGGGCGAGAGGGCTGGCGCTGCCCCTGGGCAGGCCCACGATCCTGCTGCGGCTCCTGCGCCGCTGGAGGCCTCGGGGCTGTTCGGGGCCTTCTCGGCGCCGCCGGGCGAGGGGCCGGAGTGATGGGCGCAGGCCGCTCGGGCTCGGCGGTGGCGCGGACGCGGCTCGGCGCGATGGTAGAGGCTACGCGGGCAGCCTTTCGCTTCTCCTCCAGCTTGCGTTGCTTGGCCCTGTGCTTCTGTAGTGCCACTCTCTTGCGCTTGTTCAAGGTGCTGCCTCCGGAGTGTGTTTTCAGGTTGCAAGAAAAGGCATCCTCCCGGCATCTGCAGGCTTGTCGGGGCAGGACGCCTTGCGCCCGCGGTTCCCCATTCATATACGGCCGAGAGCGTGCTCCGCTCGAGCCATCGTGGGGGCCAGGCCAGCGGGACAGTAATCTCAAGCTGCCAGGTCGATGCTTACCTTCGGGGAGATTGTACAACCGTCGGCACCCTCTAGTCTACTTGGGAGGTTGACAGAGGCGATGCAGTTGCCGTACAACTGTGCGGGCCGGCCCGGTGCCGGGCTGGCGATGATAATCCCGCAAGGAGATCCCCTGATGAGTTTCCGACTGCTGTCTATCTCTGTCCTCGGGGCACTGCTCCTGTCGGCGGTCGGCTGCTCCGGTTCCGCGTCGTCGCCCACGCCGGGGCCCACCTCTGTGGCCACCAAGGCGACGAGCGGTGGCTCGGCCACAACTCAGCCTGCCGCGAGCCCGACCTCGCCCGCTTCCGCGACGGCTCCAACGGCCACGCCAGGCGCAGCTCCCCAAAACACCCCGTCGACTGCAGCGCCAGCCAAGCCCACGGCCGCGCCCGCTGCGACCGTAGCTGCCAAACCCTCATCAACCCCTGCCAGGATGAAGAGCCCGGAAGCTGGTGTGCAGGTGTTTCTTTGGGGGGTGGCGGACATAGGCCGCCAGCTGCAGCTCGCTAAGGACGCGGGCTTCACGTGGGTGAAGCAGATGTTCCAGTGGAACTACATAGAGCGAGACGGGAAAGGCAAGTTCCTTTGGGACGAGCCGGACCGGCTGGTGAAGGCGGCCAACAACTACGGTCTCAAGATCGTCGCACGGATCGATTACGCCCCGGACTGGGCGAAGGCGACCAAGGGCTACAACTCCCCACCGGAGAAGATGTCTGACTTCGGCGATTTCATATACGCACTAGTAAACAGGTACAAGACAGGGTCGCCCTACGGCACCATCGCTGCCTACGAGATCTGGAACGAGCCCAACCTCTCCCGAGAGTGGGGAGATCAGCCCCCCAACGCCGCCCAGTACGTGGAGATGCTGAAGGTGGCGTACACAGCTGCCAAGAAGGCGGACCCCAACGCCATAATCATCAGCGCCGGGCTCTCGCCGACAGGGACCGTCTCGCCGGAGGCGAGACCTGATGATCTCTTCCTGGACGAGATGTACAAGGCTGGCGCCGAGGACTACTTCGACGTGCTAGGAGCGCACGCAGCCGGATACAAGGCTCCTCCTGAGATGAGTCCCGACGAGGTGGCGGCCAGCAAGGAGTACGGGGGGCAGCGCTTCTTCTGCTTCAGAAGGGTGGAGGATCTCCGTCAGATCATGGTCAAGAACGGTGACGACAAGAAGCAGGTGGCCGTTCTCGAGATGGGCTGGACGACAGACAATCGGCAAGGCTCGCCCTATGCCTGGCATGCCGTCACCGAGCAGCAGAAGGGGGACTACATCCTCCGAGCGTACCAGTTCGCTCAGAAGAACTGGGCTCCGTGGATCGGGCTGATGAGCACCATATACATAAGCTCGCCAGACTGGACCGACAAGGATGAACAGTACTACTGGGCCCTGACCGATCCCAACGGGACGCCGCGCACATCGTACAACACCATCAAAGGCAAGCTTCCCTGAGTCGAGGCGACAAGAAGGGAGAGATAGTAGACGGGGAGGGGCACAAAGCTCGCCTCCTCGTCTCTGTTTCTCCGTCTCATCTCCCTTGGCTTGCCACTCACTGGCATGGGTGTTATGATCTCGGCACTCGCGACGTACCGGGATTCGATGGAGGAGCAGGGCATTGGAACAGGAAACGAAATCGATACTGGTAGTTGACGACGACGATGCCATTCGCCAGATGGTGGGCACCTTGCTGTCGGAGGAAGGGTACCAGGTGGAGCTGGCCCAGAACGGCGAGGAGGCCATGAGGCTGGTTCGTCAGAAGCGTTTCGACCTGGTGGTGCTGGACATCCTGATGCCGGTGATGGACGGGTGGGAGGTCGCGAGTCGGATGCTCACCGACGAGAAGACCCGGGAGATCCCGATCGTCTTCCTGACCGCCTTGAGCAGCTACACAGATCAGTTGAAGGGCTGGCGCATGGGCTGCTTCGACTACATCACCAAGCCCTTCGATATCGGGCTGTTCCTGATCCGGGTCAAGGCTGCCCTCGAGAAGTCCAGTCAGATGAGGGCCGCCACCCGCTCCGAGGTCGAGGCGTTGGTGGAGAAGAAGATCGAGCAGCTCCTCAACCTCATGGGGGAGACGCTGCAGCGGGATTACGGGCTGCGCCGGCTTGGCGTCGTCGACGTGGTTGATGACTATGCAGTGAAGGATGAGAGGGAGTAGGCGGGGCCGATCCCTCGCGGGGCGATAGTGGAGCACGCGGGGCCGGACGCCATGTCCGGCCCCCGCTCATCGGGGCGCAGGAAATGAGGCGCGCACGACTGGTGGGCGACCTGCTGATGGTGATCGGGGGTATGGCGTTGCTGCTGGGCGGCATAACCTACGTGGCCGACCGTGTGGGCGATGGCTCTCTTCCTCGGCCCGCCACCATCACCGATCAGGGAACGGAGGTTCGGGCGACTGATAGCCCGCTACCCCTGGCGACCGAGCCTCCGACGCCGACGAGGCTGCCTAGCGCGGCGCCGGTCGTCGCTACCAGAGCCACGTCCGTTCCTACGTCGACCCCGACGCCCCTGCCTGCTGGCGTGCCGATCCGCGTTATAATCCCCAGCATCAATGTGGACTCACCAGTGAGGGAGGCAGGTACCTACTGGTCGGACGGACAGCTATACTACGAGACGCTGCCCTTCGTGGTGGCTCATTACCGGATGACGGCGCGTGTCGGGGAGGTCGGGAATGCCGTGTTCTCTGGGCACGTGACCAGCAGGAGCGCGGGAAACGTGTTTGCCGACCTGTATAGGATGCAGATTGGCGACGAGATCCGCTTCTTCTCCGAGGAGCACCAGTACATCTACCGTGTTACGGCCATGAGACTGGTCGACCGGAACGAGGTAGGGGTCATGGCGCCGACCCCGGATGCGACGGCTACTTTGATCACCTGTGCAGGGGAGTGGATCCCCGCGGAGCGGCAGTACTCTCAGCGCCTGATCGTTACGGCGAAGCTGAGGAGATAAGGGGGAGAGAGGCAGCAGTGAGAAGTGACGAAGTCAAGAAGGGTCCGGCCAGAGCAGCCCATCGATCGCTCTTCTACGCCATGGGCTACACCCGAGAGGAGCTGGAGAGACCCCTAATAGGGGTAGTGAACTCGCAGAATGAGGTGGTGCCAGGCCATTTCCATCTGGATTCCATAGCCAGGGCGGTTAAAGACGGGATCCGCTCGGCGGGTGGAACCCCGGTGGAGTTTCCCGCCATCGGCATCGATGATGGGATCGCCATGGGGCATGAGGGAATGAAGTACCCACTGCCCAGCCGAGAGCTGATCGCGGACTCCATCGAGGCGATGACCGTGGCGCACCAGTTCGACGCGTTGGTGCTCATCACCAACTGTGACAAGATCACGCCCGGTATGATGATGGCTGCCGCCAGGTTGAATATCCCTTCCATCATCGTCAGCGGTGGGCCCATGCTCCCCGGAAAGAGCGATGGAGAGAGGTTCGATCTGTTCAAGCTGTTCGAGCTGACCGGTCAGTACATCGCCGGCCGAGCAACCGAGGACGAGATGGCCGGCCTGGAGGAGCTGGGATGCCCCGGTTGCGGGTCGTGCGCGGGGATGTTCACCGCAAACACCATGAACTGCATGGCAGAGGTGCTGGGACTGGCCCTGCCCGGTAACGGCACCATACCCGCGGTGCATGCGGCTAGGCTCCGGCTGGCGAAGAGGGCAGGGGCCCGGATCATGGAGCTGCTGGAGAAGGATATCAAGCCCAGGGACATCCTCACCAGAGAGGCCTTCGAGAACGCCGTTGCCGTGGATATGGCGCTGGGTGGGTCCACCAATACGGTACTCCATCTCCCTGCTATTGCCTACGAGGCCGGCGTCCCCCTTGAGCTGGAGGTCTTCGACAGGATCAGCCACAGGACCCCGTACATCTGCTCCATGACACCCGCCGGGAAGCATTTCGTCGTGGACTTGGACGAGGCCGGGGGGATACCCGCGGTGATGAAGGAGCTGAGCAAGAAGGGGCTGATCCATGAGAGCCCCATCACCGTCACCGGGAGGACGGTAGGAGAGAACCTGGCCGAGGCCCGGGTGCTGAACCGTGAGGTGATCCGGCCGGTGGAGGAACCGTACCGACCCGAGGGCGGGATTGCGATCCTGTTCGGGAACCTGGCCCCGCAGGGTGCGGTGGTGAAGGCTGCCGCAGTGGATCCCTCCATGCTCAAGAGGCAGGGCGTGGCGAAGGTCTACGACTCGGAGGAGGCCGCCTTTGCCGACATGATGGCTCGGAAGATCGAGAAGGGCGATGTGGTGGTAATCAGGTACGAGGGTCCTAAGGGCGGGCCCGGGATGCGAGAGATGCTGGTTCCAACCTCCACCATCGCGGGGATGGGTCTGGACAAGGATGTGGCCCTGATCACCGACGGGAGGTTCTCTGGGGCTAGCCGTGGGGCCTCCATCGGCCACGTGTCGCCTGAGGCGGCGGAAGGCGGGCCGATAGCCCTCGTCCGGAACGGCGATATCATCGAGATCGACATTCCCAACAGGCGGCTGGAGCTGAAGGTGCCGGACGAGGAGCTGGCGCGGCGGCGAGCGGAGTGGAAGAAGCCTGCTCCCAAAGTGACGACAGGCTATCTAGCCCGTTACGCCGCACTTGTCACCTCCGCCGCTAGCGGGGCGGTGCTAAAGGTGCCCGACGCGCTGAGGTAGGGTCACTACTGCCGGTGCTTCGGACTCGAGGGCGGTCGTGGGACCGCCCTCGAGTCTTCTTTCCGACGGGAGGCAACTGTGGCGAGCCCCATGTGTAGCCAGAAGAGCCCAACCATGTGCGGGAAGACAATATTGACATAATAATGATCCAGCAGTCCAGCCGCTGCGGCCGCCAGCAGTGGGGCGGCCACGGTCGCCAGCAGGCTCTTCTCGTCGTCCGTCCGCGAGCGAACCCATGCCTGGCCCAGGTGCCACGCCTGGAGTGCAAGCACCAGCAGGAAAGCCCCCAGGCCCAGCAGACCCATCTCCTGGCCGATCAAGAGATACATGCTGGAGACCCCCAGGAAGAGGTCGATGGATGGGGTGTTTCCAAAACCTATCCCAAACCAGGGGTAGCGTGCCACGGTGGTGAGGGCATTGTGGTACTCGTCCAGCCGCATCAGCGCTGCGCGGTCCTGGAAGGTGACACCCGAGACGAGCCGCTCAACCAATAGCCTCGACTGTGGCAGGAGCAGCACCGCGAGGACTCCGGCCAGCAGGGCCAACAGGAGTCGCCTGTCACGGAGAACGGCGATGGCGAAGGCCGCCACCACGAACCCTCCGAGGGCGCTCCGGGAGTGGGTCAGCAGGAGAGCTGCCAGCAGCGGAGGGAGCATGAGCGCCAGGGTCCGCTTGGGCAGCACGGGCGAGGCGGATGCAAGCTGGGCGAAGAGGAGGGAGGCCGTCATCATCAGCAGGCCTCCCAGCACGTTGGGGTCCACCGACGTACCTATGGCGCGCAGGACGTCGGAATCGGCGATGGGGCGCAGCACCCCGGGGCCGGTTGGGTAGCCCAGGAAGCCTAGAGACGAGAGCGCTCCAGTGGCCATCTCCTCCGGCAGGTACAGGATGATGAGAGCCACGGCAGCGGCGGCCGTGCCTGCCCAGAGCAGAGCGGCAATAGCACGGCGAAGCTGCCCCACGGAACGGACGCAGTTCAGGACGCTGAAGAACAGTAGTGTGCTGTTGATGCTCTTGAGGAATAGGCGGAAGCGCTCAGGGGATATCTGGTAGGTCAGGCCGAGGGTGAAGGAGACCACCGCGAGTCCCAAGTAGAGGAGGATGGCGCTGTCGAGGGCGCTGCCCTCCGGGAGGTGTCTGGTGAGAAGCACCCGCAGGAGCCAGGAGGCCAGCAGGGATGTGACGATGACATCGATAAGGGTTGGGTTGAAGGCCATTCTCGTCGGTATGACGGCGAAGGGCAGGAGGCTCGCCGCAGCAATGAAGGCCATCACGCCCAGCTCAGGCGATGCCAAGATCGCGCCCGCCAGTACGGCCACAACCATCAGCGATCCCAGCTGAACGGGGTCGCCGACGGCAGCCCAGAGTCCGACCAGTGCACCACCAGCTGCGGCGACGAGGGCTGCACGCCGCGACGAGAGAACAGCGTGGATCATGTGCCGGGGCTGAAGCATG
>Ga0334722_10006128_pt1 | contig 11968 bp, 13 predicted proteins | sample C3_bottom_MG_FD_207210 | JGI IMG/M metagenome (GOLD analysis project Ga0334722, IMG submission 207210) | Sediment microbial communities from Yellowstone Lake, YNP, Wyoming, USA - C3_bottom | ecosystem: Environmental > Aquatic > Freshwater > Lake > Sediment | place: USA: Wyoming | collected...
GCTGGGATTCAACGGGTTCAAGACCGACGCCGGGCTGAACGACACGGACGAGAACTACTACAAAGAAGAGTGGCGGTTGTTCATGTTGAACGGCACTTCGCCCTGGAACAACCAGCTAACCTGGGACCAGCTCAAGCAGGCCGGCGTCTGGATTGAGACCGGCGCAACGGGCGGCACCCAGTACGACAAGCACCTTCTCACCAAGACGTTTGGAGCAACCGACACCATCAGCTCGGTCGCCGCCGGCACCCAAACCGTCTACCTGGTCAAGAACGCCGCAGGAACCGTACTGGGCATCGCCAACGGTCCGACCATGGCCGTCGCCGAGGTCTACAAAGTGGGCTTCGCCACCGAGTCGCGCCGCGGCCAGTTCTGGTCGCCGACGATGAACAGCTACTTCACCGGTGCGAAGTTGATGGGCACCCAGAGTGTCGCCGCCGACGTGCGGTTCCACCCGCTGCCCTACTACCTGCCCCCGGAGGACGCGCCGAACGCTTCGTTCCCGCTCTACTTCACCTCTTGGAAAGAGGTCGAGCACACCCATACCCGCACCTTCAATAACGACTACCTGATGGAAATGAAGGGCGAGAACAAGCTGCTCGTTCACCCGACGGTCGCGGCTGCCAAGGGGTTGTCCGAGGACGACTGGGCCTTCGTCCAGACTGCCTACGGAATGCTCCGCGTGCGAGTGCACCTGACCGAGGGCATCCAGCAGGACACGGTGGGCTTCGTCCGTGGCTTCGGCCATTGGGCACTCGGAGAGCTGGCCAAAGGCAAGGGGGCGCACGACGGCTGGCTGCTGCCGGGGAAGGCCGAGATTCACTCGGGCCAGGCGGTTCACAAGGAAGTCGCCTGCCGCATCTACAAGGCATAACCTGGAGACCAAGACATGGCCCAAAACGGCTGGCACGTGAACATCAGGAACTGCATCGCCTGCCGCGGCTGTGAGGCCGCGTGTAAGCAGGAGTATCGGTTGCCAATGGGTGTCAGGCGCCGGCGAGTGATCGTGCAGGAGGGCACGTCCGGCAGTCCGGCCACGCCTTACCGCCGCCACATCACCATGGCATGCATGCACTGCGCTTCCCCGGCCTGCGCCACCGCGTGCCCGGTCGGGCGCTACTGGAAGGACGACACGACGAACGCCGCGCTGCGCACCGCTTTCGGGATGAGCGGCAACGCGCCCACGGGCCTGGTGCTCATCAAGCCCTCGAAGGCCGACGACCCGGTCAACGGCGTCGATTGCATCCACTGCAAACGGTGCATCTCGGCGTGCCCCTACGGAGCGCCGCAGTTCGACCAGAAGAACCAGTACACGGACAAGTGCACCGGCTGCTACCACCGCCTCTTCAACGCCAGCCTCCCGGCCGCGCGGCGAAAGCCCGCCTGTGTCGTCACCTGCGCGGCGCTGACGCTGAACTTCGACGACCTGGCAGTCATCGACTCGGGCGCCGGCACGGGGGCCTATGGAACTGCGGCCAAGTTGACCTCGGCTCCGACCGGCGCCAAGGAGATCGCTGACCCGACCCTTACCAACCCGTCGGTGAGGTTCAGCCCGTGATGCGCCTCGAGGATCTGCGGGACGCCTGTCATCTGTTGGGCGGCCTGCTGCTCGACGGTGCCAACGTCCCGATGCTGGAAGAGGTCCGTAGCCGCGGCGAGGCCAAGCGCCTGGGCGGCGCGGCCCATGGGCCACTTGGGGACCGCCTCGAAGCAATGCATGCGGGCCTAGAGGCGGACTCCGCGGCTGAGCTCGCAGCGGAGTACACCCGGCTCTTCCTTGCCAACGGAGAAGGCGGCGCGCGCTCGAAACTGCCGGTTCCGCCCTGGGAGGACTGCTATGTCGACCGGGGAGAGCGAAGCGTGCACGGAGAGCGAAGCCTCGCCGCGTTCAAGGCCTACGTGGACGCGGGACTGGGCTTCGCCGGCATGAAGGGCGCTCCGTCGGACCACATCGGGCTAGAACTGTGCTTCGTCGCTGCACTGCTCGACGAGGAGGCTCGGGGCGCGCGGGACGAAACGGCTCGACGCTCCTTCGTCAACGGGCACCTGGGGACGTTCGCCGAGAGCCTGGCTGCTACCCTCGTCGACTCGGCCCGACGGCCTTTCTGGAGCGAGCTCGGCAAGGCGCTTTCGGCACTCCCTCGCGCGATACAGCCTGCCGGAGAGCAGCGCGTCGGAGCTTGAGGGAATAGCCAATGGGAAGACTGGGCGTTTGGGAACTGCTGATCATCTTCGCCGTGCTCCTCTTGCTGTTCGGCGGGGCGAAGCTGCCCCAGCTGGGCGCATCCCTCGGTTCGGCGATTCGAAACTTCAAGAAGGGCTTCGAGGACCAGTCCCCCTCCGAAGTGGCCGAGGGGCAGGCGAAGGACGACGCCAAGTCCTGAGGCACCACGGGCCTGCTACCGTGCTCCTTCGAAGTGAATCCGCGCCGCTATAGCCGTCAAGTGCCGCTCCCAGGCCTCGGGCACGACGGCCAGGCGCGCATTCAGAGCGCCCGCGTTCTCTGTGTGGGCGTGGGCGGGCTCGGCTGCCCCGCCTCTCTGTACCTCGCGGCAGCCGGCATCGGCACCCTGGGCCTCGTCGACCCGGACGTGGTTGACCTGTCGAACCTGCAGCGCCAGGTCCTCTTCGCCGAATCCGAGGTCGGCCTCTCGAAGGTCGAGGCCGCGGGCCGCAGGCTCTCGGCGTTGAACTCCGAGGTACGCCTCGTGCTCCACCCGGAAGCGCTCTCCGCCGCCAACGCGCTGAGCCTCTTCGGTGGCTACGACATCGTCGTCGACGGAACGGACAACTTTGCCGCCAAGTTCCTCATCAACGACGCGGCGGCCCGGCTCGGGCTTCCAGTCGTCCATGGAACGCTCTCCCAGTTCGAAGGACGAGTCTCGGTCTTCTGGGCGAAGCACGGCCCCTGCTATCGGTGTCTGTATCCGAAACCGCCACGCAGTCTCATCCAGAACTGCGCAGAGGCCGGCGTGTTGGGGGGCGTGGCAGGCATGGTCGGCTCGATTCAGGCCATCGAGGCGCTCAAGCTCGCGGCAGCTCCCGGCGTTGCGCCAGGCCCGCTGCGCACACTCTTGGGCAGGCTGCTCATCGTGGACACGGGGACGATGGAGACGAGCATCTTCCCGGTCCAGAAGAGCTCGACGTGCCCCGTGTGCTCGCGCCCGCCTGAGTCCGTTGTCCTCGAGGATCTGCCTGCTGCCTGCACCGCAAGCGCCGCCTGCCAGGCATCCGAGACGTTGTCGGCGGGCGAGCTCGCCGCGCGCCTTGCCGACTACACCCTCATCGATGTTCGCGAACCGGACGAATGGAGCCGGGGCCACCTCGCAGGCTCTCTCAACTGGCCGTTGTCGCGGCTACAGCGTGGTGAATGGCCCGACCTCGGCGCCTTGGCCAGGCCCGGCCTCGTCTACTGCCAGGCGGGGATTCGGTCGGCGCGCGCTCTCGAGCTGCTCCGGCCCCATGCGCCACCCTTGCGGCACCTCACGGGTGGTCTCAACGCGTGGGGCGGAGCGCTGGTGTCGTCACCCTCCGCGTGAGCCCTTGGACTCCCATGAGTCGCTCCCATTCTGCGGGGGTGTTGCAGTTCGCGAATTCCTTCGCGAAGTCCTCGGGCAGAGGAACCGCCTGAGCGCAAAGTCGCGCCAGCATGCTGCGCATCGAACCCGCTCGTCCTTCCGACCCAACCACAAGAAGCTCCTCGACTACCGCGCGTACCTGCGAAGTCGTCCGCAGCACCACAGGCATTTCGTAGCCTGCGAAGGTCGCCGCGGCGGCGCCGGCACTCTCCGTGAGGAGTCTCGAGATGAGCTGGGGCGAGACAAGGGGCATGTCCACCGGCAAGACGACCAGCCGGCGGTCGGGGAAGGCGGCGATCGCCGCGTCGAGTCCCGCCAACGGCCCTCTTCCCGGGGCGCGGTCGGGCAAGCAACGGACTCCAGGCTGGTCCTTCCCGCTCACCCACACTTCGGCCTCAGGGTCCCCCAGGTGCTCGAGCGTACGAGTCAGCGTTTGAACCGCCCGAGCGAGCAGCGTCACCCCTCCCAGCTCAAGGTTCGCCTTGTCCCGTCCCATTCGCGTCGAGCGGCCCCCCGCCAATACCAACCCGACCGTGCGCACCGAGTTCGTGTCCGCGGAGCCACTCGCTGTCGCCGCTCTCATAGTGTTCCTTCTTCCAGATAGGGACCCGGACCTTCAGCTGCTCGAGTACGTAGCGCGAGGCCTCATAGGCCTCGGAGCGATGGCCGCTGCCGACGGCGACGATGACGCTCGCCTCGCCCACTAGAAGTCGCCCGGTTCGATGCGCGACCTCTAGGCGCAGGGCCTCGCCCCACCTCGTGCGCGCCTCCAAACAGATGTCCCGAAGTGTTCTCTCCGCCAGAGGCCCAAACGCGTCGTAGCTGACCGCCACCACCTTCCGGCCGAGGTTGTCGTTGCGCACGACACCCACGAACAGCAACTGCGCCCCGTGCGTTGCGTCCGACAGGCGTCCCAGAACCTCCACAGCATCGAGCGGCTCGGGCGCCACCCTAACGTGAGCGAACTCGTCCATGGCGCTCAGCCTCCGCAGACGGGCGGCAGAATGGCAACCGACGCTCCGTCCGAAAGCACCGCCCAGTCGTCGAGCACGGCGGCCTCCGTGGCGAAGACAGACTCCCCGACGAGTTGGTCCTCAGCGAACTCCGGGTGCAGTGCCTTGAGCTTCGAGACCAACGCGCCGCGCAAAGCCGGCAACCCGCCCGCGGTCGGAAGGTCCAACTCCAGGCGCGACCCGTCGCCATACTTCCTGAACGAGCCGAACAGCCGCACGGTCACTCTCATTTCAGGCATCCCATCTCATTCGAGGTCCACTCCACCGCCGACGGCAGGAGCGGCAGCACGTCGACGCTCGCCCCTTCGGGCAGCGTGGCGCCCTGCTCGGGCAACACCACCCACCTATTGGAGCGAAGGAGCGGACTCACCATGAATGACGCCTGCCCTGGCAACACCCTCACCCGCAGTCCCATTGGACTGGCCAGAAGGCTCGCCTTGTAGAAGCAGCGCAGTCCCTCGGGCTTCGTTACCCCGGCCGAGAGCTGGGCCTTCACCGGCGACTCTTCTGACTCACCCGAAATCGCCCGCAGGTATGGCTCGACGAAGAAACGCAACGCCACGGCCGTGGCGATGGGATTGCCTGGCATGCCAAACACTGAGGGACCGCCTGCCAGTTCGGCGAAGAGGACCGGCTTCCCCGGCCGAATCGCCACCTTCTGGAAGCAAACGGCGGCGCCCACGGCCTCGAGCGAGGCGAGGACGAAGTCGAACTTGCCCATTGAAATGCCGCCGGTGACCAGCACCACGTCGGGCTTCAACTCGAGCGCGCGGGCGAAGAGGCCCGCGAAATGCGCGGGGTCGTCGGCCACCACGCCAAGGAAGCGGGCCTCGGCGCCACAGAGCGGCAGCGCGGCGAGCAGGTATGGGGTCGTGGAGTTGCGAATTCCTCCTGGCGGCAGGTTGCGCTCGGAGTGGTCCATGAGTTCTTTCCCGGTGGCGATGACCGCCACGAGGGGGCGCGCGGCCACGGAAATCTGCACCACGCCGAGGCTCGCCAGCGCCATGACGTGCTCGGGCCGCAAGCGTATTCCAGGCGTCAGCACCGGGCAGCCCAGGGCGAAATCCTCCCCCCGTCGCCGGACGTTGTCGCCGCGACCGACCGGGCGCCGCAGCTGAACCCACTCGGCCTCGCCGGTTGTTCGCCTACGCACCTCGACGTCTTCGAGCTTCACGACCGAGTCGAACCCGCCCTGCGGAATCGGCGCTCCAGTCATGATTTCCACCGCGCCCGCGCTTGCCTCTTGCTGAGGTACCGCGCGGTCTCCGGCAGCGACGAGCCCCTGGACGCCGAGCCGCACCGGGTGGTCAGGGCCAGCATCACGGGTCGCCTCGGCCCGAAGAGTGAAGCCGTCCATTGCGGAGTTGTCGAAGGGCGGCACCGCCTCGGGGCTCGAAACCCCTTCGCGCACGACCCTGCCAACGGCTGCAGCGAGCGCTACCCGCTCGCTCAGAACCGCCCGCCGCGTCGCGGCCTGGCGAAGCTTGCCAAGCGCATCCGAGTACAGAATCATGACCGTTGCTCGCGGGCTGTGGCCGCCCGGCTGGGTGCCGCCTGTCGAGCCTCTTCTCGAAACCGCCGCACCCGGGCGAGCACCCACTCGGCTGCAACACCCGTCGCGAGGACCCACAACATGTTCCGGGTCGCCAGTGCGGCGACAGCCGCCGCGACGAGCTTCCCCTTGCCACCGGAAGCGCTCCACGTCGGTCTGGCCAAACCCAGGTGGAACAGGCCGGTGGCCACCAACAGACTTGCCAGCAACACCGGGGGAAAGCGCAGCGCCAGGTCGCCACCCAACCACTGTGCTGCTGCAAGGGCCACCAGGGTCGCTCCCACGAGGGCGTTCGCCGCCCAGTGGGTTGCTCCTCCGCGAACGTGGGCCGTGAGCCCGCCCGAACCGTGACAGAACGGGAGCCCACCCACTGCTGCGCTGGCGAGGTTCCCCACACCAATCGTCCGGAGCAGCGCCCTGTGGGTGACGCGCCTGGCGGCAGGGCCGAAATAGCGGTCGGCGGCGCTCTTCGTCCCGACGACTGAGTTCGCGAGCGTCAGCGCCAGTTGCGGCAACACGAGCGAGAGGACCATCGTCCAACGAAGGCCCTCGTGGACCACGCTCGGCACCGCGGCGCCGCTCGTCGCGGGAGGGGCTACCACGGCGAGCACCAACCCCGCGGTGGCCACAAGCCCCAGCACGGGCAACTTCGTCAGACGCGGCGACAGCACCATCGAGGCCGCCAACATCCAGACCGCCCAGCTCTGGTCGTACTTCGCGCCCTGAAGCACCAGGACCACACCCAACCCCAGTTGGAGCCCGTGCACCAAACTCACTGGCACCCGCGCCGCCAAGCAGTCCACATCCAGAGCGCTCGCAGCCAGACACAACAGGGCTAGCACGACCGCTGCGAGCCGTACCTCACCGCTCGAGGCTCCCACGGCGAGCGCCGCGATGGCGATGGACTTGAGCGGCTGAATCGACATCGGCACGCGGTACACGGCCGCCGCAAAGAAGTAGGCGCCACCGGCGCTTGCGAGAAGGATGGGCCCCGAGAAGCCACCAACAACGCTCATTGCGACGAGCAGCGGGAAGAGCACTGCTCCGTCGGCGAATGCTCCGACGAAGTTCCCCAACACGGACTGAAGGCGCGCCGCGACTTCAGCCCCCGATGGCGGCAAGGCTTGCCGTGCTTCCATACCGGCCCTCATTCAGGTGGTGCGCCACCGGCTTGCGCAGGATGAGGCGCTGGACTGCGTCGATCAACTCCTCGCGCTGGTGGGGTGACTGCAGCAAGGGCCGCAAGGAGAAGTCGGCCTCGCCGAACAGGCACAGGCGAAGGCCTCCCTGACTCGACACGCGCAGGCGGTTGCATGATTGGCAGAAACCAGAAGAGTACGGCGCGATGAGGCCGATGCGCCCGGGATGTCCCGGACGGGTGAACTCCTGCGCGGGCCCGTCGCACTCGCCGCGTGGGGCTGGCGTCCAACCGGCATCGGCGAGCCTTCGGGACAGAATCGGGGAAGGCAGGTGGTGCTGCTCGAAAAGCGCCCCGTTGTCTTTCGTGCGCATCAGCTCGATGAAGCGAACGGTGACGGGCTCTCGGCTCGTCCAGTCCAAGAACGCGGCAAAGTCCTGCTCGTTGATGCCCTTCATCAAGACCGCGTTCACCTTGACCGTGTCGAAGCCGGCAGCGAACGCGGCGTCGATTCCCTTGAGCACTCCGCAGAGGCGCGCGTGACCGGTCGTGCGGAAGAAGCGTTGGGGGTCCAGGCTGTCCACACTGACGTTCAACGCCGTGACGCCCGCCTCGCGCAATGGAGCGGCCAGTTGCTGTAGCCGCCAACCGTTGGTCGTGAGCGCCACCTTGCGGATGCCGGGCACGCTGGCCACCGAGCGCGCGAGTTCGAGGATATCGCCTCGCACGGTGGGTTCGCCCCCGGTGAGCCGGACCTTCCAGAAACCAAGTCCCGCGAAACCACTCACCAGGTTGCGGACCTCTGCCACAGACAGCGCGGGAAGCGCGCCTGGCCGCGCCCGATGGCCCTCTGGGAGGCAGTAGACGCAGCGGAAGTTGCAGTGGTCAGTGACTGACAGTCGCAGATACTCGAACTGCCGTCCTTCTACATCGCGCAGCAGGCCCATCGAACGTCCTTTCCAAACTGGGAGGTCGCGCCGTTTCCAGCATCGACCCTGGTGGCCGGAAAACTCTCCGGTCACGGCCTGATGCCCCTGCCGCTGAACGCGGTTTAGGACCCCAGGCTCGGATCGCGGCGGAGACTACGTCTGACGTCGTGCCGTTGTCACGATTCCTGCACACCCCATCGAGTCCCCGAACGAAAGGAACTCCGATGTCGTCGCTACCTCAAGCCACCGACCCTTCTGCTCCGCCCCCGACCTGGCGAATCTCCCTCGACCTTCTCGACGCCAACCCACACCAACCTCGGCGCGAGATGGACGAGGCTGGGCTCGCCGAATTGGTCGCCAGCATCCGCGACCACGGGCTGCTGCAGCCCATCACCGTGCGGCGGGTGCCCGGTGGCCGGTACCAGGTCATCGCCGGACACCGCCGTCTCGAGGCATTCCGGCGGCTACTGGCCGAGGCCAAGAGCGCTGGGGCGGGCGCCGCGGAGCAGTTCCGCACCGTCCCGGCGCACGAGAAGTTCGACGTCACCGACGAAGAGATGGCGCTCTTCGCGCTCATCGAGAACCTCCAGCGCGACGACCTCTCCCCGCTCGACGCGGCGCTCGGCCTCGTCCGCTTCCAGGAGGCCCACGAACTCTCGACCGAAGCGCTGTGCAAGCGCACCGGGCTCGAGCCAGACCGTGTGAAGCGTCTGCTGCGCCTCGCCCGCGCCCCCAGCGTCATCCAGGATGCCTGCCATCACGGCGTGCTGGTCGACCAGGTCGATGAACGCGGCGCCGTGAAGCTGCTCCCCTCGGGCAACCCCAAGCACGAGCGCAACCGCCTGGACCTCATGGCGGCGCTGGAATTCTCCAAGCTGCACGCCCACGCCATGAAGTCTGCCCCCAAGAAGGCGGATGACCGCACCGCGCGCGCCATCCAGCGGGCCCTGTCCGAGCGCTGGAGCTTCCGCCGGGTGCAGGCCTTCTGCCGAGCGGCGCTGACCGGCGCCGATGGCGGCGCTCAGGAGGTCGGGCAGCCTGGGCCGGGCGCGCCACCGCCCCTGTTCACCGACGGAGCCGAGCTTCGAATCCGCCGGGCCCGGCTTCGGGCCGCGGCGCCAGAGCAACGCGCGGCCCTGCTGGAGCTGCTGAAGGGGCTGGTCAAGGAGCTGGCGGCATGAAGGCGCTCTCGGCCGGGGCAACGTCGCTCCAGGTGTCGAATCCCTTGTCTACCTGCCCGTCTTCCTGCGTGTCGGTCCGGGCTCTCCACCTGGCGGCGCACCCGGTTCGACATGCGCGCCGACAGCTGGCGTTTCGTAACCATGGATTCCGGCAGCCCCCTCGCCCCACCACCGGGAAGCGGTCTCGCGGGTGTCATTCCATCCTCGCCCGAACCGACCACCCTCTCACAACGACTGTGAGAGTGAGAGGGTGGTCGGTTCAGGCTCTTGAGTGAATTTCAGAGAGAGAAGGTGGTGGGGCGAGGGGGAATGAAGGGGAACCTGAGTGGAGATGATTTTGAAGAGGCAGTTCTTCAGAGAGGTTTTTGAAGTTCAGTGGTTTGGCAGGTAGGGAAAGGAATTTGAAAATGGAAGCGGGCGCGACCGAGGCAGCGGGCGTTGTGCCGGTGGCCAGTGGACGTGCGAAGCCGCCGACGGCAGCGAAGCTGACAGACCGGGACCGGGACATCCTGGGGCTGCTTGTGCTGGCGAGGTACTTGACGGCGGCGCAGGTGCATCGGCTGGCGTTCGACGGGAAGAACTTGTCGCTGGCGTACCGGCGGTTGTTGAAGTTGTCGAAGGAGAACGGGCAGCCAGCGTTCGTCGAGCAGCGTTTCTTCCGGACCTACGACGGGAACCGCGTTGCCGTCTGGGCGCCGACGCCGCATGCGATGCCGGCGGCCGTGAGGAGGGCCGGCGGCGAGCTCCCGGAGTTGCCGAAGCACGAAGTGGGCGCGCAGTTCCTCGAGCACCTCGTCCAGTTGAACGAACTGCTGGTCGTGCTCTGGTGGACCTCCAGCCGATGCCCGAAGGCAGTCCACCCTGCCCTTCGGTGGATTCCCTCAGACCGAGTACGACTCCCCTGGGGCGAGTACGAAATGCGCGAAGGGCGGGTGCAGCAGCGCGTCATCCAGCCAGACGCAGTCCTCGAGCTGCCTGGGCAGCGACGCCGCTACTTCCTCGAGTGCGAGATGGGGACGCAGCCCCTCTCACCGGGGCCCGGCAACGCGCAGGGCGCGACGCTGTCCAAGGCCGAGCGCTACCACGCCTTCCTCACCACCTTCTCGGGCGCCGGCTTCCGTGACACGTACTACTCGGTCCAGTACCCCGACGGCTTCTCGCCGGAAGTCCTCTTCCTGGTGCTGACGCCGGGCCGGGCGTCGTCGGTGAACGCCGTGCTTTCGACGTGGGGCGAGAAGGCCATGGGCCCTCGGCGCAGCTCGATGCGCGCGCTGACGTTCGAGGCGGCGGCCACAGAGTTGCGCAAGCTCGCGGGCCTTCCGGCGCTGCCTCCGCGAGGGCCGGACAAGGCGCCTCGAACACCGGCGGTGGTGCGAGCCGCGGCGACGTTGACTCCGGCGGAGGTCGTGCTCCTGCGCCAATGTCTCTGGGAATGGGTGGTGTCGCTCAAGCGCGCTCGGGCCGTCTTCCGCGAACTCCAGCGCGCGGACCTGCCCCCATACCCCAAGAGCTACGACGCCGTCCGGGACTTGCTGGAGCGGATGTCGGCGACCGGCTCGCCCTGAGTAGCGAATACCCGGTGCCGCGGAGCGACCTGGGCGGGCCCGGGCGACGCGGCCGGGGACTCGTGCCTTGCGGTCGGTCCCTCGCTACAGGCCGAACTCGGCCATCTTCTTCTTCAAGGTGTTGAACGCCAGCCCCAGCGCGTAGGCCGCATGCGTCTTGTTGCCTCCCGCGGCACGAAGCGCCGATTCAACCTCCCCACGCGTCAGGTCCCCGGGGCGCTTTCGGGTTGCCGCGGCCTCCGGCACAGTGCGACGGCGCTCGACCCGCGGCCCCTGGACGCTGGACTTGGCCTCAGCCGGTTTGGCCGCGCCGAACGCGTCCCGACGCTCGGAGAGATAGACCGCGAACTCCTGGACGCCGAGCACCAGGCTCCGGCTCTCAAGCCCGTCGTTCAGCTGCTCCGCCCACCGCCGGTTTGCCACGACGCGGACGGTGGTCAGTAGCTCACGAACCTCGCCCGGCCAGGGCTGGTCCGTGAGGTAGGCGAGCGCGTCCTGTGACAACTCCGCGTGCAACTGCTGCTCGGCCGAAAGCTGTTCGAGGACGAGTGCCACCAAAGCGGGGATGTCCTCCCGTCGGTCCGCGAGGCTCGGAACGATGATGATTTCCCCTGCAAGCCTCTGCGCGAGATCCCTGCGAAGCTCCGACTCTTCAAGGCGCTTCTTCGAGGCCGTGATGAGGCGGAACTTCGGTCTTGGACGCCCCTTCGCCGCCGGGGCCCCCAAGGGCAGGAGGTCACCCTTGCCCTCCAACAGGTTGAGCAAGAACACCTGCGCTTCGGGGACAAGAGACTCCACCTCGTCCAGGAACAGCGTGCCTCCATCTGCCTGGAACAGCTTCCCCTGGCGAGCCTCGACCGCTCCGGTGAACGCGCCTTTGACGTGGCCGACCAGTTCACTGGCGAGGTGGATGCGGTCGCCGGAGAGGTGGCCGCAGTTAATATCGACGTAGTCGCCCTTGCGCTGGCTCAGGTCGTGGATTCGATTCGCCACGAACGTCTTCCCTGAGCCC
>Ga0334722_10006130_pt1 | contig 11966 bp, 8 predicted proteins | sample C3_bottom_MG_FD_207210 | JGI IMG/M metagenome (GOLD analysis project Ga0334722, IMG submission 207210) | Sediment microbial communities from Yellowstone Lake, YNP, Wyoming, USA - C3_bottom | ecosystem: Environmental > Aquatic > Freshwater > Lake > Sediment | place: USA: Wyoming | collected...
GTCATCGTGATGGGGATCGGGGGCTTCCAGCCGGCCGCCAGGAGCTTCGAGATATCCGCCTTCTCGACTGGCATGACGAGCTTTCCGTCTCCATCGCGCAGCGTGACGGCCGGCTCGCGGTCTGGAATCGAGACCGTGTCGACCAGATGGCGGCCTGAGGGCGACAACTGGACCGCGTGATCGCCGGAATCCGGTGTCAGTGCGGTGTCGCCGGTTCCGTCGAGACCGATGCGGTACACATGCCGGAAGTACGGGTTCTCGCCCTTGACGCGTCCCTGCGCCACGAACCACACCGTCCTCGTCTTCTCGTCGATCCTGAGCACCTGCATCACCGGACCGTCGCCCTTGGTGATCTGGTGCCTGAGCGCGCCCGTCGTCAGATCGTAAAGATAGAGATGTCCCCAGTTGTCGCGATCGGAATACCAGATCACTTCTTGCGAGGCCCAGAGAACACGCCATCCGGCCCGGGCCTCGTACTGCGTCTTGACCGTCTCGTCGAACACCGTGCGCACGGTACCTGTAGCGACGTCGGCGACACGCACAGTCGCCTGCTTGTGATCACGCGACACCGAGGCGAACGCGAGCTGTCTGGCATCCGGACTCCACTGCAGATCGGCGAGCGAAATGTTGTCGCCAAGCGTCGCGCGATGATAGTCGGGCGGCAGTTTCAGGCGCGTGACTGTTCCCGAGTCCACGTCGATGATGACCCTGTGCATCATCGCCATCACCGGGTCGCCGGGCAGCGGAAACTTCGAGGTGCGCAGCGTCGGATGGCCCACTGGATTGGTGGGCGTGTTCACCAGGTACATCTCGCCCACCTCACGCTCGTCCTGCTGAAAGGTGGCGACTTTGGCCGAGTCAGGGGACCAGAGCACAATCGCGCGATCGCTGCTGCTCCAGCCGGCGTTGTCGGTGGCATAACCGAAGTACTTCACGCCGTCCTTGGTGAGCTGGCGCTCCTGGCCTGTGGCGACGTCGCGCACCCACAGGTTCCAGTCGCGAATGAAGACCGCGCGCTTGCCGTCTGGCGACGTGACGGCAAGGTCGGCGGCACCGCCGCGACCTCCGCGGCCTCCGGCTCCCCTTCCACCAGCACCACCACCACGCCCCGCCGTCGCCGCTCCGGCGGCGCGACAGGCGGCGCCAGCGACATCGCACGACCAGCGGCGTGCCTCCATATTGAATGAGATGCTCTTGCCGTCGGCCGACACGTCGAGCGCATCCAGCGTGAGACGGAGCGCGTCGTACTTGCCGTTGGCGGCGGCTGACAGCGCCGCGGCCACCTTCGCGTGATCGAAGAGCGGCACGCGCGTGCGGCTGATTGGATTGACCAGGACGTACTCACCCCCCGTGGCGGTGGAGCTTCGGTACCAGAATCGCTCGTCGGGCAACCAGTTGGCCGCGACCACTCCCCCGACCACGAGCGGGGTGACGGCGGGGCCGAGCATCCGCTCGGCGCGGGCATAGTCGGCGGTCGTTATCTGTCGCAGCGCGGCGCCGCCTGCGGGCTGCGCATGGCCTGGCACAACAGCGATGCAAGCAGAGAACGCCATGACAAGCGCGGGTACCGATCCTCGAGCAACACGTGATGGCATAGAACAACTCCAGGGTTAGCACGCCATCATATCTGCATACGTGTCGGCGTCTGGCGCGATCGTTGTACGAGGACATGTCTCGAATTGAGACGGTCCCGCGCAGGCAGAATGCCTCGTTAATGGACATAACGTGGCGCAAATGTGTCTCAAAACGGGACACTTCCGGCTTTTGTGTCTTTTTCTGTTGCACTAGTTCTCAGTTGTCGTATGTTTACTTCTGTCTTCGCTCCTCGACGTTTAGGGGCAAACCGGCCGTCTCGTTGGTCAGAACGGGAGGGCTGGCAAGTTAACGCGCTGGCGCGGAGCCCCCAGCACGTTCGCGCGAGAACCGCTCAGTGTGGAGGCCAAACAATGAAGAAGCTCAAGCGACAGGTGGGCCTGTCGCTGGTCGAGGTGACCATCATGCTGCTCGTGCTGATGCTCCTCACCAGCGTGCTGGCTCCGTCAATCTGGGACTTCGTCCACGACGCACAGTGGGTGAAGGTCAAAGAAGACTGCGAAGCCATCGGCATCTCGTTCTCGCGTTTGACGCGGGACATCGGACCATGCCTGCGGAGGCACGCCGTCGACAAGTGCACGATCGGCGACAGGGTCGACATACTTGTGAGCGACGGTGCGTTGATGACGGACCAATCCGGCGCGGCATTCGCGAGCCCCAACATGAACACCGCCAAGTGGGACACCTATACTGGTGTTGCGGCTCACCACAACTGGGACTTCATGGCGGACCAGTTCATCACCAACATTCCCCAGTACAACACGCCATTTCAGAATTACCCCACCAGCTATCCCGTGGGTCCGTTGTTCGGTCTGGGTTGGCGCGGGGCATATCTGAGCCCGCCGCTCGGTCCCGATCCGTGGGGTTCGGCCTACTACGTGAACTCGGGGTTCTTTGCGGTCGCCAACGACGCCAACCACGGTGGTGAGGGAGACACACTGCGGTGGTGGGAGCGGGACGTGGTCTGCCTGTCGGGCGGTCCCAACCAGCAGATCGACACCTATTACGCCTTGGCGAGCTTGTACTTTGGCACTGAGCGCGCCGGCGACGACTACGTGTTCGTCATTTCGGGCAGCATGCGCTAAGCACGCCTCGGCTGGCCACATGACATGGGGTCGAGGCCCGCGCCTCGGCCCCGTTCTTTTTCTAGCATCCGCCGGCCCGAAAGAGGCCGTCCGCAAGATCAAGCCGCGTCTAGTGTGACGGGGACGATAGAATGGGCGCCACGCAGAGCGCCGTGTCAGATGCGGTCCCGATCATTGCCATACGCAGTTAGGACCCGGAAAGGAATAACCGTGTCATCTTGGCTGTCGAGGCGCCCGGATCGCAAGGCGCGAAACGCGAGAATACCGGGAGTATTTGAGCGTTGAGCAACGCTGCGAGGCGGGATGCATCGGCAGCCAGGATGGTATGGTTATTCCTTTCCGGGTCCTTAGGGCCGCGCGACGATAGGGTACCGCGTTGGGAGATCATCAATGATGCGCAAGCCAGCCACCTTTATCTTCGTCCTCGTCCTCGCAAGCCAGGCCGCGCTGGTTGCGGCGTCCAGATCGTTGCCAACGCCCGAGTCGGTCCTGGGATTCAAACCCGGCGCCGACAACAAGCTGGCGACTTACGACCAGGCCATCAGCTATCTGAAGAAACTGGCCGCGGCCAGCCCGTCAATCAGGCTCGTCGAAGCGGGAAAGACGACGCAGGGCCGCGTGATGTACTTCGCCCTCATCTCGACGCCGAAGAACCTCGACAGAGTCGATCGCTATCGTGAGATCGCCCAGCGTCTCGCGCATCCCCAGGGTCTTACCGACGACGAAGCGCGGAGGCTCGCGCGCGACGGCAAGGTCTTCGTGCACCTCGACGGAGGTTGCCACGCCACCGAGGTGGCCGGTGCGCAGATGACGCTGCAGCTCGCTTACGACCTGGTCAACCGGGCCGACGATCCGGGGATCAAAGAAATCCTCGATAACGACATCGTGATGCTGTGGCCGACGATGAACCCGGACGGCCAGCAGATGGTCGGCGAATGGCTCGCGAAGAACGCCGGGACGCCCTACGAGCAGTCAGGCCTGCCCAGGCTCTACCAGGAGTACGTGGGACACGACAACAACCGCGACGCGTACATGCTGAACATGATCGAGTCGCGCGTGATGGAGCATTTCTGGCGCCAGTGGGAGCCGAACATCGTCTATGTGTTCCATCAGTCGTCGCCGTTTCCGACGCGCATCTGGCTGCCGCCGTTTTCTGAACCGGTCGGCCTCGACGCTCCGTACCTGGTGTCGCGCGAGATCAACATGATCGGCATGGCCATCGCCAAGAGCCTCGAGGAACGGGGCCAGGTTGGCGCCACGCACATGGGACAGGCGTTTGACGCGTGGTATCCCGGCTACGTCGACTACGCGCCGGTGTTCAAGAACATCCCGGCATTCTGGACCGAGACGGCAGGCAACATGGCGGCGCCCCGCGAATACACGATCAACGATCTTCCCGAGAGTTATCGCGACTTGCGGCCGCAGAGTCTGTACTCGAGCCCGTGGCCGGGCGGGTGGTGGCGGCTCGGGGATGCGGTGGCGTACAACGAGACGGCGGCCATCTCGACCCTCGAGTTTGCGGCCAAGTATCGCGAGTCGCTGCTCTACAACCGCTATCAGGCGGGCCGCGATCAGATTGCGCTGGGCCGGAAGACTGCGCCGTACGCCTACATGATCCCCCAGGATCAGCGGGACCCGGTGGCAGCCGTCGAGATGCTTCGCCGGCTGGCGTTTGGCGGCGTTCGCGTGTCGCAACTCACCGCGCCGGTCACCATCGACAAGGTTGACTACGCGGCCGGCACCTGGGTGGTACCGACCGATCAGGAATTTGGCGCCATGGCGCGCGAGTTACTCAACGCGCAGAAGTACCCCGACCTGCGCCAGTACCCGGGCGGCCCGCCGATCAGGCCGTACGACGCGGCCGGATGGACACTGCCAATGCAGATGGGCGTCAGGACCACGGCGGTGACCAGCCCGCTGACCGACGAGATTCGCGGCAAGATGAAGATGCTTGGGGCGAAGCCGTCTCCCTCGACCAGGCCCACGCCCTACAACATGACCGCCGCTGCGGATCCGGCACCGTTCGACAGCGTGCCGGGCATTGGATTCGATTCGGATGCAACGGCGGCAGCCATCGTTCCACCGGCGGGCAGGACATCTGGCAGCGGCCCGGCCCTCGCCGTCGATCCCGCCCAGAACAACGCGTTCCGAGCCCTCACCCGCGCCTGGAAGCTGGGCGCCAGCGTGGCATTCGCTGCCGGCGCTCCAGGAAGCGGTGCACGCTACATCATCACGGGACTGCCCGATGCTGTTCAGGCCGACCTCGTCAAGTCGCTGGCACTCGTCGCGGAACGCACATCTGGTTCTGGCGTCGCGATGAAGAAGGCGCGCATCGGACTCTATCAACCCTGGACCGGCAGCATGGACGAGGGCTGGACGCGGTGGCTCCTCGAACAATACGGCTTCGAATTCGTCAGCCTCCATCCAGAGGATTTCAAGAATCCGCTTCGCGACAAGGTCGACAGCATCATCCTCGCTGATGACGCGCGGATTCCGGTTGACAGTGGCGCTCAGGCCACCGCGCGAGGAGGAGCCGGCGCAGCCGCGCCAGCGGCAGCGGCTGGTGCGGGCGCTCCGTCAGCAGCGGCTGGGGGCAGGGGCCAGGGAGGGCGCGGAGGTGGCGGCGGCCGCGCCGTCCGACCCGAGTACGCGTATGCACTGACGCCGGCCGACCTGCAGGCCTTTGAGGCGTTCGTCCGAGATGGAGGCACGGTGGTCTGCTTCAACTCGGCGTGCCGATTCGCCATTCAGCAGTTCAAACTCCCAGTCAAGAACGTCGTCGAAACCCTGAAGCCCGAGGAGTTCTTCCTGCGCGGATCCATCGTCAACGTGAAGACCGACCCGACCCATCCGGTGATGGCCGGTATGGCCGAGACTGCCGCGGTTTTTGTCGATGGCAGCCCCGTCTACGAGCCCCAGGTGGGATTCAGAGGAACGATTCTGGCGAAGTATGCCGATGCCGGGTCGCCACTCCTGTCCGGTTATCTGATTGGCGAAAAGTATCTCCAGGGCAAAGCGGCCGCGCTCGATGTCGAGCTCGGCAAGGGACACGTCGTTCTGCTCGGCTTCCGTCCCCAGTGGCGCGGCCAGCCGTTCGCGACGTTCCGGATGGTCTTCAATTCGGCGATATACGTGAGGTAGGGAATCGGGGTTAGGGGTTAGGGGTTAGGGATTAGCTAATCCCCAAGCCCTAATCCCCAATCCCTTCTTGTCTCTGCCTATTGACGGCCCGTCTCTCGGACTGCCGTCAATAGGTCCTCGGGCTTCTCGATGATGATGTCGCCGTCGTGGAGCGTCGCGGTGTCGACCCGATCGAAGCCGAAGCCGTAGCGCGCAAGACATATCTGCACGCCGGCGGCCCGTGCAGTAGCCAGATCAATTTCGGAATCGCCCACGAGCCACGTCTGCGCGGCCGACGCCGCGTGTCTGCGCATCAGCCACTGCAGGCCTGCCGGGTCCGGCTTGCGCGGAAGCGGGCCGTCGCCAAACACGCAATCGTCAAAGAAGCGATCGAGCTCCGTAAAGCTCATGATGCGGCGCGTGGCCTGCTCGGGCTTGTTGGTCAGCATCGCAAGCTGGTGATCGCGGCTCACCATCGCAAGCGTCTCGATCATCCCGACGTAGGGCACGGTGTGATCGAGCATGCGCCGATCGTAGATCGCGAGGAATCGGCCGAGCGCGTCGGGGTGCGCGCCCTCGACTCCGGCCTGCTCGAGGATGCGTTCGACCAGCACGTGCGCGCCCTCGCCAACCATCAGCGTCACGGCCCGGCTGTCGAGCGGGCCCCCGCCGTACTGCGCCGACAGCTCGCTGGCCGCCTCCGCCAGATCGCGGATCGAATCCACCAGTGTTCCGTCGAAATCAAAGACAAGCAGCATAAGGATCAGTAGACGGTAGACGGTAGACGGTAGACAGTAGGGTCCCGTAGGGGCACGGCATGCCGTGCCCGAACCCCTTTTCCGATCGCCGCTCCGTGCCCGCTCGGGCCATTACTCGCCGGTGTACGTGGCAAACGAGGTGGGCGTTTCCCACACTCGCACGACGGCGACCGAGAAGCCCTGCGACTTGGCGTAGTCGTAAATGATTTTCGCGATGTGTTCAACGGTGGGATCAGCGTCCACAAGGAAGAGCGGCTCGTCCTGATCCTGCAACAGCGTGACGAGCGGGTCGTCGCGCCGCAGGATCATCTTGTGATCGAGATGCTCGTCTATCCAGCTCTTGACGACGCGCTTGATATCCGAGAAATCGCAGACCATCGAGCGACCGTCGAGCCGCTCATTTTGCACTTCGATCTCGGCAGTCGCGTTGTGGCCGTGCAGATGCTTGCAGACCCCCTCGTGGCCGAGCAGCCGGTGGCCATAGCAGAACTCAATGCGCTTGGTGACGGAATACATCGGCCTATTCGTTGATGTGCACGACTTTGGCCGGCGCGAATCCGTTGAACCAGGTCGCCGACGCGTTGCTGTAGGCCCCGATGTCGTCTGAGTACACCAGGTCGTCGAGCTGAAGCTCGGGCAGCGCCTCCGACTGCGAAATCGTGTCCAGGCCGTCGCAGGTCTGGCCGAAGACGGCCGACACCTCTGTCGGGCCCTTTCTGAAGGCCTTGAAGTGATAGGGGCAGTGGTCGAAGATGAGCCCCGAAAAGGTGTGATACACGCTGTCGTCGATGTAGTAACACGGCCTGCCGTCACGCACGGCCTTGCCGATGACCTTGGCAATCGATGTGACGGCGGTGGCCACGAAGAAGCGGCCGGGTTCGGCGATGATCTCCATCTGCTTTGGAAACAGCCTGCTGATCTCGGCGTTGATGATCCTCGCCAGCTGGCTGAACGGCTGAACGTGGCGGTTGTAGCGCACCGGAAATCCGCCGCCGATATCGAGGATCTTCAGGTCGAATCCGCGCGAGGCCGCCTCCTGCCGAACCGCCGCCGACATATTGAGGGCCTGCACGAAATTTTCGAAGTTGGTGCACTGGCTGCCGACATGAAAACTCAAGCCCTCCACGACCAGGCCCGACTTGTGGGCTTCTTCGATGAGCGCCACCGCCTCGCCAGGTTCGCAGCCGAACTTGGAGGACAACTCCACCATCGAACCGGTGTTGGGCACCCGGAGCCGAAGCAACAATCCGGCGTGGGGGGCAAACTCGCGGACCTTGCCGATCTCGACGCGATTGTCGAAGGTGACCAGCGGCTTGTATTTGTCGAGCGCGCTGAGCGTGTCCTTCGGTTTGATGGGATTCGCGTAGACGATCTTGTCCCACACGAAGGCCTGCCGCTCGGCAGCCGGCCGTTTCTTGATGAGGTCGTAGACGAACATGAACTCAGGAAACGACGCCACGTCGAAGCTCGCGCCGGCGCGATAGAGCGTCCGCACGATTTCGGGCGCCGGGTTGGCCTTGACGGCGAAGTAAGCCTGCACACGCGGCAGGTACTTCCTGAACTGCGCGTAGTTCTGGCGCAGGATGTCGTGGTTGACCACCACCAGCGGCGTGCCGTGCTGCGCCGCCAGCGCGTTGAGTTGGGCAGGTGTCGTCTTGGGCATGGGTGTCAGTCGAGCACCGGATCCGATCCGTCGAGCATCTTGACCTTGTTGTGCGTGAAGTACTCCCTCGTCAGAGCCTTCAATATCGCCGGGCGCGCCTGGTAGAGCCGCCGCAGCGTCCGCTTCTTGTGCCGCGCAAGGGCGTAGTGCGTGAGGATCGGCATCGCGATCGTCGTGTCGGTGTAGCAGACCACCGCATCGGGCAGCCGGTCCGGATCCACTTTGCCCCAGCTCACGGCCTCGCTCGGCGTGGCGCCGCTCAGGCCGCCTGTATCGGGTCGAGCGTCAGTGACCTGCAGAAAGAAGTCCTGGCCGAACTCCTTGATTCGCAGCACTTCCTGGATCTGCGGCTCTGTCTGCAGCATGAAGTTCTTCGGGCTGCCGCCGCCCCACAACACCACCGCACTCCGGCCGCCGCTTCGCTTGGCCGCCAGCACGATGCCCGTCGTTTCGTTGACGTCGATCGACGGGTTCAGCCGCAGCTTGTTGCCGCGCAGTTCCACGCCGGCGACGTTCATGCCGATGGTTGAATCCCCAGGCGACGAGGTGTAGCACGGCACGCCGGCGCGGTACGCCGCCGCCAGCACGGAGACGTCCTTCAGGCCAGCCTTGCGTTCCCACTCCGCGGCATACTTGCCGAGCAGATAGTGCAGTTCGGCGGTCCCCATTTCCTTCTGAAAGTCAGGCTGCACGAGGATGTTGCGCAGCGTCTCGTCGGTGGCCATCAGACAGTCGCTGTAGCCCATCAACACGTCGTAGACGCGGACGATGTCGTTGTCGCGCAGTTCCGTGTCGTCCATCGTGAAGCTGCCCATCCGGATGGGATAGTTCAGCGCAAAGTGCATGTCGTGATAGAGATTCGCGCCCGTGGCGACAATCCAATCCACGAACCCCGCCTTGATCAGGGGCACAATCGACGAGCAGCCCAGGCCGGCGGGCGTCAGCGCCCCTGACAGGGTCATGCCAATGGTGACATCCGGCGCCAGCATCTTCTGGGTGAACAACTGGCAGGCTTCGCGCAGCCGGCCCGAGTTGTACGCCAGGAAGGCATCGTCGACCATGTCGGACAGTTTCTCTTTGCCGGTGAGGCTCTTTGGAAGCACACGCTTACCCGACATGTATTTCTGGCGGTTCGGGCACGCCTTCTTCTTCATCCAGTCCGGCATGTCGGACAGGTCCTTGCGATGTCGACTATGTGAGGGATGATGCTTGGCCATGTGGATATGCTGCTCCGGTTCGTCGAGGTGAATCCCAGCATTATAACGAAAAGGGGCGCCCACCCGGGCGCCCCGATCGACTTCTCGATGCGTCTGACAGACGCGGCGTTACCAGTTCTTCACGCTGATGGTCCCCGATCCCGAGCGGAGCTTCAGCACCTTTCCGCCGTCGCCGATCTTGCCCCGCGCCGACGACCGATCGCGGTCTTCGTTCCGCGGCCGCTCATCAGTCTGTCCGGCAATCTTCTCGATTCGAACGTGGCCGTCGTTGCTCTTGGCGTCGACTTCCGCGCCGAAGCCATCGGGAACGCGGACGTCGATGGAGCCGTCGCCGGTGGTCGCAGCCCAGTCGGCGTCCATCGCGCTGCCCTTCTGGGCGGTCAGTCTGATCGAGCCGTCGCCGGAATCGGCGCGAACCGCGCGGAGCACACCTTCGATGGTGATACTGCCATCGCGCGTCTCGACATCTACGTGCCCGTCAACCTCCGCCACCTGTATCGATCCGTCGCCCGTGTGAACGACCAGATCGCCCTTCGCCTCGGTGATGCGCACGCTACCATCGCCCGTTCGGATGTTGATCTTGCCGTTGATTCGCCTGATCGTCACCGAGCCGTCGCCGCTGTCCAGCTTCAGGATGGCCTGCGTCGGCAGCGACACCACCAGGCTCGCGCTCGGCGACTGGCCGAAGAACACATGATGGGTCGTGGCCGGCTTGGGAACGTCGACGGTGATCGTATTGCCGGATTGCGCGGTCTTGACGTGGATTGAATCCACGGCCGCCTGGTTGTGGCCTCGCTTCTCGATCTCGACCAGCACATCCGGCCGATCCCAGCCCCTGACCTCAATGGATCCGTCAAATGTCGTCAGTTCAAGCTGCGGCGTTCCCGTGACGCTGAATTTCTTCTCTTCCCGCGTGCTGTACTGGGCCGCACCAACCGTGACGTCACAGCCAGCAAGCGTCGCCGCGAGGACAGCGAAACTGGCCGCGTGAACAGTCCGCCGGAGACTCCAGATGATCATGATTCACCCCTCTGAGATCAGTAAGACGGATTCCAGGTGGGTGAAGTTCAGCGGCTGGCCAGGGGTGGTGGGTCAGTTTGCGAAGTGGCCCCTCGAACCGAGCCGACAGCGTCAGGTCGCAAAATGCGCCGTTAGGGCCAAGACACCCTGCGCGAATAGCGCAATCGTGAGGTCGGCGACGAGTCCCGATAGGCGCGTTTTGCCGGCGAGTGTGAGCGGGGACGCGGAGCAAACTGACCCACTACCTGGCCAGGAGGCAAGCGCTGCCCGCAATGTAGGTCTGGACCACTGTTAACCGCGGGCCGAGAACGACGAGGTCGGCGACGGCGCCTGTCGCGATGACGCCATGACCGGCAAGGCCCAGCTCGCGCGCCGGGGTGGTGGCGCAGAGCACTGCGGCGTCGACAAATCCGAGGCCGCCGACGCCCGTCAAGACCCGGAAAACGCGGTCCATGGTGGCCGTGCTGCCGGCGAGCGTATTGTCCTCGAGAAAGGCCCCCTGCTCCCGCACGTTAATCGTGCGCCCTCCCAGCCTGGTGCGGGTACCGGGAGCCAATCCGGCCCCGGCGCTGCCGTCCGTGATGGCCATGATCCGATCGGTGCCCTTCGCCGCTATGGCCGTGCGCAGCATCCCGGGATGCACGTGATAGCCGTCGCACACGAGTTCGGCCGCCATCTCAGGCGCCTGGAGCACGGCGCCGGCAAGTCCGGGTTCGCGATGACCGACGGGCGGCATCCGGTTGAACAAGTGCGTCGCCTGTCGTGCACCGGCGCGTATGGCTTCAATGGCGATCTCGAAGGTTGCGGCCGAATGGCCGAGCGAGACGATCCGTCCGGCGGCCACCAGGCGCGAGATGAGCGTCATCGCGTCGGACAGTTCGGGAGCCAACGTGACGATGCCAACGTCCGGGCCTGCGGCCTCGATGACGCGCAGGATATCGGCGCCCGAAAAGTCCTCTCCGGCTGACGAACGCTCATCATCTCTCCCGACCGACAGCGCAGACGAGGGCGTTCGGAGGCATCCAATCGGCTGGGCGCCCTTGTAGTCGGGATTGATGAAGTTGCTTTCGAGGTGGGCGGGAAGCACGCGCGCCGACCCGGCGACCGGAGCCTCCCGGCACGCGCGAACCGCCTCGATCACCATGCGCAGTTCGGCGGGCGGGCACGCCACCGTCGTGGGCGCGAAGGCGGTCACCCCATACTTCGGCATCCGGCTGGCCAGATCGCGCACAGCGTGGGGACCATCGAGCGAGTCAATCCCCTCAACGCCGTGCACGTGGACATCCACGAAGCCTGGCACGACAAGATGCCCGTCCAGGTTGACGCGGGCGACCTCTGAGTCGGTCGGCACGACCCGGGCGACGATGTCGATGATTCGGCCGTTCTCGATGAAGATGGTCCCACCGGAAATGACCCGGTCGGGAAGCACGATATCGGCGCCGGCGAGAACCAGTCGTTGCGTCATGGGCAATTTGTGGTCACTCTAACAGACCGTGGGGTCAGGATGTTG
>Ga0334722_10006131_pt1 | contig 11966 bp, 7 predicted proteins | sample C3_bottom_MG_FD_207210 | JGI IMG/M metagenome (GOLD analysis project Ga0334722, IMG submission 207210) | Sediment microbial communities from Yellowstone Lake, YNP, Wyoming, USA - C3_bottom | ecosystem: Environmental > Aquatic > Freshwater > Lake > Sediment | place: USA: Wyoming | collected...
AAGGCTATCCTCTTTAGGAACAGCAGGTGATACAACAGGATTTACAAATACTCCATCAGCCAGAAGGTTCTGTGTAAGCTGAAGAGCTTTAATGTCGTCCCTTATAAAGAGAGGAATGATAGGGGTTTCTGATTTGCCGGTATTGAATCCGGCTGCTTTGAATCCTTCCAGAGCCAAAGCAGTTATATCCCAAAGATGCTTGATCCTCTCAGGTTCATGCTCCATGATTTCTATTGAAGCGAGAACTGAAGCAGCAGCAGATGGAGTCATACTGGCACTGAAAATCAGCGATCGTGAATTATGTTTAATGTAATTTATAACCTCTTTGTCAGCAGCAATAAATCCTCCGAGTGAAGCGAATGATTTTGAAAATGTGCCCATGATGAGATCAACCTTGTCGGTTAATCCGAAATGTGATGCAGTACCTGATCCGTTCTTTCCAAGAACTCCGAGTGAATGTGCATCATCAACCATAATAGAGGCACCATAATGCTCTGCCAGCTTTACTATTTCAGGAAGATTCACTATATCGCCTTCCATTGAAAATACACCATCAACAACGATAAGCTTGATGCTGTCTTTATGGCATAACTTTAATTTATTTTTTAGCGCGCCCATATCATTGTGAGCATACTTTAAAACCTTGGAAAATGAAAGTCTGCTGCCTTCAATGATTGAAGCGTGGTCGAGTTCATCCAGAAGCAGGTAATCGTGACGCCCTGCAAGTATGGAAACGACCCCGAGATTCACCTGAAAACCGGTACTGTAACATAAGGCACCATCCTTATTAACCAGTTTGGCCAGTTTATCCTCAAGTTCAATATGGATATCAAGAGTTCCGTTAAGGAATCTTGAACCGGCACATCCGGTACCATATTTGTCTATTGCAGCTTTTGCTGCTTCCTTCACTTTAGGATGGTTCGTAAGGCCAAGGTAGCTGTTCGAGCCGAACATCAGGACCTCTTTGCCATTAATGATTACTACTGTATCCTGCTCGGATTCTATTGCCCTGAAATAGGGATAGATGCCAGCCTGCATTGCTTTTTGCGGGGCATCATAACCTGAAAGTTTATCGCGTAAAATTCCCACTATGTAGAATAAATGATGTTAAAATCGAGTCCAAATTTAATAAAAAATGAATAAATCCGAAGAAAAGCAACTGTTTTGAGTTAATATATTATTAAATCTTCGGGGATTTTGCTTAAAAAATGCCCAGAGTGACTAAAGTGCCTAAAGATATAATATTATTCATTTAACTTCGGGTAATGTTGAATTTTGCTTGCATTAAAAGAGTTTTTTCTATTTCGCCCAGCTCAAAATTTTATTCCGTAAGTTGAGAAATTAATCTTACATTATTTGGAACTTATAGATATGAAATTTACTTTTGTCCGCGAAATCAATTTTATCAAATCAATGGACGACGACCCGGCGACTTTATTATTGTTAACCCTGATCTAGAAGGGACACCGGTTTAATCGGTCACCCCTACTTTATCAGAAAAAAGCAAGGAGGTGACAATGACATCACTCACAACTTTTTATTTAAGCGGAATAATTGGGAAAGAAGCCTTTGGAGCCGATGGTGATGCTATCGGTACAATCAAGGATCTTCTGGTCAATACCATGCCTTCCGGCATCAATGATCCTAACCAGCAGCTGGTTACAGGGGTCAGACTAAAAATTGACAAAGAACTCAGGTATTACTCTTTTAAGAGTTTTATCGTTACAAAAGCACGTGAGGTGCTGAATGTGACCTGTAACGGACTTAATGAACTCAACGCTGATGAGGTTAACTCCGGTTTGCTTCTGGTTGAAAATATTCTCGACAAGCAGATAGTCGACCTTAACGGACGCAAACTCGTAAGGGTGAATGATGTAAGGCTGGCAACATTGCCAGCCGGAACTTTTGCTATTGCAGTTGATATAGGTATTGAGGGACTATTGCGAAGGATAGGGATTTCCATTCCTATAAAGAAGGTTTTATCACTCTTTAAAATCAATATTCCGGCGAAATTTATCCTCTGGGATGATGTACAGGCAATTGACAATACGAACTTAAATATTAAACTTTCGAAGAGTTATGCAAAACTGCATACTCTTCACCCATCCGATTTAGCTGATATACTGGAAGATATGGGCAAGAAGTCGAGTATGTCGGTTTTTGCTTCCCTCGATGAGGAAAAAGCAGCCGATGTTCTTGAGGAACTTGAAACCAGTACCCAGATACATATCCTGGAAAATCTTCCGGTAAATAAAGCAGCTGATGTTCTTGAAAAAATGCCCGCCGATGAAGTGGCTGATATTCTTGATGAACTCGAGGATGATAAAGCTGAAATGCTTCTGAAAGAAATGGATACCGAATCATCACAGGAGGTAAGGGAACTTCTTGAATATGATGATGACAGGGTAGGAAGTATAATGACGACCGATTACCTCTCTTTCAGTGCAACAATGACCGTCGCTGAAGTTCTGGTTGAATTGAGGTCAAAAAAGCCGGAATCAGCAGAACTTTACAGTATGTTCGTAACTGAATCGGATGATGAACTAATAGGCTCATTCAATCTTCGCGATCTCGTGGTTTCGGAACCTAATGTGAGCGTCAGCAATATAATGAAGTCAGAACCTGTTTCACTTCTCGATGAACAAAAAGTCGGAGCAATTGCTGAACTTGTCTCGAAGTATAACCTCCTCGCCGTTCCTGTGGTAGACAATAAAAACCAAATACAGGGAATGGTGGTTATCGATGATGTAATCGAAGACCTTACCCGTAAACGCAGAACAAACAAAAGGTAAAATCAGGGGCTATGTCAGAGACAAAAATGAGTTGGAATAAAATACTCAAACAGGCTGCAATCTTCCTGGCAATCCTGGGGCCCGGGATTATTACCGGCAGCGTTGACAATGATGCAGGAGGTATTACGGTTTACTCAGTTGCCGGTGCAACTTACGGGTATGGACTTATCTGGACATTGATACCCTCATTCGTGGTTTTACTTGTAATTCAGGAAATGAATGCCCGAATGGGGATTGTTACAGGAAAGGGTCTATCTGATCTGATTCGCGAAAATGCAGGGTTGAAGATCACTTTCTTTATTTTTATCGGACTATTGTTGTCGAATATCGGCAATACAACAACTGAATTTGCAGGCGTGGCAGGAAGTCTGGAGATCTTCGGAATCAGTAAGTATATTTCCGTACCGGTGGCAGCAATAATGGTCTGGTTTCTTGTTGTAAAAGGCACATATAAAATAGCCGAACGTATATTCCTGATATTCAGTGTTTCACTTCTCACTTATGTTGTGTCTGCACTGATGGCTAAACCTCACTGGGGAGAGATTGGATCGGCCATTATACATCCTAAAATCGCCATGAACACAGAGAGCCTTGCAATGGTCATAGCTCTTATTGGTACAACTATAGCCCCCTGGATGCAGTTTTATATGCAGTCGTCTGTAATTGAGAAAGGACTCAAAATGAAGCATTACAGATATACAATTATAGATATCACTGTTGGCTGTGTTGTCACTGTTGTAGTTGCATTCTTCATAATGGTTGCCTGCGGGTCAACTTTATTCCAGAATGGAACTCATATTGAAGAAGCCAAAGATGCTGCGATGGCGCTGAAACCACTGGCCGGTGCTCTGGCATCCCAGGTGTTCGCATTCGGACTGTTTGTGGCTTCTGTTTTCTCGGCTACCATCCTTCCTCTTGCTACAGCATTCTATGTATCAGAAGCATTCGGATTTGAAGCAGGCATCGATAAGAAATGGGATGAGGCAAAGGAGTTTTATACTCTCTATACAGGAATACTTATTATCTCGGCAATTATTATTCTTATTCCTAATGCTCCATTAATTAAAATATCTGTATGGTCGCAGGTACTTAACGGGATCCTGTTGCCTGTTGTTCTTCTGAGCATGATACTTTTAATTAATAACAGGAAGTTAATGGGGAACTATGTAAACAATCTGACACAGAATATAATCGGGTGGACGGCAGTTATTCTGCTGACCGGACTGTCTCTTATGCTTCTCATTATGCCACTGCTGAGTTAGCAGGCTTTCTCGCTGAGAAATACATCTGTTTTTTTCAGGGATTTCATAATTTTGAATAAAAATATTGTTTCAATAAAGCAATTTTCATGGGATGAAAAAAATTGGACTGATATCTGGATTTTTTTTCTTGATTCTCATAACAATTATCTCAACTTCATCGAAACATCCTGTCAGGCAAAATGCTGTCGTTAAGCCAATGCTTAGCAGGTCGGGAACTGCAATAATTATGACAGGAGCAGCCGCAAGGATACCTCAGGAGGCAGGTCTTCTTGAAGAGCTGTATAATCGGGGACTTTTGAAAGATGTGGTTTTTATTTCCGGTGTAAGTTCCGGTGCTCTTAACGCAGTAATGCTGAATGGAATATTAAGTGGCAAAATGACATGGAAGGAGTACAGGGATATTCTGTATGGTTTGAAGAACAGCGATATTTTTATTCAGGACGGGAAGAAAAAAATTCCTGTAAATACCCAGCCGGCCAGGAACCTCTTTACAAGAATTGTAGAGAAGAAACTCGGATATCATAAAATAGGCGACCTCCCGATTACAACTTCTATCTCATTCACCAATCTTAAGGATTTTGACCTGCGGAAGAAAGTTTACAGGATGTGCAGCCGTAAAATAAATGAGGAATCCGATTCAACCTTGAGTCTGGTTGACATTATGATGGCTTCATCAGCTTTTCCGATCGCATTTCCGGCAGTGCGTATAAGGAATGTGAAAACGATACCTGATGTGGAATATGTTGACGGTGGTATAGGTGAGGATCATATTCCATATCATGCACTTCTGGAATTTGAAAAGCACAGGGGAAAGGGTGTCGCCAAGGTTTATATTATAAGCAGAAAGAGCGACAGCATACCTGAAGTAAGTGAGGAACTTAAAGGTTTGGGAATTGATGATAAAGGCAGATTCGACAGACTTGGAATATCGCTCGACAATATCCTAAAAAGGGGGATGATTAAAAGGCTCCGCGCCTTCTCAGAAGAGGCTCCTGAAATGATAATGATCAGCAAGGTGTGGATCCCGGAGTTCGACAAAAATTTCCTTATGTTCAATTTTGATAACCTTAAAGAACAATATACTCTTACATCAAACTGGGCAAAATCTCACGATCCGGTGCCTCTTGGTGATTACCTGTTATATAATGAGATGAAGAAGAGATAAGTTAAGATTCTATTCAGGCCATTTCCCTTCAATAAATGGATGTGTAATAATCCTGGATGGATCTATTACAATGTGCCTGATCATTTTACGGTTCCATGTATATGTAATATGCACTAGTCCGTCATTTGTCTGAATAACAGCAGGATATGAGAATTCTTTTCCTTCTTCGTCATTCTCAGGCATTGCAGCTGCTTCCCATTTAACACCGTCATCCGAAACCGCAACATTCAGACGGTTACGTCCTTTTGCCAGATGATTATAGACCAGAAGTTTTCTTCCGTCCTTAAGAGATACTGCATCGATACCCGAATTTGGATTCGGCAGCTCAGTCGGAAGAAGCCTACTCCATGAATTTCCATAATCTTCTGACTCCGCCTTTAGAATATTACCGATATCACTTCTGCAAAGAAATTCTATTTTTCCTCCATTAAGCACAAGCAGAGTTGGCTGTATAGCCGGGTTACTTCTTTTATTAAGAGCTTTTGTCCGCTTCCATGTCAGTCCGAAATCGGAAGTTGATTCAATATGTATTCTCCATCCATGGTTTTCGGAGCTGGAAGGGCAGAGCAGCACACCGTTTTGAAGCAGCACCGGCTTATTCTTAATCGGCCCATAAATCTTATCAGGTAATTTTGTTGCCATACTCCATGTTTTACCTCCATCTTCGGATTCTTTATATTCACCCCACCATGAGGAAGGAGAGGGTCCAACCTTATAAAACAGCAGTATCTTTTTCCCTGTATTAAACAGAACCGGATTCCAGCAAGGAAACCTTTTATTCTTGTCCCTTATTCCGTTTGCTGCCTCTGCAGGGATTGTCCATTTTCCATCTTTAAACTCACTTATCCATATGCCGACATCAGGAGATTTTTCAGAAGTTCCTCCAAACCATGCAGCAAGAAGCCCATTGTCTTTTTCAATAATTGTAGAGGCATGGCACGATGGAAACGTAACATCTGCGCTCCGGAAGATAAATTCCGTCTTAACAATACAATGTTCCCCTCTGTACAGGTTCTGACCCGAGATGAAAGCGCTGACAGAGGACATGATTAATGCAAGGACTGTTCTTCTCACTCTCTTTTAGATGTAGTATGTACAAATTTAAGTATTAGATTTGTAAAGAAATGTTCTGTGAAAGACTTAATTTCATAGTTCCCCGTGAAGATGGAATTATGAGTGCTGTAGATCGATTCCTGAGGGGATCCATTTAGTTTTTTACTAAGGAATTCAATGTGAATTATTTAATTTTATTATTAAGATGAATCAAGGCTACTTTAATTCCGATAATTACAATACCCCGGAAAAAAACTCCTACACTTTGTATGAAAAAATTCTTCTTAACAACCGCCTTTATTTCACTCTGAAATATGCAAATGTTGTTCTCCGGACAAGGAAGGAAGCTATCAGGAAGGTATATGACACTAAGGCATGGACAGATTCATCTCTTGAGATACTGAGGTTCATAGAAAAGGCTGGCGGTATATTTCACATCTCTGATATGCAGAATATCAGCAAATCACCTGGACCCGTATTATTTATCGGGAATCATATGAGTACACTTGAAACAATGATTCTGCCATGCATTATCGGTACACACAAGGAACTCACATTTGTTGTGAAGGAGAGCCTGGTAAAGCATCCGCTTTTTGGTGATGTGATGAAATCAAGAAATCCAATCGTTGTTGGCAGAACAGATCCGAGAAAGGACCTGGAGGCTGTCATGAACGCTGGAATGGATTTGCTGAAGAGCGGGGTATCAATTGTTATTTTTCCGCAGAGTACACGCAGTGTCGAGTTTAAGCCTGAAGAGTTCAATTCGCTTGGCGTCAAGCTTGCCAGGAAAGCAGGAGTCGATGTTGTACCAATAGCGCTGAAAACAGATTTTTGGGGGAACGGGAAAGTAATAAAGGAGCTTGGGCCAATCGATCGGCATAAACATATTTATTTCAAGTTCGGTGAACCAATGAAGATTACCGGAAGCGGAAAAGAAGAAAACCTTCAGATTATCGAATTTATAAAATCTTCGCTGGAAGAATGGAAATAGTTTACTTCATAACTGTATTAAACCTCTGCCGTGTAACGGCATTAAATTATACTTCATAATTCTACAATACTTAAAGACCTGCGGGCTAATCTCAGGATAACAATCCGGTGATAATTCTGGCTTGTCTCATCCGCCGCAGGCTCATCACAATATCAGATCATTTTCAGGTGAATAGATTACCTGCCTTATTACAAGCGGGACGCAATCTGAGCATGATATTTTATTTAATATTTTGAAAAATAAAGATTATCAAGGTGTTAAGTAATATTTATTTGCTTTAAATTTTTTTAAGTGTAGTCCATACATTTAAATTATTTTATTTAAATTTGTTAAGGAACAATTCATTTTGATAAAGGGAATATATCTTAAGTTAACTTATAATTTTTGAAATGGATAAAGGAAAATCGAAATTTTACCTGATGTTGCTGACAATAACTGCAACACTTGGCGGTCTGTTATTTGGTTATGATACAGCAGTTATATCCGGTGCAGTGGCATCGTTGAAACAGTTTTTCATAGCTCCTTTGCTGAATAATCCGGAGGCAGCAGCAAAAGTCATATTTCAATTTAAGTTCATAGGTGTTTTAAGCTTCCTCTTTATTTATTTTTTAATTGCCTCATTTCTGAAGAAGTTATTTATTGATCCCAGAAAAACAGTATTATACTCAGTAATAGCTTTACTTTTTATCGGCGCAATCATATATTACCTCTTCCTTCAATATGGCAATACATTAAATGAAGGTCTCATAAATGTAATCCATGGATTCAATATTTCAAGCGCACTCATCGGATGTATTATCGGAGGATCTTTAGGCGGATATGTGAGTCAGGGTATGGGGCGTAAAAACGGGTTAATCCTTGCCGCGTCATTATTTATTATTTCAGCTGTTGGCGCATCAATGCCTGACAGGCTTAATTTTCTAGGATGCGAGGATATTTGCATGTTCATGGTTTATCGCATAATCGGTGGAATCGGTGTTGGTCTTGCCTCAATGCTGTCGCCAATGTATATTGCTGAGATTTCGCCAGCAGAAATAAGGGGGAGACTTGTTTCCTTTAACCAGTTTGCTATTATTTTCGGGATGCTTGTTGTTTATTTTGTGAATTATTTCATTGCTAAAGGGCAACAGCAGGCCTGGATCGATTCTGTAGGATGGCGCTGGATGTTTGCTTCAGGTACAATTCCGGCACTACTTTTCTTCATTATGCTGTTTTTCGTCCCTGAAACACCCCGTTACCTTATGTACAAAAACAATGAAGCCAAAGCACTTAATGTACTTAACAAGGTTGTAGGAAATGAGAAAGCTTCAGTTGTGATTGAAGAGATAAGGGATTCATTAATTGAAAAAAGCGCACCATGGCTTTCCTTCGGCGGACTGGTTATCATAATAGGTATATTTCTTTCAGTATTTCAGCAGTTTGTAGGCATAAATGTGGTTTTATACTATGCTCCTGAAATATTCAGAACCCTTGGCAACGGAACCGATTCAGCCTTGCTTCAGACAATTCTGGTGGGTATCATTAACTTAAGTTTTACTGTAGTAGCTATCGTTTCAGTGGACAGATTCGGCCGGAGAAAGTTACAGATAATAGGAGCATTGGGGATGGCGGTGAGCATGTTCGGACTTGGCATGATATTTTATCTGCAGAAAATGGGATTTGGTGCTTTAATATGTATGTTGGTTTACGTCGCCAGTTTTGCAATGTCGTGGGGCCCCGTTACGTGGGTATTGCTATCTGAAATTTTCCCGAACAGCATAAAAAGCGCAATGTCGATTGCTGTCGCCGCACAATGGCTGGCCAACCTCTTTATCTCAACCACCTTTCCGATGATGAATGACAGTTCCTGGCTGACCAGCAATTTCCATCATGGTTTCGCATACTGGATTTATGCCGGAATGGGTATTCTAGCGGCACTATTTATGTTCAAACTTGTTCCAGAGACCAAAGGCAGAACTCTCGAAGAAATTCAGGGCTTCTGGAAGAAATAATCAGGTGAAAACAGCTGAGGTAATTAATTCAATCCTCGATGACTTTCGACTTCTAACTTTCGATTTTTGACTTTCGATTTTCAGTATATTAAAATTAATTCAGGATACTTAACTTAAATCATTATGGCAACACTAGACTGGATCATTATGATCGTGTTTTGTCATGTCTTGTTGGTATTGTCCTGTGGGAGGTTAAGCATAAAACGGATTGTTCATTGTAACGTGTTCACAATGTGATAATTATTATTAAAAAATCAACTAGATAAACTAATAAGCTTTATATGATGAATTGGAACTCACAAGAATTTATTTGGCTAGACTGGACAATTATGGCAGTCGGGATATTGGCTGTAGTTTGGGCTATATGGCGTTCAATTCAAAAACACAATCGTTTGATACAGGGTGCCGATAGTCAGGACTACCTGTTTGGCAAAGGTGAACCATGGTATATCATTGGTGCAGCTATTTTTGCTGCAAACATCGGCTCTGAGCATCTTGTGGGGCTTGCAGGCACAGGTGCAAAGGCGGGTGTAGGCATGGCGCACTGGGAAATGCAAGGCTGGATGATACTCATCTTAGGCTGGCTCTTTGTGCCATTCTACCAACTTATGAACAATAAATTGGGAAAAATCATCACAATGCCCGACTTTCTAAAAAATCGCTACACACCTCGTACAGGTTCGTGGCTGTCTATCATTACACTTATAGCATACGTGCTGACCAAAGTGAGTGTTACTGCGTTTACCGGTGGTATCTTCATGCAGAGTCTTCTTGGCTTGCCTTTCTGGTATGGAGCTATCGGATTGATAGTGTTAACGGGTATCTTCACTATTTTGGGCGGCATGAAGGGTGTGATGACACTGTCGGCAATTCAAACGCCTATACTTATTCTTGGTTCATTCCTTGTGCTTTTCCTCGGATTGTCGGCGCTCGGAGGTGGAAGTATTACTCATGGCTGGACTGTAATGATCGACTTTTCTAAAACGCTGAGCAAAGGAGCAGATGGCGTTGCATACGGTACAAACCACATGTTCCACTTTAGAACTGGCGACCCGCTGTATGACAAATATCCGGGCTTTTGGGTATTCATTGGAGCTTCCATTATCGGTTTGTGGTATTGGGCAACCGACCAACATATTGTTCAACGCGTGCTCGGACAACGAAAAGGCGAGTCTAGCGAGGTTGTGATGAAGCGTGCACGCAGAGGTACTATCACTGCCGGTTATTTTAAAATATTGCCTGTATTTATGTTCTTGATACCTGGTATGATAGCAGCTGCACTATCGGCACGTCCCGGCAGCGGTTTCTCGTTAACCAACCCTGATACCGCTTTTGGCTCAATGGTTAAGTTTGTACTGCCTGCCGGTGTGAAAGGTATTGTTACAATTGGCTTTATATCTGCATTGGTTGCTTCTTTGGCGGCATTCTTCAACTCCTGTGCTACGTTATTTACTGAAGACTTTTATAAGCCAATGTTCAAAGGCAAAAGTGAGGCCAGATACGTTTTTGTAGGCCGTATTGCAACAATTGTTGTAGTGATACTTGGTATTATATGGATACCGGTAATGATGAGTCTTGGCAGCCTTTACGAATATTTGCAGGACATTCAATCGCTTCTTGCTCCTGCTATGGTTGCAGTATTTGTACTGGGTATCTTCTCCAAAAAGATTACGCCCAAGGCAGGTGAAGCAGGTTTAATTGTAGGCTTTCTAATTGGTATGGTACGCTTGCTGACCAATATCATCACAAATTCAGGTAAAAATTTAATGACAGGCTGGTGCTGGGAATCCACCCATTGGTTCTGGCATACTAACTGGCTTATCTTTGAGATATGGCTGCTTGTCTTCATCATGTTGTTTATGGTTGTAGTATCATTCTTTACTCCAAAACCATCTGCTGAACAGGTTGAGTTTATTACTTTCACAGGTGACTATAAAACTCTTATCAAACAGAGCTGGAATAAGTGGGATGTAGTTGCTTCGCTGGGTGTGGTACTGATTTGTACTTTATTTTATATTTACTTTTGGTAAACCTTTTTAAGGAATTATTTTAAAAAAAGTTATATGGACAATCTTAAAAAACTTGAAGTTTGGTTTGTTACAGGAACCCAGCATCTGTATGGTCCTGAAACTCTTAAGCAGGTGGCTGCAGATTCAGAGAAAATCGCAGCAGCACTCGATAAATCAGAGAAAATATCCCAAAAGATAGTATTCAAGCCTGTACTCACAACTCCTGATTCAATAACTGAACTCTGCACTGAAGCCAATGGTACAAAATCATGTATAGGTATTATTGCATGGATGCATACTTTTTCCCCGGCAAAAATGTGGATCAGGGGCCTGTCAGTTCTTAATAAACCCATGTTGCACTTTCATACCCAGCTTAATAGGGATATTCCCTGGAAGTCAATAGACATGGACTTTATGAATCTTAATCAGTCGGCTCATGGCGACCGCGAATTCGGCTTTATCGGAGCCAGAATGCGGCTCAACAGGAAAATTGTAGTGGGCCATTATGAAGATAATGAATCAATCGAAAGGATAGCAGTATGGATCAGAGCCGCTACAGCATACGATGACGCCCTCAGTATGAAAGTTGCAAGGTTTGGTGATAATATGAGGGATGTAGCTGTTACTGAAGGCAATAAAGTGAGTGCTCAGATGAAAATGGGTTATTCGGTATACGGATATGGAATCGGAGACCTGGTGAAAA
>Ga0334722_10006132_pt1 | contig 11965 bp, 35 predicted proteins | sample C3_bottom_MG_FD_207210 | JGI IMG/M metagenome (GOLD analysis project Ga0334722, IMG submission 207210) | Sediment microbial communities from Yellowstone Lake, YNP, Wyoming, USA - C3_bottom | ecosystem: Environmental > Aquatic > Freshwater > Lake > Sediment | place: USA: Wyoming | collected...
AAAATGTTCCTACAAAAAATACAGAAAATAGGAATAAAACTATTATTATATAGTCATAGAGTTTCCCACTTAATAATTTGATATTCATTATTTTTAAGGTTACGATAAACCTTCCAGCTTTACAGCTTATCTAATTAGATTATTCTTCTTCAGAATCTTCTTCTTCATCTGAAAGATCGTCATCTTCTTGATCTTCATAAGTATCTTCTTCTTCGTACTCATCAAGTGATGCTTCTATTTTGTCTCTGATTTTTGCGTTCAGGTCGTCTGCCTTATCCAACAACTTTAATATTTGCTCTAGTGTTTTATCCATAGCAATTACTCCTTTGTAGGTTAATGTTTTTCTCAATAGATTAATAGTGAAACTATTGCAATATATTTTATTTAAAGTGATTTGTTTTATATTAAAAGCCCTAATAACCTATTGATTTTAAATACTTTTTTAATTTTCATAAATAATCGGTTCACCCATTCCTTTTTTCCAAAAATACAATTCTAGGTTAGGAAAGTTTTTTCTAAGACCTTTTAAAATTTTTTTATTGTCCTCGTAATGTCTTTCTATTTTAAAATGTTTTATTACAGCACCTTTAAATTCTATAACATTTTCAACACTCCTAGACTTTAAAAGCAAATACAAATCAATAACTTGATTAGGATAATTTTTGTTAAGCCATTGTTTTGTAATACTATAAATTACTTCTTCATTTTTTCTAGCTGAAATTGCATAAAACTTGTTTTCTTTTGGTTGTAATAGTTTGTTAGCATTTTGATACCAGTAATTTAAAAATTGTTTCCTGTCTTTTCTTTGTTGGCCATTCATACGACCCCATTTAATTTCGTTAGGTGGTGGTTGTTCAGCTAAAACGCCATCAATGTCGTATGATACTATCATAATCAAATTTAATGTTTTCTAAATAATTTTTTTGTTTATTCCATATTGTTTCTCTAAATTCTTTATCTGAATTTATAAAATCAATTATATCTGTGTATGTTTCAACTGGGTAACACCAATTTAATCCATAATTACCTTTTGGTGAACATACTGGTATTCCTGCATAAATAGCATGAAAAGCCCTACCAGTTCTCCAAGAAGCTAATTTATGTTTTGTGTCATAAATTGTTAAGGAACTATTAAATTTTCTATAAAATTCACTTCTATCTTTTTGATCTGGCATATCAACTATATTTGCTTCAAAACCTATCCATTCTTTTTCTTTACCTGCGATAGATAATTGTTTGCATTTTAAAAACTCATTAAAATATTTATTTCTTCCATTAGGTCTACCTATATAAATCATTTCAGGATTGTTAATATTATTGAATTCTTTAAATACCATTCCTTTAAACATTGGGATATCTACTACTTTGGTTTTTATTGGACATTTTAAAATGTTTTTTGCCTGTAAAGTGTTCACAGCATTAACTCCGACAGTCCATCTTTCCCAGTTTTCATTGTCTAATAGGTTCCATAAAAAAGGTAGGTCTGGATCATCATTAATAAATAAAATATTACCATCAAATTTCTTTATTATTTCAACAGTGTTATCCCAGTCCTTTTTATAAAAGTTATAATTAGTCCCACCAAATTCTAATATAAGAAATTTAAAGTCATTATTATTGATAGGTAAATTTGTTTCATCACTCGTTTTTGATAATAATTTAATTTTGTAATTAAGGTTTAATAGATTACGAAGTAATGCTACTCTTTTTTCAACCCAAGAACCTCTTTTGCCTTTTTCATTTTGAGTTAATCCTATTTTACCAGATACCCTTCTATACCCTATTGTGATTCCAGAATTTTTAGAGTTTTTTTCTATAAATTCTTTGACAAAATTCATTAGTTAATAGAGTCGCCGACTTTTCTATTTTTAGCTATTTCAAGTTCTTCTTTAGCTGAACCACAATGAACCATATTTTTTCTGTAATAACAAACAACGGATATTCTTTCAAAGGGTTTATCGTGTATAAATTCAGTATTTCCGTGTAGTTCGTGTACGTCAAATAAAGCTAGGTCACAGTTCTGAACATTAACTGCTATTCCGTATTTGGGAAGAACTGTATATCCACCTTTATATGTCCCAGTAGATAATACGCCTAAGTTCCCGAATCCTTCTAATAAATCACCAGCATCATAATGACAAGCTGTTCTAAAATTTCTATTTACTGTTACTGTTGAAAATACTGTATTTGGCATTCTAAAATCTTCGTTAGTTAATTCCCATTGTTTTCTTTGGTTCTCCCAGCGCTCAGGCAACGCCTTTTTAAATAGTTCTGAAATTAATTGGATATAAGGTAATGAACTTTTATAAGTGTCAAAATTTTTATAAGTAAATTCTGTTGTTCTACAATATGGTATTCTTGGGTACCTATCAGCATAACCTATAACACTAGATTCTACTGCTTTAGCTTTTGGACTATTAGACAATGTTCCATCTTTTTTTAAAGGTATAAATCTATTTCCAGTTATTTTGCCTACTGTCATTCCGTCAAATTTATCACCAACTTTTAAATCTTTAGGAAGTTCACCAGATGCCATGCCTCTATTATTAGATTTAGATATTGCTTTGCGTAAAGAATAATATGCTTCCTTAGCTATATTTGAAGGTATGCAATTTTTTAAAAATACTGCTAATGGTTTTCCATCTGGTTTTAAAATTATAGTGTTATCTTCTGCTACTATTTTAATATAGCTTTCATCAAGGTATTTGCCTTCTAAATCTTTGATTTGCTGATCGTTAAGTATTGGCTTTGCTATTATTGTATTCATTTTCAACTGCTTTAAAAACTGTATCAGTAAGGTTATCAATCTTATAAACATTTTTCAAGTAATCAATCATTTCTTTTAACTTAGGTTCGCTAGTGCTATCTAAAAATAATTGAACCATTCTTACTTGTGAATTTGGTGCTTTAATTTCTCCCATATCAATATTTTGAAAATTATTGTTGGCAGGTTCAAATATTGGCACTATTTCTTTTAATAAAGAATCAATTTCTTTCAGATCAAAACCTAGAATACTATTGTCAAAATTTAAAGATTCTAATTCTTTAATTTCTAAATCAAGTAATTCATTATCCCACAAAGAATCTTCATTAAGTCTGTTGTCTGCAATCCTATACGCTTTAGATTGTGCTTCTGTTAAGTCCGCAACTAATACTGGTACTTTTTCTAATCCTAATTTTTTAGACGCTTCATACCTAGTGTGTCCTACAATAATTGTTTTGTTTTTATCAATTACTATTGGTTGTTGAAACCCAAACTCTAAAATAGAACTGGCAACTTTACCTACGTTTAAATTTTTTCTAGGGTTATTAACGTAAGGTATTAAAGTGTTAATATCTAAATATTCTATTTTTGTATTTTCAATACTGCTATTCAATATTTCTTTTTGCATCTGCTTCCTTTAGTTTAGATAATGTATATTCCTCTAGTGCGTCAGAACTTAAATGTTTCCTAGCAAGTTCATATTCTGTTAATACTTTCTTAACATACAATGCGTTACTAAGTTTTTTTAGTTTAGGTTTTGTAATATTAATTTTCATATTTCTTTTTTACCTTTTCTAATACCTTATTGTAAATGCTTTTGTGTTTGTCTTTAACATCTTTACAATCTTTATAAATAGCATACCAAGATTTATTAAATTCTTTGCCTATCTGGTCGTAACTAATATTTGTAAGTTCTTTAATAATTGCCATCGCTATCTTTTTTTGAGGTGTATAAAAGTATTCTCTATGTTCGTAAAGAGAATTATCGCACATTACTTTTTGGGTTATCCTTAAAATACTTTCTATATTCATCAAAAAATCCTTCTTTTAATCCCTGAATCTTTTTACAAGGAGAAATCTTACATAGTTGTTCAGATACATATACAGGATTTATATAATATTTGGAATAGAATATATACTCGCCAATTTTATGCTGTTCTGAATGATGTGCTACACACATAGGAATACAGAAAGCGTCATTTCTGACAGACATACCAACGTTACCATAATTAGGAATTGATCTTATATGACAGCATTGCGTGTAAGGATTTAAACAAATAACGCAACTTTTTGATGCTACAAATTTTCTATGTTTTTCAGATTTTATTATTTGAACCTTCAATATTTGCAAGGTAGTTCCCTTTGGTGATTCGTTTTTTATATATTAAAACGTGGTGCAAGGGAAGGCACTTACACCACACTTTAAGTATATACGCTAAGTCACTGTAATTACGTATATATTTATTTTTTATAATGGGTAGTCTTTTCAGGCAAATCAAGCGAGAAGCGTTAATAATTAATAGTTAATAATTAAATAGTTTAAATATATATAAGTAGATTATTTAATAGTTAATAATTAATAATTAACAACATAAAGGGAAAATATGTTATCAAAAACTGAAATAAAGCTAAAACAAGAACTGAAAGAAAAACTTTACGATACTAATGTTTTTTCTCCAGAATATATAAATATATTAGATCAAATTTATCTTTTAAATTACAAAGATAATAATGGTGAAGAATTTACCAATTACCATAAATGTATGGAAGAAACTAAAAACAAAGCACGTGCTTCTGTTGATCCTGATTGGTACGAATTTATGGCAGAGTGTGGAAAAAAAAACTTTTACGATAGTTTATATTACAAAAAATTTGTAAAATAATTTTATGAACCAAGATAAAAATAGATTTAGTGATCGTGATTTGTGGATTTTAGAAAAGCCAGACTTTTTTTCTGTTATCCATTATCGTAATAAAATTAGACATAAGGTTTCTTGTTATAAAGACGCCTTAAAATTAGCTAGGAAGATTGGTGATTGTTGGCAGAACCAATGTTTAGTTTATGCTGTTAGAGATTCAGCACAAATTAATCTTAATAATAGAAAAATCTACAAACAAACTAACTAAAAGGGAAATATGAAAATTAACATAGAAAAAATATCAGATGGCTTTACTTGTTTTGGTTGTGGGCAAGACCATTTTAAATTAGCTATTGAAGCAACAAAAGAAGCTGGTGAGCAAGTTTGTTATGATTGTGCTTTTGCTAGTTTAAGATCTCAAATCTTAATGGAAGGCACTCCTAACAAATATGCTAAATATGATAGAGATGAAACTTATGAAAGTGAGGTGGTTTAATGAAAACAGAAACTTATAAAGAGTACACTATAAAACAAAAAAAACATTCAATAGGTTTTGCTATGATGGTTACTTATAATGTTTTTAATAGTAGCAAACTACTTTTTAACGCTTGTACTATTAAAGAAGCAAAACAAAAAATAGATAATTTAACACAAGGAGTTGCTTGATGAGAACTATTAATTGGAACAACAAAGATTATCCTATTCCATTTTCTGTAAATTTAGAATGGGATAAAAACCAAATGATTAAAATTGATAATCGTTTTGGTGGTGGCAGTTGTGAGTTGCCTTGGTTTGCTGTGGCAATTTACGATATGATTATGGGTGCTGAAAGACTTAATGCTTGGCAAGATCATAGAGATGGTCTTGATTGGTTCATAGAGCATTTTCCTGATGCATATATGGTACTGTTGGATTGATTATGTATATTATTGATTTAAAAGATAGAACTGTTGCAGAATTTACCAAACAAGAGGTTTCTGGTTTCGCAATATTTCAAGAAAAAAATAAGAACAATAAAGATTGGAAAGATAGATTCATACTTATTAAAAATAAAATTGAAGCTAAAAAACTAATCTTAAAACTAATGAAGAAGGGATTTTAAATGAACATTAGAGAAATATTAAAAATACAACAAGCGTTTGAAAACAATACTACACCAACCGATTTAACAGACGAAGATATTGTTTATTGGTCAAAATCTAAAAAAGAGCATATTAAAATGCTTGACCTAGACCTACATCATTTTTTAAGAATAATGATTAATTACTTAGAAGAAGATAGATACCTTTTAAACTCACAAACAAAATTAGATATTTCCAGATCTCTTGGAAAGATATTAAATGAAATTGGTGAAATTCAAAAAGGCATAAATGACTAAAGCAAAATTTACTTTAGCTTTGCAATACTTTGAGCAATTTAAAAAAGCTACTAATGAAAAAGATAAACAGTTTTTTCATAGCCAATATATGAATGAACTTTTTAGAGTAGATAAACTTTATGAAGAAGATGACAAAAAAGCTAAAAAAAAAGGTTAATATGATTTGTACAATGACTGATACAGAAATGAAGTTAATGGTAGCTTGTTTAGAATTTAAAATACAAGACAAACTAGATAACGACTTAGATACTATTATAGACCTACAAACACTTATTAAAAAACTTAATATAATGATTGAAAGGCAAACTCCTTATGCTTGAACTTTATAATGCTTTATCTTTTATAGAAATCACATTAATAATTATATTAATAATAATACTAATAACAAAAGGGGAAAAATGACTAAAGAAAATAAAGACGGAATAGGGTTTTTGATAGCAGGAATTTTATTACTATCAAGTTATTTATTAATCTATTTTTATATATATTAGATGAAAAAAATTTCTGAACTTGATACCCTGATTGGTTGCTTAGAAATCATTGATAATCACTTTATCATACAAGAGTTCTCACATAATAAAATTACATTGTACCAAAAGATAATCTATAATAATTTAGTTAAATTAATTGAGGCAAAGAAAAAAAATGACTAAACAATCTTTATCAGAAAAATTAGGTCAATCCGTTTTTGCTGAAAAACTAAAACTAGCATTAAAGGAAGCCGAACTGAAAAAAGAAAAACAACAACTGGAGAAGGCAAATGAAAAAAAAGAAAAACATATATCATCTTAAAACTAATACTGACGAACACTATGCTTTGCACGTTGCTCGTGAGATTATTAAAAGAAATTCTTTATATACATTAGTAAATTATATTATTTGGTCTTGGGAAGCTAAACCAAAACTAAAAAAACTTGATTTACTAAATGTTATCACTGAAGAATACTTAAACAAACAAAAGGGAAAAAATGAAAAAACTAATATTATTAAGTTTGATTCTAGTAAACTTAACTAATTGTGCGTGGAAGCCAATAGTGGACACAAAAGGCAGAAGTGGCACACATAGTTCTGCCCAAGCAGAAAATCTTTCAGACGATATTAAATTGTGTGAAATGATTGCTGAGGAACATACTAATAAAGCAGTTGAAGCAAGTAAGGGTTTTTATAATTTCTTTATAAGACCACAAACTTTATGGTTAAGCCCAGAAGCTAAATACGATCGTGAAACTTATATGCGAACTTGCTTAAAAAATCGTGGGCATAGCATACTGAACTAATGGAGAAAAATATGAAAAAAGTAAAAGAAGAAATAAACAGATTGTTTTTAGAATCTCAAAAGAACCCAAGTGTAGTCGCTAATGAAGCACCATACTATTATGATTTGTGTTCTGTTGAAAATAAGAACATAACTTTAGATGAATTCTATAAGTTGTTTCCTTATCATAACCCAGATTATAATTCTGATTATTGGAAGCAACAACATAATAGATGGAAGGAAATATGGAACGAAGCGAACTAAATAAACTAATAGGAAAAAATATCCGTTGGTTGAGAACAAATACTTGTATGCACGTGAACGGAAAAAAAACTAAACTAAACCAAAGTTACTTAGGTAAATTCTTAGGAATTATACCGCAACAAATAAGTAAATTTGAGATTGGTAAAAATGAGTTAGGTGCTATGCAGTTATATAAGTATTCAAGATTCTTTAACATATCTACTGACAATATGTATGAGAAAGATTTAATTAACCAAAAGTATAATAAAGAGGTAGTTATTAAAGATGAACTCATTTATCAGCTTGATGGTAAGTTAATAAAACATTGGCCATACGCCAATTAACAAACAAAGGGAAGGTAAAAATGGAAGAGCATAAACTAAAGTTCAAAGATAATACTGAAGAAATATTATATTTTGATCCGATACCACATAAGTATTATTGGAACGAAGAAAATATTGTTTCAGCCACGGGTATAACCTCAATCTTAACTAACGCCAGTATAATTGGAAATTGGACAGCGAAGATGTGTGCTGAAGAATTTAAAAAAATTGTTGAAGCTGGTAAGTCTTATGATGAGATTCAGTTAATAGAGATGTACGATAAAATTAAAAAATCTGCAAACTCTAATATGAATCAAGCTGGACACGTAGGAAGCCAAGTTCACGAAATGATTGAGAACTATATCCATAAAGGAACTGTTCCTGAAATTCATAATGATTTGATTAAGAAGTCATTTAATAAATTTAAAGAATGGTATGACAATCAAAAGGGTTTAGAATTAGTTTTTACTGAAACTAAAGTGCTATCACGTATTCATAAATATACTGGTACACTAGATGCTCTTTTTAAAAAAGATAATGAATATATTATCTATGATTGGAAAACGAGTTCTGGGATTAGGGATTCTTATTACGTGCAACTTTATCTTTATGTTATGGCTTTAGAAGAACAGCTAGATATAAAAATTAATAAAGGTGTTATTGTTAATTGTACCAAGCAGGGAAAATTAAACATAGCGGAATTTCCAGTAAATATAGAAATGCAAGATGTTGCGATCTCTTGCCTAAAATTGCATCGCTTTTTAAACAATAAAAAGGAGAAATAAATGGCACACAAACAAGGAGTAATTAGTAAAGTGTATAGTAACTATAATGATAAGACTGGCAGACCATTAGCGAGTGATAAAATAAATCATAAGTTCTATATCGGTGATGAGATATTTATAATTAAAGGGAAATACATACCTGAGTTTATCAAAGAAGGTAAAAAGGTTTCTTTTGCTTATGCTATTTGGTCACCACAAGGTGCTGATAAAGCGTTTAATTTTGTAGCTTCTGAGAATAACACTCTTAAGATACAAGAACTTAAAGAGGGTGTACAACCTGATACAAGTTTTAACGTAGATGATTTTGAAAAAGAAGCAGTAAATGTAGCTTCTGATTTGGGTGCTACTTTAACTGTGGAAACTATCAAGCCATTTAATAAAGATCAGTATATGTTTATTATGGCTATGACTAAGTCTGCACTTGAATCTAAAGGGATTCAATGTAATAAGGAATCAATAGATAGTTTTATTAAAGATATGAAACTTATTTATTCGTACAACTTTTAAATAGATTCTAGGGTGGCAAATTTATTTCAAATTTTCCCTTTGATTTTTGCCACTCTTACCCTTGTGATTTATTTAAATTTAATATATAAAAAGAAAATGATAGTGCGTTATAAATATTTAGAATTTACTGGTATTTATAAAGAGAAGTTTAACAGTGAACAAGAAGCACTAGATTTAGAAAAAGGGGAATTTGTTGATCTTGAAATAACTGGAATAAAATTCAAATCAACAAGAGTAAAAAAAATTGATGGAGAAATTGAGACATCAAGTTCAGAACCTAAGAGACAGACACCATAGAGTATCTGTGAAATATTTTGAACTAAAGCATAGAATGGAAAAGGCAAAAAGACTTAAAGATGCTTTAGAAACAAAGGTGGTTTTGAAATTTGAAGAACTGCTTACTTAAAAAATAAGTAGTACAACTTAAAAATGTAAAGGGAGGTTATGCACGATTTTGCTCTACGGAATCCAGACGACATAAAAAAACAATTAGATGAGTATGCTGAAGTTATGTGTGAAACACTTTATAACTTTAGAAGATTAGAAGAACACAAAAAAATTCTTTTAGCACAATTAAGTATTAATGAAAAAACTGTTATTAATTGCTCAATGGCAGAAGCAGAAAAAAGAGCTATGTGTACTAAAGAATACAACACTCATATTGAGGGTTATTGCCAAGCAGAAAAAGAATACTCAAAAGCTAAATCAAAGTATGCTAACCTTCAGAGTTGGGTAGATCTATACAGGAGTTGGCTAGTTACCAATCGTGAGTTAAGTAAATGAAAATAATACAATCAATAGGTAAACTAAATGAACTTAAATATCAAGAACGAGTTGAACAGTATATTGACTTCGCAGAACAAAGGTTTGAAGAATATTGCAAGTCTAAATCTTTTCATTTTAAAAAACTTCTTTTTAATGATGATTCTGATTTTGCTAATTCCCCTATTCCTTTTTTTAATAAACTTGGCTTATTGTCTGCGATGCCTGATTACTTTGTTTATTCGGAAGCCAATGCAGAAAAAAAACAACAGTTCTTTGTGGAAATCAAAGCGTCCAACAAACTTAAATTAAAAGATTTAAAGAAGTATATTACTTTTAGTCAAATGTTTTGCGATCATAGATTTACGCAATATACAATATGCTTTGCTTTCAAAGATGGTTTAAAATTTAAATCAGTAGATCAAATATTAAGATTATTGCCACAAGCAAAGATTCAGACTTGGAATGATGGTATAGAATATTATTTATTACCAATTTAGTGAACAGTATTAGAAATCCTATTTATATTATATTTAAAATCAACTTCTTTTAAATACCAAGAGACAGTTGTTATTCTTACTTTTTTTACAGAATTTAATTGAGATAAAAAAGTATTACTATTTACAAAGTTAGCAGTATCTAAAAATCTTAAATGTGCAACCTTCTCTACAAAATTATCTGAATTAGGTTTAATATAACTAACATCATAAGTTACCAAATAACATTTCATTAGTAATATATTTCAAAAGTTGTAGTTGTGGTTTCTTTTATTTCATAAGTTTGTGTTACTACTTGCTTGTTAGATAATTGAATTGGTGAACAAGACAGAATTAAAAATATTCATAGATAGCACCAAAGATACCAACGATTAACCATTGATACCAACTAGGAAATTTGCCAAAGTAATCAAAGAATAAATCTAACTTAGTTTTAATATTAACATCATCACTAATAACTGCATAAGATAAAACAAGTATAGGAATACAAACAACTATTAAAACAAATTCATCTTTCCATGATTTGTCTTGTTGATCGTAAACATCTCTTTGATATTCTATCTCACCACTAGCCATTCTTTCGTAGTGTCGTTTTTCTGCTTCGGATTCTAATAGTTCTGATTGCTTATGGTTCTTATAAATCTCAGCACCAGTTTTAAAAATAGTTGGTATTAGATTCCACCACATACTAGTCTACAGCCGAGATATTTATTTCCCCAGCACCCCCACCATGTGCTATGAAAGCAACTTTTTGACCAGAACCAAATGTAAAAAACTCTACATAATCTGGTGGTATTAATAAATCTTCTTCTGTTGCAGTTGGATTAGCACCAAATTTAATATGACAATGTGTAGTTGTTGCTATTCTAATTAATCCTGAACCAGTAGTAATAACTCCTGATTGGACTGATGATGAACCAACAGTATGAGTTTCTGGTGCAAAATCTGGGTCTATTGTTGTTGCAGGTTGTGCTACTGCCATATTATCTTATTGCCTCAATACTTGTTACTGTTGCTGTCCCAGTCGTTGCCGCAAGACCTAATAAAGCTACTTTTTGTTGATCGCCAATTACGAAGAACGATACTGAACCAGCAGGAAGTAAAGTATCTGCTGTAGTGGCAGTAGGTGTGGTAGCTATTTTCATGTATGCCGCATTTGTTACTGCAATTCTTACAAGTCCGTTAGAAGTTGTAACTGGATTTGCTGTAGCTACTGATGTGTTAGTTAAGCTGATTAATTGGCTTGAATAATTTGTTATGTCTATTTCTTGTATCATGTTCTCTAAATGTTCCTTTTTATAGTGTTTAAACCCTTAAATTACCCCTATTTTTTAATATTTAGAGTTCTTATGAGGTTATGCTAGTTTTAAAGCCACAATGCCTTAAAATTAGTTATTTCTTATTATTAAATGTTTCAATTAATAGTTGAAGATAATGTTCGGCTTTCCTAAGATCAAGCAACTGCCCTTTTGCAGTTTTATGCTTACGATTATATCTACTTACATATTTAATAACATTACCTTGATACCAATTAAATTGGTTATAGTAAATATATTTAGAAGGTTGGATTGAAAGTGTTTTATAGTGATTTC
>Ga0334722_10006133_pt1 | contig 11965 bp, 4 predicted proteins | sample C3_bottom_MG_FD_207210 | JGI IMG/M metagenome (GOLD analysis project Ga0334722, IMG submission 207210) | Sediment microbial communities from Yellowstone Lake, YNP, Wyoming, USA - C3_bottom | ecosystem: Environmental > Aquatic > Freshwater > Lake > Sediment | place: USA: Wyoming | collected...
CGGGGTCATCCGGGGAATCGGCCTCTCCAACGACGGCCGCGGGCGCGGTCTGCTCGCGCCGAGCGAGGAGGGCCAGGAGCGCGCGATGCGGGCGGCGTATACCGCGGCCGGGTTGCGCCCGACCGACGTTTCGCTGCTGGAGTGTCACGCGACCGGGACGCAGGTCGGGGACGCGGTCGAGGTGCGCAGCACCTCCCGCGTCTTCGCCGGGGCCGCGGATCTCCCCGTCGGCTCGCTCAAGTCGAACTTCGGCCACGCCATCACCGCTGCCGGGATCGCCGGCCTGCTCAAGGTCGTCGGGGCCCTGGAGGCGCGCGTCCGTCCGCCGACGCTGAACGCCGACGATGCGCTCGCCCTGATGCAGGGCTCACCGCTGCGTCTGTTGCGGGCGGCGGAAGCGTGGGAGTGCGCCGGCGTGCGGCGTGCGGCGGTGAGCGCGTTCGGTTTTGGCGGCGCCAACGCTCACCTGATCGTCGAGGAGGCGCCTGGAAGGGCGGGTGCCAGGGGATCCTGTCGCCGCGGATCTCCGTCGCGCTCCCTGAAGACCGCCGATGGCGACCTCCCCGCCGCGCCAGACCTGCCCCAACCTCGTGATCCGGTTTCTCCGGGGAGTGGTGCGGTGGCGGTGGTAGGAATCGGTGCAGCAGTCGGCGCCGGGCGGGCCCTCGTTGATTTCGCGCTGCAGCTCTTTGCGCCGGACCCACCTCGGAAGCATCGTGCCTCGACGATCTCCCTCCCGATCGCGGATACGCGCTTCCCGCCGCGCGATCTGGCCGCCGCGCTGCCGCAGCAGATCTGGACGCTCGCCGCGGCGCGCGAGGCGCTCTGCGGGGTCGCGCGGCCGTCGCCGGAGACGATCGGCGCGATCATCGGGGTCGGGTGCGACCCCGCCGTGGCGCGCTACGGTGCGCGCTGGCGCCTCGCCGATCTCGCCGCGGCGGCAGGGGTAGGGGTAGGGGCGACGGACGAGGCGTGGATTCGAAGTGCCGCCGATGTGGTGTCTCCGCCGCTCACCGGGGCCGGCGTCCTCGGGACGATGCCCAATCTTCCGGCGAACCGCTTGAATGTCCAGTTCGACCTGGCGGGCCCGGGCTTCACGATAGCCGCCGAGGAACTCTCGGGAGTCAGGGCGCTGCAGGCGGCGCTGCGTTCCCTGCGCGCCGGCGAGCTCGACCTGGCGCTCGCGGGCGCCGCCGATTTCTCCTGCGACCCGGTGCACGAGGCGGCGGTCCGCGCGCTCGCAATGCCGGGCCCCTCCGGGGACGGCGCCGTCGTTCTCGCCCTCAAGCGGCTGGCGGATGCGCTGCGCGACGGCGATCGCATCTACGCGCTGATCGACGAGGTCGTCGACGTCGACGAGACGGCGGTGCCGCGCGAGGAAGCGCATGAGGCTTTGAGCGACGAGCGGATCGCTGCGCGGTTCGGACGCGCCCATGCGGCATTCGGCCTGGTGCGCGTCCTGGCGGCGGTCGTCGCCTGCGCTGCGGCGCGTCACCCCGGCGGCGCCCCCTGGTCCGGCGATCGCCGGACCGGACTCGAGATCGGCGCGCTCGGCGGCCAGCGCGTCCGCGTCGGCGTGAGCGCCGCGTCCGCGAGTGCGATTACGTTGCCCGTCTGCGAGCCGATCCCGGAACCCTCGGCGACGTATCACGCGCACCAGCCGCCGCCCGTGCTTCCACAGTTGCCCGTCCCGCCGATCCGGATGCAAACGGCTCCCGCCCTGGCGCCGGTCGCCGCCGTCGCAGCGTCGGGAGCGGCCGTCACTCGAAACGCACCGTCCATGCACACTGATCAGGTGTTGCAGATGCGGCACGCACCGCGGCTCGCCGCAATCGATGAAGACGTCGCAGTGCTGCCGATGGCGACGTACGCCACGACGACGATCGTCGAGCGCGCCGACACGCACGTGCAGGAAGTGCTCAAGCAGATCGCCGTCCAGGTCGCCGAGGCGGCGCGCGTCCACCGCGCCTTCCTTGAAACCCAGGCCGCCGCGCACCGGCAATTCCTGGAATTCCGCGAGCGCGCCGCCGCAACCCTTCACGCCGCGGGAAGCAGTGCCGGAGCGCGAACCGATCGCATGCCGGGCGAGAGCATGAGCACTCGGAGCGGCGAGCTTCCTTCAGCGAGAGGGCGAATGCTCGATACTCGGGAGGTCCGCGGCGACAGGACCCCGAAGCCTGAACCCGACACCCGTGCCGTTCTGTACGATCGTCCCGCACTGGAAATCCACGCGAACGGAAAAATCTCGGACATCTTTGGTCCCGAGTTCAAAGACCAGGACCCCCTGATCAGGCGCGTCCGCATGCCCGCGCCGCCGCTGCTGCTCGCCGACCGCGTTCTGCGCGTCGACGCCACCCCGCTCTCCCTCGGCACCGGCACCGTCTGGACCGAGACCGACGTCGCCCCCGGCGCCTGGTACCTGCACGACGACCGCATGCCCGCAGGGATCATGGTCGAAGCCGGCCAGGCTGATCTGCTGCTCGCCTCCTGGCTCGGCGCCGACACCATCAATCAAGGCGATCGCGTCTACCGTCTTCTCGGTTGCGAGCTGACGTATCACGGCGGTCTCCCCGTCGCCGGAGAAACCCTGCGCTACGAGATTGGCATCGACGGACACGCCCAGCAGGGAGCGGTTCGCCTCTTCTTCTTTCACTCCTCCTGCACAGCCCAGGGCATCCTGCGTCTGAGCGTGCGCGGCGGACAGGCCGGCTTCTTCACCGACGAGGAACTCGCGGCCTCGGCCGGTGTGATCTGGGATCCGGTGAGCACGCCGCCGCGCGACAACCCCCGGCTTGACCCGCCCCAGGTACCCGCAGTTCCCCCGCGGCTTACGCGAGCGCAGCTCGAGGCCTTCGCCGCCGGCCGTGCCGCCCAGTGTTTCGGGGAGGGATTCGCGACGGCGGCGACGCACACCAGGACGCCGCACCTCCCCGGCGGCCGGATGTTGCTGCTCGAAGAGGTGACGCAGATCGCCGCCGCAGGCGGACCGTGGGGTCGCGGTTACCTGCGCGCCGTCGATCGCATCAGTCCCGATGACTGGTTCTTCACGGGGCATTTCGCCAACGACCCCTGCATGCCCGGGACCCTGATGTTCGAAGGGTGCCTGCAGGCCATGGCCGTCTACCTCGCCGCGCTCGGATTCACGCTCGAGCGCGACGGTTGGCGCTTCGAGCCGGTGCCCGACGAGCCGTACAAGATGCTCTGCCGCGGCCAGGTCACCCCGGCCTCCCGCGAACTGGTCTACGAGGTCTTCGTCGAGGAGGTTGTCGCTGGTCCGGAGCCGACGCTCTATGCCGACGTGCTGTGCACCGTCGACGGCCTCAAGGCCTTCCACTGCCGCCGCCTGGGCCTGCGCCTCGTTCCCGGGTGGCCGCTGGATTCGCTGCGCCAGATGACGGCGGGGATGCAGGAGGAGCGCCCGGTGGCCTGCGCGGGCGACCTGCCGTTCGACGGCCGCTCCTTGCTGGCGTGCGCCTGGGGCCGTCCCTCGGAGGCCTTCGGCCCGACCTTCAGCGCATTCGACGGCGTGCGCCGACTGGCGCGCCTCCCCGGCCCCCCCTACCAGTTCATGTCGCGGATCGTAAGTCTCGAGGGTGAGATGGGCGCCATGGGTGAAGGCTGCGCGGCCGAAGTCGAGTACGACGTCCCCGCCGACGCCTGGTATTTCGCCGCCAACGGCGCGCGCACGATGCCGTACGCCGTCCTGCTCGAGGCCGCGCTCCAGCCGTGCGGCTGGCTGGCGACCTGGGCCGGCAGCCCGTTGACGACGGAGCGGGACCTGAGTTTTCGCAACCTCGACGGCGACGGCCGCCTGCTCGCGGAAGTCTTCCCGGACGCCGGCCGGCTGCACACCCGCGCCGTGCTGACGCGGATCTCCCGCTCCGCCGGGATGCTCATCGAGAGCTTCGAAGTTCTCTGCAGCGTCGGCGGTCGCCCGGTGTACGAGCTGAAGACGGTCTTCGGGTATTTTCCCGCAGAGGCGCTGGCGCGCCAGGTCGGCATTCCCGCGAGCGACGACGAACGGGGCGCGCTCGAGGCGGCGCGGACCAGGGCGGTCGACCTGCGCTCGACGGCTGGAGCGGCGGCAGCTGGCCACCCCCGCCTCGCCACGGCGCCGCTGCTGATGCTCGATTGCGTGACCGGCATCTGGCCGTCGGGCGGAGCGGCCGGACTCGGTCGCTACCGGGCCGAAATGGCGGTCGATCCCGCGGCCTGGTTCTTCAAGGCGCATTTCTTCCAGGACCCGGTCCAACCCGGATCGCTCGGCCTCGAGGCGATGCTTCAACTGCTGCAGTTCGCGATGATCGATCGGGAAATGGACGATCTCCTCGACGGCGCCGCCCGCTTCGAGCCGCTGGCTCTGGGTGAGCAACACTCCTGGAAATACCGAGGTCAGGTGCTCCCGCGCAACCGGCGCGTCACGACGCTGCTGGACCTGGTGCGAATCGGCGAAGATGACCGGGGTCCGTTCGCGGTGGCGGACGCCTCGCTCTGGGTCGACGGCACCAAGATCTACGAAGCCCGCGGTCTGGCGATGCGGGTCGTCGGCGATACGCTGCCCCCAACCCGGGCAGGGAAAGCCGCGTCCGCCGCTGTGCCGGTGCCGACTCCCGGCGCAGTGCGCGCAGCTGATCCGCTCCCGGACGACGAAGAACTGCTCGACCCCGCCGTCGACACCTGGCTTGGGGATCACCGCCCGACCTGGACGGTGCCGGCCTTGCCGCTGCTGTCGATGATCGACCGCCTGGCGCGTGCCGCCGCACGCCGCGCTCCCGGCATGCGCGTGGTGGCCGTGGAGGACGCCCGCGCCCTGCGCTGGGTTCCCGTCACCGGGCCGCTGCGCCTGAAGACGGAGGTCGTCCCGGAAGGGGAGGGCGCCTTCACCGTGACGCTGCACGCCTGGCGCGACGCAGAAAACCCCGCCCTCTCCCGCTACGAGCCCGTCGTCACGGGACGGGTACGCCTGGCCCCGGAATATGGAACGGCGGTGGTAGATACTTCTTCTGTGATGATCCCTGTCGCTACCTCAAGGGAACTGGGTGGCGTAGGGGTGGCGCGGAGGGGAGGTCTCCGTCGGCGGAACGAAGTGAGCACGACCAGTGAGTGTCAGCCGAGCAGTTCCGGCACGCGATCCGATCGCATGCCGAACGAGAGCGTGAGCACCGGGAGCAGCGAGCTTCCTTCAGCGAGAGGGCGAATGCTCGAGTCCGAGGAGGTCCGCAGTGACAGGACCCCGCAGCCTGAACAGGACCCATACGAAACCGGCGCCCTCTTTCACGGGCCTTCTTTCCAACTGCTCCGCTCCCTGACCCTCTCGCCCGGCGCATCCTCGTCACTCCTCGACGCTGCGGGCGGCGGCCCCCCGCGCGGCCTCCTCCACGAGGCGCTCCTCGACGCACTGACCCACGGCATCCCGCACGACCGGCTTTGGACGTGGAGCGTGGAGGTCGCCGCCGATCAAGTCGCCTACCCGCACCGCATCGTCTCCCTGAGACTGTTCGCGCCACTGCCTGCGACGGGGGAGGTGCGCTGCGAAACCCGCTTCGTCGGGTTCGACGGCGGCCCGCGCTTTCCGCGGTTTCACGTCAGCGCGTTCGCAGTCGGGCGCCTGCTCGCGACGCTCGATCTGGTCGAGGCGCTCTTTCCCAAAGGGGTGATCGGCGCCGCGCCGCCGCGGGAGCGCCGCGCGTTCCTGCGCGATCGCCGCTACATTCCCGGCCTGCGCCTCTCGCACGAGGAGGGCGGGACGACGCGGCTGGCAGACGCCGAGGTGAGCGGCAGCGATTGGCTTCCCGGCACGCTCGCTTTGGCCTACGAGGCGTCCGACGACCTGCCAGCGGCGATCGCCGTCAAGGAGCACGTCGCCGCGCGCGCCGCGGTTCACCCCGCGAGCGTCTCGTTCGAGCCGGATGAGACGGCGGCGGGTGGAGAGCCCTCTCCCGCCGCAACCCGCAGGGTGCTTGCGCGCTGCGCGGCCGAACCGCTCACCGTGCGTGCGCTGACCCTCGAGCGCCGGCCCGGCGCGGTCGTTGTTGCGGACGTGGCACCCCCGGTGATCGATCTCTCCCCGGTGCGCGGTTGGTGGGACGGCTATTTCAAGATCGGCCGCTGGCCCGTGGAGGATGTCTACTTCGGGCTGGCCGAGCGCTTCGTCAGCCGCGTGCGTCTCGAGGACCCCGCCGGCTTCGCCGCCCTGCGCGGCCGTGGCGTGCTCTACCTGTCCAACCACCAGGTCGGCATCGAGTCGATCCTCTTTTCGCTGATCGCCACGGCGCTCTCGGGGACGCTCACGGTGACCCTCGCCAAGATCGAGCACCGCGCGACCTGGCTCGGCAACCTCATCCGCCACGCGTTCGCCTGGCCGGGCGCGCACGACCCTGGGGTCATCACGTACTTCGACCGCAGCAACCGTGAAGAGCTGCCGCGGATCATCGGCGTGCTGGCGCGCGAGATCGCCGGCGGCGGCAAATCCGTGATGATCCACGTCGAGGGGACGCGGGCGCTCACCTGCCGCGCGCCGGTCCAGAAGATGAGCGGCGCCTTCCTCGACATGGCCGTGGCCACGGGCGCCGCCGTGGTGCCCGTGCGTTTCACGGGGGGGCTCCCGGTCGCTCCGGCCGCCGAGAAGCTCGAGTACCCGGTCGGCATGGGCGCCCAGGAGATCATCGTCGGCGCGGCGATCACGCCGGCGGAGCTTGCGGGGCTGACCTACAAGGAGCGCAAGGAGCGGGCGATCGACGCGATCAACGCGCTCGGGCCGGCGCCTGCGCTCGAGCAGCCGCATGCCCCCGACCCGGCGTTTGCCGCCGCCGTCCGCGGCTGGGCCGAACAGACGGGCGCCAGCTTTGAGCATGCCGCCCTCTTCGAGACGCTGCGGCGCCTTCACGCCCCCGGCGACGACATCGCGCGGCTGATCGCCGGCGCCCGCGCCGGGGTTCTCGAACTCCCTGCCGACGCCCGGGGCCGCTGGCTTGGCGAACTGGCGCGCCGCCTCTTCGGTCCGCGCGGACCGGAAGTGACCACCGCCGGCGCGAAACAACCTTGATGCGACACCGCAGAAACGGAGCATCGCCGTCATGAGTACGATCGGTCGCTGGCTGTTCCGCCTCGCGGTTCTCTGGCTGGCGTTGGTGCCCGTGCTCTTTCTGGCATCGTTCATCTACGATGTTTTCGTTCGTCCCCACGACCTGAATCTCCCCGGGCTGCTCGCCGTCGGCTCCCTGTATTACTTTTTCGTCAAACCCCTGGGGCTGGGGCTTCTGGTCGTGGGATTCGTTCTGAGGAGACTTGGCGGCCATCCGGACGGCTGAGACCGGCGGGATTCGGCCGTCCGGAGGGGAAGTTCCCGTCTCGGGCGGTCCGGACTGTCGGAATGGTTTGACCCCGCCAACCGGAACAGCTACCGTTTCTGCGCGGTGGGTGCTTCAGGACGCGTGCGGAGGACGATGAGCGTGGGCAAGGCATGGTGGGTCGGGCCGGTGGTGGTGCTGGCGCTGGTTGCCGTCGCTTTTGCGCCGGTTCTCGACAACGCGTTCGTCGCCATCGACGACCCGCTCTACATCACTAAAAATCCCGTTCTCGCCGGCGGGGTGAGTATGGCTGCGCTGGCCTGGGGCCTCACCACGTTCTACGGCGGGAATTGGCACCCGCTCACCTGGTACTCGCATGCACTCGACATCAGCCTCTTCGGGCTGCAACCCGCCGGTCACCACGCCGTGAACCTGCTGCTGCACGCAGCCAACGGCCTGCTCCTGCTGCTGCTGGTGCTCCGGCTGACCGGTCGGCGCTCGCCGGCCGTGGTGACCGTGCTCCTGTTCGCCCTGCACCCGCTGCGCGTGGAGTCGGTCGCCTGGGCCGCCGAGCGCAAAGACCTGCTCTGCGCCTTGTTCTTCCTGTTCACGCTCCATGCGTACGTGTGTTTCGTGAAGCGGCGCACGGCAGCCACCTACGCGGCGACAGCCGGGCTGCTGGCCATGGCGCTCGCCGCAAAGCCGATGGCCGTAACCCTGCCGCTGGTGCTGTTGCTGCTGGACTGGTGGCCCCTCGGGCGGCTGACGTCGGGGCGGCCGGCACGGATCGCACCGCTGCTGCTCGAAAAAGCGCCGCTGCTGGTGCTCGCGGGCGCCGCCTCAGCCGTGACGCTGGTCGCGCAGCGCAGCGTGGACTGGGTCCGCAGCGCGGGGTCCTACCCCTGGGGCATCCGCCTCCAGAACGCCGTCGTCTCCTATGAGGCGTACCTGCGCAAGACGCTCTGGCCGACCGATCTGGCGATGCCCTACACCCACTCCCAGGCGTCTCTTCCGGTCCCGGTCCTGGTCGGGGCGGTCCTGCTGCTGCTCGCGCTCACCTGCGGGGCGGCGCTCCTCGCCCGGCGGATGCCGTGGTGGATGATCGGCTGGCTCTGGTTTGCCGGCATGCTGGTCCCGGTGATCGGCCTGGTGCAGGTCGGCGACCAGGCTCTGGCCGACCGCTACACCTACCTGCCGTCCGTGGGGCTTGCCTGGGCGGCGGCGGAATCGCTTGCGGCAGCGGGTCGGTGGCGGCGGATCGCGCTGGCCGGCGGGTGCGCGGCGGCCCTGCTCCTGTTGCCGCTCACCCGGCAGCAGAGCGGCGTCTGGCGCAGCGACGTCTCGCTCTTCGAGCACGCCGTGCGGTTGGAGGGGGACAACTGGCTCGCCATGCGCAACCTCGGTTCGGCTCTGCTGTCCGCCAAGCGCTACGATGAAGCGGCCGCGACACTTGAGCGGATGATTGCGGGCGGACAGTACCGGGCGGAGGTGTTCAACAATCTCGGAGCCGTCCGGCTGGCCCAGGGGCGACCGCAGGAGGCGGTCGTCCAGTTCGAGACTGCCGTCAGAATCGACCAGACGTTCGCGCTGGCCTGGCGCAATCTCGGCGAGGCCCACGAACGGCTCGGGAACCGCGAGCAGGCCTCCCGGGCGTTCGCGCTCTCGCTGCGCTTCTCCGGCAAGCCGATGGCCGGCCGGGTCTCCCCGCACGCGGCGCCGCGCTGAGGCCAGGCGGTCCGGTCGCGCCGCGACCCCGCTTGAGGCCCAGCGCCACGCTTCCCCGTCGCGCTGGCTGCACAAGGTACTCTTTCGCGCCCGTGCGCGCTCCGCTTCGGTTGTTCCCCGGGGGCAGATGATGTAGATTGTCCAACTTGCCGGCGGATGGTTTCGGCGAGATTTTTCACGGATGCTCTGCGACGGACGGGAAGGTGGCGCGTGGATTTGTCGAGAGAGGTAGCGCGGCGGCGCACGTTCGCGATCATTTCCCACCCCGACGCGGGCAAGACGACGCTCACGGAGAAGCTGCTGCTCTACGGCGGCGCGGTGCACCTGGCGGGCTCCGTGACGGCGCGCAAGAACCAGCGCAACACGACCTCGGACTGGATGGAGCTGGAGAAGAAGCGCGGCATCTCGGTCAGCTCGACGGTGCTCCAGTTCGAATACCGCGACTTCTGCATCAACCTGCTCGACACCCCGGGCCACAAGGATTTCTCCGAGGACACCTACCGGGTGCTGATGGCCGTCGATGCCGTCGTGATGGTCCTCGATGCCGCCAAGGGGATCGAGAGCCAGACGCTCAAGCTCTTCGAGATCTGCCGCAATCGGGGGATCCCGATCTTCACGTTCGTCAACAAGCTCGACCGCCCCTCGCACGAGCCGCTGGCGCTGCTGGACGAGATCGAGCGCACGCTGCAGCTGCACGTCTACCCGGTGAACTGGCCCCTCGGGACCGGCCCCGACTTCAAGGGGGTCTTCGATCGCCGCCACAAGCTGGTCTCGTTCTTCGAGCGGGTGCCCGGTGGCGCGTACCGCACGCCGGTCTCCGTGCTCGACCTGGCGGACGACGCGGTCGCCCAGCGGCTCGACCCGGCGTCGTACCAGAAGGTGCTCGACGAGGTCTCCGTGCTCGACGGCGCGGGCGAGTCCTTCGACCACGCGGCCGTGCTGCGCGGCGACATGACCGCCGTCTTCTTCGGCAGCGCGGTCAACAACTTCGGCGTGCAGTTGCTGCTCGACGGCTTCCTCGACTACGCCCCGCCCCCGGGTCCGCGCAGGCTCGTGGAGGGCGACATCGCCCCCGACGACCCGCGCTTCTCCGGGTTCGTCTTCAAGATCCAGTCGAACATGGACCCGCGCCACCGCGACCAGATCGCCTTCATGCGCGTCTGCTCCGGGCGCTTCGAGCGCGACATGAAGGTCTTTCACCCGCGCACCGGCGCGCACGTGCGGCTCTCCAGTTCGCACAAGCTCTTCGGGCAGGAGCGCGAGATCGTCAACGAGGCGTACGCCGGTGACGTCGTCGGTCTCGTCGGCCATTCAGAATTTCTGATCGGCGACACGCTGACCGAGGACCCGGCGGTCGTGCACCAGAGCATCCCGCGCTTCTCGCCGGAGCACTTCGCGTTCCTGCACTGCCCGAACGCGGCGAAATCCAAGCGCTTCAGGGCGGGCCTCGATCATCTGCTGCAGGAGGGGGTCGTGCAGACCTTCGCCTTGAAGGACGCCGCCCAACGGCTGCCGCTGCTCGGCGCGGTCGGCCCGCTCCAGTTCGAAGTGCTCCAGCACCGGCTGCTGGCCGAGTACGGCGCGGACTCGCGCCTCGAACTCATGTCCTGGAAGACCGTCCGCTGGGTCGCCCCGGAGAGCGCGGCCACCGTCGTCGACAAACCGCTCATGGGCGGCTGCCAGCTCGCGCACGACGTGCACGGCAACCTGGTGATCCTCTTCGCCGGCGAGTGGGAGTGTCGTTACTTCTCCGAGCGCAACGCGAGCATCGTGCTGACGCGCATGGCGCCCTAGCGGCGCTGCCGTTTGCCCACTCGACCATCTTCGTGCCACTGCGCTACCAGATGGCCGCGGTGTGCGTGAAACAGCAGAAAGCTGCCGCGCCTAGCCCGGCAGTGTCAGTGTGGCGCGGAGCTTGCCCCGGAACGTTGCAGCGCGAACAGCAGCACCAGGGCTCCTTGTAGCGCGGCAAGCCCGGCGATCTCGTAATCAATTTCCGGATGCCCCGGCACTTCCAACCGCACGCGAATCAGTCCGGCCAGCGCCACGAGGCCTGCTATCAGAATCGGGGTTTGGGCCGCTGGCCTCATCGTGCGGTCCAGAAAGCCTGCGAGAAAGAGCGCGGCCCATCCGAACGCCAGAAAGGAGATAATCAGGTCTTGGTACCGTTCCGAAGGAACCGCATAGAAGATATACAGCAGTGGAACCTTCCACCCCAGCTGATGCGCGACTGCCACGGCAAGGAAATAGCAGGCGCAGAGCAAAAGCAGAGCCCGGTAGCTGCGTCGAAGCTGATTTCGCGGCACGCCTTTGGCGCCGGCGTCTCTCGGCTCGTTCATGATCGTAGTATACGCGCAGCGGAGCGGGCGATTCGAGCAGATCGTTTCTTTGCTACTTGCGCGATCGACTGCGTCACCATAGATTGATACCATGAAACCGACGATACGGGGCTTCGTCCCGTTGCTGGTCCTGCTCTGCGCGTTTGGATTCCCCGTCGCAGCGCACGCCGACGAATCCGCGCAGTGCCCGGAACCTGAAGCTTCGGAGTTGCCCGCTCCTTTCTACATCGGGCCGCGGATCGGCCCGAGCACGGTCACGGGCTATCTCGGCGTCGAAGGCCAATACGGCCGCATCGCCCTCGGGGGAGGCCTGCTCTTCGACGATGGTTACGCGCTTGGCGCGAAATACCTGTTCTCCCCGTATCCCAGTTCGTTCTACCTCTTCGGGTCCTATTTTCGCGTCCACACCTACGACGGGGGCGACGAGGCCGGCCAGAAGCCAACGAAGCGCATCATCCGCAATCTGGGCGTTGGGATCGGCTGGCAGAAGCGGTGGCGGAGCGGCGTCATTGCCAGCATGGGCCTTGGGCCGAGCTATTACGACGATTCCCACAGCGACGCTCACCTGATGGCCGTGCTGGACCTGAGCATCGGCTACGCATTTGCCTTTGG
>Ga0334722_10006134_pt1 | contig 11965 bp, 11 predicted proteins | sample C3_bottom_MG_FD_207210 | JGI IMG/M metagenome (GOLD analysis project Ga0334722, IMG submission 207210) | Sediment microbial communities from Yellowstone Lake, YNP, Wyoming, USA - C3_bottom | ecosystem: Environmental > Aquatic > Freshwater > Lake > Sediment | place: USA: Wyoming | collected...
AGCCCGGCCGCCTCCGCCAGCCCGGCCCCGAGCCCCAGCCCAGCCCCCTCCGACACGACAGCCCAGGCAGGCTATGTTCGCGTCCAGCAGACCGTCAACTACAACAACTCCCAGACCGTCGAGCGGGTCATCAAGGAGCCCGGCGCGATCGAGCGGCTGAGCGTGGCGGTCCTCCTCGACCAGGCCGCTCTCGGTTCCCTGAGCACTGACGGCCTCAAGAGCACGATCGAGGCTGCGATCGGGGCCGATCCGACCCGCGGCGATGTCGTGTCGGTCTCGGCCGTCCCGTTCGCCGCCTCAACCGAGGCGGCTGCCGCCGCAAGCCCGATCCCGGGCGACCTGGTCGGTATGGCCGGCGGGATCGCCAGCACCGTCTTCGGCGCGCTCGTCGCGCTCGTGCTCCTGGTCCTGGTCTGGCGCAACGTCCGGGTGCTCCGCGGTCGGGCGGAGGAGATGCAGCTCGCGACGATCACGAACCCCCAGCATGGCCTGCTCGCAGGGTACGCCTCGACCGGGGCCGGCAGCCCGCTGGCGTCGATCGCGGAGCTCGACCAGTCTCCCCAGGCCAGGGTCCAGGAGCGGCTCCGGATGGTGGCGGCCGAGAAGCCGGACGCGATCGTGGGGCTGATGAACGACTGGCTCCGTGAGGAGGGTCGACGGTGAGCGCGAACGCCCACGTCCTGACCGGGCCGCGCAAGGTCGCCGCGCTGCTCATCGCCCTCGGGACCGAAGCGTCGGCCAAGCTCCTCTCCCGGTTGCCCCAGGACGCCGTCGACAGGATCGCCCTGGAGCTGATGCGGATGCCGGCGCTCGAGGCGGAGGTCCGGGACGCGATTCTCGAGGAGACCTACACCGGCGTCTTCTCCCAGCTCGGCGCACTGCCCGGGGGTGAGTCGTACGCGCTCACCCTGTTCAAGGAGGCGTTCGGCGAGGGGAAGGCGATCGAGCTGATCACCCGCGTCCAGCAGTCGCAGGTCGTCGTCCCCTTCGAGTTCCTGCGCTCGGCCGACCCGGTCCAGGTCAAGGAGCTCCTGGCCAGCGAACACCCCCAGACGATCGCCCTCGTCCTCGCCCACCTCGAACCGCGGGTGGCAGCGCGGATCCTCGTCGAGCTCGAGCCCGAGCTCCAGGTCGAGGTCGCCCGGCGGATCGCGCTCACGGACCAGACGACCCCGGACACGCTGGCGGTCGTCGAGGACGGGATCCGCCGCCGGATCTCGGCCGTCGTTACCGAGACGGCCCAGGTGGGCGGGGCGCGACCGCTTGCCCACGTCCTCAACCAGGTCGGCCGGAGCACCGAACGGCAGATCCTGGGTGCCCTGGCCGAGCGCGACGCCGAGCTCGCCGACGAGGTGCGACGGTTCATGTTCGTGTTCGAGGACATCGCGCTCATCGACGACCGGTCGATGCAGCGGATCATCCGCGAGCTCGACACGAAGGACATCGCGTTCGCCCTGCGCACCGCGACCGAAGAGGTCAAGCAGCGCTTCTTCGGCAACATGTCGCAGCGGGCCGCCGAGATGCTTCGCGAGGAGATGAGCCTGACGACCCAGGTCCGGATGAAGAACGTCGAGGAGGCGCAGGGCCGGATCGTCGAGGTGATCAAGCGTCTCGAGGACGAGGACGAGATCGTGATCAGCCGGGGAGGAGCCGACGATGTCCTCGTCTGAGCAGATCATCCGTCGTCCCCGACCCGGCTCCGCCACCGACGGCTCCGCCCGGGAGCCGGTCTCCGGTCTCGATTCGGCCCGCCCGGCAGGGGCCACTCGATCCGAGGGAACCGTCATCCGTGGTCGCCGCACCGGCCTCCCGCCGGCGCGCGGGGCGACGGGCGGGCCACTCCCCGCCGACTTCGGGCCGGTGGCCGTCCCGGGTCGCGACGGCTCGGGATCGCCCGGATCGAACGGTCAGCGTGGCGCCAGCGGGACGGGGATTCCAGCCGGTCGGGCCTCCGCCGGGGCCGCGAGGCCGGTCCGCGGCGGCCTTGGCTCGCCCTCGTTGCAGGTCGAGCTCCGCGATCTCCACCGGCGGGCCGAGGAGCGGGGCTACGCGGTCGGCCGGGCGCGCGCCGAGGCGGAACTCGCCGCCGCGATCGAGGCCGCCGGTGCGATGGCGGCCCGGATCGAGGCGCTGGCGCCCCGCGAGTCGAGCGCCGTGGCCCATGCCCTGGCGACGCTCTCGACGGCCATCGCCCGCCGCATCGTCGGTGCCGAGCTCCACCTCGATCCGGCGATCCTGGTCCGCGCCCTCGAGTCCGCGGTGACCGCGATCAACGGCTCGCCCGAAGCGCGCGTCCTGCTCCACCCGGACCAGCTCGAGCCGGTGCGCAGTGCCTGGGAGACCGCCCACGGCACTGCCTACCTCGGCAAGCGCTGGACGTTCGAGGCGGACGCGTCGCTCCCGCCGGGCGGCTGCGTCCTGCGCTACGAGCACGGCGTCGTGGCGGCCGGGCTCGAGGCACAGATCGAGGAGATCGCGACCGCCATCGATGACGCCCTCCCCGGTCTCGGCCGGGGGCGGCCGGTCGAACCCCGGACGGACGGGTCATGAACGTCCACTCCACCCCGGCCACCGCGCCGACCGGCTCGGTCGTCGGCCAGCTCCTGGCGACGATCGAGAAGGCGCCGCGCTTCCGGCCGATCGGCTCGGTCGTACGCGTCGTCGGGACGACCGTCGAGGCTGCCGGCCTGAACGTCCGGGTCGGCTCGATCTGCTGGATCGAGCTCGAGACCGATGGACTCGTCAGCGCCGAGGTCGTGGGCTTCAGGGACGGCCGGATCACGCTCGTGCCGTTCGGCGACCTGTCCGGGGTGCGCCCCGGATCCCGGGTCCGGCTTCGCGAGCACCAGTTTCGTGTCCCCATCGGCCCCCGCGTGCTGGGCCGCGTCCTGGACGGATTCGGTCGGCCGATCGACGGGCGCGGTCCGCTCCGGGCGGAGCAGCGCGACATCGGCGGTGAGGCACCCCACCCGCTCACGCGGGCGAAGATCCGGACGCCGCTGGCGACCGGCATCCGGGCCATCGACGGCCTGCTCACGACCGGCAAGGGCCAGCGGCTGGGCATCTTCGCCGGTTCGGGCGTCGGCAAGAGCACCCTCCTGGCGATGATCGCCCGTCACGCCTCGGCCGATGTCAACGTCATCGCGCTCATCGGGGAGCGGGGGCGTGAGGTCCAGGAGTTCATCGACGAGCAGCTCGGGCCGGCCGGCCTGTCCCGCTCGGTGGTGGTGGTCGCGACCTCCGATCAGCCGGCGCTGCTGCGGATCAAGGCCGCCGAGGTCGCCACCGCGATCGCGGAGTCCTTCCGCGACGACGGCCACGACGTCCTGTTCATGATGGACTCGGTGACGCGCCTGGCCATGGCCCAGCGCGAGATCGGTCTGGGAGCGGGTGAGCCGCCGGCTCTCCGCGGCTACCCGCCCTCGGTCTTCTCGTTCCTGCCGCGGCTCCTGGAGCGGGCGGGGAACACGGACCAGGGCACGATCACCGGCTTCTTCACCGTGCTCGTCGAGGGCGACGACATGAGCGAGCCGGTCGCCGACACCGTCCGCTCGATCCTCGACGGACACATCGTCCTGACCCGCACGCTCGCCGAACGCAACCACTACCCGGCGATCGACGTGCTCGCCTCGGTCTCGCGGGTCATGCCCGCCATCGTGGACGGGACGCACCTCCGCCTCGCCGGCGCGCTCCGCGCGTCCCTCGCCGAGTACGAATCTGCCAGGGACCTCATCGAGGTCGGCGCCTACGCCGCCGGATCCAACCCGGCCATCGACCGGGCGATCCGTCTTCGGCCGGCGATCGAGGCCTATCTCTGCCAGGGCCGGGACGAGGTGGCCGATCTCGCCTCTGCCCTGGCCGGCATGGTCGCGATCGGCCTCCTCGACGATCGCGGCGAGCCGGCAGCCGTGACCGATGCCGTTCCCGCGGCCGGCATCTCCGCGGACGCGTCCGAGGATCCGCTGATCGGAGCGACCCGATGAGCACCGGCTTCCGGCTCGGTGTCGTCCTCCGTCTCCGCGAACTGGCCGAGGACGCTGCCCGGGCCGAGCTGGCCAGGGCGCTCCAGGTCCATCGTGCGGCGCTGGACGCGCTGCGGCGCTCGCACCGGGCTGCCGTCGTGGAGCGCGAACGGGCCGCCGCCCTCCAGCGTGCCTCCGCTCACGGGGGCGTCACGCCGGCCGGCGAGCTGGCCGAGGCCGTCGCGTCCGTCGAGCTGGCCGAGGAGGCGATCGTGGCCGGCGAGGCCCGCGTCGTCGCCGCGGCGGACGACCTGCTTGGGGCTCGTTTCCGCCTGGCCGAGGCGAGCCGTCGTCGCCAGGTCGTGGAGCGGCTGCGCGAGCGAACGGCAGCCGCCGAACGACTTCGGCTTCAGCGCCGGGAGGACGCAACGCTCAACGAGCTTGCCTCGACCCGGCATGCCTGGACCGCCCTCGAGGAGCGTGGTCGATGAGCGGCGCGATCGGGGCCCAGATGGGCATCGCGGCGAGCGACGGGATGGCCGCCATCCTCGCCCGCCTGGCCGTGCTCGATGCCCGTCTCCGAACCGTCGACCCCGACTGGCAGGGCCTCTCGGCGGGGAGCCTGGCGGCTGGAAACTCGACCCGTTCGGACGCCGGGTTGCCGGGCACCGGTGCCTTCGCAGACGTGCTCAGCTCGGAGGCGACGCGCGCCGGCAGGGTCGCGCTCGGCGTGCGCCCGGCGGGCGTCCCCGGGGCCGCCGTTCCGGCCGGACTCGAGCTCGTCGAGCCCGTGATCAGCGCCCGCACCAGCCAGGGCTTCGGGTCCACCAGCTTCCGACTCGAGCCGCCGGCGGTCGTCGATGGCGTCCGCCATCCGCATTTCCACACCGGGCTGGACCTGGCCGCCCCGCTCGGAACGACCGTGCGGGCCGCTGCGGCCGGGATCGTGGCCGCCGCCGGCAGGCAGGCCGACGGGGCGGTCGTCGTCCGGATCCGCCACGACGACGGGAGCGAGACGACCTACGGCCATCTCGGGCCCGACCTGGCCGTCCGGGAGGGCGACCGGGTGGTCGCCGGCCAGGCGATCGGGACCGTCGGGCTCACCGGCCGGACGACCGGGCCGCATCTCCACTTCGAGCTCGTCGTCGATGGGCGCCCGATCGATCCGGCGCCGTGGCTGGCGTCCGGGCGCCTGCCCGGGGCCGCCCCCATCGCCGGCGTCGACGCGAGCGCTTTGGATCCCGGTTCGCCGACCGGCCTGGCCGCGTTCGATGCGCTTGCCGAGCGAATCCCGTATGCCGCCCAGATCCGTGCTGCCGCCGTCGCGGCCGGTGTCGACCCGCTCCTCCTGGCATCGCTCGTGCGCGCCGAATCGGGTTTCCGTGCCGACGCGGTCTCGTCGGCCGGCGCGCTCGGGCTGGCCCAGCTGATGCCGTTCAACGTCCGCTCGCTGGGAGTCAGCGATCCGTTCGACCCGGCCCAGAACCTGACCGCCGCGGCCCGCTATCTCGCCAACAACCTCCGTCGCTACGGTCGGACGGACGTCGCCCTGGCCGCCTACCAGGCCGGCAAGGGCACTGTCGAACGGGCGGGTGGCATTCCCGACTCACCGACGACCCGGCGCTACATCGATCGCATCCTCGGGTTCTGGTCGGGCTACCTCGAGGACGCCAGGTCGATCGGGGCAGGGGAGGTGGCGGCGTGAGCTGGCTGTCCGATCCGACCCAGCGGATCCTCGAGCGGGCACTCGACGGGCTGAGCCGCCGGGAGAGCCTCATTGCCTCCAACCTCGCCAACATCGACACCCCCGGCTATCGACCCCAGTCGATCGATTTCGAATCGGCGCTCCGCAACGAGCTGGCCGGCCAGGGGATGGGTGGTCCGCCGGCAACCCCCGACGCGGCCGGCGGCCTGCTTCCGCCCTCGACCGGGCCGAGCGCCGAGATCGCGCTTCGGACGACCGATCCGCGCCACATCGCCGGCGGGGTGATGGCCTTCGGGTCCGCGCCCGGCAGCCAGGCGTTCGATGGCTCGCTGCGCAACGACGGCAACACCGTCGATCTCGAATCCGAGATGACCGCGCTGGTCGAGACGCAGCTCCGCTTCGGGGCCGTGTCGCGACTGGTGACCGCGAAGCTCGGCCTGCTCCGCGACGTCGCAGGAGGACGCTGACGATGCCCCAGATCCAGAGTGGTCTCGACCTGCTTGCCGCCTCGCTCCGGCCGGACCGTTCGCTCGCCGCCGGTCCCGCGGATGCGGAGGAGAACGACCTGGCCGCAGGACCGGTCGATCGCTCGTTCGCCGAGTCGCTCGGCGCCGCGATCCGCTCGTCCGACGGGGCGGCCAACGCCGGACGGAGCGACTCCGCCGAGGTGCGGGCAGCCGGGTCCGAGGCGTCCCGTCCTTCAGGCAGGCGTGGGGCCGGTCGAACGCGGAACCTGCCCCCGGACGACACGACCGGGCCGGCCGGTCCCGGCGACACGGTCGCGACTGCGGTCGCAGTTGCGTCCCCTCCGGTGCAGGTCCAGGGTGCTGACGACGCGGTCACCGTCACGGTGGTCGATAGCACGCCGGTTGCGCCGGGCGCCGTGAGCGCGATCGCGGCCACCCCGGCGACCCGGCCGACTCCGGCGACTGCCGCCACGCCGGCCACCGCGGCCACCGCGGCCACTCCGGCCACCCCGGCCACCCCGGCCACGCCCGCCACCGCGGCCACGCCGACCCCGGCGACCCCGGCCACGCCCGCCACCCCGGCGACCCCGGTCACGCCCGCCACCCCGGCCACGCCGGCCACCCCGGCGACTCCGGCGGTCGCGGCCACTCCGGCCACCCCGGCTACGCCCGCCACCGCGGCCACGCCCGCCACCGCGGCCACGCCCGCCACCCCGGCGACTCCGGCGGTCGCGGCCACCCCGGCGACCCGGCCAACCCCGGCGATCGCCGCCACGCCGGCGACCCCGGCGACCTCGACGACTCCGCCGACCCCGGCGATCGCCGCCACGCCCGCCACGCCCGCGACCCCGGCGCCTCCCGCCACCCCGGCCACCCCGGCGCGGGATACGGACCCGAACGGCGATGCCAGGAACAGCGGCACCGCCGAGCGGAGCGCAGCGGTGACCCCAGGGACTGGAGGGCCGCCCCGGCCCGAGCGCGGGACGCCAACGCCCAGGTCGGCGGCCGACGCCAGCGGCGCATCCGAGCAGGCCCGTGACCGTCGCCGGCCGGGCGACGACCCGGGCCGCCAGCCGGGTCCCGACGTGGAGACGCTGCGGTCCGACGCCGTTGCCACCGCCGGCCGGCGCCCGGATGTTCCCGCCGCAGCGGGGACGTCGAGCGCGGACGGTCCGGCCGGCTCCGTCGCCTCGGCCACCGCCACGGAGATCGACCGACTGCTCAGCCGCGTCATCGAGCGAATCCGGACCGTCAGCAGCTCGAGCAGGCCCGCCCTCGAGGCACGCCTCCATGACCCGGAGCTCGGGACGATCCGTGTCCTGGTCGCCGGTCGTGCCGGCGAGGTCGTCCGCGCCGAACTGTTCGTGGCCGACCAGCGAATCGCGGACGCGTTCTCCAGGGCTGTCGACCGCTCGTCGACCGGTCACGGCCTGGCGGGCATCGACCTCCGGATCCGGACCGACTCGATGGGCTTCGACGCAGGGGCGACCGGGTCCGGCTCGACCCCCGACCGGGGCGGCCGGGACGGCGGTCCGAGCGGCTGGGCCGGGGCGGGGGCAGATGCGGGAGGCGGCTTCCGAGGGGGCGGTGACGCCAGCCGCGACGGCGTCGGTCCCGATCGTCCCGCGCCTCGAAGGGCATCAACCGTTCCACCGATCCCGGCACTCGCGCGACGTGGCCCGGCTGGCGGGTCACTCGACATCCGGGCCTGATCGCCCCGGTCACCAGCGGAGAGGATGTACCACGATGCAGATCGACCCCCTGAACCTCGGCACCAGCAGCGGGCTGCTCGGCGCCACCGCCTACGCGACCACCGGGACGACGGGAACCGGCGCCCCGGGCGAAGGGACGAAGCTCAAGCGACCAGGCGACAGCTCCGACGTCTTCGGGCTCGGCCGCGACGACTTCTTCAAGCTCTTCCTGGCCCAGCTCAAGAACCAGGATCCGACGAAGCCGCTCGACGACAAGGAGTTCATCGCCCAGCTCGCCCAGTTCACGATGATCGACACCCTCAAGTCGGTCGAGAAGGCGATGTCGGGGACGCAGCTCGCCCAGGCCTCGAGCCTGATCGGCAAGCACATCGCGGGCAAGGCCGTCGACGGGACTCCCGTCTCGGGCGTCGTCGACAGGCTCCTCCAGGACCAGGACGGGCTCGCCCTGATCGTCGGCGGCCAGGCTGTCCGCCCGGAGGGCATCAGCGTCGTCACGCCGCCCGACGCTGTCGAGCCGACCACCACGAGCACGCTCCCGGACCAGCCGGGATCGACCACATCCACCACCGGCGCGTGAGCGACCGGACCACAGTCGGGAGGTGATCACCACGATCGATCGCATCGCGGGCGGACCACGGATCGGGCCCTCGGAACGCCCGACCGCCGCGCCCGACCCGTCGACCCCCGCGCCCCCGCCGATAGCCGACCAGCGCGCTGCGGTCAGCTTCGCCGACGAGCTCGCCGCCGCCGGCCGCGAGCGCTCCGTCACCCTGTCGGGCCATGCCCTGCGCCGCCTCGAGCAGCGCCGGATCGAGCTGCAGGATGACCAGCTCGAACGACTGGGACGGGCGATGGACACCCTTGCCGCCCGCGGTGGGCGGCAGTCGCTGGTCATGCTCGACCGGGTCGCCTACGTCGTCCATGTCCCGTCGCACACCGTCGTCACGGCCGTCGGGCCGGACGACAGGAAGGAGGCCGTCTTCACCAGGATCGACAGCGTCGTCATCGCCTGACGGCAGGTTCCGCCGGCCGTCACGGCCGTTCCGTCCGCCGCGTGTACCGGGTCGTTCGCCGGACCTCTTCGAGGGGGCTGGCCCGGTCGCGGACATCGTCCCGGCGCCTCGGCGCCGCCATGACCAGCGGCGCAGATGCGCCGACCCGAACGCGGACCCGTGTCCGCCCAGCCCACAAGGAGAACAGATCCGTGCTTCGCTCGATGTTCAGCGCCATCTCGGGCCTTCGCGGCCATCAGGTCATGATGGACGTCATCGGCAACAACATCGCCAACGTCAACACGGTCGGCTTCAAGTCCGGCCGGGTGAACTTCCAGGACATCCTCTCCCAGACCTTCCGTGGCTCGACCGCGCCGAACGGCGACCTCGGCAGCATCAACCCCGCCCAGATCGGGCTGGGCATGACCGTCGCCGGGATCGACGTCCTGCACACCCAGGGCAACCTCCAGTCGACCGGCAAGCTGACCGACATGGCGATCCAGGGTGACGGCTTCTTCATCCTCGCCAACGGCAACCAGCAGTACTTCACGCGCGACGGCGCGTTCGACATCGCCCTCGACGGTTCCCTCGTCAACCCTGCCAGCGGCCTCAAGGTCCAGGGCTGGACGGCCGATTCCTCGGGCGTGATCGACACGACGATTCCGGTCGGTCCGGTGTCGATTCCGATCGGCCAGCGAACGACGGCGCAGGCGAGCACGTCCGCCACGATCCGGGGCAATCTCGATGCCGGCGCCCCGGACGGTTCGACCGCGAGCACGACCCTCTCGCTCTACGACTCGCTGGGTGTCGCCCACTCGATCAAGGTCACGTTCACCAAGACCGGCGCCAATGCCTGGTCCTGGGAGGCGACCGCGGATCCGCTCGACAGCGGTACGACGACGACGAGCACCGGCACGATCAACTTCACGAGTTCCGGGCTCGTCGATTCGGCCACGCCGCCGACAGGCACGCTCTCGATCGACCTGACGAACGGAGCTGTGACCCCGCTGGCCTTCGATCCCGCTGCCACGCCGGCCACCTTCGACCTCACCCGGATGACCCAGTTCAGCGGGGCGAGTGAGCCGATCGGCTCGGCGAACGGGTTCACGAGCGGCACCCTCGTCACCTTCGCGGTCGGCAACGGCGGTGAGATCACCGGCGTCTACTCGAACGGCCAGACGCAGGCGCTCGGCCAGATCGCGATGGCCAGCTTCCTCAATCCGGCCGGCCTCCTGCGCACCGGCCAGAACATGTTCGGGGTCTCGTCGGCCTCGGGCAACCCATCGATCGGACGACCCGGCTCGAGCAGCCGGGGGAGCGTGACGACCGGTTCGCTCGAGATGTCGAACGTGGACCTCGCGACGCAGTTCACCGGCATGATCACCGCCCAGCGCGGGTTCCAGGCCAACGGTCGGGTGATCACGACGTCCGACGAGATGCTCCAGGAGCTCGTCAACCTCAAGCGCTAGCAGGCGGCCGGACCCCGAGGGTCTGCCGGCCGGGACGCGGGCCGCACGTCGGTCCGCGCCCCGGCAGCCATGAAGGAGCCAGCATGAACAACGGACGCCGGGTCCAGGCAGTGTTTGCGGCGATCACGATCGCACTGACCTTCGGCACGGGGCTCGCCCGCGGCGAGACGACGGGCGATCTCTATGTCGCCTCGGCCGACGGGATCCTCGAGGTCGTTACCGCCTCGGCCGGCGTGCTCGACACCGTACCCGTGTCGCCGCGGCTCGGTCCGATCGCGATCCGGCCCGACGGACGCGAGCTGTTCGCCCTCTCGGGCGGGCGAGGGATCGTCCGTCTCGACCTCGAATCGATGGCCGTCACGAGCCGTGTCGTCCTGCCCGCGCCGGGTGCCGCTCTCGCTCACCCCCGGGGCGAGGAACTCGTTGCCGCGCTGCCATCGCTCCGCCAGCTCGCGATCCTCGACACCGCGAGCGGCGCGCTGAACCGAAGTGAACTCCTGCCCGGCACCGTCAACCTCCTCGCCGCCGACCGCCGTGACGGGCGAGTGGTGGCCGCTGCCCGGGGCGGTCGATGGGTTGCCGTGTTCGATCCCGGCACCGGCTCCGTGCGCTCCACGACGATCCGTGGCAGCGTCGCGGCGGTGGCCTTCGACAGCAGCGCAGGGACTGTGATCGTGGCGACCACCGCGCCCGACCGGCTCGTGGGCCTCGACCTGCGCGACTTCGCGACAACCTGGTCGATGCCCGTGTCCGCGGCCCCGTCGGCCGTTGCCGTGGCCACCGACCGGATCCTCGTCGCCGCCGGCCGGACGCTCTGGGCCCTGGACGGGGTCCCGTCGCCGGGCTGGCCGTTCGTGGGCGCGTCCTCGTCCGAGCCCCGTGCTCGCCGCTGGGCCGCCCTGGCCGGGCTGGCCACGGCCCTCGCCGTGAGCGACGACGGGACCTTCCTGTACGCCCTGGAAGCCGATCGGGTCGAGGGGTTCGCCGTCCAGCGATCCGCCGCCGATGGATCGGCCGTCCCCGGCGCGACCCGAACGATCCGGCTGGCAGGATCCAGGGCACCTCTCGCGATCGTGGCCGTCCCCGGCGCGAAGCCGCTCCTGGGCGGCCTCGGCAATGCTTCTCGCTCCGCCACGCCCGCGGCCGGAGCTGCCGGCCCGACCGGGACGGGGGCTGCCGCAGCTCCGAAGGCCGGGACGCCGGGCAAGCCGCCGCCAACCGATACGGTCCTCGGCGATGCGGCCCGCTGGATCGACGCCCGACAGGCCCTGCCCGGGGCGTTCCTGGTCGGGATCGTGATCCTCGTCCTGGGCCTGTTCGCGATCCGCTGGTACGAACAGAGCGGCGACGCCTGACCCGGCGCCGGCTCGAGCTGACGACCGACAGGGCGCCTTCCGGCCCGCCCCCGGACCGGCGCCTACCTGGTGTCCGTGTCGAACAGGGTCAGGAGCTCGGCGTACCCGTCGCGGACGGCGGGCACCCGGGCCGCCCAGGCGGCCCGGTCGAGCCCGATCGCCGCCAGCCCGCTGTCCACCCGATCCGCGAACGCCCTGGGGTCCTTGAAGTTCGTGGTGTTCAGCTCGCGGACGAGCCAGTCGCTGGCCCGGACGATCGCCGAGAGCGTGCCCGGCTGTGGGTCGTGATGCTCCTGGAGGACG
>Ga0334722_10006135_pt1 | contig 11964 bp, 12 predicted proteins | sample C3_bottom_MG_FD_207210 | JGI IMG/M metagenome (GOLD analysis project Ga0334722, IMG submission 207210) | Sediment microbial communities from Yellowstone Lake, YNP, Wyoming, USA - C3_bottom | ecosystem: Environmental > Aquatic > Freshwater > Lake > Sediment | place: USA: Wyoming | collected...
TGAACTCTCCGAAAATACGAACCCTTCCGTTTCCGGCATCAACGCCTATTTCCTTGATCTTCCTGACGAACGTTGAGTGAATTGTCGAAAGAGACCTGTATTCGAGAATTGTCTGCACAACAGGATCCGACGCATACTGCTGGAGGCTCTTGCTCGACGTCGATACTCCGGTCTTTCCGTCAGGAAGGACTTTGATAATATCGTCAGGAAGGATAGCCCGTACCTGTTGCGGGCTTTCCATGTTGATTCTCTTACCTGTAAGCGTGAACAGCCTGTCCTCGAGGACTTCCCGCTCACGCTCAAGCTCCTCATCAAGAGCGTCTATCGTCTCGAGGTCAATAAGAACCCCCTTCCTTTCCATCTGGATGACATACGGAAGGAGTTCTTTTTCAACCATGTAAATACCGGCAAGATATTCGCTTTCTGCGATTTCATCCTTCAGGATGCGGTAGAGCTCATACGTCTTCTCGCAGTCAGTCCGGCAGTATGATGAGATGTCCTCAATGTCATTGACATCAACGTCGGTCCACTTTTTCTTCTTGCCGCCAAGATTGTATTTAGCGAGGAGGTCATCGAGACCCTTTTTCTGCGTCGAATCGAGAATCCATGCCATTATCATTGTGTCCTCGAGGTCATCGGGAAGTATTATTCCGTTATCAGCCATGACATGATAGTCATATTTGATGTTGTGGCCGATAAGCTTCTTTCCTGAGAGTTCGTTAGAAAGGAACGATTTTATGTACGATTGCTTTATATCAGGGGATCTGAAATTTGCGGTGTATGGAATGTAGTAACTCTCTATTCCGTTGCCGCAATCAAAGGCAAGGCCGACGCCGTACATTGCCTTCGACGTTCCCTCAACGTCAACAACAACCTCACTGACCTTTCTGAGTTTATCGGCAAGGTTGTGAAATTCACGCTTCTCAATCACGCACCCCTCTGCCGTCGTTTTAGAAAACAGACTCCTTGTAATTGAATCCATCTGAAGTGTCACGTCCTTCTTCCGATGTATTTTCTATTTCTATTTGTTCTGATACGCCGAAGTAATCCTCGGGCAAACTTTTGAGAACGTTTGAAACGGAAAGCGTTTTTGTATCAACCATGATCCAGAAGTCTGTTTCATACCCGTCCCTGTTCTTGAGGATACGGGCCTCAATCGCAAACCTGTCGGAATTCTTCTCGAGTGCGATATGTGGCCTCCAGAGTCCGACTACAACATCGGCATCCTCCTCTCCTGCATTTCTGATGTGCGCCAGTGTGATCTGCTGGCTTTCAGCGGCCCTGTTACACTGATGGAGAACAACGAGGGAAACGTTGTGTGTTTTGGCAAACGTCGCCAGCAATTTAGATGCTTCAACGGCCTGATTGTACGCATCCTTCCCGTACACCTTCACAAGTTCGAAGTAGTCGATAACAACACACCCTATCTTCTTACCAACACGCTGCTCGGTCTCGGCAAGGATGATTGGAATGTTATCAGCAGGCACAGCGCCCGAATCGTAAATGTAGATGTTGGAAAGTGCTTTATCCTCTAGAAGCTCGCTGAACATCTGCTCGGCCACACCGGCTTTCACAATTCTCTGAACGTTGGAAACGGGGAGTCCGTAAAACCGTCTTACAAATCTATCGTAGATGCGGCCAGCAGACATTTCAAGGCTGAGGAAAAGGACGGGAGTTCCTGATTGAGCGAGATTGTATATGAGATCAAGCGCAATCGTTGTCTTACCCGTTCTGGTTCGACCTGCGAGATACACAATCTGACCCGGATACAACCCTCCGGAGATGGCCTCATCAAGAGGCCCGTATCCTGTTGGAATACGGGGTTTGTCGTGGAATCCGATGAACTCCTTGAAGGCTGCGCTCTTGTCCTTGATTTTCGGATTCTCTTCAAGCCCGAGGTCGTTTCTGACAACCGAAACGGGCATTCCGAATTCCCTGACTATTTTAGGGATGTATGCTTCTTTTACCGAAACAGGTTTACCGGAAAGAAACTCAACCCATCGGGAATACTCAACTATCTGAAGATTCTCCAAAAGAGTCTCCTCCTTTATCAACAAACAGATTGAAATATGATTTGAATTCAACGGGATACTTTTCGAGGAATCCCCGAGCGAGAAGAGCCCGTACCTCATACGGAAGCTCCTCGAATTCAAGAGCTTCCATAACGTCATCGAAGTCCTGATCGGCAAGATACTTACAGAAGGAGGAAATGTTCAGACGCAGCGTATTCCTCAGCTGTCTATCACCTATAACCGATTTGAGGAATGCGTCTGTTGAACTGTTTACAAGCCTCTTCTTTTTTATCGGGTTGCCATCCCTGAGTCCCATACGGACAACATTTTAATGCGATGGAGTCAGTATGTCAACCCGAATTTTCAGCAAGATTCTTACCACGAATGTTAGCGGCTTTTATGTAAGAAACGGCGCTCGGTCCGAGTACGTCATAGAGCTCCCTGCCGACTGTTTCAATAACAGCTTTCGCTTTAGCCGCACTCTGTTCATCCTTTGCGGCATAGAAGTCTCTGTACAGAGGTGTGAGCCTTTCAACGAGCTCTTCAGGGCTGAGTTTATCAGGAGACGCACCGAGTTTGAATGCGGCAAGGTGTCTCTGATAGTCATTCTGACAGAATGGACATCCACACTGCATCTTCCAGTACACTGCGGAGTTCAACGAATCGTTTGTATCACCGTGTTTCAGCTTCTCGCAGTGCTGGGCACGGAACGCATTGACGCCTTCCTTCTTGATCATGAGGTACGTCTGCATGAGCATATTCGGACCCATTCCGGGGAATTTTTCCTTCTTCAGTTTGAGAGCCATTCCGAGAACAGCCCGTGAATCGCGGGGATAGTCACTGAGGATTCTGTTTACGGGGCCGACTCCGTTGAGCGTGAACCCGAACTCATTCAACCAGAGAACAACCCTGTGAACCCTGTCGTCATGAACTCCTGCCTCGATGAATCTGTTGACAAACGCAGCAAACTCCTGCGTCGATGGCAGGCCGACCTTTGCCCCGTAATCCATGTATGCTTCGAGGTAGATGTTGAATCTTGACTGAGAGCCTTCGAGAGTTTTCATCACTTTCTTGAGGATTGCCCCATCCTTACCCCACGCTGGAGTACACTCGTGACCGTACGCCTGAGCCATTGAAAAAAACTGCTTCACCAGCTCATTCCCTTTCTGAGCGGTCTTCTTCTTTTCGGTTTCCGCTTTTGTTGGATTGAGAGCTGAAAGATCCTTTTTCTTTTTCATATCTCGCCTCGTTGCGATTACGGCTTCCACAAATAGAGGTGATTCGGGGTCTGTATCCACAAGATAACACGTTTTACCGAGATTGAAAATCGTTCCGAGGTAGAGAATAGACGTTGACTTCATTCGCGGCTTGAGTGGAATAACAACAAACGTGCTGTCATCAATACCGATAGGAGCTTTCTTACCACGACGTGCTCGTGTGATGTTGACAAGTGCGCCGAAAAAGACAACCTTTGTGACGAACATGACTTTTACTCGTTCGGTGAGGCGGTAGACGAAGTACTTCCCGTCGCCAAGGTCCTTCAGGTGCTTTATGAGCGCTGTTTTCTCTTTCCTGCTGGGAGCCTCGCCAACAACCTCCGCGAGTTTACCTTTCCTTACAACGAATGTTGCTCCTTCGATGAAATTGGTGCCCTGAGCTCTGTATCCTTCAGGAACACCGGGCTTCTGCATGTTGTCTCTGAGACCCACAATCAATCACCTCTTCTAGCGTGCTATACCGATATTATAACGATGGCTGACCGCTGAGTCAAATGTCGGTCACGTGCCACCACATTCCAGAACTCCTGACCATGATACAGGCCGGAATCACTTCCGTCAACTTCTAGACTATACCTTTTTCCTCTAGACTAGACATCGGTTCCGACCCGCGGATTCGACCTACCCGCTCTATACTATAGCTTATATGTTAAAAGCATTATGTAGTATGGTATTTCATACCAGGTATACATACATAGGCTTATAGCTTTATTTAGGGGTATTAAAATACCCCTAAACGGGTTCACGGAACCCGCGCTGGGTCCGGGATTACCTTCCTTGAAACTTCAATTCGATCCGAAAGGTGAAAACTCGAATTCCGGAATCACCTTCCGGATTCGAAGTCTTCTTCGTTCTTCGAGTGTTTTTCAGCGCTAAAGCGTGATACCCGAAGGGTATCCGGATTCCGATTCCGTTAAATCCGAAAGCAGACTTCGACCCGGAAGGTTTCTGAGTAAGGTAAAACACTCCCCTCAGTCGGGAACGTACGTTCCCGTCGTAAGATTCGGCTCGTCAGAGCCGTTAGCATGTAGCTCTTAGTATAGAGTTGAATCTTCGTTCCTGACATGCTGTTTTGCCGTGTGTCCCCGGAGTCTTTGAGCGGTCTGAAAGACCGGAGCTATGCGGGCGTGTTCATGGCAGGGTTTGAGTCCGCCTCAGAAATCCACGGAGAGGCTTCTATTTTGCCTCAGAATGCGTCGAAATACGCATCTGCGTATAAGACACTTTAATCGGCTTTTGGCGCGTCTGTGAGCCTTCTAGAGCCCTCAGAAAGGATTTCTCAAGGTCAGAGTATGTTTCTAGAGATAGGTGGGAAAGCGACATTACATCGTTCCTCCATACAAAAACCCCTACCATTCCATCAGCTGGTGGAGAATGCTTTTATTTGCTATTCTCGCCGTTCGCTTCCATAGGGCTGATGACGGATTCGATATAGGCGATCTCCTCTGGGGTCAGGTCGTATCTGGCATACAGCTCGGCATCAGTCCACTGCCTGTCCCAGGTCTGCATTGGAACCCAGTTGTAGACTGAACGGCTTGCATTTTGTGTCAGTTTGCGAAGCGAAACAAGGAAGCGGAAGAATTTAGTGCGATAGTATGATGTGAGACTGTTCGCCTCTTTTTCGTTTTTCACCAGGAAGGCCAGAAAGGAGTCGGTGGCTGCTGAAGGAGGGGGGACAATCCACGGCTTGCCGAGTACAGTGTCAGGGATCCTTTGTCCTCCATCTGAGGCTTTTGCCGGCACCAGAACTTTCCACCCGTTAATCAAATGGACATTTTTTGTGACCATGTTTTCAGGGATGTAGCCGATTCCCCGCTTGCCATGTCTGATATAATAAAGGGCGATGTCACCTGGCTCCTTTCTGGCGTGGAACCCCTCAAAGTTACTCTCGATACCGAAAGGGTTTCTTGCAGTAAGAATATCCGTTATTGAGCGCTCGCCTGTTTTTAGCACCTTGCGCAAGATATCAACAGCGATCGGGTCGCGCACGAAGACGTCGAACTCGTCGAGCTGGCGCAGGGCGGTGGTTTTTTCCTTGCCGCGCACGACGGTCACCTCGCAGGGGCCATCGTGCACTTGCGACCAGAGGAAATAGCAGATGCCGCCCTTAATCTCGACGTCCGGAAAAACTTCCTTTGAAACCGGGTAATCGACGAGCTTGGCGAGTTTGTGCGACGAGAGCATCTCCTTGCGGAACGCATCGAGACCCTTGCCGCCTGTAAACCAGCGTGAGGGTACAACCATAACAATATATTTCGGTGCCAGTTGCTTTGCCTTCTCTATAAACAGGTGATATATTGGAATTGCGCTGGGGCCGAAGCCACCGTCCCTTTTATGATACGGCGGATTACCTATGATTACATCAAATTGCATCATGGTAACGTCGTCGCCTGCATATTGCCATACTCCAGGTTCTGCTTCCGCCAACTCTTCAACCGTCATCGGAGGGTAAGTCTTTGCTGGTGTGAAGAGCCGGTGCTTTTCCAGATTGGTGAAGAGTGACTCACCGGTGTTTAAAAGTGACGACGTTGTGAGAGTGTCGAGCCTGAAGTCGCGGCGAAGGTATCTACCATCACCGAGGTAATTCCACTCGGCGAATGTTATCACGTGGCCATCGTGCGTACGCATCGCCAGAGTATCTCCATGTATGATATTCTGTGAAATGATCCTGGACGCCGTATGATAGAGTTTGTGTGAGGTATCCACGTCGAGATACTCTGCAAAGATCTCGAGCAGATTTGCCCGGCACTCGGCGACATTGTCGGCGAGTAACTCGATGCCGTAAATGCACATCAGTGCGAGCAGCGCATGGTGTCGTCGCTCGAAGTCTGACTTGCCGTACTTGAGTTCCACAACAGCGAGCTTGCGCCGCAGTATCTGCATGAGAAAGTTACCATTTCCACATGCCGGTTCCAGAATGCGTGAGTCTATGCGCTCAACCTCTTCCTTAACGAGATCAAGCATTGCCTCGACCAGCCACGGAGGGGTAAATACCTCCCCGTGGCTGACGACGCGTTCTCTGGACTTAATGTGGTAGTGGCGATTCGCCATTGCTGTCAGGTCTGAAGAATCATTTCCCCGAGATTCCCCTCAACGTTGATTGCTTCCGAGAGAACATCGAGAACGTCAGCCGGTGAGCTGGCTCCGGCCTCTATTCCGAAATCCCTCTTCAGAAGTGTTTTTATTTCCCCCGCGATCTTTTCCGCACTCCTGTAATTACCGAGGAGGATCGCAAAATTATACCTGTTACTCAGGTATTTCTTTTGCGGGAACATCCTCCCTATTATCCTCCCGATACGTGAAAGGGCTCTGTCAAAAGTCCTGTGAGCTGTGAAATACATCGGAGGGATCTGAATCATTTCCCACGTATATGTCGGAATTCCATTCTCGGATGCTCCGAGATACACGACATCTCCAACCTGAATCAGAGGGAACCTCTTGTCGAGGAGAAGCTGAAGGTGTGTGCACCCGAGTTCGTTCAACCCCGAAATCGATTCCTGCGTGCAGGTGAACTCGGTGAACGGGTAGAGGAGGGTTGATACGGTGAGGATCTGTATCGCTTCCACGTTGGAGATGTTCACGCTTTTAAGTATCTCGTCATGTAAGATAGCGGCTCCGGTGATATATCTGGCACCGCCGCACGAGAGTTTCTTTACATTGACGAGCATCGCTCGAGAGGAGTCATTAATCGATTCCGAGGATGTCGTCAAATTGCTCGCCTCCTTTCTGTTCCGGCTCTGCGATTACGTTCGACACAATGTCTCGAACCTTGAATTCCTTCTTCGTCTTTACCGCTTTTGCTGCTGTGGACGGGATAACCTGCCATGTTGTGTTGCTTCTGCTGCCGATCCTCTTGATCTTGAGCTGCGTGGATGTGAGCGACCTGCCCTGTTCTGCAAGCTCGTCGGCGATTGCGATGATCTGGCTGCGAAGACGCTCCCCTCCACCGAGAATCTGATTCCGATTCTCATTCACGTTGTAAACTTCAGCGTAGAAGCGGACTGCGCGCGAGACGTTTCGCTCACAGTACGGGCAGTTTTCTCCGATGCAGCGGTAGTACCTGTTCGCTGCTTCGTCAAAGTGGACACTGACAACAACAATATCGTCACTGTCTTCTTCGTCCACAAACTGGATTACCGCAAACGAGTTCGGCTCGATGTTCAGAAAGATGTCTTTCTGCTGCCCGCGGTCTCCACCTCTGAAGCCGTCTCTCAGACCCATACTCTCACCTCCTTTCACTGTTAATTCTCTGTAATAATACTCAGTCGAGCCCACTCTGTCAAGAACCTTTCTTCTAAAACATTTCCCGTCAGAGATATTGCAAACATCTCTCAGGCGTTTATAATAATACACCCAACCCGGAATCTTACTAAAGGACGGTGGTTCACATGAGTATGGAAAGCATTGTTAAAGAGCTTGAGTCAACAGATCATGTTCTGTTGATTGAGAGGAAAAACGATAACATTGAGCTTGTTGAGGACATAATCTTCAGAAAGAATAACGAGAATGCCAACCAGCCGCACAACCCGGAAAGCATCAATCTGGCGCTTGCTGAGGTTCTCATCAAGGAGTATGCGCTCTCACGTGTCTTTTCTCCTGAAGTGGCTGAGGCGCACCGCAGGGGTGACATCCACATCCACGATCTCGGATTTGCCAACAGAACATACTGTGGTGGTCATTCGCTTGAATACATCAAGAAGTACGGGCTTGACATTCCTAACGTTACGTCAGTTTCGAAGCCCGCAAAAAGCGCCGAAGTTCTTATCGGTCACATGGTCAAGATGTCGGCTGTTCTTCAATCCTTCTATGCCGGTGCTGTCGGCTGGGATGCTGTAAATATTTTCTTTTCAACACATCTGCTCGGGCGCAGTGATAAGGATATAAAGCAGATTGCTCAGATGCTTATATTTGAGTTCAATCAGCTTGCCGGCGCCCGCGGCTCTCAGGTTGTATTTTCAGATTTCAATCTTTATTATGCGGTCCCCGAACATTTTGAGAACACTCCAGCGCTCGGTTATGGAGCTAAATACATGGGTGTTTCAGAAGAAGACTACGAAAAGTATGCCGGGGATCTCAACAGTCTCTATGCCGATGGGAAGATTCGGTTCTTCGACTCTGTTTCCGATATAACCGATGCCGGACTGCGTGTTCTTACATACAAGGATTTTGAGCCGCTTGCCCAGAGGTTTCTGTATGCGCTCTACGAGATCTATCGTGAGGGAGACGCCAATCAGAAGCCGTTCTTTTTCCCGAAGCCTCTCCTTCACATAGACGAGAAGTTCTTTGCTGCTGAGGGCTGGAAGGAGTTTCTTGAATTTGTTTCCACTGTTGCTTCCGAGAAAGGATCTCCGTATTTCATTTTCGAGCGCAACGGGCAGAAGACGATTTCACAGTGCTGCCGTCTCCGCATGGAGCTCGGAAGTGATGATCTCGAGGAAGCAAAGACTCCCGAAAAGCTTCGGTTTACCTCCCTTCAGAATGTGACGATAAATCTGCCGTCGGTTGCGTTCGAGTCAGGCGGAGATGAGTCAAAGTTTTACTCAATCCTGACCCATCGCATGGAGCTTGCTCTCCGTGCGCACAGGGAAAAGAAAGCGTTTATCGACAGGCTTCTCTCCATGCCGAACACGTCTCTTTCTCTGTTCAAACTGGATCACGATGGCAGGCCTTATCTTCGCGATGAGAAACTCTCATTTCTCATCGGTATGGTCGGTCTGAATGAAGCCGTCAAAGTCATGACCGGTAAAGAGCTTCACGAATCTAATGAGGCGTATGCATTCGGTCTTGGCGTTATTGCTCACATGAACAGGACTGTGCAGCGTTTCTCGAATGAGACCGGCTACAAGGTTGTTCTCGAGGAGTCTCCTGCCGAGTCTGCGGCGTACAGACTCGCAAAGCTTGACATCGCCCGCTATCCGGGAGCAATCAATTACGTGAGAATCAACGAGAGGGGTGTGTATTACACGAACTCCGTTCACTTTGCGTATGATGCCGACATCGACTGGTTCGATCGTGTTGTCAAGCAGGGGAAATTCCACAACATGATCGAGGGTGGTGCAATCATCCATATCTGGCTCGGCGAACACCGGCCGAATCCGAAAGCGATTGCTAACTTTGTTGTGTCGACATATAAAAACACTGAAGCCCAGCAGATCACGTTCAGCCCTGAGTTTACAGTCTGTGAAAGCTGTCATACGACCTCGAGAGGCTTGCTTGATTCGTGCCCGCATTGTGGCTCAACAGAGGTATACGGAGTTACAAGAATTGTGGGATACTTTTCCCGCGTTGATTGGTGGAATCCCGGAAAGAAAGCTGAACTCAAAGACAGGCTCCGCTTCAATATTAACGAAGACTTGACAGAGTAGATACTGCAGGTGTAAAATAACACAGAAGTTCTGGAGGCGATGCCTATGTTCGCAGGTTATCAGCAAACGCTTCTCGAGGCTGATGACCCGGCTGTTATAGCATTTACTCAGGGGTGTCAGCTTGACTGCTGGTTCTGCCACAACTGGCGACTGATTCCCGTTGATAGAAGTGTTGATAGAGGGGATGAGTTGTTCAGCTTTCTCGAGCGGGATGATGTGAAACAGTTCTTTCCGCTGGTGATAATTTCAGGCGGTGAGCCGTTCATTCACGGAAGAAAGCTTTCTGATGCGCTCAAAAGAATCAGGGATCTCGGATACTCGATAAGAATCGACACAAACGGAATAAACTACGAGAGAATAATAGACTTCTACGAGCTCGGGCTGTATGACAGCCTTGCGATGGATGTGAAAACCGGCCTCAATCACGAGGCCGGTTTTTATGATGATAGTCTCGGGTTTATCCGCTATGGTAGTGTGATTTCAAATTCCATCAGGCACATTCTCGATGCCGGTATTCCGACATACTTCCGTGTTGTGCTGACTCCGAAGCTTGTGAATGCTGAAGACCTGATCGATATTGCTGGTTACATTTACCCTGAGGTGCTTCACGTTCATCCGTTCAATCACAGGACATGCCGGAGAACCGTTTCTCCGTATTCGAGAAAGGAAATCGAAGCCATCGTCGAAGAGGTCAACAGGCATTCAGAAAATGTTGATTGGAGTCAACTCTGGAGGTAGCGTGGCGGGTAGGGTATCCTTCGTAGTTCAACTTGAACCGGTAGCAAAAGCCAGGCCTCGAGTCACGAGGTCTGGACATGTTTATACTCCGCAGAAGACAATGTTTGCCGAATACATAATCCACCAAACAGCTCAGGATGCTGTTGGTATTGATAACACGCCTCTCTTTCCGAAGCCAGCTGCCGTAAAGGGTGAGATTGTTTTTTACATGAAGAAGCCCAAAAACCCGAAGAACAGGGAGCACCCTGTTACAAAGCCCGACATCGAGAATCTTGCCAAAACCGTTCTCGATGCCTGCACGGGGGTGATTTATGATGATGACTCTCAGATTGTTGACTTATCACTGAAAAAATGTTATTATAACGGTGTAGGTCAGATAGAAATTATGTTCGAGGAGGTAGATTGATATGGATTATGCACTTCTCACAGCCGCAATTTACAAGGTTGTCGAGATTGTTCTTTCATTCGACTTCCTGAAGAATCAGCCCCGCAACGTAAAAATCCTTATCTCCTGGATTATTGCCGGACTGATTCTCTTTGTTGTTAATGCCGGGTATGTTCCACAGAGCATACTTGAGTTCATCGGGTATGGCTCTCTCGGCGGCGTTGTGTATGACGGCATCAAGGCTGTCGGCACCAAATCCGCAGAGGAGTAGTCATGGATTACCTGGAAATTTCCGACCCGATAAAAGACATCTCAGAGCTTGAAGAGGGTTGTTATTATCTGGTAAGGCTTCCTTCGCTGGAGCCTTACCTCAACCCTCCACCCCACAAGCGGGTCTGGAGACTGGGGTTGCTTGAAAAACATCTCGGACGAATGTGCATTTTCAGAGTAAAACTTGGTGGTAGAGGTTTGATAGACGCCAGATACATGACCACCTGCGTCAGCAGCCCTGTGGACGTCAGAAGAATAAAGGACGGTGATACGCTGGATGAAATGGTACGAGAATTCGAAAGCTTTTGAACTGACGAAAACACTTGTTGAGAGTTCCGACCTCTCATACGCCCAGATCTCAGACATCATATCAAATATGTTCGATGTTGAGTGTTCTCCTGAGGCAATCAGGAAAAAGATGAGCCGCTCGGGAGTAAAGAAGTCCTTTATCGCTCAGAGGTTCGAGCAGGATGTTCAGATTGAACGGATGAGGCAGGAGCTTGATTATTACAGAAAAATGTACAAAGGAACGGTCAGAATGTCAGCCTTCGAAGCTGAGATACTCGACCGCATCGAGAAGAAGAACATCGTCCTTCCTGCCGTGAAAGCTCCTTCGGAGAGTAAAACGCCTTCCAGTGAGAAAGCCGTCTTTCTATGGTCTGACTGGCACATAGGTGAAACAGTCAGCTTTGAGAGCATGGGAGGGTTGAATGAGTATAACTTCGACATCTTCACCGAGAGGTTCAACACACTCGTCAGCACGTCAAGCAACATAGTCGCAAACAAACTATCGGCATTTGGCGTCCGCGATATTTATATATTCCACCTTGGAGATGTTGTGAGCGGAATGATTCACGATGAGCTCGTGAGAACAGCCGATAAGAACGTTGTGGATTGTATATTCGATGGCGCCGCTG
>Ga0334722_10006136_pt1 | contig 11962 bp, 13 predicted proteins | sample C3_bottom_MG_FD_207210 | JGI IMG/M metagenome (GOLD analysis project Ga0334722, IMG submission 207210) | Sediment microbial communities from Yellowstone Lake, YNP, Wyoming, USA - C3_bottom | ecosystem: Environmental > Aquatic > Freshwater > Lake > Sediment | place: USA: Wyoming | collected...
AGTACAATGCAAAGCACGGAGCCTATCCGGAAAAGCTCGCCGACCTGGTGCCGGAATTCCTCCGGGAAGTGCCCTCCGTCAAGATCGGGGTCAAATCCTCGTTCTGGTATTCGTCGCGCGATGGGAAACACGACCTGATGTACGTGCAGTTCCCGCCGTTCGGAAGGCCGATCTATTATTTTGAGGCTAAGAAATGGGGGTATCTGGACTGATGAAAAACTTAAAAAGCATCCTCAACTCGCTGGTGTCCGCGCTCTTTCTGGTGTTTGCGACCGCGTCGCATGTGTTCGCGAACAACGGCCCGGGGCCGCTCGCGATCGTATCTATGTTCTCACTGGTCATCCTGCTGGTGGCCCTGACCTTTGCGGGCGGCGGTTACCAGGTGATGAAACTGATCGACGACGCGAAGTACCCGTCGAAGGCAAAACGCACGATCTATAATGTTCTGACGTTCATTGCGGGCGTCGTATTGTTCTTTGCCGGGGTCATGGCATCGATCATAGGCGTGGTGGTCCTGTCGCTCTTCACGATCGGCCGGGGCGTCAAGATGCTGCAATGGGCGCGGGATGCAGCAAAGGAAGGAACGCGGCCGGCCCACCTGGATGGCGCGAACCCGAAAAAGCTTAAAGTCGCTGGGATCATGCTCATCGTTCTGACCGTGCTCGTCTTCGGCTACTCGATCATCAACATCGAGGACGTGATCGGGATCGATACCTCGTATCGGGCACGGGGATACGCTGCCATGCTGAACGCGGAGGCAAAGAACGCCAAGACCTACGCGGAGATCTGTCTGCTCGACAACCCAAAGGCCAAGGTGGTCACGTGCGAGGACCTGGTAAAGGCAGGATATACGCCATCTCCCAAGGTGACCTGCTTCTCGGACCTGACCGCGACGTCAGGCAGCATCCGGATAACCGGGCAAGCGTCATGGAAGCTGAAAAACCCGACTGCGGCCATTTCCCATGCAGGCGAACTCACCCCGGCGGAACGGTGAACCAGGAGGGACGTTACCGCAGTGACAACGATCAGAACGGTTTAATCGCAATTTGTTCCTGATATCTGTCCCTGCCTTTCTTCGTATGCTTGGCGGCTTTGCGCAAGACGGCGTTAATGTGAACTTTTCTTTGCAAGATGTTCCGGCCGCGGCGACCTGTCCGCCATGAACGCCTTGACGTCCGTAAGGAGCAACAATGCTTCCTCTGGGAACGAACATAGAACTGAAACGGCTGCCCAAGGCGACGCTGGTACTGATCGTCCTGAACGTGCTGGTCTTCAGCCTCGAGGCCTTTCTTGAGCCGGGCGGACGTCGATGGCTCTTCGATCTTTTCCGGTTCAGCGCGGTCACCAAAAACCCGCTGTCGCCCATCACCTATACGTTCCTGCACGGGAATCTGTTCCACATCGTCGGCAACATGCTGTTCCTCTGGATCTTCGGCGGGCCGGTGGAAGAGCGGATCGGCGTCAAGAAATACGTCTACTATTACTTCGGCGCGGGCCTGTGGTCCGTCGCGCTGTGGGCAGTCATGCACCAGCTGGGGCATCCCGGCTCCCCGCAGGGGATCATCGGCGCGTCTGGTGCTGTTTCCGGTGTCATCGCTCTGTACCTCTACCGGTGCTACTATTCCAAATTGAAAATGGTCCTGGACCCGATCTTCCTGCCGTTCAAGTTCAATATCCCCGCCGCGCCGCTCATCATCTTCTGGTTCGCCAAGGACCTTCTCCAGGGGATCGGTTCGGTCGGCGAGACAACGGGCGTGGCGTATTGGGGCCACGTAGGGGGATTCCTGTTCGGGTTTGCCGTCGCGCGGATCAACCGCTACGGCCACGAGGGGCAGCTGGAGCACACGAAGGACAAGCTTCTCGCGAAGCTCCGGGAAAGCGACGGATGGAAGACCTCGAACGCGGAAAAGGAGCTTCTGCAGCTCATCAAGCTTTCCCCCCAGGACCCGGAGATCCCGTACCAGCTTGCCCAGTTCTACGCCGCGCACGACCGCAGGAAGGAAGCCGAAGAGCACTTCCAGCTGGCGATCCAGCGATATCTGTCGACGAACTCCCTGCTTGGTGCGAGCACGGTCCTTGAGCTGTATCAATACCGCGGAAAACCCCTGAGCCTGCATTATCATCTCAAGGCAGCGGAGCTCTTTATCGAACAAGGATGGACAGACGACGCCTTCAAGGTCCTTGCGCCGGTCGCCACCGCCGGTGTTTCGGCCGATGCGCTGACCGAGCGGGCCATGGCGCTCTTTATCAAGGCCTGCCTCGCACTCGAGAAGAAGGACGAGGCAGCGGAAGCATATGGGGTGTTCTCGGCGAAATTTCCGAAGAGCAGGCAGCTCCCGGTCCTGACGAAGGCCTTTACCCTGCATCCCAACGACATCTTCCCGGTGCGGGCCGAGGAGCCCGCGAAGCCCGCTGTCGCCGAAAGCGGGAAGACGAGCGAAAAGATAGACGCCGGATTCGAGGTAGCCGCCGTCGCGGTCAAGATCGTTTCCGACCCGCTGTTCTTCTTCCTCTGGATCGTTCTCATGTCCATCCTGTCCTTCCTCGGCAAAAACAGCTGGCAGACCCAGATATCGATGTTCACGCTGGCGTTCTTCATTACCGCGTTCTACCGTGTCGAGTGGCTCGATATTTTTTCGACGTACAACCGGCCCTCGGAAGAAAAGGCAAGGCAGGAGGTCGACATCTCCCTGTGCCTCAGCCGTGCGCAGCTTGCGGAGCGCGGAGAAGCCTTTCCGAAGGCGGCGGAACTGTATGAGCAGCTGCTCGCGATGGATGCGAAGAACATCCAGGCGCGGTTCAACCTCGCGCGCATCTATCACCACCGTCTGCAGGACCGGGATAACGCGCGGAAGCATTATACGCTCCTGAAGGAACATGCGCCGAAGGACCACCCGTTCCATGGGGAGGCGGAGCGAGGCCTGCAGGAAAGTGCATTCAGTTCTGCCGGATAACGCTGCAACGTGAGGGGCAAGAGAGAGGTGCAACTATGATGATCGCATTGGCCGTGATACTGTGCATAGCTGCACTCGGCATAGGTATCGCGTATGGACGCAGGACGAAAGCGATCGGCAAACCGGCAGGGAGAGGAATGGTGGAGATGGAAGTGTTCTCCGAGGCATCGAACTTTCCGGTCATCCGGCATCCCGGCCGCAGGTTCCCCGGGTCGCTGATCCAGGGCGACTCCCTGAGCTATCACTACCAACTGGCAACTTCGGCCCTGGGCCTCGCACGGAAGACCGGGAATGAGGAACTTATCGAGAAGATCGAGGAGCTGCAGGAACTGCTGGAACTCCGTGTTGCCATGTACGAAGAGACGTTCGCGCGGTTCGGCATGGAATTGCCCTACCCGGGGCCTCTGGTCAGGAAATAGCAGTGCGGCCATGGATGGCTGGAAAGGCTGGACCGTGAATAAGTCGCTCCTGCATATCAGCGTCACCGTTGTCGTTTGCATGCTCGTCACGGCATGCCAGGACAGCACCTATCACCTGCCAAAGCCCGGTCGGCTTGAACAGGCGATCGGGCGCGTTCGTTTCGCGTGCGATATCCCGATGGAGTGGCCGCCCTCCTGGCCGGTCCCGACGGGGAGAGAGAAAGGCCGTGAGTTCAGCATCATGTTCTACCCATTTGTGCCCGGAGAAGGTCACGGAAACCATACACTATATAATCCGCTGGAAACCGCAATCTTCAATACCACCATCGGTTCGGTACCGAACTGCGTCCTGCTCAAGAAAAAGCTGAAGGCATTGTCGTCGAAGCGGTGGCCGGAAGGGGTCTCCAGGCTCAGCGTAAAAGAATTTCTCGTCCTGCAGGGCCGGCTCTATGACGCAACGGAAGAGGCCGCGGTCCTCTACGCGAACAAAAGAGAACTGACACCGGAAGCAAAAAAGAGAATTCAGGATTATGGTATATTGTTCGATACGATGGCTGAACCGGCATTGCGGTCCTACTACTACGAAATGAACCCGGACTTCTGGGAATGGATGAAAGCAGCTGGTTCCGTATCGCTGAATATGAAATAGGGTGGTGATATCACAGGAGGAAAAGCCGGCCATGTTGATTCGAGGTTGATCCAGGCATACCTATGACGCTAACTATCAGACAGACAATAAACCAGGAGGGGCTTATGAAAAAGATGATCATGGTGTTGGTGGCAGCGCTTGCATTCTTGACGGCAATTCCCGCAGCGCATGCGGGAGACGATATGTGCTATGAGTATGTTCAGCAGAAGCAATATGATGACGCTATCCGGGAGTGTACGCGCCAGATCACCGGCGAGATAAAGATGAATAATCCGGAATACAGTTACAATAACCGTGGTAATGCGTATAAGAACAAAGGGCAGTACGATCTGGCGATAGCCGATTACACCAGGGCATTAGAACTGGATCCCAACTATGCCTTTGCCTACCACAACCGCGGCATCGCCTGGAATGCGAAGAAAGACTATGACCGCGCTATCGCTGATTACACAAAATCGATCGGGCTGGACCCGAAATATGTGAATGCTTATAACAACCGCGGCATCACGTATAAGAACAAAGGTGAAAATGACCTGGCGATAGCCGATTATACCAAGGCGGTCGAACTGGACCCCAAGTACACATTTGCCTATAACAACCGGGGCGCCGCCTGGCATGCGAAGAAAGACTATGACCGCGCTATCGCCGAGTATGACAAGGCGATCGAGCTGGACCCGAACTATGCCCGTGCCTTCAACAACCGCGGCATCGCCTGGCATGCGAAAAAAGAGTACGATCGCGCTATCGCCGATTACTCCAAGGCGATCGAGCTGGACCCGAAATATGTGAGCGCCTGCAACAACCGCGGTATAACCTATACCAGCAAAGGTCAATACGACCAGGCGATAGCTGATTATACCAAAGCGATCGAGTTGGACCCGAACTACACCTTTGCCTACAACAACCGCGGCAGAGCGTGGCATTCGAAAAAAATCTATGACCGCGCTATCGCCGATTACACAAAAGCGATCGAGCTGGACCCGATATATATGAATGCTTACAACAACCGCGGCAGAACTTATTACAGTAAGGGTCAATATGACCAGGCGATTGCCGATTATACGAAGGCTATCGAACTGGATCCGAACAGCTCCGATGCTTTCATTAACCGAGGCCATGCGTATACTGACAAGGGGGCATATGACCCGGCGATCGCGGATTATACAAAAGCGATAGAACTGGACACGAAAGATCCCGCACACTATCGGAGCCGCGGTTATGTCTATCAATACAAGGGCCAGTATGATCAGGCAATGGCCGACTATGCGCGGGCTATTGAACTGGATCCCAAAGAGGAATACGGCTACATTCAACTGCTTAGCGCGATCAGACTGGCCAAAGGAAACACCGCCGAGGCGATCGAACGGCTCAAACAGCTTATCGCCGCGAACAGCTCCCTGGAATGGGTGCGCACGCTCTCAAAGTACTGCATCGGGATCGACAAGATGACGGAGCAGGCTGTGCTCGCTGAGGCCCGGAAGGGCAAGGACGGCAAGGAAGTAAATGAGCGGCTCTGCGAAGCATATTACTATATGGGGGTGAAGCGGCTTGCTGAGGGAAAGAAGAAGGGCGCTGCAGAGTATTTTACCAAGAGTGTCGAGACCGATGTGAAGGATTATGTCGAATACGGCTTCTCGAAGTCGCTTCTCGAACGGATGAAAAAAGGAAAATAAGAGAACCGGCACCATGCACACATCGATCGCTCTATGGGAGGTGACATCATGTTATTCTGGAGGGGTTGGGGAATACTTGTTTTTGTCGTCACGTTTGCTTGGATATTCATTCTGATCGGGTTCATGATCGCATCGGGATATCATGAACCGGATGCGGCGAAGGCCGCGGCATATACCGACCGGCTGTTCGCCCAGGCATTTCTTTTGTCGGCGGTCACCGTATTCTTCCTGGCCCGGCACAGGGAAAATACCCCCGTGAAAGTGGTCGATCCTGCGACGGGGCAGACCCTGTGGGTCCCGAAGATCGACGACTTCATGTTCATCCGCATGAAGTATTGGGCCTATGTGCTGGCGGCAGGTGCGGCAGCCATGTTCATCAAATCGTATTTCGTGTGATTGGCGATGCTTGGCAGGACGGTCCGGGCAGGGCGCATGCACATTTCAAAGATCAAGGTGGATACATTAAAGGGAGAAAACCACAATGGCTGACCCAGATCTGAAGAACAAGGGATTAATGCTTCAAGTTGCCGGATGCATCATCCTGGTCGCTGCCCTGAACGGGTTCATTGTCCTGAAAGGCACGGTACTGTATTTCCCCGGCGTCATAGCCGGTGTGATCGGCTTTGCGGTCTGCCTGTCCCGCGGCGGAAAGCTTGTGAGGCAGAGCAAAGAGCAAAAGGCGGGGCAGAAGGACTGAGGACAGCGGAGTTGACCTATCTCTGTTGATATCCGGTCGCGCCTCGGTCAGAGGAGGAGGGTCGATGAAGAAGCTATTGGTTGTGCTGGCAGTGCTATTGATCCCGCATTCCGTATTTGCGACCGCGCAAATATCCGATCAGATAGTGTATAACGGGGAAAAACATTCCCTGTTCAGCGAACCGTTGGAACGGTATTTCGGCGAAAAGCACCGCAGGCCGGATGAGCTGTTCGTCTTTAAATGCACTGCCTGCTGGCGCGGCTACGTCGCCAGCTGGGAGATCAAAGAGAACCATCTGTACCTGACAAAGATCGTGGAAGGTACGTGCGGCGCGGACGCGAAAGAGATCGAGATCGACAGGATATTTCCCGGGCAGAAAGCGCCGGTGAAGGCCGTCTGGTACAGCGGCATGCTGCGGATCCCGCAAGGGAAACTATTGCGCTATGAGCATATGGGCTATGGTTCGACCTTTGAGAAAGAGCTGCTTCTGACCATTCAGGACGGGAAATTGATCGACGAGAAAATGATCGATAATACGCTGCTGGAGCGCCTGCCGGTGCCTTTGCCGCCCGAATTGAAATAGACCGGAGGAACGATGCGGTCATGACAGAAGTGCCACCCGATACCGGCTACACCATGCAGTATTATGCCAGCATCCTGCTGCCGGGCAATATCTACGAGGCGGAGCTGGACAGGCTGATCCTCGGATCGCTGCGCGAAAGCCCCGCTGCGATGGAGATAGCAGCGCCGGCCATTCTGCCCGGCACACCGAACCGCACCTACTTCATCGAGCGGTTCCTGCTGGAACTGGCGGGGCTCCCGTTCGCGTGCAAGATCCTATCGCCGCAGCAGGAGAGGGAACGGCAACTGGACGGCTACGAGGAGGGACGGCCGGACCCGACGGATCCCCGCGGCATATGGCGCGCGATGTCATTGGATATGCAGATGGAGCTGCGCGGGAAGCGGGACGCGAAACTATTCTTTAGGGAATTTGCCGATGGAGAGCTTGTCTGCATCAGTATCGCCTTCGACCCGTCCGGTATCCACGGCGGCAGGTGGCGCAAGGATGCCGGACAGTTGCAGGAAAGCGACCTGCCCCGGTTCAGGGATTTCCTCTGTGCGTTGATCGACGCGTACCCCGCGGTCGTCGCTACGCTCGGCCTCGATATCATCGCGGTGAGCCCCGATCTGCCGCATGGAGAGAACAGGCTGGATAACGGGAAATTGCTGCACGATTTCCTGAGCAAAGCGCGCCGGGAAGGGCGTGAAGACCATGCCGATTGTATCTTTATCGAGTCTTCGCATTGGGGATTTGACAAGCCGTTCGTATACGACTGCATTGAGCCCGGGGTCATAGAGAAAGGTTGTTGGGCGGGTAGGCAGTTCTACGATATGCACCGGGTGGAGGAGATGCGGGCCGTCGCAGAACGCGCCGAACAGGCATACGACCGGATGTATGAATCGAGCCGGCCCAAGGACGATAAGGATGATGCGCTGGGTTTTTTGGCGAAGGCGATCGAACAGGCAGCGGAACTGGGCCTCGGAAAAGAAGCGGACAGGATGCGGTCGCGTTACGAACACATCAATAACGTCTACAACGCACAATTCCGGCGTTGACGATGACGGTAGAAAGAGCACATTGACATCTAATGCATGATACGGTGACCGACGAGGTGCTTCTGCTTGTGTTTGATGAGGTCATGCTTCGTTACAAGCTTCCGCTCACCGGCATCCACGGGGCCGGACATTGGGGGCGTGTACTGGAGAACGGCCTGAAGCTTGCGGAACAGACGGGCGCGAATATCGGCATCGTCAAGCTGTTCGCCCTGCTGCATGATTCGCGCAGAATGAACGAGGACCGGGACCCCGAGCACGGCGGGCGCGGTGCAGAGCTGGCACGGTCGCTTCAGGGGCGCATCTACACGCTGTCCCGGACCGATCTTGACCTCCTCGGTGAAGCATGCGCGCACCATACCGCGGGAAAGCTTGCCGCCGACATCACGGTCCAGACCTGCTGGGACGCTGACCGGCTGGACCTGCGGCGCGTGGGGCATATCCCCGACCCGCGCCGTCTCTGCACGGCGGCGGCAAAGGACCCGGTGATGATCGAATGGGCAAGCCGGAGAAGCCTGGCCGGCCATGTCACGGAATTCGCACGCATGCTACTATCGCGGCGGAATACTTGAAGGTCAGCCGGGTCTTTGTTTTACGAATTGCTCCCGGCCTTGCAATGCCGAGGAAAATAACAGACGAACACATCCCGCACTATTGCTCTCGAGGAGGTTGTCAACATGAGCCCGATAACGCATTTTTTGTCAGGATGGGCGGTCGCGCACTGCGCGAAGCTTGACCGTCGGGACCGCGCGCTGGTGGCCTTCGCCGCCGTGCTCCCGGATGTCGACGGCCTCGGCGCGGTATGGGATGTGCTGTCACGGAGCGGCGGTTTTGAGCTCTATCAGCGGTATCATCACGTGTTCGGCCATAATATATTCTTCGGGCTGGTCCTCGCGGCGTTCGGGCTCGCGTTCGGCGTGCGCAAGCAGATCGTTCCGCTGCTCGTGTTCCTGAGCTTCAATGTGCACATTCTGGAGGACGTCGTGGGTTCCCACGGCCTGGGAAATGATTTCTGGGCGGTCCCGTATTTCTGGCCTTTGTCAGGACATGAATACGTCTGGAGCGGACAGTGGCCCCTGAACGGCTGGCAGAATTTCGCGATCACCGGCGTGCTCATGGCCGCGATGTTCTACTGGGCGTGGAAGCGGGGCAACTCGCCGATCGGGATCGTTTCGGAGAAGGCGGACGTAACGTTCGTGAAGGTCATCAGGCAGCGGTTCGGCATGCCGGCGCCGGCATAATGGATAAAATATTCTTCAGAGGACACAGGTAACGGACTTTATGCCGGCCTAATGAACAGAGACCATCCGGAAAGAGGGAACTATGAGCGCACAGCAGAGGACACCGTCGGAAACGATCCGCAGTATCGAACAGAACATTGAAAAGGTGATGAAAGGGCAGTCGGCGGCGATCCGGCTCCTGCTGGCCGCTTTTGCAAGCGGCGGGCATGTGCTCCTGGAGGATTATCCCGGGACCGGCAAAACAACGCTGGCGAAAGCGCTTGCGCTGTCGGTCGGGGCCGAGTACCGGCGCGTGCAGTTCACGCCCGATCTTCTTCCGTCGGACATCATCGGCGTGTCCGTCTTCGACCAGAAGGCCCAGGCGTTCCATCTGCACCGCGGGCCGGTCTTCACCAATATCCTGCTCGGCGACGAGATCAACCGTGCCTCGCCGCGGACCCAGTCGGCCATGCTCGAGGCCATGGCGGAAGGACAGGTGAGCATCGACGGCAAGACCCTGATGCTCGACGACCTGTTCTTCGTCATCGCGACGCAGAACCCGGTCGAGTTCCGCGGGACCTATCCGCTCCCCGAGGCGCAGATGGACCGGTTCGCCATGCAGTTCAGCCTCGGCTACGTTTCCGCCGAAGCAGAGGTCGAGATCGTGACCGCCCAGGAGAAGCGCCACCCGATCCATGATCTGACCGCCTGCGTCTCCAAGGAGGATATCGCTGCGCTCCGGGAGAGCGTGAAGGCCGTGCGGATCAGCGATGAACTGAAGCGGTACGCGACCGACATCGTCCGGGAGACCCGGTCGGCGCAGGGTGTTCAGCTCGGCGCGAGCCCGCGCGCGTCGCTGTCCCTGGTCAAGGCCGCCCAGGCATTCGCGCTCATGGACGACAAGGCGTTCGTCTCTCCGGAGCACATTCAGGAACTGGCGGTCCCGGTGGTCGCCCATCGTGTCGTGATCGATCCCGCGGCGAAGTTCTCCGGCCTCACCTCCCGGTCGATCGTGGAGGACTGCCTAAAGAAGGTCCCGGTTCCCTCGTAGCGGGGCCGGCGAACGAACCGGTGCGATCATGAAGAACGTCATGTACAATCTGTTCCATTTCCTGTCCACGATACGGCACTGGCTGAAGCGGCGCTTCACGACGGCAGGCCTGTTCGTCCTGTCCTGCCTTGTCGCCTCCGCGGTGATCGGGCTCGACACCAATCTCACCATGGCCTATCAGGTCTTCACGCTGCTCCTGTCGCTGACCGCGTTCTCGATCATTGCACGTTTTTTTCTTCATGCCAGCGTTGCTGCCCGACGGGCCCTGCCGCAGTTCGGCACCGCCGGCCAGCCGCTTGCCTACCGCATCGTGGTGAGCAGCGGCGAACAGGGAACGCTCCGGGACCTGGTCCTCGAGGAGGACCTTGCCGATCCCCGCCCCTCGTACCGTGAGTTCAGCGCCGCCGGACGGGATGCAAAGCGTCCGAAAGCCTATGCCGGGTTCTTCGGCTATTCCCGCTGGCAGGAACTGGTTGCCGCGAAACAGGGCGCCGTGATCAGCGAGCGGACCGTGGACGCGGTATCGCGGAACAGCGACGCCGAACTTCGCGTCGAGTTCGTTCCGGCACGCCGCGGGGCCGTGCGCTTCGAAGGCATGACCATTTCGAAGAAGGACCCGCTCGGCCTGGTCAAGGCCGGCAGGACCGTAGCGCTCCACCAGTCTATCCTCATCCTTCCCAAACGGTATCCGCTGCCGCCGGTCCGGCTTCCGGGGACGCGTGTGTACCAGCAGGGCGGCGTAGCGCTGGCCGGCTCGATCGGCGATTCCGAGGAGTTCGTATCCCTGCGGGACTACCGGCCGGGAGACCCGCTCCGCCGCATCCACTGGAAGAGCTGGGCGCGGTCCGGAAAACCGGTGGTGAAGGAATATCAGGAAGAGTATTTCGTGCGCCACGCGCTGGTCCTTGACACGTTCAGGTCCGGCGCAAGCGCCGCGGTGTTCGAAGAGGCAGTTTCCGTTGCCGCTTCCTTCGCCTGCACGGTCGAGACTCAGGAAAGCCTGCTCGACCTGCTGTTCGTGGGAGCCGAAGTGTACTGTGTGACCGTGGGCCGGGGCGTCGGCAGGATGGAACAGGCGCTGGAAACCCTGGCGTCGGTCCTTCCGTGCGAGACGCGGCCGTTCGCGGACCTTCGCTTCGCCGTTATGGAGCGTGTCTCCGGACTGAGCGGATGCATCTGCATCCTGCTGTCGTGGGACGATGAGAGAAAACAGCTCATCAACGACCTGCGGGGAGCGGGCATCCCGGTGCTCGCGATCGTCATCGCGGACCCCGCGCTGCCCGGCGCGCAGCGGCCTGATCCGGCGCGGGACCATGTCCATTTGGTCGAGGTCGGTAAGGTCGGGGAGGGGCTTGCCTCATTATGAACGCTCCCGCTTACATACTCGGCGCGGCAATGATCTTCCGGGGATGGCTGGTCGGGCCGCTTGTCGTTGCCATCGTCATTGGCCTGGTGCTCGAAGCGCCCCGCTTCATGTCGTGGAGGCTGGAGGTGACCCGACGACAGTTCAGCCTGGTCTGGAATATATGTGTTGCCCTGTTCATCGGCCTTGCCGCATTCTTTATCGCGACGGCGCCGGCAAAGGCCGTGGCAGATATGATCAGATGGGCGCCTTTCACCCTGCTGCCTATGATGGCGGCCATCGCGTACAGCACCGCGGGGAAGGTGGACCTTGATATCCTGTC
>Ga0334722_10006137_pt1 | contig 11955 bp, 7 predicted proteins | sample C3_bottom_MG_FD_207210 | JGI IMG/M metagenome (GOLD analysis project Ga0334722, IMG submission 207210) | Sediment microbial communities from Yellowstone Lake, YNP, Wyoming, USA - C3_bottom | ecosystem: Environmental > Aquatic > Freshwater > Lake > Sediment | place: USA: Wyoming | collected...
GGGTTGCGCTTTTCGCAGCGCTTTTCGGGTCTCAACGAGCGGCACCGGGCAGGTTTCGCCGGAAACGTCGACTCTAATCACAGCCATGCTCACCATCTCCCTCGAAAATGACCTCGACGCGCTCGATGTCCCACAGGCGGCCGATACGCTCTTCGATATCCTCGCGAATCGCGTTGGCATACGGGTGGTCTTCGCAAAGCGCCACACGGATCGAGGCGGTTCCTGATTCGACAGCGATCCCCGCAATCAGGTTGGTGCGAACGACGTCGAGCCCGGTGATCGGGTTCATTACGTGCTTGAGACGATGGCGCACCACCTCCGGAGTTGTCGGGACCTTCTCGGTCACGAGCCCGTGCCGCTCTTCGTAATCGCGAATCGCCTCGCGCAGGCCCTCGACAGCGAGAACCGAGCAGTGGACCTTGACCTTCGGAAGGCCGCCGAGCGCCTCCGATGCCTGCTTCCAGGTAATTTTCTTTGCTTCCTCGATGGTCTTGCCCTTGGCGAGCTCGGTAATGATCGAGCCTGTCGCGATGTTGGACGCGCAGCCATAGGACTCGAACTTGATGTCCTCGATAACCCGCGTCTCTGGATTGACCTTGAGGTAGACAGCGACCATGTCGCCGCAGGCGGGGCTCCCTTCGATTGCCTTGCCGTCGGCATCCTCGATCTTCCCCACGTTGCGGGGGTTTCTGAAGTGCTCGAGAATGATCTCGTTGTATGGAAACTCCATCGTCATGCTCTCCCTTCTTTCCCGAGGGGACTGATCTCTCGCAGACGCGCCACGACGTCTGACGTCACCTCGACGACTTTTTGGAGCTGCTCGATCGTATTGAAACGCGACAGGGTGAAGCGCAACGAGCCGTGGGCGCGCTCGTGGTCGCCCCCGATCGCGAGGATGACGTGGCTCGCTTCGAGCGATTTGCTGAAACACGCCGATCCCGTGCTCACTGCGATTCGGTTGAAGTCGAGGTGGAGAGTAAGCGATTCCCCTTCGACGAACCTGAACGTGATGTTTGCGTTGTGCGGGATTCGACGGGTACGGTGGCCATTGAGAACAGTGTCCGGCACGGATGCGAGAAATCGGTCGATGAGGAAGTCGCGCATCTCGCGCAGGCGCGCGTTCTCCTCCTCGGTAACGAGATCAGCTGCCGCCGCGAAGCCGACCGCGCCCGGAATGTTTTCAGTCCCGGGCCGCAGATTGCGCTCCTGATACCCGCCCTCGAGAATCTTCTTGATCGGTGTTCCGTCGCGCACGTAGAGCGCCGCGATTCCATGCGGGCCGTGAATCGTGTGAGACGCGATCGTCACGAGATCGACAGGTGTGGTCGCGACATCGAGCGGAACCCGCGTGAAGGTATGGGTCGCGTCGGTGTGGACGATGGCGCCGCGCTCCTTTGCCATGCCGGCAAGCCGGGCAATGTCCTGAACGGTTCCGATTTCCTGATTGGCGTGCTGAACGGACACGATGAGCGGGCCTGGCGCTTCGAGCGCCGCGGCAAACGCGTCCTCATCGACGAAGCCATCGCCATCGACGGGCACGAACGTCACGTCGTAGCCGCTTCGCTCGAGCGCCTTGAACACGTTGAGAACGGGAAAGTCTTCGATTGCTGTCGTCACGAAGCGCGGCTTTTTCTCTGACCCGAGGGCACGCACGACCCCCATGATGGCGAGATTCGAGGATTCGGTCGGGTCCGAGGTAAAAACAATTTCTTCGGCGCTCGCGCCCAGCTTCGCCGCAAGCCGCGCGCGAGCATTCTCGAGCGCTTCGCGGGCCTCGAGCCCCATCGAGTACGCGAACTCGGACGTGGCCACCGCGTAGGTCTCGAAGAAATACGGCTTCATCGCCTCGAGAACCCGCTCGTCGAGCCTCGTCGCGGCAGCATTGTCGAGGTAGATGTAGTCGGTGTTACGTGTCGCGCTCATGCCATACATTGCTCCCTTCGCCGTGGAGTCCCGTATATCCTAGTATTTCTCTAGAGAATTGTCCACCGGGTCTTTGCTGGCGCTTTACGCTTCTGGTGCTATGATGTACGTCCAAACAGAAACACTCCTGAGCTTTTTCTGAGGGACGGTGGGGTGGATGGAACCTCTGAATGCTTCCTCCGAGCGAATAAGTACAGGGATTTCTGGACTCGATCACGTTTTGTGCGGGGGATTGATTCCCCGCCGGGCCTACCTCGTGAACGGACCCCCGGGGTCGGGGAAAACGACGCTCGGGCTGCACTTTCTCACCGCGGGTCGCCCCGACGAGAAGTGCCTGTTCGTAACTCTGACTGAGCCGGTCGAGAGTATCGTCGGGAATGCCCGGGCACTTGGATTCGATCTCGCTCGTGTCGAATTCCTCGACCTGACGCCCACGGCCCAATTTTTCGCCGAAGCGCAGAGTTACGACATTTTTCTTCCAGCCGACGTCGAGCGGCAGCCTATGGCACAACGAATCGTCGAGACAGTCACCGCGCTCTCGCCAACGCGCGTGTTCATCGATTCGATGACGTCGTTCAGGTACCTCGCGACGGATCCGTACGAATTTCGCCGACAGGCGCTTTCTTTTCTGCGCTTTCTCGTCGAGAGTGGAGCGACGGTCGTGTTCACTTCCGAGGCAAGCCCCGAGGCACCTGACGAAGACCTTCAGTTCATCAGCGATGGCATCATATCGCTGAGTTATGACCGCAACGCCGGACGCGGGCTTGAAATCTCGAAGTTTCGCGGATCGGATTTCGAGCCCGGGCGACACGCCGTCGTGCTTCATAAGAGCGGTATGGACGTGTATCCGAACGTGCATCCCGTCAAATCACATGCAGAACGCTCGCTCGATATGCTCTCGACGGGCATCAAGGAACTCGACGAGCTTTTCGGGGGCGGCATCGAGCGCGGCACCATCACCCTTCTCACGGGACCGACCGGCACCGGAAAAACATCGCTGGCCGTTCAGCTCGCGTCCGCGTCGGCAGCCCGAGGCGAGCGGACGGTCTTTTTCTCTTTCGAAGAAGAAGTGGACTTGATCGCGTTCAGGGCTCGCTCCTTAGGGATCCGGGTCGACGAAATGATTGCCGCGCAGAGGCTTTCGCTTGTCAAAGTGGAGCCTTTGCGTTACACGCCCCAGGAGTTTTACGCGCTCGTCGAACGGGAGGTAGCAAAGGAGGGCGCGCGTATGGTTGTGATCGATAGCACCGCTGGCTACAAGTTGTCGTTGCGAGGCATCGACCTCGCATCCCACCTGCACGCTCTTGCTAAATTCCTGCAGGCCATGAATGTGACCACGGTGTTGATCACGGAAACGCACGACGTGACAGGAGATTTTCGGCCGACCGATGAGCACGTCAGCTTTATCGGTGACAACATAGTTTTCCTGCGCTACCTCGAAATCGATGGCGAACTTAAGAAAGCGATTGGCGTCCTCAAGAAGCGGCTTTCCAATTTCGAAAAGACCCTCCGGGAATTCGAACTCACCCCTGAAGGAATCCGCATCGGCGAACCCCTGACGAAGTTGAGAGGCATACTCAGGGGTATACCCGACTGGAAGGATTCGTAGCGAGAACGGGGAGGATGTGGTATGGCAGGGTGCGCACGAGCGGCACCAAAGCGCACCGTGGCTGCGCTCGATGCCAACCCGGGCAATCTCGCAGCACTCGAGCGCGTGATCCGTGACGCTGGATACGGGTTCTGCGGAGCGAGAACGCCAGCGGACCTGCTTCTCGCCCTCAAGAGGGAGTCGCCGGGGCTGGTTCTCGTCGACCTCGACGGGCTGGCTTCCGACGATCTCGAATTTCTTTCCGTCATTCAGAAGCACACGATTCCCTTCATCGTTGTTTCATCGTCTCCTCACCCGACAGCTCCGGGGGTCCTCTCAGTCGGCCCTGATGCCATCTTCACCAAACCTCTAGCCCTCAAGAAGTTTCTCTCTCTCGTGGCAGCCCTTCTCGACACCGAAGGAGCGGAAGAATGACACAGACCATCCTGCTTCTTCTGGACCATCAAGCAAATCGTGAGCTCCTGGCCAAAGCGTTGAGCGAGCGTTACCGCATAATCGAGGCTAAAACGGAGCGCGACCTTTCCGAACAATTCGACCTGTGCATAACCGATGGCCTCGCTCTCGAACGGCACTTCGACGCAATCGTAGAGCGACGAGCGTTCGAGGAGCCGGCCCTCCTTCCGATTCTCCTTGTGACGACCCGAAGCGACGTCGGCCTCGCCACGCGTCACCTCTGGAAAACAATCGACGATGTCATCCTGACGCCGATCGAGCGAGTGGAGCTCGCGGCACGAGTCGCTTCATTGCTTATGGCGAGGCGCCTGTCCCTGGAGTTCAGTCGCCGCCTGTTCGAAGAAAGCCCACAGGCAATCGTTGTGCTCGATAGCTCCTACGCGGTCACCGCCATGAATCCTGCTGCCGAAGAGCTGTTTGGCTGGCGGGAAGACGACGTTGTCGGGAATCCATACCCATGTGTCGACGAGTCGACGCGCCCTGTGTTCGAACGGTATCTGCGCGAGGCAGCCTCAGGCTCCCCCGTGCGAAACATTCAAATCGCGCATGTGAACGCGGCCGGAGATCGTCTGACTGTGCTGATGAGCATTGTCGCGCTTCGCGGAGCACACGAAGACCTGCGCCACCTGCTCGTGATTACGATGGACATCACGGAAATGGCTGACCTGTACACGAAACTTGAAGCGTCAGAAGCTCGATACCGACTCTTGCTCGATTCGATCGACGACGCGATTCTCGAAACAACCCGCGATGGCTTCATTACCTTTGCCAGTTCAGCAATCACGCGGCATGCCGGTTATGACACAACCGAGCTCATCGGACGCCACATCAGCGAATTGTTCGATGCCGAATCAGCTTCAGCGCTCTCGAGGCACCTTGAAGAAGCTGAAGGGAGAAAAGCGCGAAGTTGCGAGCTCGTGATACGCACGAAAGATGGAAAGCCACTGACGGTGCTGTGCAGCTTCAGCCCCTCTCCTGAAGAGAAAGCCAGCACTGCCGTCCTGGTCCTGACTGATATTACTGAGCTCAAGATGGCTGAATCGGAGCGCCGCCTGCTCGAACAAAAGTTGTTTCGCTCCCAAAAACTCGAAGCCATCGGGCAACTCGCAGGCGGCATCGCCCACGACTTCAACAACATGCTGACAATCATCCTCGGTCATCTGGAGCTGGCACGAGCCGAAGTTCAGCCCGATGCCGGGATCGCTTCTCATCTCGAAAAGATTGAGCGCGCGGCCAGGCGTTCGGCCAACCTCATACGACAGCTGCTCGCCTTTGCCCGGAAAGAGGCCGCGCTTCCAACTGTTGTCGACGTAAACGAGTCTCTCGAAGACATGCTCAAGATGCTCAAGCGTCTGATTGGAGAAGACATCGACCTTGTCTGGAAGCCCGGTCGTGATGTCTGGCCCGTGCTTATCGACCCGGCTCAACTGGATCAGATTATCAGCAATCTTGTAGTCAATGCCCGCGACGCTATCGACGGTCCGGGAATGATCACCATCGCAACCACGAACCGGGAGCTCGACGCGACATACTGCGAATCGCACCCCGAGTGCGCTCCCGGCTCCTACGTGTCGATCGAGGTCTCCGACACAGGCCGCGGGATGACCGAAGAAGTGAAGCAGCACATTTTCGAACCGTTCTTTACCACCAAAGACTCCGCCACAGCATCCGGACTCGGTCTCGCGACGGTGTATGGGATCGTCCGTCAGAACAATGGGTTCATCACCGTCTACAGCGAGCCCGGGAAAGGCACGACGATTCGCGTGTATCTTCCTCGCGCCACTCGTACCACACCCGAAGCACGCAAAGGCGCGGCGCGGAAATCGTCAGGGCGTAGTGCCACCATTCTCCTCGTCGAAGACCAGGAATCCATTCTCGAGCTTGCGTCACAGATCCTCGAACGTGCCGGCCATACCGTTTTCAAGGCACAGGACCCTCTCGTGGCCGTCGGCATTGCGGAGAAGATGCAGGAACGCATCGACCTGTTGATCACTGATGTCGTGTTGCCCGTCATGCACGGAACCGAGCTGAGCGACAAACTGCGGCAGCTCAATCCAGGGCTCAAGACCCTGTACATCTCAGGCTACAGCGCTGAAATCGTGGAGCGACGGTTCGCAGAGCGCGAGCAACTGTATTTCCTGCAGAAGCCCTTCACGACGCACGAGCTCCTCGCCGCCGTCGACAGAGTGCTCAGCGAAGAACCTGGCGAAGAACCTCAGCGACCCGAGAAAGAACCTCAGCGACCCGAGAACGAAGAGCGTACGTAGCTGCTTCTGACGCAGCCGACTGTCTGGTTCAGAAGGTGTTCGAGGGCTCGCGCTGCCTGTGCGAGCCGTGCTCACTCGCGGTAAATGTAGCTTCCGCGGTACGTGAGGGGAAAGTCGATGCCGCTGGCCGCAAGGCGCCTCGCGATGCGCTCCTTGCGCGCGTCGTCCTCGCAGGCATCGGCCGTCGCTGCCACTCCCTGCAGCACAGATTCCAGCGCCTTCCCGGGAAACGTGATGGCAAGCTCCTTTTCGGCGAACATACCGAAGTGCCGACTCACGGTTTTCCGTGCGCTCTTGAAACTTTTTGAACTGCCCGACGTTTGAGCCCTGGCTAATCGAGCCTGGTAGGCGCAAGGCGCACTTCTAGCACGCAGCGCTTTTTAGATGCGCGCATGGAGCTCGAGAGAGCGGGCGCAACAGCCTGGCGTGGTGCGTCTCGTTCGCTCTGAATTCGCACTCAGTGTTGCCTGTGCGCGCCGCGGTCAGTCAGGGCCGCGGCCTTGACCAGCACTCCAAGAGGCAAACACCCCCACTGAAAAGGAGGTGAGCAGCATGAGGACTGGTTTCAACCAGCAGCTGCGAAGGGCAAACACCCCCACCAAAAAAGAGGGGGAGGGAAGCATGAGCACCGGCCTCATCCAGCAGTTCCGAGGGGAAAATAAGCCGTTCTACTACGCGGTGAGCGGCTCGAGAACAACGACGCGCGTCCCCTGGCCCTCTTTCCGCACGTCTGCTGCTCGCTCGAGCGTGAAGGTTTCGAGACGCTCGACAGCCTGTTCGCCCCCCGAGCTTTGTGCGCCTGAAGCGCTCATCTCGCGCAGGAAGTGCTCGACGGGAGCTATGTGTATTTTCAACCCGGGAATTGCGTAGTGCATAGGAATCGCGACTGCGGGGGATATCGCGCGCACGACAGACGCTGCCGCCCGCGCGTCAAGCGTGTACGTTCCCCCGACAGGAACCAGAAGGACATCGACCGGCTGAAGCTGCCTGACCTGTTCAGGATTCAATTCATGCCCGAGATCGCCCAGATGGCATACGCGGAGACCATCGATCTCGATGACGAAGACCGTGTTGTACCCACGCTTTTTTCCCTCTTCTTCGTCGTGAAACGTGCGTATCCCCGTGACGCGGCACCCAGGAAAGCCTTCGCAGGCGTGCTCGCCAGGCGATGAAATGACAAGGGGCTTACCACGTACGATCCCTACGTTGTTGTGGTCGTAGTGCTCGTGGCTCACCGTCACGATGTCCGCCTCGAGCGGCTCCCGCGGCGCAATCCCGATCGAGAGGTCGTAGGGGTCAGTTACGACCGACACTGCCTCCCCATCGATCCGAAAGCACGCATGCCCAAACCACCTGATCTCCATCCCACTCCCCCCTCCGGGGGTCTGGCACGGGGTCTGGCCCCGTGCCAGACCCCCGCTCTTGGTAGATTTGTACCAATTGTATAGACAATTGTACTAGCTCGAGCCCTTCATAAGCCTTCCGTGCCGGCGCTGTTGATCTGCCAGGATACAACGCAAGGGAACGCTCATCAAAGCCACGCGGCATTGTTTTCGTCGTGGATGACACAACGCATAAAGGGAGGATAGCGAGAGAGGGGAGGAAAGGAAAGCGCCCGGGGCGCTTCCTACCGCAACTTCACCTGCGTACTCCTTGTCGTTACGCCATCGTTCAACCGCACGGTTATTGTGTAGAGCCCCGTCTGCCCCTTGACCGTCTTCCAGTTGAACATGTACAACGGCAGCCCGTCGTCGTACTGAACAACCGCCTGTCCACTCGCGACTACCGTTCCGTCTTTCACAACTTCGACAGTGGCCATGGCTTTGTCAGTCCGGTTGCCTGCATAATCGAGCACGGTGAACTTGATCGGAAGCGCGCGGCCGGAGTTCCAGGCTTCCCCAACGGTATTTGGTGGGGTAAGCGACACCGGTGGCAGCCACCTTCCCGGCGTGAAGGCAACGGTGAAGTGCCGAGTAACTCGCGTCTCGTTCCCCGCGATGTCGCAGCCCACGACTTCGAGCGTATTCGTGCCTGCCTGCAGGAGATGGATGTCGGCATCCAGGGCTACCTCCGTGCCGTTGAAAAACGCACGGACGCACCGCACGCCCGAGGCGTTGTCTGTCGCGACGATGTCGAGAGAAAGAGTCGAGCCGAAGCCGTACGTTGCGCCTTCCTCGGGTGCCCGCACAACGACATCAGGCCCGGTGAAGTCGATCTTCACGGTCAGCGATTTCGTTTGCTCGACATTGCCCGCTCGGTCGACGGAGTAGAAATCGACCGTGTTCGTTCCCTCGGAAGAGACGACAACCCCGGCGCCGTTGTACAACTCGAACGAGCCTTCATTCACTCTCACATACGTCGCTCCGACGCCGGATGAAACCCCTCCGGATTCAGGATCATTCGCGTTGAGGTACACAGTGACTGCCGATCGCCACCAGCCGTCGTTGCCGGGCGTTCCGTGTTCTTCGGCAGTGGTCTCGGGAGGAGTGCGGTCGATGATGAAGCTCGCTGACTCATGTGCCGTGTTACCAGCCCGATCCCACGCGTCGACAGAGACCGTGTAGGTCCCTTCATCCGAGAAAACATGTCCTTTTTCTGGTGTCGAACTCGACTCGACCATCGGATCGCGATCGTCAACCGTGTAGTCGAACGTCACATCGCGGTTGTACATACCACCGTCGAGCGGTTCGATAATCGTAATCAGTGGCCTCGTACGATCGACCGTGAAAGGTATGTCGACCGTAGCTTCGTTTCCTGCCTTATCGCGTGCTGTTACGACCAGCGCGTGATCTCCTTCAGTGTCAACGAGGGAGCCGCTTGTGAATGCCTGACCATCGAGACTTCCCTCACAGCTGTCGATGCCAGAGCCAGGATCGGGATCGTACGCGACGAAGTCAGGCGATGCTTCGTATACCCATGCTCCGTTATCGACGCCGGTGATTTCGATGACGGGTCGGCGCGTGTCAATGCGCACCACACAGGATTTCGTTTCCTCGAGGTTTCCGGCTTCGTCGTACGAGCGGTAGAAAACAGTCGTGACGCCTTCGTTCGTAATGCTCAGCGGAGCCTCGTAGTCCTGCCAGTTCGAGCCATCGAAGCTGTATTCCGTGCGCGCAACCCCACTCCCGTCGCCGTCGCTTGCGGAAAGTGTCATAGTCACGTGCGAAATGTACCAGCCGTTGGCGCCATGTGTACCTTCAAGCGAACACTGCGTTTCCGGCGCGCGGGTGTCCACCGTAACGTCGTACCCCACAGCGTCTCCAACGTTACCCGCGTTGTCGATGGCGCGAATCGCGATTCTGTGAATGCCGTCACCAATGCGAACAGGGCCGGTATAGAGTGACCAGCCGCTATCGTCGAGGTTGTACTCGAAACGCGACACTCCCGAAACGGTATCAGTGCCCTCGGCCGTTGCGTAAACGTCGGAAACATACCAGTCATCATTGCCCCGGGTTCCAGCGAACGTGAGGGAGGCCTCGGGAAGCCCTGTGTCGATATATACATCGACGTCCTGGGGTGCTTCCGCGTTGCCTGCCCGATCGCGAGAACAAAAGCGAACGGTATTTCTGCCTTCCCGCGAGAGAACAAAGGGGGCACTGTATGCTGTCTCACCAGCGCCGTTCGCATCGAAGAGCGTTTCCACAACGCCGGACGCAACGCCGTTGCTCACAGGGTCCGTTGCGTTAAGAGCACACGTCACCGCCGATCTCCACCAGCCATTGTCGCCAGCAATGCCATCGAAAGCGGCGTTTGTTACTGGCGGCGTGAGATCGATAATGAAAGAGGCGGAGCGAGACGCGTGATTCATTGCTCTGTCGGAGGCTTCGATGCTCACCGTGTACGCCCCCTCGTCCGAGAACACGAAACCATTCGGATGCGAAGCGTCCACGCTCACGAATGGGTCGCGATCGACAACCGAGAAACTCAATACCTGGGGCTCGTTGTATGCACCGCCGTCAGCGGGATTGTGAATGGTGATTTCTGGCGCTGTGCGATCGATCGTGAAGGTTGTGACCGTGCTTGTCGAAAGGCCAGCGCCGTTCGTCGCTGTAACGACGAGCTCGTAATCACCTTCGGTATCGACCGTCTGGCCGCTTAGAAACTCTTCCCCGTTGAGCGTCGCTGTCACCGCTGCGACTCCGGACACGGCATCCTGGGCATCGAAGGTAATGGTCGCTTCGCGGACCCAGTCGCCGTTGCCAATACCCGAAACGGTGATATCCGGTGGGCTCAGGTCGATCTTGAATGTGACCGACCGCTCTTCTTCCTGGTTGCCCGCCCGATCGATCGAGTAGAATCGCAGCACGTGCATCCCCTCGTCCGCAACGACGAAGGGATCAGCATATTCTGTCAGAGGCCCCCCATCGAGCGTGTAGTACGTGGCCTCGACTCCGGAGCCGTGTTCGTTATCCTCCGCAGAGAGAGTGACGGTTACGGGCGTGACGTACCAGTCATCGGAACCTATGGTGCCGTCGAGAGCGCACGATGTTACGGGCGGCGTGAGGTCGACATTCACTGAATAGGTCACTGGATCACCGACATTGCCGGCCATATCGACGGCGCGCACAGCAACGGAGTGTCGCCCCTCGCCAATCATGCCGCCGGATGGATCGAGAGTGGTCCAATCGCTCCCGTCAAGTGACCATTCGAAGTGGTCGATTCCGGAGACGTCATCCGTGCCCTCAGGAATCGCGCGCACGGCACTTCTGTACCACCCCGTCGCAGCATTGTAAGCACCCTCGAACCTGAGAGATGCGGTCGGTTTGGTTGTGTCAATGCGTATCTCAATGCTCTTCGGGCTTTCACTGTTTCCCGCCCGATCGCGTGAGTAGTAGGTGACACGTGTGGTGCCGTTATCAGCGATGACAGGAGGCAAATCCGCGTTGTATTCATGCTCGGGTCCACCATTGATCGAGTAGAACGTGGCCGCAACGCCCGACCGGACTCCATTCGATTCCGCATCGTCAGCCGTCAGATAGAGTGTTACGGGTGACACCCACCACCCATTTGCCCCGAGCGTGCCTGAAGCCTCGGCGCTCGTCTGGGGCGCGGTGTAGTCGATGAGGAAGGAGATGCTCGCGCTCCCGCTGTTGCCCGCGCGGTCCGTCGCCGTCACGAGCGGGTTGTACGCCCCTTCGGCGGTCAGGAGTGTGCCATTCGAGAATGACGACACGACAGTAAGCAAGGGGTCGAGGTCGCTGACTGTGAACGCGAACGTTTGCGGCTCGTTGTACATGCCGTTGTCAGAAGGGTTTGTGATGGTGACCACAGGGGACGTGCGATCGACGGTGAAGCGCACGGTGCGCGACGCAGTCCGCCCGGCGTAATCGCGCGCCGTAACCTCAAGCGTGTACGCACCCTCTTCCGAAACAGGCAGCCCGAAGTACGGATACCCATTGAGGGTTCTCGTCTGGCTCGCCACGCCGGACCCGGGATCAGGATCAGAAACATCGATCGCCGGTTGCGCTTCGTAGAGCCAGTCGCCATCGAGCACCCCACTGATCGCGATTTCGGGATCATGGAGGTCGATCTTCAGCGTGGCTGAACGGGCGGACTCGACGTTTCCATTTCGGTCGACCGAGCGATAGAGAATGGTACGAACGCCCTCTTCGGTGTAAACGAACGGCCCCGCGTACGTGACCCAGGACGAACCATTGTTTAGGCTGTACTCCGTATACGCGATACCGCTCGGCTCGGTCGTCT
>Ga0334722_10006138_pt1 | contig 11955 bp, 11 predicted proteins | sample C3_bottom_MG_FD_207210 | JGI IMG/M metagenome (GOLD analysis project Ga0334722, IMG submission 207210) | Sediment microbial communities from Yellowstone Lake, YNP, Wyoming, USA - C3_bottom | ecosystem: Environmental > Aquatic > Freshwater > Lake > Sediment | place: USA: Wyoming | collected...
ATATACTCCAGTTCTTCCGGGAGCGAGTCGAACCTGCCCAGCCCGTAGAAGATATCGGTCCCCGCGGCCATCGTGACGCCTGCGGCCAGCGCCAGCTGAAAGCTCTCCACGTTCCGCTTCGCGCGCACCGGGATCGATCGCATCATCGGCACCGCCTTCCATTCGTTCCAGCGATCCATGATCAGTTTCAATATCAGCAGCGTCGGGACGAGGACCATCCCCATGTCGGCCATCTGCCGCACCAGCGGCTCATCCAGGTCGCACCCGTGTTCCATCGTATCGACGCCGGCGCGGACGGCCATGCGAGACGATTCAAGGATTGAGGCGTGGCAGGCCAGACGCCGCTCGCACCGGTGGGTCTCATCCACCAGCGTATTCAACTCTTCTTGCGTGAACTCGACGACGTTCAGCGGGCCGTTTGTCGTGACCTTGATGCAGTCCGCGCCGGCCTTGACCTCTTCGCGGACCGCGCGGCGGCAGTCGTCGGGTCCGTCGGCCTCGCGCGCGAACCCCGGCGGCGACGGCGGTTCGGACCCGTGCCCGCCGGTCATGCAAATGATCCGACCGCACGGGACGATGCGCGAACCCGGGACGTCGCCCGCCTTCACGGCATCACGTAGCGCGATGGCGGCGCCGTGGGCGGTCCCCACGTCCCGAAGGGTGGTAATGCCGGCCTCCAGCGAGACCCGGGCGTTGCGCGCGGCCCGCAGCGCCGTCGCGACGGCCGAGTCTGTGAAGGTCCGCCCCCCAAATCCCAGGTGAACGTGCAGGTCGATCAATCCGGGCAGCAGCGTGCACCCCGACAGGTCCAGCACGCGCGCCGAAGCGGCACCCGCCACCTGCGCCTCGGGTACGAGATCCGAAATCCGGTCCTGCTCGATGATGACCGCCACACCCGGCTGCGCCGGCCGGCCGGTGCCGTCAAAGACGTGTGCGCCTCGCAAGATGAGCCTCTCCATCGCACTCCCCTACACTGTTGGGATCACCTACACTTCGCCATGCGAGAGCCCGCGGTCCTGGCTGCGACGCCTGTTATGTTAGACTCGTGTTCATGGACGCAACGATCGGGTTCATCGGCGCCGGCAACACGACTGAGGCGTTGATTCGCGGCCTGCGCGCGGCGGGGGTGGACGGTAGCCGGATCCACGTCACGACGCGAAGCCGCGTCCAGCGCGTGGAGCAGCTGCGGGCCGCCTTGCGCATCGTGCCGGCGAAGGACAAGGCCGCGCTCGCCGAGGCCGCCACGATCCTGATTCTGGCGGTGAAACCCCAGGACCTGAAAGACGCGATGGGCCAACTGGCGCCGCTCGTCACGCCGCGGCACCTGGTCATCACGGTGCTGGCCGGCGTGCGATGCGCCACTCTCGAAGGGTATCTCAACGCGACACCGGTGGTGCGCGCCATGCCCAATCTGCCCATGGCGGTTCGCGCGTCTAGCACCGCGCTCGCGTACGGGCGGTCGGTTACCGACGAGCATCGCACGACGGCGCGCGCGCTCTTCGACCTCGTCGGCCAGACGATCGACGTGGACGAGGAGTTGATGGACGCGGTGACGGCCCTCTCGGGGAGCGGTCCCGCGTACGTGTATCTCTTGATGGAAGCGCTCATCGACGCGGCGCTTCAGGTTGGGTTCTCGCTGGATACGGCGAAGGACATGGCCGTGCAGACCATTTATGGGACCGCCAAGCTCGTCAAGGAGACGGGGGCCGATCCGGGTGATCTTCGGCGGCGGGTCACCTCGCCGGGCGGCACGACCGCGGCGGCCCTGGCGGTGCTCGAAGAACGCGGGTTTCGCGCGGCCTTGATCGACGCCGTGCTGCGGGCGACCGAGCGGGCCCGCGAACTGGGCAACCGCTAGCCCAGCGTTTCACCGTGCATTAGAATCGGACCGTGGAATCCCCCCGGTTTCATCCTCTCGTCTGGCGCTGGTTCACGCGGCGATTCGCGGGACCGACCGCGCCGCAGTCGTCCGGGTGGGCGCGCATTGCCGAAGGCCGCGACACGCTCATTGCCGCCCCCACGGGGTCGGGCAAGACCCTGGCCGCGTTTCTCTGGTCGATCAACGGGCTGATCGAGGCCGCCTCGCGCGGCCCGCTCCCCGACGAGACGACCGTCGTCTACGTGTCGCCCTTGAAAGCGCTGGGCAACGACATCCACAAGAACCTGCAGGAGCCCCTGGCCGAGATTCGCGCCCTCGGGGAGGCCGACGGCGTCGTCCTCCCTGAGATCAGGGTCGCGGTGCGTTCGGGCGACACGCCGGCGCGCGAGCGCGCCTCGATGATTCGCCGGCCGCCGCACATCCTGATCACCACACCCGAATCACTGTACATCCTCTTGACCGCGTCGCGGAGCCGTGAGTTCCTCACGACGGTACGCACCGTCATCGTCGACGAGATCCACGCGGTGGCCGGCGACAAGCGCGGCGCGCATCTCGCCCTGTCCCTTGAGCGTCTCGACCTGTTGACGGGAGCGCGGTGCCAGCGCATTGGGCTCTCGGCGACGCAGAAACCGATCGACGAGATCGCGCAGCTGCTCGTCGGATCCGTCCGCCTTGACGCGGACGCGCAAGGCGGGACGCCCGACTGCGCCATCGTCGACGTCGGTCACCGCCGGCCGTGGGATCTGAGTATCTGGGTCCCGGGCCAGCCGCTGGGAGCGATCGCGACGCACGAACAATGGGCCGAGACGTACGATCGGCTGGTCGAACTGATCCGCGCACATCGCACGACGCTGGTCTTCGTAAATACGCGCCGGCTGGCCGAGCGTGTCGCCCACCAGCTCACACAGCGGCTCGGCGAAGGACAGGTGGCCACCCACCACGGCAGCCTGTCGCGGCGCACCCGGCTTGATGCCGAGCAGCGGCTCAAGACCGGACAGGTCCCGGTGGTGGTCGCGACCGCGTCGCTCGAGCTCGGCATCGATATCGGCGACGTCGATCTCGTCTGCCACATCGGCGCGCCACGCGCGCTGGCGACATTGCTCCAGCGCGTCGGCCGATCCGGCCACTGGCTCGGCAGCACGCCAAAGGGTGTCCTCTTCCCCGTCACACGGGATGAACTGATGCAGTCGGCGGCCGCCGTCCGAGCCGCGCGAGCCGGTGAGCTCGACCGCGTGATCATCCCCGACTGCCCGCTGGACATCATGGCCCAGCAAATGGTCGCGACCGTCGCCGGTGAGGAGATCGCCGAAGAAGCGCTGTGGCAGCTCGTCAGACGCGCCTACCCGTATCGTGCTCTCGAGCGCCACCAGTTCGATCAGGTATTGGACATGCTGTCAGAGGGCGTGGCGTCGCGCCGCGGACGGCAGAGCGCCCACATCCACCGCGACCGCGTCCACGGCATGCTGCGCGGTCGCCGGGGCGCGCGTCTGGCGGCGATTACTTCAGGCGGGGCGATTCCCGACGTCGCCGACTACGACGTGATCGAAGATCCTGCCGGGACGTTCGTCGGGAAGGTCAACGAAGACTTCGCGATCGAGAGTATGGCCGGCGACATCTTCCTGCTCGGCAACGCGTCGTGGCAGATCCGCCGGGTCGAATCCGGCAAGGTCCGTGTGCAGAACGCGCATGGGGCGCTGCCCACGATCCCGTTCTGGACGGGTGAGGCGCCGGGTCGAACGCCAGAGCTGTCGGCGGCCGTCTCGGATCTGCGGCGCGAGATCGAGATCCGGCTTGCCGACCGCGCGGGCGCCGCAGACTGGTTGATCGCGGAGGCGAGCGTCGATCGCGCGGGCGCCGACCAGCTCGTCGCCTACATGGTCGAGACGACCGCCGTCCTCGGGCGGCTCCCGACCCAAGAGACGATCATTGCCGAGCGGTTCTTCGACGAAGCCGGCGGCATGCAGTTGGTCCTGCACACGCCGTTTGGCAGCCGCATCAACCGCGCGTGGGGTCTGGCGCTGCGCAAGCGGTTCTGTCTGACCTTCGATTTCGAACTCCAGGCGGCCGCCACCGATGACGGCATCGTCTTGTCGCTCGGTGAACAACACAGCTTTCCGCTCGAGAGCGTCTTTGCCTTCGTGCGACCGGCCACCATGCGGGAGGATCTCGTCCAGGCGTTGCTCGCCTCACCGATGTTCACCAATCGATGGCGGTGGAACGCGACGCGGTCGCTGGCGCTCCTCCGCCACTCGGGCGGCCGCCGTGTCCCGATGCCGATCCAGCGGATGCGGGCCGACGACCTGCTCGGCGCGGTCTTCCCCGACCAGGTGGGCTGTCAGGACAATCGGATGGGAAATATCACGCCTCCAGACCACCCCTTGGTGAACGAGACGATCGAGAACTGTCTGCGCGAGGCCATGGACATCGATGGCCTCCGAGAGGTCGTCGCGGCGTTGGAGCGTGGAGAGATCCACACCGTCGCCGTCGATACGCCCGCGCCGTCGCCGATGTCGCACGAGATCCTGAACGCCAACCCGTATGCTTTTCTCGACGATGCGCCGCTCGAAGAACGGCGCGCCCGAGCGGTGACCCTGCGGCGGACCGACCCCGACCTGGCCCGCGGCATCGGCGCCCTCGATCCGGCCGCGATCGCCGATGTCGAATCGCAGGTCTGGCCCGATGTCCGCAACGCCGACGAGCTCCACGACCACCTGTTGACGGTCGGCGTGTTGCCGCTGGAGGACGCCGATCCCTGGACCGGGTATGCGCACGAACTTATCGAACGCGGGCGCGCCGCGGTCGTCACGTGGACCGACGAGCGCCGCGCGGAGCGTCGAGCCTACGTCGCTACTGAATGCCAGCCGTTGGTCGATGCGGCGCTCGCCGACGCGGACGAACCCACACAGCGCATCGTGCACGGCTGGCTGCAGTCGATCGGGCCAACGACAGCCGGGCGGCTCGCCGCACGCATCGGACTGGCGGAGACGGCGATCACTCGGGCCCTGGCCGTCCTCGAAGGTCAGGGGGCGGTGTTACGCGGGCGCTTCACGCCGGGCGCCGCCGAGACCGAGTGGTGCGAGCGTCGGGCGTTGGCACGCATCCACCGCCTGACGTTGGGCCGGCTGCGTCGCGAGGTCGAGCCCGCGTCGGTGTCCGATCTGATGCGGTTCCTCTTCCGCTGGCAGCATCTGCAGCCCGGCACGCAGCTGCACGGGCGTGACGGCGTTGGTCAGATCATCGGTCAGCTGCAGGGTCTGGAGCTCCCGGCGCCGGCGTGGGAGGAACAGGTGCTGCCGGCCCGCGTGAGGCCGTATGATCCCGCCGACCTCGAGTATCTGTGTCTGTCTGGGATGGTCACGTGGGGACGGCTGGCGCCAAGCGGAGGGGCGGCGTCTGAGGACGGCGAACCGGCCGCCCGAAAGAACCGGCGGAGACACCCACCGACACGGAATGCGCCGATCGCCTTCGTGCTGCGTGATGATCTGCCCGCATTTCTCGACCGCGGCGGCGATGCGGCGCAGATCTTGGACAGCGTCTCGCCGGCCGCGCGCGACGTCGCGGGGTTTCTGGACACACGCGGCGCGTCATTTATGGCCGATATCGTCCGCGGCACGCGACGCCTCCCGTCCGAAGTCGAAGACGGGCTATGGGAGCTCGTGTCCGCCGGTCTGGTGAGCGGTGACGGGGTCGCCGGGCTGCGCCGGCTGCTGCAAGGAGGCAGGCGGGCGCGCGGGCGCTATCGCCGCATGCGGTCGATGGGCGTGGCCGCGCACGCGAGGGCGCTGCCGGTCGGGCGCTGGGCGTTGTGGCACCCGGATGGCGAGCCGATCGAACGAGGGGCCGTCGTCGAAGTACAGGCGCGGCAGTTCTTGCGACGCTACGGTGTGGTGTTGCGCGACCTCATGGCGCGCGAGCGCGTCGCGCCTACCTGGCGTGAGTTGCTGGACGTGTACCGGCGATGGGAAGCGCAGGGCGAGATCCGCGGCGGTCGATTTGTCGCGGGGCTCGTGGGCGAGCAGTTCGCGCTCCCGGAGGCGGTCGAGGCCCTGCGCGCGGTCCGGCGGGCCTCGGAGGATGGTCGCGTCGTCGTCATCGCCGCCTCCGATCCCCTCAACCTCGTGGGCATCTTGCTGCCGGGTCCGCGGGTCCCCGCCACCTCAGGCGACGCGATCGCACACAAGGCAGGCGTGCCGGTTGACGTGGGCCCGCCGGGGGCGCTCCTTCGAAAGATTCAGGGTTAAGGACCTATCGCCGGAAAGTGAACACGACCGCTCCGCAGAGGCAGAGGCCCGCCCACAGGTAGTTCCACCGCACCGGTTCGTTCATGTAGAGGGCCGCGAACGGCACAAACACCGCCAGCGTGACAACCTCCTGGATGATCTTGAGCTGCCCGAGCTGGAATTCCGTGTGACCGATCCGGTTCGCGGGAACTTGGAGCAGATACTCAAAAAGCGCGATGCCCCAACTGACGATGGCGGCGATGATCCACGGTCGCTGGTTGAGATTCCGCAGGTGAGCGTACCAGGCAAAGGTCATGAACACGTTGGAGCAAATGAGCAGCATGATGGTCTTGGCAAAGCACGAGCATGGATCCACTTACCTGCCTTGGGATGATCCGAAGCCAAACTCCGCTCGGATGAAGGGCTTGATACCCTCCGGACCGGTGATCTTCAGCCAGAGCGGGCCGCGGTCAGGCTCTGCTTTCAGGCCAAGCGTGAAGAAGGGACAGCAGAGATGCTCGAGCGCGATGAACTCTGCGACGAGCATGACAAGCGAAGGATCGGCCGCAAATCGCGCCGCGTAACCGTCAGACAATTCTCTAGTGTCCAAAACTGCCCCGAGCAGCTCACTGACGATCACTTTGTGACGGGCACGCTGTTCTGGGCTCATCGCTGACATATTGCACGCGAAGGTGGTCCCCATCTATGCCTTTGAGTTAGGCACCGACCCGCTGGAGATGGGCTGCGCAGCGTGTACGCGCCGCGCCAGTTCCTGTGTGAAGGCATCGTAGTCCCCGTCTGAGACACTTTCGCGAGGGACAACGTGCGCCGACACCGAGGTGATGTAGATGAACGTGTACCGTGGCGTAGACACCACGCGTTCGATCCCAGCCCAGCTGGACTTGTTCTCGTTATACTCCGTGCGCTCGACGAGGCCGTCGTCGAGGATCTCAAGTTCGTGCTCACCCACTACACTCTTGTTTCTGTCCTCCCGAAGCAACTTCCCTACTTGCACCCGCATGTTCCACCTCGTGAGGCGGGGAACGGCGATAAACATCAACACACCACCGGCAAGCGCGCCGAACACCTTCGCCGACAGGGCCCCGCTATCGCCGATCGTGAAGTTGAGCGCGACAAACGTGAGGACGATGACCAATACGGTGCTCGTCCATTTTGTGAGACGAATATTCTGCTCGACGGTTGTCGAGTGGGCCGCGTGAAAATCGATGAAAGCGACCAAGTCGTCCACGGTATTTGCGTATCGAATGCGCATCCCGGTTGCCCGTGATCCGTCTCTACCGCAACAACTACGCCGACGTGTGTCGCTCAACCTCCAGCCTCGATTTGAGTACGAACAGTCCAATGACGTGCATCAAGATCGCGCCCAGGACTGCCGCGCCGAAGGCCGCGGTCACATTCCACGAAGTCAGGGTCGCGGCCAGGATGGCGAAGAACAGCGCAAATGAAAACATGCCGATCAGCACCCCACGGAGCAGCGCTGCCGCCGCATCCGCCCCGTCAAACTGGTGCGTGAAGGCGGCCAACACCGTGGCGAAGATCGGGAACGGTGACAGCAGCCCGCTGAGCCGCGGTCCAAGGGACGCCGCCGCGCCGGTGATGAGCAGCACCATCCCGAGCGCGGCGACCATCCGCAGCGGGATCTCCCACCAGGGCGACGAGCGCGCGGCGCTCAACCGCCGTCCGGCCGGCAGCGCGATCGTGGCGACCGCGAGCACCGCGAGGGTCCCTCCGCATGCGAGGATGAGCGACATCGTGATGTTGTTGAGCGCCGCGGTCAGGAGAAAGAACGCCGCCCACCCAATCAGCACACTTGCGGCCCAGCCGCGGGTCCTCGCCGCGACGGCGTAGACGAGACAAAACCCGGCGACCGAGATGAGCCCCATCACGGTGCCTTGCGCGGCGCTCGAAGCGAACGCCGTCCCGTGCTCCAGCGCCAGGAACAACGCGACCGGACCCGACGTCCACGGCAGCCCAGCGAGCCACCCGCCGACGGCGGGGCCCCACCGGCGGCCGGCGACGCTCAAGAGGCCGATCAAGACGGGGACGAGCGCGATCTTGACGAGTAACATCGTTTACAGGATAGTGGCTGCGCGGCCGCGTAACCATTGCTCCGCGTGCCATTTTCGCAACATGGAGGCGAGCTGTGGCGCTGCATCCTGAAGCCAAAGCCTTTCTCGAGCAACGTGAGGCGATGGGCATCAAACCAGTCAACCAGCTGTCGATCGATGCCGCGCGCGAGCAGACCGTGCGCGTGTCGCTCGCCGCGGGGCCCGGCGAGCGCGTGGACCACGTTGAAGACCGCTCCGTCCCCGGACCGCACGGTCCGATTCCCATCCGTATCTACCGGAACGCGGGCCCGGGTCCCTTGCCGATCCTGGTCTTCTTCCACGGCGGCGGATGGGTCGTCGGCAATCTCGAGACCGCCGATGTCTTTTGCCGGGCCATGACCCCTGACACCGGGTGTGTCGTGGTATCGGTGAACTACCGCCACGCCCCGGAGCACAAGTTCCCGATCGCAGCCGAAGACGCATTTGCGGCCACGCAGTGGGTCGCCGCCCATGCGTCCACGATCCACGGCGATCCTTCGCGCGTCATCGTGTGCGGCAGCAGCGCGGGCGGCAACCTGGCCGCGGTCGTCGCCTTGATGGCGAGGGACCACGGCGGCCCGCCGCTGTTGGCGCAGGCGTTGATCGTCCCGGTGATCGACCACAACTTCGAGACACCCTCGTACCGCACGAATGCCGACGGCTACGGCCTGACCACCGAGGCGATGCGATGGTATTGGAAACAGTATCTCCGCCGCGATGAGGACGGCCGCCAGCCGTATGCCTCACCCTTGCGCGCGCAGACCCTGCGCGGTCTGCCGCCCGCGCTCGTCGTCACGGCGGAGTTCGACCCCTTGCACGACGAAGGCCAGGCCTACGCCACGCGGCTCCGCGACGAGGGCGTGCAGACGGTGCTCTGGCGCCGCGAGGGCATGATCCACGGGTTCTTGGGCCCTCAGGCCAACGCGGAGATTGCGCGGGCCATTCGGGAACAACTCCTACGGGTGCCGGATCGGTCCGCGACCTGATTGGCGTAGGCGGTTCGAGCGACTATCCTGGACGGGTGACCTCATCGATGCAGCACTCCCGACGTCGGATCGCCATCGTCAGCAGCATCGCGGCCCTCTGCACGATCGCCGCGGCCTGCTCGATGAATCGCGTGGATCAGCCTGCGGCCGTAGCGCCCAAGACCGCGGCGTCTCCCGCGCCCGCTCCGGCGCAGGAACCCAACGTCTACGCCGCGGCCATGACCGACAAGATCGACCCCCGGCTGGCGGGGATCACTCCGCGGGTGTATGTGCCAAACGCCGGGTCGGGCACCGTCGACGTCATCGATCCCGCGACATTCAAGATCATCGACCACTTCAAGGTCGGCCAGATCCCCCACCACATCACGCCGTCATGGGATATGCAGCATCTGTACGTCAACAACACCGAATCGAACACGCTGACCGAGATCGACCCGAGAAGCGGGAAGCCCACCCGAACCATCCCGGTCGAAGACCCCTACAACCTCTACTACACGGCCGACGGCTCGAAGGCCATCGTCGTTGCCGAACGATTCCTGCGACTCGACTTCAGAGATCCCAAGACGTGGGAGTTGATCCGCAGCGTGCCGATCCCGTATCCGGGCGTCGACCACCTCGACTTCTCCGCGGATGGCCGCTTCCTGGTCGCCAGCACCGAGTATTCCGGCTATGTGGCCAAGGTCGATATCGTCGAGATGGAACTCACCGGTCAGACCAAAGTCGGCGGGCTGCCGATCGACGTGCGGCTTTCGCCCGACGGATCAGTCTTTTACGTGGCGAATCAGGGCCGCCACGGGGTGCACGTCCTCGATGCAACCACATTGAAAGAAATCGGTTTCTTGCCGACCGGCAAAGGCGCCCACGGGTTTCATGTCAGCCGGGACACAAAGTCGATGTACGTCAGCAACCGGCTCGCCGGGACGATCTCCGTGATCGATACGGCCACCCGGCGGATCCGCGCGACGTGGCGCACCGGCGGCAGCCCCGACATGATGCAGGTCTCGCCCGACGGCAGCCAGCTGTGGGTCTCCGATCGCTTCAGCGGCACCGTGACGGTCGTGGATACGGCCACGGGCGACGTGATCAAGAAGATCAAGGTCGGCAACAACCCGCACGGGCTGACGTATTTCCCTCAACCGGGCAGGTTTAGCCTGGGTCACAACGGCGTCTATCGCTGACCGGAGGGCCCCATGGATTGGACGGCCATCAACGCGTTTGCCTCGATCATCTCGGCCCTCGCGTTCCTCGCCGGCACGATTGTGGTGGCGATGCAGTTGCGCCACATGGCCAAGGACCGATTCGTGGCCGCCACGAGTGCGCTGTTCGAGATCTGGGAGTCCCAGGAGTTCCAGGAAGCCCAGATGTGGATCCTCCACCGGCTCCAGGAGCGCACGTGGGAGGAGTTCCTCGCGAAGAACCGCGGTGAACGAGGGGAGATCGCGTTCCATCGCGTCGGCGGATTCTATAATCGGGTGGGCACCCTGATTGTCCGCAAGATGATCGACACAGACGTCACGCTGCGGACCATGGGTGGGTATGCGATTGCCGTCTGGCGCCAGATCGAGCCATTGGTCCGCGAGGCCAGGCGCGTCGAGCATTCGAACCTCTTTGATGACTTCGAACGAATGCTCCCGGAGTGCTTCGAGTGTTACGCTCCCGCGCTGGACGTCGCGCTGGGTGCCTCGGTCGAACGCGACCGCAGCTTTGCCGAAACGGCCGGCGAGGCCGCCACGCGAATCGTGGCCGGCGGGCGCGACCTGGCCGCACCGGCATCGATCCGAGAAATCACCCCCGCAGGTTTGCGCCGGATGCTGGACCGCGGCGAGGCGGTCACCGTCCTCGATGTGCGCAGTCGTCAGACCTACGCCGACGCGCAGGCCGCAATCGCGGGGAGCGTGCGCATTTCCCCCCACGAGATCTCACAGCGCTACAGCGAACTCCCCAGGGACCGGCTGATCGTCGCGTTCTGCGCTTGAAAGGACGAAGCCACCAGCGCCCGTGTGGCGCTGTTTCTCAAGGAACAGGGTTTCACAGACGTGGCCGTGCTGAAGGGTGGCTGGCAGGCCTGGGTCGACGGCCGTCATCCGACCGTCGCGCTCACGACGACCTCACCGCGCCAGCAGTGACTTGATCGTCGAGATCAATTCCTCTTCGGTGTTTGGGCCGTGCCTGGCAAACCGCAGGCTGCCGTCCTTGGCGACCACGGCCCAGTAGGGCTGGTAGGAAAACCCGTAGGCCTTGCCGATCCTTCCATCACCGTCCCACCCGTTGGGAAACGTCAGCTTGTGCCGATCCACAAATGCCTTGCTCTTGTCGCGCGAATCCAACAGGCCGATGCCCACAAATTCGACGCCCTTGCCTTTCCAGTCCCTGTACGCACGCTCCCACACGGGGGCGTCGGCGTTGCAGGTGGGTCACCACTGTGTCCAGAACAGCAGGACCGCCGCGGTGCCTTTCAGATCGGCCAGGATCAGCGTCTTGCCGGTGAACAGTTCGAGGGTGAAGGGCGGAGCAATGCCACCAGGACCACCGAGCGCCACAGGGGCGAGGACGATTCCGGTGCACAGCGCGACACACATCACGAGTACAATCTTTCGGCGGATGTCCCACGACATTGGCATCACTCCTCCTGCCGGATAGTATGCACCACGCGGGGTAACGAAAGTATGAAGATATGGCGGAGGGGTTCCAAATGACCGACATGGAGAAATATGTCGTCGAGGAGTGGGCTGAGGACTATCACGCCGGACGTTTGAGCCGCC